>Ga0131853_10000598_pt1 | contig 65078 bp, 50 predicted proteins | sample TergutLab28metaG_FD_92764 | JGI IMG/M metagenome (GOLD analysis project Ga0131853, IMG submission 92764) | Labiotermes labralis P1 segment gut microbial communities from Petit-Saut dam, French Guiana - Lab288 P1 (version 2) (version 2) | ecosystem: Host-associated > Arthropoda: Insects >... | reverse complement strand
GGGGCGGTTGCCAGAAAACTCTGCAATATCATTTTCGCTATCCTTCGTGAAAATCGTCCATATCTACCGGCACCTCCGAAATCATAAAATTTGTGCTTGACATTTTATAGCTGGTCTATCGGATATGTGAAATGTATATATGAAAAATCCACCTTTTTTTGGGTGGATTTGTTGATTTATCTGGGATTGTCTGATATACTGGCCGTAGTATATGGATTTGAACTTATGTTTTTATTACTTGCTCATAGATGTTCAATTAAATAGGAGGATGGATATGAATAGTGTTATTAAGCCTTTTCTTGACGAACATGCAACAAGGTTTGAACTCAACCCTGACGATTCACAGAAATTCGAGCATCTAGTAAATTATATCGCTTTGCGCGAATATTCATCAAAAACTTTTGACCCTGCCGAGGCATCTTTAGGGAAGGGTGAGGTAGGGCTTGATGGTATAGGAATTTTTGTTAATGGGATATTAGTATCTGATTCACACGGAATAGAAAGTTTTTTTGTTGACGAAAATGGGAATAAGCATGTTGACATCTCTGTATCTATTATATTTACGCAGGCAAAAACCAGTGAAAAATTTGAATTAAATGAACTTTCTCACTTCTGTACATCTGTGCTTGATTTCATTGGAGACGGCAAGATAAATGAAACAAACGAAAGATATATTGAATTTCAAAAATATATAAATATATTTTAGGACATCCTACCCATTTGTCCAAGAATCCAGATTGTCACATTGTTTTTGCCTATACTGGAAGAATGTTTAATGTGAGCATGGCAGAAAATACGTTTGAAACATTTAGAAAGGAAATTGAAGGGAAAGGAGTTTTCGATGAAGTAAAATGTAATGTTTATGATTCTACAAAAATTACGGATGCGTGCCGTTCGATAAAGAGAAGCATAAAAAAGACAGTACCTATCAAGAACTATTCAACACTCCCTTCTATTGACAATGTTATAGAATCGTTTATTGGCACGGTCAAATGCAAAGATTATGTTGAGCTTATTACAAATAATGATGGACTTTTGCTCACACATCTTTTTGAAGACAATGTGAGATATTATCAAGGTCGTAACAAAGTGAATAGTGAAATGTTTGGAACTATTGCAGACCCACAGCAACAACAAGCATTTGCACTACTTAATAATGGAATAACAATAATTGCGAAAGAAATTCGCCGCACAGGCGATAATTTTGTGATTGAAGATTTTCAAATTGTTAATGGATGTCAAACTAGCTTTGTGCTTTATGAAAACCGGAAAAAACTGAGTGATGACTCTTATGTTGCGGTTAAATTAATTTCCTCAACTGACAAAGGTGTGATTGACTCCATTGTTAAAACTACAAATAGTCAGACACTAATCGTTGATGAAGCGTTTGAGACATTAAAAGACTTTCACAAAGACCTTGAAACGGTATATGGAAGTTATGGCGTACAGCACAGGCTCTTTTATGAGCGTCGCTCTAAACAGTATGACTTTCAAAATGTCAGCCAAAACAAAGTGGTTTCATTCCCGTCACAGACAGCTGCATATGTGGCAATGTTTTTGGGGCAGCCACAAAGTACACATAGATATTACGGTGAACTTTTAAAATCCAATAAAACAAAAATCTATCAAGATGAGGACATTAAAGAGCAATATTGCATAGCCTCAATGTATGCGTTTTTTATTGATAAATATTTGAGAGATAATGGTTATGACCGCAACTATAGGTTATCGTATAAATACCACATTGCACTACTCTGCAGAGTGATGGTATCTGGTAATGAAATTCCAAAAGCTAACAGTAGGGAGATGAAGGCACTATGTCAAAAACTTTATGAGCACCTTAAAGAAACAGCGGAGTTTGAACTATTAATCAAAAATGCCATAAATGTGATTGATAGTGTAGCTAAAACATATGAAAGCCCATTCATAGGCGGTAACCATCTGTCCCGCTTAACTGATAAAATTTAGTGTAGAAGATATCATTGTCAATAGAGAACTATTAGAATTAAAAAGAGGCAACGAATTCAAATGTAAGGTGTTTGGTTGGGGGAGATCATTTGCATATGTTGAAATAATTGATCACAAAGAGGCCGCACAGATTCATATTAGCAAAATTAGCAATCGTTATATTAATGATATCGCTGATGTGTTAAAGAAGGGGGAAATAATTGTTGCTAAAATTCTAAACGACACCCCCGATATCCGCTATGGGTTTGAAATGGCAAAAGTACAGTAGCACAAAAATAGCCCCCCTCATACGTGGGTATCCAATTTCGTTACGATACCTACCACCCTATTTTTTGCAATCAAGGTCTTGTGACTTTTTATGTCACAAGACCTTATATATATTTTATGGGAACTCCTGTTGACAAGGTGGGTACGGATTTTGACATGGGAAAAAACGACAAACCCAAGGTGGGCACTAGGTTTCCCGCCTTGGGTTTTGCAATTGCAAGTATTTGGGACTAATTGTATCTGCGTATATGTGCAATGTCAAGGAAAAAACCAACAAAATTAGACAAATTTCAAAAAATTGCCACTAATAGCAATCCGTTCGTGATTTGCGGGACGATTGCCATCGTCCCCTACGGCAAAACCAACTCAGAAACATCAGACCACACAACGCCCGTGTAATACCAATCCAAAATCTCTCGATAACGATACCCGGCCGTGGCCATGGTGTTTGCGCCGAACTGGCTCATGCCCACCCCGTGGCCGTGGCCGCCGGTGGTGATGGTCATCCCCGTATCGGAAAAGGAGAACCGAATCGCTGTCGAGCGCAGAGAAAACATCTGTCGGAACCTTGCCCCTTGTACGAGTACCCCGCCGATGGTGAGGCTGTCCAACCGCCCAGAGTCCGTGTACACGATGTTTGATATCCAGTAGGGGATATTGTCATCGTCCAGCACAGCCTCCGGGTGGTGGGAGAGAACGGTCTCTCGAAACCGGGAGAAAGTTATCTCTACATCATAATAAAACCGCGGCACTTGGTCGGCCCCCTCGTGAGAGGGGACGCTTTGGAGATAGGGGACTGCGCCCCAGATGGCCCCGCTGGCCTCTGTATAGCCGTAAGAGGCGGCGTGGAAGGCGGCCAAGATGGGCTGGTCATCGTAGAGTAATACCTGACCATCGGTCGCTTGGACGGCCATGGCAATGCGAGCACGGTAATAGTCAAAGTCCTCGCCCCAACGTTCTTGTAGCCTGTCCACGCTGGCGTAAGCCTGACAGCAGGCGTAATCACCGCACACATCCGCCTCCGGGTGCCGTGGGGTGGGGGTCACCAACTTGCGGTGGAGGGTATACGTTCGGGCCGCTACGGCTTGGGCTTTGAGAGCCTCTTCGTGGAACAAAGCGGGCATCTCGGCGGCCACCACCCCTTGCAGAAAGTCCGCCATGGTCATTTCACGAATTTCATCCCCGAACAAAACCGAAAGTGTAAATCCTGCATCTAATGACCCGTCGGGCAATGGGGCGGCCTCCGGTTCCGGCGGTTCTGGCTCAGGTGCGGGCTGGGCTACAGGCTCTGCCGCGGGTTCAGCGGGCACCTCCTCTGGCTCAGGAGGTTCCGGCATGTAGACCAAAAACAGCGGCAACAGTATGGCCAAGAGTAATGCAAGTAGGGAGATGGGTATAATACGTCGCATAATGTCCTCCGGTTTTATTTGATTGACGGATGTGGGGGTTAGATGGTAGAATAGTGTGATTCATTGTGATTCATATTTATTACTTGTATGTGAAAGTAGACCAAGCTTATGCGAAAATTTGGATTTCTCATGGCCCTGTTGGCCGTCATATTTGGAACCGGGGGTGCGTTGCTCCGGGCGCAAGAAATAGAAACGGTGTTTGACCCGATTTCCGGCCTCGCTGTGCGGGGTGCGCCCATCTCCTTTGCCCTTATGGGGCTTTCTGTGTTGACGATGGGGGCGTTGTTTGCCCTGTCGTTTGGTGTGCGGCAGATGCGTGCAGGCAGCTTTTCTGATGCCTTTGGCAGAAATGTGTTTGTTCGGGTACTGCTGATTCTTGCGGGGCTTGCCGCCAGCGGATTTTCTGCGTTGGAGTTATTGGGTCTTTCAGAGCTGGGGGCGCTTCAGGCTGCACGGGTGTTGGTGGCGATTGCCGCCGGGATTGTGGGCCTTGTTCTCATGGCGGTGTTAGGCGCACAAGGGAACCGTGCGGCTATCCCGGCGGTGGTGCCGGTCTTTTGGCTCTGCCTGTGGCTGGTGGCCGCCCATGTGGGGGAACAGGCCGCAAACCCTGTGTTACTCAGCTATGTCTATCAGTTGTTTGCCTTAGCGGCATTGCTTCTCAGCTTCTACTATATCGCAGGTTACGCCTTTTTACAAGAGCGACCGGGACGGTTGATGTTCTCGTCCTCCGCTGCGGTGTATTTTACGCTTGTTACCCTGCCGGATAGTAGTTGGAGTATGCCGGAGCAGGTGGTGCTCTTGGCGTTGGCCGCTACGGTGCTGGTGTATCAACTGGCCCTTTCCGGTCGCCCTGCGAATGCATTCACAGACCAGCCCCCCCAGCGGAAAAGCTGGGCGGATGCGCCTGATACAGGAGAAGAACCCTATCGGGACGAAGGCGTTTGGCACCCTGGCCAGGAGCACTCGGATGCCTAGAGGGTACACTTCTGCCGCAACACCGATGCGCCGCCAGCTGACCCGCCGGGCAGGCAATTTTCTCCGCATCCTTTTGGTAGTGCTGGCCGTTGGGGTACAAGTGGCAATTGTGATGTTTCTGGTAAATCTACTGCAAGAACAGGCAGTGTGGGTTTATTTCTTTATCCAAGGCATCGCAGTGGTGGATATTTTCATCTTAGTGGGCAAGCATCAAAACGCATCGTTTACCATGGCGTGGGTGTTGTTAATTTTACTGCTTCCTGTAACGGGACATGTCCTATACGTTCTCTGGGGGCGCAGAACCAAGCACCGGCGAATGCGGCGAACGCTGGCCCGTACTACGCCGTTCCTTCGCAAGGATCCGGCGGTGTATCACGCCTTCGGGCTGGAGCACCCGGATCGCAAACGGTTGGGCGGCTACTTGGGCCGCATGGGGTTCCCGCTATACGAGCGGTCACAGTGTCAGTACTACACCCTAGGCGACCACCAGTTTCCCGCTATGCTGGAGGACATTCGTAACGCCAAGCGGTTTGTGTTTTTGGAGTATTTCATCCTCAGTGACGGCAAACTCTGGCAAGAGTTCCGGGAGGTGCTGGCCCAAAAGGCGGCAGAGGGGGTAGAAATTCGGGTCATGTATGACGACCTAGGCAGCTTGTTTTCCGTCCCGGACGATTTGGCGAAAGACTTAAGCCGCCTTGGGATTCACGTCTTGGTGTTTAACCCCATCCACTATTCCACCAGCCGGTTGTATATCAACTACCGCAACCACCGGAAAGTCTGTATCATTGACGGCGAGGTGGCCTACACCGGGGGGGCAAACTTATCTGATGAGTATGCCAACTACATTCAAAAATTCGGCCACTGGAAAGACACCGCCATCCGCCTAGAAGGGGATGCGGTTTGGAGTATGACAGTCTCGTTTCTACAAATGTGGGAGGCGCAGACCGGTGAACAACAGTCCTTTTACGCTTACCGGCCCCGCAGTACCATGTCCACAGGGGACGGGGGGTACTACCAGCCCTTCATGGATGGGCCCATGAACAACCCGGACAACCCAGCGGAGAGCATGTACCGCAGTATGATATACAATGCCCGGGACTATGTATATATCATGTCTCCTTACCTGATTTTGGACAACACCATGATAGAGGCCCTTTGCACTGCCGCCCTAGGCGGTACGGATGTGCGGATTATCACGCCCCACCAGTGGGACAAGTGGTTTGTACATCAGGTCACCCAGTCCAACTATAACAAGTTGCTCCAAGCAGGGGTGCGGATTTACGAGTACACCCCCGGCTATATCCACGCAAAGACCGTGCTGTCGGACGATGACCACTGTATCATCGGCTCCATTAACATGGACTACCGCAGCTTCTTTTTCCATTATGAGAATGCTGTCTGGATGTGTGGCGCACCGGTCATTGACGACATCAAGGCGGATTTTCTAAATACCCTGCTCCAATCCACAGAGATCAACGCAGACCACTGGCAACAGCGGCCTTTTCATATGAAAGTCGTACAAGCATTTTTCCGATTATTCGCAATATTTTTCTAGGAGATTGTTATGCAACGTCTATGCGACATTATCCACGCCCAACAACTGACCGACCATATCTATGCCATAACCCTAGAGGCCGGTGAGCTGGGCAGGCTTGCCCAGCCGGGGCAGTTCCTCCATGTGAGATGCGGCGGAGATGTGCTGCTTCGGCGGCCCATTAGCGTCTGTGATGCTGAGAATGAGACGCTCAAGATTGTGTTCGAGGTCAAAGGCGCCGGAACGCGCTGGCTGGCAGAAAAAACCAGCGGGCAACTAGATATTTTAGGCCCGTTGGGTACCGGGTTTTCGGTAGAGGGTCAGCATATTCTGTTGGTGGGCGGCGGCATTGGTACACCCCCGCTCCTCTACGCCGCACGAGCCGCCAAAGGTAGCACCACGGCAATTTTGGGTTTTGGGTCACGTAGCCAAGTGATTTTACAAGATGAGTTCCAAACCATCTGTGATAACGTCATCCTCACCACCGATGATGGCAGTGCAGGGGAGCCGGGGCAGGTGACAGGGCCCTTAGAGAACGAACTCCAATCCGGTACCTATGACATGGTGTTGACTTGCGGCCCCAAGCCCATGCTCCGGGCGGTAGCCAACTTGGCAGCGCAGTACAATGTCCCCTGTCAAGTCTCCACGGAAGAGCGGATGGCCTGTGGGGTGGGGGCGTGTCTCGGTTGTACTGTGACCATGCGAAACGGAGACAATCTCCGGGCCTGCGCCGATGGGCCTGTATTTGATGCCGGGGAGGTAAACTGGGATGTGTGATTTACGTGTATCGTTTGCCGGAATAGCGTTTGCAAACCCCATTGTTGTGGCCTCCGGCACCTATGGCTTTGGTCGGGAGTATCAAGAATATCTGGACTTAAACGAGCTGGGCGGTATTTGTGTCAAGGGTCTCACCCTACACCCTCGTGCGGGGAACCTTGCCCCCCGGATTGCAGAAACCCCCATGGGGATGCTCAACAGCGTGGGACTGCAAAACCCCGGCGTGGATGCATTTATCCGGGACGAGTTGCCGTGGTTGCGGCAGTTTAATACCAAAGTCATCGCCAACCTCTCCGGCAACACGGTGGAGGAGTATGGGATATTGGCCCAAAAATTATCCGATGCAGGGGTTGACCTGTTAGAAGTCAACATCTCTTGCCCCAATGTCAAAGAAGGCGGTATCGCCTTCGGCACCACAGTAGAAGGGGCCAGAGCGGTAACGGAAATGGTGCGCCGGAACAGCACCGTGCCGATTATGGTGAAACTCTCCCCCAACGTGACAGACATTGCCGCCATCGCCAGAGCCGCCGAGGATGCAGGGGCGGATGCACTTAGTCTGATTAACACTCTTTTGGGGATGCGGATTGATATTCACACCCGGCGGCCCATTCTCCGTAACAACATGGGCGGCCTGTCCGGCCCGGCAGTGTTGCCTGTGGCCCTGCGGATGGTGTATCAGGTAGCCAGTGCTGTAAACCTGCCCATCCTAGGCATGGGCGGCGTGGCCACCGGGGCGGATGCGGTAGAGATGATGCTGGCCGGAGCGGACTTAGTGGCCCTCGGTACCGCTTGTTTTGTAGACCCATTAGCTCCCCTGACCGCAAAACAGGGGTTGACGGATTATTTAGCTCGGCACAATATCACCCAAGTCACAGAACTCACCGGAAAGGTGGCATTACACGCATGATTACCAAAATCTATATGATTCGCCACGCAGAAGCGGAAGGGAACCTCTACCGCCGGGTACACGGTCAATATGACAGCCTCAACACCGAGCTGGGGATGCGGCAAATCCATGCCTTGAGTGAGCGGTTTTCCGCTTTGCCGGTGGATGCGGTCTATTCCAGTGACTTGGTGCGGGCCGTAACCACAGCCCAAGCCATCAGTGTGCCGAGGGAACTGGACATTCTCACCACACCCAAACTGCGAGAAGTGGGTATGGGCCGATGGGAAGATTTGACTTGGGCGCATTTAGAACAACATGAGGCCCAGCAATTGCAGTTTTTTAACCAAGACCCTGTTCGCTGGAACATCGGCGACAACGAACCCCATCAAGCGCTTGGGCACCGCATGGTAGAGGCTGTCATGGACATCACAAAGCACGCCGCCGGACAAACCGTCTGTGTGGTGAGTCACGGTCACGCCATCCGAACACTACTGGCGCATATCCTAGAGCTACCCTCCGAGCGTTACGGCGAGTTGCCCCACCTTGACAACACCGCCGTGACCTTACTGGAAGTCCATGACGGGCAAGACCTCACTGTCCGCTGGATGAACGATGCCAGCCACTTAGAAGGGGGCCTGAGCACCCTCGCCCGCCAGAGTTGGTGGCGCAGTGAGGGGGCAGAGACAGGAAATGCAGACTTTTTGCCCTTAGATATAGACCAAAACGAGAGGCGGTATCTATCGTACCGGCAAGAGGCTTGGGGCGAAGTCCATGGCACCTTGGCGGGCTTTACGGATGAATATTTAGACCTAGCCCGTGCCCATGTCCACGCCCATCCGCTGGCGCTGGTAGAGGGGGTTATCAGCGGTACGCCCTTTGGCCTGCTAGAGCTAAACCCACAAAAAGGGGCCGCAGAAAAATCTGGGCATATCTCGTTTTACTATGTCGCCCCCGGATTTCGAGAGCAAGGCGTGGGCATCCAACTGCTCGGTCATGCCATCAGCGTATACCGTCCCTTAGGGCGGGAGAACATCACCGTCCATGTGGCCGAGACCAACACTGCCGCCATCCGCTTTTATGAGCGGTTCGGGTTCCAAAAAATCGGCGAAACCGAGGGTGTCCGTTGCCCCCTTTGGGTGATGGCGTTAGATATCCGTGTCCGGGTGCGGGAACTATAGCGGCCATGGACAGACAACACTTTTTGCCCATCTCCAAGGCTGATATGGCCGACCGGGGTTGGGAGGAGTATGATTTCCTCTTAGTCTCCGGGGATGCCTATATCGACCACCCCGGTTTCGGCGCCGCGGTCATCGGTCGGGTGTTGGAGGCCGCAGGACACCGGGTGGCAATTTTGGCACAACCAAACTGGCACAATACGGCGGCTTTCCTAGAAATGGGAAGGCCGCGTTTTGGCGTGTTCATTGGAGCGGGGAATCTGGATTCTATGGTGGCCCACTACACCGCTGCCAAAAAACCACGGAGCGAGGACGCTTATTCCTCCGGCAACAAAGCGGGCCTGCGCCCTGACCGTGCCGCCATTGTCTACGCAGGCCGTGCGAGAGAGGCGTTTCCCGGTCTGCCTGTGGTTATTGGCGGGTTAGAGGCCAGCTTGCGGCGGTTTGCCCACTATGACTACTGGTCGGATAAAGTGCGGCGCAGTGTGTTGTTTGACAGCAAAGCCGACCTCTTAGTCTACGGCATGGGAGAGGCTGCCACAGCGGACATCGCCGCCCGATTAAAAAGCGGTACTCCGGTGTCGGAGATACGAGATATCAAGGGTACCGCCTATATCGCCAAAGATGGGGCAGACTGTCCGTTTTCCATGCTGGAATGTGCCCCCTTTGAGAAAGTGCAAACCGACAAGCAGGCCTACGCCGAGGCCACCCGGATGCAAGTCACGGAGCACGATCCGGTGCGGGGCCGGGCAGTACTGCAACGCCACGGTGACCGATTGTTAGTCGTTAATCCGCCCATGCCGCCTTTAGACGGCCCTGCGCTGGACCGGGTATATGATCTGCCCTACACCAGAGAAGTCCACCCTGTATACGCCCCCTTGGGCAGAGTGCCCGCCATTGACGAGGTGCGGTTTTCCGTCATCCACAACCGGGGCTGTTTCGGGGACTGTAATTTCTGTTCGCTCAGTTTCCATCAGGGCCGTATGGTGTCCGCCCGTACCCATGACTCTGTCGTGCGGGAAGTGGAAGCGTTTTCTAAGCACCCGTCATTCAAAGGCTATGTCCACGATGTGGGCGGCCCCACGGCAAATTTCCGGCGGCCCTCTTGTGCAAAGCAGAAAAAACACGGTCTCTGCAAAGACAAAAAGTGTCTCGCCCCTGTGCCTTGTAAGGCGTTAGACGCCGACCATACGGATTATTTGCAACTGCTTCGTAAACTCCGGCAAATTCCGGGGGTGAAGAAAGTGTTTGTCCGTTCCGGCATCCGGTATGATTTTCTGCTGCAAGACCCAAGCGGCGAGTGTTTTGCTGAACTTGTCCACTACCACATTTCCGGTCAACTCAAGGTGGCCCCGGAGCACATTGTGGATCGGGTCCTAGACTGCATGGGGAAGCCCCATGCGGCGGTCTACGACAAATTCCGTGAGAAATACCGGCGGCTGAACCAAAAATATGATAAAGAGCAATATCTTGTCCCCTACCTTATGAGCAGTCACCCTGGTTGTACCCTGAAGGATGCGGTGTCTTTAGCCGAAGCCCTCCACAAACAAGGCCGCCACCCGGAGCAAGTCCAAGACTTCTACCCCACCCCCGGCACCGTGTCCACCTGCATGTACCACACGGGGCTAGACCCCCACACCATGCAACCCGTCCACGTCGCCAAAGAAGGCCGAGAGCGTACCCTCCAACGGGCCCTCCTCCAATGGCGCCGTCCGGAGAAGAAAAAGCAAGTACTAGAAGCCCTCCGCAAAGCCGGGCGAGAGGATTTGATCGGATTTCATAAGTGGTGCTTGGTCAAACCGGAAGCACATGCAAAAGGCCGAGGGCGTAAGAAGCCGTAGCATCAGAGCAAAAAAAGCCTCCAGTTGTAGCTATTTTTCTACAACTGGAGGTTTTTATGATACATCAACTCATCTGTCGCCGCCGGGACAGGTTGATCGTCCCATCCTGCATATCCCCGACAGATTCCAGCGCCTTGCCGGTGCCGTAGGCCACACAGCTCACGGCGTCATCTGCCACATGGGTGGTGATGCTGGTGCGGGACTCTACTAGCTTATCAAACCCCCAGACCAAGCTACCGCCGCCAGTCATGACAATGCCGTTGTTGGAAATATCCGCCACCAGTTCCGGCGGCGTGCTCTCTAAGACCAAGTGAATGGTCTCTAAAATCCGCTCAGAGACCTCTTCAAAAGCTTCAATCATATCGTTAGAATTCACCGCCACCATTCGGGGCAGGCCGGTCATGAGACAGCGGCCTTTTACGTCTACGGAGACCATTTCAGGCCGGGGGAACACACAGCCGATGGTGCGCTTGAGTTCTTCTGCGGTGCTGTCGCCAATGAGCACGTTGTGTTTGCGTTTGATATATTTTACCAATGCCTCATCAAAACTGTCCCCGGCGATTTTAATGGACTCGGATGCCACCACGCCGGACAGGGAGATGACCGCCACGTCTGTTGTGCCGCCGCCGATGTCTACCACCATATGGCCCTCAGGCTTGCCGATATCAATGCCTGCGCCGATTGCCGCCGCAACGGGTTCTTCGATGAGAAACACTTTCCGTGCTCCTGCCTGGATGCCTGCGTCAATGACGGCCCGTTCTTCGACCTCCGTGATGCCGCTGGGAACGCAGATGACCAGACGGGGCTTGAACAACGAGAAACTGGTGACTTTACGGATAATCTCTTTGAGCATCCGCTCGGTCATGTCATAGTCAGAGATCACACCCTCCCGCAGGGGGCGGATGGCCACGATGTTGCCGGGGGTTCGACCCAGCATCCGCTGTGCCTCTTCCCCGACTTTGAGTAATCGTCCTGTGTTTTTGTCCATGGCCACAACCGAGGGTTCTCTAAGTACAATCCCCTTTCCCCGCACAAAGACCAGCACCGTGGCGGTGCCTAAGTCGATTCCAATATCACGTCCGAAAAACATAGCCGTCCCTCCTTGGGGTGTTGGAAAATCCTAGAATGTACAGACCTTATATAGTATCGGCAGAAATTTCTGGTTCTAAACTTTTTCCTGCGCGGTTGTCCGTGCCAGTGTAGCGCAAAGCACCTCTTCCGCCCCTGCCATGAGCAGACACCGGGCACTTTCTGACAAGGTTGCGCCGGTAGTTACCACATCGTCAATGAGTAGTACCCGTTTCCCGGCCACAAGGGTTGCATCAAGACACTGATACGCCCCGGAAATGTTGGCTTTCCTCTGGTCTTTGCCCCCTAATGACGACTGGGCCGCTACGTTTTTTGCCTTAGACAGCGTGGCCATTGGCGTTACATCTAGGGCTTTTGCTGTAGACAATGCCAGTAGCTTTGCTTGGTCATATCCTCTCTGGCGGAGACGGTGTTTGCTCACAGGCACCCAGCTGATGATATCATACCGCTCTGCATAGTGCTCATTGATGCACGCCGCCAAAATCGGCCCGTAAGTGCGATGATACCACTGTGACCCATTGAACTTAAACCGATGAATACTCTCTTGTACAGACCCTTCGTAATAGAGGGGCGAGATGCAGTCAGAGTAAAAATCCCCGGTCTGGAACACAGCTTGTCCCTCTGGTGCTGGTAAGTCTTTCTGACATGCAGTGCAGAGGGGTTGTGTCCCGCGTGGCAAAAATCTGCGGCAGAACACACACCGGGGCGGGAAAAACAGGTCTAACACGAGAGTCAAAAGGCCCAATCTACTCACCTGCCAATCTGAGCTTTAGGCCGCTATACCGCTTCTGCTGGCGGATATTCTCCACCATAGTAGAAACAACCCCGCTGGCCCCCACAATAATCAACAGCTCTTGCGCCCGCGTCACGCCGGTATAGAGGACGGTGCGGTTCAAAAGCATCGGTGGCCCCTCGGCGGCCACGAACACCACGGCACGGTACTCGCTGCCTTGGCTTTTGTGGACGGTCATGGCCCAAGCGGGTTCCAGCTCTCCCAGTTGTTCGGCGGCGTATACGATGGTCTTACCGTCAAACTCGGCGGTAACTGTCCCCTCTCTAGGGTCAATGCCCACCACCCGGCCAATGTCGCCGTTGAAGATGCCGGAGCCTTTTGTGCCATCCGGCTGTTCCCATAGTATATCATAATTATTGCGAATTTGCATCACTTTATCGCCGGGGCGAAACACATAGTCGCCAAAGCGTCGCTCCGGCTTACCCTCTGCTGATGGGTTTAGGGCTTCTTGTAGGCGCATGTTCAGGTTGATTGTCCCCGCTTCGCCCCGTTTGAAGGGACAGAGAACTTGGATGTCTTGGGGGTCAATCTGCATATTCTCCGGCAGACGGCGGGCGACTAAATCCACCACCGTGTCTACAATGTTCATGGCCCCCAGCCGTTGCAGGAAGAAAAAGTCTTTCTCTTTCCGAGCTAGATCCGGCATCTGCCCTTGATTGATGGCGTGGGCGTTTCGGATGATACCGCTTTCTTTGGCCTGTCGGAAAATTTCTGTCAGCCGCACCACAGGGACTGCCCCGCTGCGAATCATGTCAGAGAAAAACACCCCCGGCCCCACAGAGGGGAGTTGGTCTGCGTCCCCCACAAACACCAGCCGACATTGGGGCGGCAGGGCCCGGACTAAAGCGCGAGCGAGGAGGATGTCCACCATGCTGGTTTCGTCTAAGATAACGGCGTCTGCCTCTAGGGGGTTTGCCTCGTCCCGCTCGAAGGACATCCCTTGATCTTCGCCGGAATAGCAAGCACCCAGAAGGCGATGGATGGTCACGGCATCTCTGCCGGTGAGTTCACTCATCCGCTTGGCGGCCCGGCCCGTGGGTGCGGCGAGAACGGTGCGGAGTTTTAGCCGGTCAAACAAGGCCAAGATGGCCCGGACGGCGGTGGTTTTCCCTGTCCCCGGTGCCCCGGTGAGGACGAGTACATGGTCAGTGGCGGCCTGTTCTACGGCAGCTTGTTGTTCCGGAGCATAGGTGATGTCCATGTCGGCCTCTATCTGCTCTAACAGTGTGCCCACATCTGCTATTTTCTCAGTTTTTTCGTCCGCCATGGCCCGAATGGTGCTTGCTACGGTCTGCTCCGCCTCGTGAACATAGTCTAAATAACAGGCATCCACACCCCGCAGGGTGTCAGAAATTACGCGCTCTTGGTCGATTAAGGTATCAAGGGCCTCTTCCGTCAACGCCTGTGGTACATCTAAGGTCTGCGCTGCGGCGGTGACAAGCTTGTCCCGTGGGATAAAGCAGTGGCCGTTTTGAAGATTGTGTTCTAGCGTAAATAGCGTTGCCGCTTGTAGCCGCCGGGGGCTGTCCGCATCAAAGCCAAGGGACAAGGCCAATTGATCCGCCTGATGAAAGTCCCCGCCGAACATGGGGTCGGCCAACAGATACGGGTCGTCCCGTACTGTGGTGAGGGCCGTATCGCCGAAGGCTTGGTAAAGCTGGATTGACAAGCCCGCAGACAACCCGTGGCGGGTGAGGAAACTGATAAGTAGCCGCAGGGCCGCTTGCCGCCGCACCTCGGCCCCGATTTCACGGGCCTTTTTCAAGGTGATGCCTTTGAGATTCGACAGTTGTTCAGGCTGTTCGTCAATGACCTCTAGGGCGGTGGCCCCAAATTTTTCTACAATGGCCTTTGCCGTGGCCCGCCCCACGCCCCGGATGGTACCCCCGGCGAGAAAGTCGAGAACAGTCCGTTCCGTACGGGGCAGTTCCCGCTCCGCTGTTTGAATCTTAAACTGCTCCCCATAACTGGGGTGGGATACCCAGGTTCCTGTAGCGCAAAGGCTTTCCCCCGCCGCAAGAAAGGGCAGAGTGCCAACGGCGGTCACTTGTCTATCCTCGTCCGTGTCTAAGCGCAATACGGTGTAGCCGCTGTCTTCGCTTTGGAAGATAATCGCCGCCACTGTGCCTGTTATTTGGTTGTCTTGTGGGTATTCTCTGATGCCGTCACGATCCACTGTGCCACTTCCTCTGCGTTACAAACGACTACGCCTGTGTATTTTTTTACAATCAGACGAGTCAAGATTTTGCCCTCTTTGTTGAGCCCTGCGTCCGCCAGAATAATCTGGCCCGGTACAGTACCGTTTTCTTGGAGCCAGATGAGGCTTTTTAAGGTCTGTTCCAACCCCTCACCGTTGTCCCGGACGGTGATGACGGTGGTGACACCGGTGTTTTCACCGGGGCGCACCGGAGTTCTGAGAGAGCCGAACAGAGACCAGATAACCCAAAAGATGATTGCAATCGACCCCAAGACGATAGGGATGTGTAGGAAATTTGCCAAGGTAATTCCCCTCCTTGAGGTATCCTATGCAAAGGAGGGGGGAATTGTTAATGTGTTTGGGTGTGCCGTTGTTAGGGGACGATGCCCTTAATCTTCTCGGAATAAAATGCGATGGCACTGGACAGGCGGAAGCCTCCCAGCGCCATCCTAGTATAGCATATCTCTACGACAAGGACAAGAAACAAAAAACCGTGCTAGGACAAGCCTTTGCACAGTTTGGTGTTTGGTACACGCCAAGAACCTAAGATAGATTTCATTGCATTCGCAGGCCACCCATACTCTACAGCAGTGCGCAAATCGACTCAGCGGCCATCTGCATTTCTACACTTGTCGTATGGCGACCGGGGCTGATGCGGATGACTTCATTGGCCTGTTCTGGCTGAAGCCCCATGGCGGTAAGCACATGGCTGGCGCTTGAAGTACCCACACCGCAGGCGGCGCCGCCGGATATACGGATTCCTGCACTGTCCAGCCGTGCAATGGCCGCTTCACTGGATACGCCGGGCAGGTGCAGAGCGAGAATGCCGGGGAGCCGGTCAGAGCACTCGGCAATGGCTGAAATCTCTGGGCGGTGTTGCCGAAGCTGTTGCAGAAACGCATCCGTAAGCTGCCGCAGCCGCTCATCACGAGACGGCATGTCTGCTTGCGCAAGCTCTGCCGCGACCCGGAACCCGGCGATGGCAGGGATGTTTTCCGTGCCGGAACGCAAGGCCCCCTCTTGGCCGCCACCGGCGATGAGGGGCCGTGCCGGGACACCTTGGCGGATATAAAGGAACCCCGCCCCCAGGGGGCCATAGAGCTTATGGGCAGAGGCACTTAGCATGTCAATAGAAGCATCGCTCACGCTGATAGGAATGTGGCCGAAAGCCTGTACCGCATCCGTGTGGAAGAACACCTTGTGCCGCCGAGCGATGGCACCGATTTCGGCAATGGGCTGTAACACGCCGGTTTCGTTGTTGGCGAACTGCACAGAGATCAGTGCAGTATCCGGCCGGATAGCGGCTTGGATGTGGGCGGGATCAACCTTGCCGCAGTTATCCGGCGGGACGAGGGTGATTTGACAACCTTGTGCGCTTGCCGCTTCCAGCACGGACTTATGCTCAATGGCAGAGAGTACCACATGTCGCCCAGCAGCTTGGCGAAGGGCCAGATTATTGGCTTCTGTCCCACCGGAGGTAAAGACAAGTTCTGTCCGGTCTGCGCCTAGCATATCAGAGAGGGTTTCTTTGGCCAGCCGGATTTCCCGCCGCCCATGTCCGGCGGCGGAATAGGCGGCGGAGGGGTTGGCATCATATTGCTCCATACACGCACAAACCGCCCGGATCACAGCGGGATCCGGAGCGGTTGTGGCGGCATGGTCTAGGTTTATCCCCGGTCTCATGTGAGTTCCAGAGAGAGTTTCATGGCACTGCGGCCGGTGAGTTCGGCGGTGCGGGTGTCTGGCTGGCCGGTGCCCACGTATAGGACGGGGTTGCCCTCCAGAGTCCGAACGCCCTGTTGGTCTGCCACGGTAAAATGAGAGATGCGGCAGGAAACTTCAATGGTTGCCCGGCCCCCGGCAGGACAGAAAACACGCCCGAATCCGACCAGCCAAGGGTTATTCGGCCCGTTTGTGCGGTCTATGGTGTCGCAGTAGACTTGTACCACATCTTCTGTGTCCACAGTGCCCGCATTTGCTACCTCCACGCAGACCGTGACATGGTCGCCGTCTTGCTCTGCTGTGGCGGCATCTACATACACATCGCCATAGGTAAGGCCGAAGCCGAAGGGGTATTGGGCGGGTTGCTCCAGATAGCGGTAGGTACGGTTTTTCACCGTGTAGTCCGTAAAGTCCGGCATATTGGCCAGATGCGCATTATGGTAGAATGTCACCGGTAACTTACCGGAAGGAGAGACTTTGCCAAAGAGGATATCCGCAGCAACCTCACCACCCCGGGCACCGGGGTACCAGAGGTTTAACACGGCATTTGCCTGTTCGCCGGGTTTGCCCAAGTCAATGGCACTGCCTGCGGTGAGACAGATGATGGTGGGTTTGCCCACTTCCATGACGGCATCTAGCATGTCCCGCTGGCACTGGGGTAGTAGCACGTCTAGCTTATCCCCAGCGGCGGCGGCGTTGCCGGTGTCGCCCTCTTCTCCCTCAATGGTGGCATCAAGACCAACGACTACGACCACTACATCGGCCTGCTCTGCTACGATTTTCGCCTCTGCCAAGCGGTCGCCCGGTCTTGCTAGGTGCTCCACTCGGTCTTGGAACAGGTGGGAACCCTCAGAATAGAACACTCTCGCATCATCGCCCACAAAGTTCTGAATGCCTTCTAACACCGTGACATAGCGGGAAGCGGTGCCGTGATAGTTGCCGATTAAGGATAGTCTGCTATTGGCATTGGGGCCCACCACGGCGATGTTGTCAATTTTGGATAGATCAAGGGGCAACAAGCCATCGTTTTTCAGCAGAACACAGGCTTTCTCCGTGGCTTCTCTGGCGGCGGCTAGGTGTTCCGGGCACTCAACCGCAGTGTAGGGAATTTGGTCAAATGCGCTACCCTCCATGATGCCCAACAGATAGCGGGTGGTAAACAGGCGCACGGCACAAGTACGAATGTCTTCTTCTGTGACAAGCCCCTGCTCATAAGCTTTCATGAGGTACAAATAGGTATTGCCGCAGTTTAGGTCACAGCCCATTTTGAGGGCCAAAGCGGCGGACTCTTCCGGGGTGTCTGTGATTTTATGGTGCTCGTGAAAGTCCCGGATGGCCCAGCAGTCGGACACATAGTGGCCCTCAAACTGCCATTTGTCCCGAAGGGTGTCTTGCATCAGAAACTTGCTGGCGCAGCACGGCTCGCCATTGGTGCGGTTATAGGCACCCATGACGGATTCTACTTTCGCCTCCGTCACCAACGCCTCAAAGGCGGGGAGATAGGTTTGGGCAAGGTCTTGCTCGGTGGCGATGGCGTTAAACGAGTGCCGAAGTGCCTCCGGTCCGGAGTGGACGGCGTAGTGTTTGGCGCAGGCCGCCGTTTTTAACACCGGCCCGTCCCCTTGCAGACCACGGACGTAGGCACAGCCCAATGTGGCGGTCAGCACCGGGTCTTCGCCATAGGTCTCTTGCCCACGGCCCCAGCGGGGGTCACGGAAAATGTTGATATTCGGCGACCACAGGGTGAGTCCCTTGTAGATATCTCTGTCTCCGTGGGCGCTGTAAGCGTTATGCTTCGCCCGTGCCTCCGTGGCGGAGACATCGCCGAGGCGTTGCACTAAATCCGGGTCAAAGCTAGCGGCCATGCCGATGGCTTGGGGAAAGCTGGTTGCTGTCCCTGCCCGGGCCACGCCGTGGAGGGCCTCGCCCCACCAGTTGTATTCCGGGACACCGAGACGGTCAATGGCCGGTGCGTCATAACGCAGTTGGCTGGCGGCTTCTTCTATCGTCATTTGCGCCACGAGGGCGGTTGCTTTTTTTGTTGCTTGTATACGATCCATATGAGTTCTCCTTATAACTAGATATCGGCACCGTTGGTGGCAATTACGTCCCGGTACCAGAGTGCGGAATCTTTCAGAGTGCGCATTTGAGTCTGGTAATCGACATAGACCAAGCCAAACCGCTTATTATAGCCCCATGCCCACTCGTAGTTGTCCAAAATGGACCAGTAGGTGTAACCGATGACCGGAATATCTTCTGCAAGGGCACGTTTGACACCCTTTAGATAGCTGTGGACATAGCCGATCCGCTGGGGGTCATGGACTTTGCCATCGGGCATGACATAGTCGGCGTTGGCCATGCCGTTTTCTGTGAAAAAGACAGGCAAACCGTACCGCTGGTGGGCAAACCGTGCCGCCCAATAGAGCACATCCGGCGTAATGGGCCAGTCCATGGCGGTGACTGGGCACCCCAGAGAGAACGCACCGTCAAACGCACCGGTCTCAGGCCGTTTTGTGGTGCTGTGGCCCTGATAGATGTTAAAGCCGAAGTAGTCGAGGGGTTGGTGGACGATGTGCATGTCCTCCGTCGATAATACTTCATCCACGCCCAGATAATCGCATACCGCCTGTGGGAAGGTGCCGAGCAGGGGCGCATCACAAAACCATGCAATGTCAAAAGCGTTTCTGGGCGCACCAAATGTCTGGTCATAGGCCGCCTGAATGGCATCCGGGCTTTCCGCATCCGGCAGAAAGACTTGGCCGCAGGGGGCGAAGCCGATGATGGGCTCTTGCTTGGCGTGTTCCCGGATGGTCAGCACCGCCCGGCCATGGGCCAGTAGTGTGTTGCGGGTAATGGCCGCAAGAGACGACTTTTCTTTGTAAAAAGGTGCATGATGACCTTGTTCGTACCCGAGACCTACAAAGCATTGCGGTTCGTTGAGTGTACACCAATAGCGCACCTTATCTGACAGCGCATCGACAATGACTTTCGTGTACACCGCAAACCAGTCTGGCATGGTGTCATTCATCCAGCCGCCTTGGCGATGGAGGACATAGGGCAAGTCCCAGTGGTACAGAGTGACAATGGGCTCAATCCCGGCGGCTAACAGCTCGTCTACCAAATCTTGGTAAAAGGCAATCCCATTGGGGTTGATTGCACCCACCCCGTTCGGGAGGACACGGGACCAACTGATAGAGAATCGGTAGGTTTTGAGTCCCAGCTCTTTCATCAACGCCACATCTTCTTTGTAGCGGTGGTAGTGGTCACAGGCCACGTGTGGGTGCTCATCAAAGGCGGTGTTGCCGGGGTAGACAACGTCCCAGATACTGGGCGTTCTGCCGTCGATGTTATAAGCGCCCTCTACTTGAGCGGCCGCACTAGCAGCACCCCAGAGAAAGTCGGTTGGAAATCCAGTTTGCATGGCTTACCCCTTTACGCCGCCCAGTGCCACACCGGCAACAATATATTTCGAGAAGATGAAGTAGGTAATCAAAAGCGGCAAGACCGCCAAAGCAAGGCCGAGATACACGGCCCCCAACTCCACCCGGTAGGCATCCCCACGCAACAGCGAGACCATGATGGGCAGTGTCATCATATCGCTCCGTGTTAACAGGATCGACGGGATGAACAGGTTGTTCCAACTGGCCACAAAGGCGAAGATGGCTTGGGTGGCCATGGCCGGTTTCATGATGGGGATGACAATCTGGTTGAAGATACGAATTTCGCTAGAACCGTCAATTCGTGCGGCTTCTAACAGCTCCATGGACAGAGCCCCCAACATGTACTGCCGCAAGAAGAACACAGCCATAGGGGCGGCCACAGCGGGGATGATAAGGGGCAGGAAGTTATTGGTCCATCCGATGCGGAACATGAACTGGAAGAACCCGATACTGCTCACCTGTGCCGGAATCATCATGACGACCATAATCAAGGTGAAAAACGGTTGCCGCATCCGCCAGTTATAGGCCACCAAGGCAAAGGCAGTCAACGTGGAGAAATAAACCGTGAGTAAGGTGGCGCTGGTTGAGATGACCAAGGAATTGAATATCCCACGCAACGGGTCGAACATCCGACCAGTCAACACATCCATATTTGTTGCGAAGTTGGTAGACGGAATGAGAGAAATCGCATTTTGCTGGATCTCAGGTGTACTTCGTGTGGCATTGATAATCATAATGATGAAGGGGAACAGGCTCAACGCAACCAAGGCGATGCAGATGAAGTAAGCGACGGTCTTAAATGTAGCACGGCCTAATAACGCTTTGTTCATGGTTTTTGCACCTCCCGGTTCTGGTTTGTTTTATGCAGCTTTCTAAGCCGCTTTTGCTCTTTGCGTTCTCTCGCTGCATCTTGGTCTCGGAGTAAAAAGAAGATGCCTGCCGAGATAACGGCAACGATGACGAACAGAACCATACTAGCAGCGGCGGCAAGGCCATACATGTAGCGGTTGGTAAAGGCCCAGTTGAAGATAAACACCGCAACCGTCGTCGTGGCCGCATTGGGGCCGCCCCAGTTGAAGAGCCGGGGCACGTCAAACACGTTAAGGCCGCCGATTAAGCTGGTGACCAACACGAACAGCATGACCATTTTCAGGTTGGGTAGAGTGATGCGGAAGAACGACTGTACCCCCGTGGCACCGTCAATCTCCGCCGCCTCGTAGAGGTCGGGGCTGATCCCCAAGGCACCGGCCACCAAAATAATCATCGTGTACCCGTACCACATCCAGAACTGGATGAAGATCAAGATTAAGCGGGATGCCCACGGGTTATTGAGGAAGTTATAGGGATCGTGTCCCAGCATCTGTAGCAAGCTGTTGATGGGGCCGATGGGATGCCCAAATAGCGCAGAGAACAAAATTGCAACAGAGGCCGCGGTGATAATATTGGGCATGTAGAATACAACTTTGAACAAGCCGACACCCCGCAGTTTTGAACGCCGGGATGTAAACCACGCCGTGAGGAGCAGGGCCAAGCCAAGCTGTGGGATAAAATTTAACACCCAGATAAGAATCGTATTCCAAAGGGCGTTTAAGAAACTTTGGTTGGCTAAGACGACCCTGAAATTATCTAAGGGGTTCTCTAAGAAATTGAAATTAATGTTACCGAGACCTTGGGAATCGGTAAACCCCAGCACAGCGGTATAAATGGTTGGGTAGAACGTGAAAATCAAAAATACGATAATGAACGGGATGGAAAATAAGTATCCATATTTGGCATAGCTAAATGATTTTTTCTTTGGATTCATCCTCGCAAACTCCTTTTTGCTCCGGGCCGTTTTTACTGGAAATAATGGCGGAGGGTTTTCTCTGGATTGGCAACATGCTCAAATTCGACTTGCAGGACTCGCCCTTGGGCACAATGCCAATCCGAAGAAAAAACCCGCAGGGGCGACCGACATCGGTCGCCCGCCCCTACAGTATATCACGTTATTTCAATGAAGCAACTACTTAACGAGAGAAAATGAACAACTCGTCGGCAACCGCTTGTCTAAAGCTTTCTAGTGCTTCGTCGCGGGTCATGTGTCCGCCGGTGAATTGACGTACACGGTCACGCCAGATTAGGTTGATGGACTCGTCAAACTCGGTCATATTGTCCGCCCGAGCATAGTCGTTGGCCGGGATGAACACATCAAACATGTCTTGACCGTCCAAGATGTCAACTCTACCGTCAGAAATGTCCATTACAACGCCGGAGGCAACAACATCTTTGGTGCCGAGGAGTATGCCGTTGGCCCACTCATACTGAAGGCCGGTTGTGGTGGCATCTAATGTAACCCACTCAATGATTTGACGGACAACATCTGTGTGCGGTGTGTCGCGGTTTGCGAATACCCAAGTGCCGCCCCAGAAGAACCCTTCCGGTGGAACTGCAACGCCCCAGTCACCATAGGTCGGGCCAGCGTTGGGGCCCAATACATAGTTGACCAACCATGCGGGGCCGAAGAAGCCAAAGACTTCTCTTGCGCCTTCGCCGCGGAAATCAGCAAACCATGAGTCAGACCAGTCTTCTGTGTCGTTGTGCCAGCCATTCTCCATGAGTCTCATGGACATGTCGAGGAATGCTTCACGAGAGGGGTCGATGTACAGGTAACCGTCCTCATCAATCCAGCCGCGAGGAGAAGCACCACGAACGGGGTGCCACAGGTCGCCGTCACCGGAGACGATGGCGTAACCAGCATCGCCCAGTGTTTCGGCAGCTTCCCAGAAACGATCCCAGCCGGGGCCGATTTCAGAGGCAACAGCAACGGGATCATCTGTACCGAATACAGATTCAGCGATGGAACGGCGATAGATGAACGCACCGCCAGTGGCTTGGAACCCGAGGGCGACAACTTGATTGTCGCTGGGGCGTGTGCCGATGTCAACAGTGTATCCAGCGATGTCGGCCGCCGCAATCGCAGATGCTACATCAATACCCAAATCCGCATAAGTAGCGGCAAAGTGAGACGCTTCACCTTGTGAATACTTCAATACAAAAGCAGACTCTGCCAACCAGATGTCCGGTGCATCCGCACCGCCGCCGGCAAGTGCCATGTCAAGTGCCGGTTGATAAGCACCGTCTGTGGTGGAGATTTCGGTATAGTTTACGACATACCGCTCTGCCAACTCAGGGTTGAGTTCAAAGAAACGATTGAGCATGGTGTAGAACTCATCGGTGAATGACCAGACATTGAGAACTTGTTGGTCACCTGTAGGCTCTACAGGCTCCGGTTCGGGTTCTGGTGTTGTCTCTGTGGTGGTTTCACCAGTGTCAGGAGCGGGTGTCGTGTCGGTGTCGCCGCCATTGCCGCAGGCCACAAGGCCAACGAGGAGAAGAACGGCGAGACATAGGCATAGAATCTTTTTCATGTTTGGTACCTCCATCTTTTTCATGTTTTTTTTGATAGCTGCGATTGAACAGGTGGGACTGTAAGCAAAGTCAGTTTATTAATCTTGTTAACAAACCACCTTTGCAATTAGAATACACTCTTTCGGCTCTCCGGTCAATTGTTAAAAGTGACAATACTGGCATGTTGTTTTTGGTAAATATAGACGATAAAGCATGGAAGCCTTTTCGATGGAAGGGGCCGAAATATGCATTAATTTTTAACAAGCCATTGACATGGGCTGTTTTTTCTGCTATTTTAGCAAGAAAGAACGCAATGGAGGTCACACAAATGGCAGGCATAAGCTTAAAAGGCATACGGAAGGTATATCCTGGGGATGTCGTTGCGGTACACGATTTCAATCTGGAGATTGAAGACAAAGAGTTCATCATCCTAGTCGGGCCGTCGGGCTGTGGGAAGTCCACGACGCTGCGCATGATTGCGGGTCTGGAAGAAATTACAGACGGTGAGTTGCACATTGGAGAAAGGTTAGTCAACGATGTAGCACCGAAAGATCGGGATATTGCTATGGTATTCCAAAACTACGCCCTATACCCCCACATGTCGGTGTACAAGAACATGGCCTTTGCGCTGAAACTGCGGAAAGAATCCAAGGCCGAGATTGACAGGAAGGTTCAAGAAGCGGCGAAGATACTGGATATCGAAAGCCTGCTGCAACGTAAGCCCAAGGCCCTATCCGGTGGTCAGCGGCAACGTGTGGCATTAGGCCGCGCCATGGTGCGGCACCCGGCGGTGTTTTTGTTAGACGAGCCGCTGTCGAACCTAGACGCAAAGCTCCGTACCTCTATGCGGATGGAGATATCGAAGCTACATAAAAAACTTGCCACCACCTTTGTCTATGTCACCCACGACCAAGTGGAGGCTATGACCATGGCGGATCGGATTGTAGTCATGAACGATGGTTACATCCAGCAGGTGGACACGCCGCAAAATCTGTACGACCATCCGTGCAACTTGTTCGTGGCGGGCTTCATCGGTGCGCCGCAGATGAATTTCATTGACGCTGTGGTAGAGAAGACCGATGCCGGCTATGCCGCTCGGTTTGGTGATACGCTGTTGCCGCTCCTTCCGGGCAAGGTGGATGATAGTGTGATTGCAAATTATGAGGGCAAAGAGATTATCGTTGGTATCCGCCCGGAGCACATGCACGCAGAGGAGATTTACATGGATCAAGCCACGACGGCGGCGATTGATGTAAATGTGACTTTGGCAGAGCTGATGGGTGCTGAGATTTATCTGTACGCAAATTGGCAAGGCAAGGACATCATCGCCACTATCCCGCCGCGGAATAATCCGAGAACAGGCGAGCAGTTCAAGTTGGCGATTGATTGCGCTAAGATACATTTGTTTGATAAAAACTCCGAGCAGGTTATTTCCAGCAACATCGATTCAACAAAATAATATATTACACCGAACACCCCCGCAGTCGTTACTGCGGGGGTGTTTTGCTGTTTACAGGGTCTAGCACAGAAAAAGCAGACTTGGCGAAATTGGCTATTTTACCAAAAACAACGTGAGAGTATTGGTGAATCCGACAATTGACCGGAGCGCAGAAAGGGTGTATCCTTGAGTTAGTTAACAAGGTTAATAAACATGCGAACATTTTTTGAACACTCTTTTTTGAAAGGATAATATAGTATGCATTATTTAATTGGGGTAGACGTGGGAACTTCTGGCACGAAAACCGTTCTCTTTGATGAGGCGGGGGTGCCCGTGGCTTCTGCCACTGAGGAATACCCCATGTATCAGCCTCAAAATGGCTGGGCAGAGCAAGACCCGGCCCACTGGTGGGATGCAACGGTGTCGTCGTTACGCACTGTGGTAGCGAAAAGCGGCGTTTCTGCCAAACAAATCGCGGGGATTGGTCTATCCGGTCAGATGCACGGGCTTGTGATGCTGGACGCAGCGAGGGAGGTGCTTCGCAACGCAATCATCTGGTGTGACGGGCGGACGACAGCGCAATGTGAGGAAATCACCCGGCGAGTGGGGGCAAAGCGGCTGATGGAGATTACCGCAAACCCTGCCTTGCCTGGGTTTACGGCCTCGAAAATCCTGTGGGTGCGAGAGCATGAGCCGGAGATTTACGCCAAGTGCCGCCATATCCTGCTTCCGAAAGACTATATCCGTTATAAACTGACCGGGGTGTTTGCCACAGAGGTATCTGATGCCTCAGGGATGAACTTGATGGATGTGCCTGGCCGGTGTTGGAGCGATGAAATTCTCAGCGCATTAGAGATTGACCCTTCGCTGTTAGCGGACTTATATGAATCGTATCAGGTGACGGGCGGCGTCACCGACCGAGTTGCGACGCTGACCGGTCTTGCCTCTGGAACCCCTGTTGTGGGTGGTGCTGGGGACAACGCTGCCGCCTCTGTGGGTACCGGCGTGGTGGAGGCCGGGCGGGCGTTTACCACTATCGGCACCTCTGGCGTAATCTTTGCTCATTCAGACACGGCGACCATTGACCCGGCGGGCCGGGTGCATACCTTTTGCGCCGCAGTCCCGGATGCGTGGACGGTGATGAGCTGCACTTTATCCGCCGGAGGGAGCTTGCAGTGGTTCCGCAATAATTTTGCCACTCCGGAAGTGTTGACAGCGCAAGGGATGGGCGTAGACCCTTACGAATTGATGACGGCGCAGGCAGACAAAGTGCCAATCGGCGCCAATCGGCTGTTGTTCCTGCCGTTTTTGATGGGAGAGCGGAGTCCGCTGCTAGATGCCAACACCCGTGGCGTGTTCTTTGGATTGTCCGGGGTACATACCCGGCGGGATATGCTCCGTGCGGTGATGGAAGGTGTGGTGTATTCCCAGCGGGATTGTCTGGATGTCCTGCGTAGTATGGGTGTGACGTTTACGGAGATGCTGGCCACCGGCGGCGGCGGGAAAAGCCCCCTCTGGCGGCAGATGTTGGCGGATAACTACAACTGTCCCGTGGTAACGGAACAGGCGGGTGAGGGGCCAGCCTTAGGCGTTGCGATTCTCGCAGGTGTCGGGGTTGGGCTGTATGAAAGCGTTCCGGCGGCCTGCAAAAAACTGCTCCGCTTTGGGGCGGCGCAACAACCCATTGCGGAAAATGTGGACGCCTACACACCGTACTATAAGCTATATCAAGAGGTCTATGGGGCCTTAAAGGGCCAATTTTCTACCCTAGCAACGCTATAATTTTACTAAAACGTATAAAGGAGAAAAAATCATGAGTGAAATGTTCAAAGGAATCGGGCCGATTGTTTACGAGGGGCCGAAAAGCAAAAATCCGCTGGCGTTCAAATTTTACGATGCAGAGCGAGTGGTGTACGGTAAGAAAATGAAAGAGCATCTGCCTTTCGCCATGGCTTGGTGGCATAATCTGTGCGGGCAAGGCAGTGACATGTTCGGCGCACCATCTACAGATAAGACCTTTGGCACGGAGCCCGGCACCATGGCCCACGCCAGAGCAAAAGTAGATGCTGGGTTTGAGTTTATGCAAAAAATTGGCATTGAAGAGTTCTGCTGGCACGACACAGACCTTGTGCCGGAGTCTGACGATATTAACGAGACCAACAGACGGTTAGACGAGATTACAGACTATATCTTAGAGAAAATGAAAGAGACCGGCATCCGTTGCCTTTGGGGCACGGCCAACATGTTCTCTAATCCCCGGTTCATGAACGGTGCGGGGAGCACCAACTGTGCCGATGTCTATTGCTTTGCGGCAGCGCAAGTGAAAAAGGCCCTAGACCTCACTGTGAAGCTGGGCGGTCGCGGCTATGTATTCTGGGGCGGTCGTGAGGGATACGAGACTCTGCTGAACACCGATGTGAAGTTTGAGCAGGAAAATATCGCCCAACTGATGAAAATGGCCGTGGCCTATGGCCGCAGTATCGGCTTTACAGGGGATTTCTACATTGAGCCCAAGCCGAAAGAGCCCATGAAGCACCAATACGACTTTGATGCCGCCACTGCCATTGGGTTCTTGCGCCAATATGGCCTAGACAAAGATTTCAAGATGAACATTGAAGACAACCACGCCACATTGGCGGGGCATACGTTCCAGCATGATTTGCGAATTTCTGCCATTAACGGCATGTTGGGCAGCGTAGACGTGAACACCGGCGACTTGTTGCTGGGCTGGGACACGGATGAGTTCCCGAAGGATGTCTATGTGGCCACCATGGCCATGTATGAGATTATCAAAGCAGGCGGCCTGACCGGCGGCTTAAACTTTGATGCAAAGACACGGCGTGCCAGCTATACCTATGAGGACATGTTCCAAGCCTTTATTTTGGGCATGGACACCTTTGCCCTCGGTCTGATTAAGGCCGCCGCCATCCTAGAGGACGGCCGGATAGACGGGTTTATTGACGAGCGCTACGCCAGCTTCAAGACCGGCCTAGGTGCCAAAATTCGCAGTGGAGAGGCGACCCTAGAAGAGCTGGCCGCCTATGCCGAAGAGAAACAAAACCCCGGGCTCCCCGGTTCTGGTCGGCAAGAGTACCTGGAGAATGTGGTGAACTCTGTTTTGTTTGGTGGATAGACGACTATAAATCGCACGTTTGTTGCAGTCGGCCCACTTACACTGGTAAGTGGGCCGATTTTTTGTCGTTGGCGGCTCCTTGTAACTAGCCTGTCTATCGCCGTGTACGTCTTGACTTGCGGTAGGTACAATCAAGATATAGAACAAGAAAAAATCTCTTGACATAAGAAAAATTTAGGTGTATGATGCGTTTGTTAACAGGGTTTATTAACAGGCTACGCAAACGCGAGTGTGCATATTGCACAATATAGCCATGTAAAACTTAACAGTTCATAAAAAATAGTTTCGCAATGTACGCTACGCTTCAAATCGTGTGCATCTATAACCTAGGAAGGGGGCCTTGTTACAATACACGGTAATGTACCAAGAAGCATGGCGTCAAAAATAAGGAGGGTATTCAAAAATGCATTCAAAATCTTTCAAACGAGCTTTATGTTTGCTTCTTGCAGTGATTATGGCACTTTCTCTAGTAAGCCCCGGCCTTGCAACAGAGGCAGAGGCACCGCTAGAGGTAGAAGCGGAGTTGCCCAATGAAACCATTGGGCTTCTACCACTGGGGATCAATCCAGCCCTGCCCCACGCATTTGCAATGCATGTGAATGATGAGGCTTTCGTTCTCGGCGGCGGCAATGGGTTCCTTGACAACAACCATCCGCTGTGGCAAACGGCAGCATCATTCCCCGTTGCACAGCGCCGGGCACCGCAACACGATGGCGATGCACACGTCAGTGCCGCTTCTGCACGGGTGCTCTGGGATGACAATAATCTCTACGTGCGTGTTGAGTGGATCAGAACCGCTGGCAGCGGTGCCGGTATGGATGGCTGGATTACGACAGGAAACGCACACGAGCAAGACTGTGTCGAAATTTGGTTGAGTGAAACCAACCATCGTGGCGGCCGTGGCAGTGGGAACACAGCGGCTGGCGCACAGTTTCGTGTTAACGTTCTCGGCGCAATCTCTGGCGATGGATTCGGCAGCATAACGGCGGCAAATGCCGGATTTGCTTGGAACAATGCGGCACGTAGAAATGTGCAGCAATCCTTCAGCCAAGTGGACTCGCAAGGGAATGCTGTTGTAACAGTAGCGGTTCCGTTCCGCCCGAACCAAAACGTGACGCTGGAAGACGATCTGCTGATCGGGTTTGACATCTCTATTAACGGTCAAGCAGGCGCAGGCGGTGGAAACCGTGCGGTATTCGGTTGGGGCGACCCTGCTGATAACAACTGGAATACCACCGAGAGCTTCGGCCAAATCACCCTAGACGGCGGCGGTACGTTTTTCCCCCGCTTGGGCGCAATGACAAATATTCAATTTGCACCCGTGGGCAGCTATCAAGGCCGCATGAGCTGGAATGAAGTAGAGGGTGCAGGCGCATACCGAATCTATCTAACCGGCGCAGACGGCCCCGAACCAGCGGACTGGGCAGACGGCACACCGGCGATTGTACATGCGCCGGACACGTATTTCTTTGCGCAGGACTTAGATCTGGCCGGGACAGCGGAAGAGCCGCAAACCCATAATATTTGGATTCGCCCGATTAACACTGCCGAGCCGCCCACACACCGGGATGGCCCGTTGAGCGCAGTGCAAGCGGTGATGGTTCCCCTTGGTCATCTGCCAGCCAACGTACTTTACTCTATGCAACATGATGCTGAAGTACAAGAGTTGTTAGACGGCACACAAATCGCAGGAGACGAAGTGTTTGGTTACACCGTTGACGGTGCCCCGTTATTCGGTGGCGGTACCCCGACATACCTGACAACGTCACCCATTGCGTCCACGGTGCTTACAGTCGAAGAACACAATGGTATAAACTCGATTCGTGTCTCTAACCGTAACGTGCGTTATGCAGGGCTTGACCTTCGCCTGCGTCCGCTGCGGCTACAACATACCTCGCCCATCCAAGGCGGTGCAGGGCAACCGCCTGCATACACCTACACCGTGACATTCACAGGCCGTGCAATTGGGCCGATTCCCCCGGGTACGGTGATGCAGATGGACGGCATCAACCCCAACTGGTCACAGCAGTCGTCCTCTATCTCCGGTTCGACGGGAATCCCGGCAACAAATGTAGTGGGCGCAGAGGTTCCGTTCTCTGTTTCAGGCAACCTCACAGCATTCCAAGCATATGACCGGATGCACGCCCGCATCTGGACCACCCTTGCCGGGCAACATGTAGAGTTCATCGTGGATAATGTTACGCTGTCTCACAACGTCCCGGCAGCAGCGTCCCCGCTTTCTCGGTGGACACCGACGTCTCACATGACCTTTGCTGAGTTCGAGCGTCCAAACACGGACGACCAAAATATCATAGAGCATAACGCATACTTTGGCCCGACCAATCCGGCGGGTGCTACGGTGGTGCGGAATGCAAACAACGTAATTGAAGCGTCTATTGACCCCAACGCTGTTCCGGCCCCTGTTGCCGCAGATGCGTATTCGGCACCGGTTGCCTTAGAAGGCGCAGGCGTCCGCCTGACTTTACCGGAGCCGCTCACGCTGGGCACGACGTGGCAGCTAAACTACGAAATTTTTGTGCCGCGGGCGAACCCTGTCGGCAGTGCAAACATCGTGCGGGACTATGCGCCGATGCCGCAGGTACTGTTGAACCGTGAAGTCATTGCAACCAACCGCCACACTGGTGCGCCGATGGAGACTATTGACTTCCATAACCAACAGCCGACCTTCAACGCATTTATCCTCCCGGATTTGCCGCACCCGGCATATGCCGAGCTTTGGCAAATTCCTGCCGGCGAGTGGGTTCCGGTGAGCATCACATTGCCCACGAGGAGCAGAGCGCCTCTTTCCAACCATGTGGAAACCATTGACTTTGTCTTCTCAGGTGATACACAACCAGAACATTTCCGTATCCGCAACATTGAGATTGAATACTGGAATCCCACCATTGCGGCCCCGCTTTCTCTCCCGCACTGGGATATGTCTCTGCCGTCATTGGACGAGGCGTTTGCGCCGTTCTGGCAATGGGGCAACATCTACTGTGTATCTTGGCAGATGATGCGCGGCAACACAACAGAATTCTTTACACATCAATACAGCATTATGACCGCAGAGAACTGGCATAAGCCGGACGAACTGGCTACTGTTGGCCCCGGCTCTGATGTTCCGTTCCCGGGTGCCGGCTATTACCGTTCGGGTGTCACAGAGTCCATCGTGTTTGAGCGTTCTGACCGGGTGGTTCGCTTTGCGATTGAGCACGATATGACGCTACATGGACATACCCTCCAATGGCACAGTCAGTCACCCCGTTGGTTGACCCACAACCAAGACGGTACAGTGCTTGAACGTTACCAAGCAGACGCAAACCTCCGCTGGTGGTTTAGGACGGTTGCCGAGCATTACAACAACCACCCAGAGTTTGGTATCGCCGCAGGCGGACCCGGTGCCGATATCTTCGCCTCTTGGGACGTTATCAATGAAATCGTGGCCACCACACTGGCGGGTGCAACCGCAAACGGAACAGATATGAATCCAGCAGACTGGAGACCGGGTGATTGGAGAAACAGCCTTCGTGCTTCCACCGCAACAAACCCGGATGCCCAATCGAAATGGCGTCATGCCTTCTCAAACTTTGACCCTGCGGTACCGGGTCAAGAAGATTGGCACGAGTCTGACTTTGTATACTATTCTTACGTATACGCACGGTACTATTTCCCGGAAGCCATGCTCTTCTACAACGACTACAACGAACAGCAAATCGGGAAGAGACGTGTTATCGCCAACATGATTTGGGGCGTCAATGAGCGCTGGGCGGCTGACTATGCCAACAACCCGCAAGCTGACTCGACCCTGACTCTGGAAGAGTACATCGAAGCCGGCTATCGCTTGCTCATCGAAGCGTTCGGCCTGCAACAACACGTTGGCACGATGGCACCAGGTACAATTTTGGGTCAATTTACCCCCATGAGAAGAGCGCTAGAGCTGTACTCTTCCCTTGGGATTCGCCTTGCGGTAACAGAGTGGGACGGTAACGGCGGCGACTTCGGTAACCCGCCCAACGCAGATCTCGCGTCTGGCCGTGCGATACAAGCACAGCAGTGGAGAAACCTCACGTCCCTCTACCTTGAGTTTGCAGACTACATTGACGCAGTCATTAACTGGGGGAAAGCGGACATCCACTCTTGGAGACCGACACCACCTCCGGTTGCCTTCAACGCAGCATATAATCCGCAACCGAACTTCTTTGAAGTACTGGCAGTAGCAGAAGAAGCACAGCAAGCGCCGGAGATTACACCGGTTGCTACGGTTCATACTGCAAACATCGACCAAGCGTTTTCGCTGCAACTCGGCGTGACCCATCCAATCTTCCGCCCGGCGGCACGCCCGTGGACGAACCAAGTTCCGATAGAGGTCGTCTCTCATACGCTGGCAGGCACCGGCCTTACAATTAGCGAAGACGGTCTCATCAGCGGGACACCGACACAGATCGGCAACTTCACAGTCACAGTCAGAGCGGGAACGCCCCATGTAAACGTTGTGACTACGAGAACCTTCCAAATCTTGGTGCAGGATATCCCACAGACCGCAGAAGTCACCTTTATGCGGAACCACAACGCAGATGACAACACGATCCATACAACCCAGACCGTGTTGGTCAACAGCACTGCATATGCACCTTACCCCGTTCCCGCCGCACCGGCCGGATATCGGTTGGACGGCTGGGCGAGAGACCGTGCCGGGAACCAACCCTTCCGTTTCGGCACGAACGTGACAGGTGATATGAACCTGTACGCACAATGGACTTCCATTGACGAGCGTCCGTTGCCGCTATACATCCACTTCAGACCGGGCAACTGGGAGCATCATCAAGAGATGCTGTCACCGGGTGCCGACGTGAGAATTGAGCAGGCTGTTGGCAACGGCTCCGGCGACAACCATTTCCTCCGGGTTACCAACACACTGCCGAGCCAGCACAGACTGCGCCGAGACCCGGCGGAGAACTCTGTACGGCTTACCTTTGACACGCCGTTGCCGGCTGGTAACCTGTATGAGATTTCGTTTGATATCTTTATCCCCACCACACCGGGTGTGACCTTCTCCTTGCCCGGCGTGAACTTCAACGAGTTCCAAGCCAACCGATTTAGCTGGCCGCTGGTGAACCCAGTGGGAACTGTTGGGACAGAGTTCTTAGGCCCCAATAGCACAGCGTCCACACCCCAAGGCAGATGGGTTACCTATACCCTGCATACACCGGGTATGGGCTTAGTAGACGGTGAGATGAGAAGATTCACCTTAGAGACCATTTACATGATGGACATTCGCTTCCACACCAATACTGCTCCCGGTGGGGACGCACCGCCTCCGGGTGGCGCAAGACTGATCCCGGCAGTGTGGCATCTGGATAACATCCGTGTCGAGCTGGTAGAAGAAGTCATTGATTTAAGTGACCTGACCGTTCCATCCACCGTTCCGTCCGCTGGCTGGTCTGCCGCATTGGCGGTACCGTCCTTGGCGGAGGCTTGGGAGGATTATTTCCCCATTGGTAACATTGCCGAGCCATTCCAACTAGGCGATGAGTTTACCGACATGTTCACCCACCACTTTAACTTTGTCACACCTGAAAATGTGATGAAGCCGGGCTATCACGCCTTCGGCATCTGTGACGATGGATATCTCATCGCCGACTTTGACGCCATTGACGAGTTCTTAGACTGGGCCGATGACAATGACATTCCGGTTCAGGCCCACACACTGGTCTGGCACTCTGGCCAATCCCCGTGGTGGCTCAACCAGAACGAAGACGGCTCACCGCTGACCCGTGCAGAGGCGCAACGAAACATGGAAATCTTCATCCGTGACTTCGTGGGCCACACAGCAGGTCGTGTTGCGGCATGGGATGTGGTAAATGAGGTTGTGAATCCCCCCGGTGGCTTCACCGTACCGGCCAGCATAACCGCTGGTCAACCCCCTGGTGTTCTCAACTTTGACGCTGTCGGCCCCAACTGGTGGCAAGGCGGATTGCGCGACTGGTCTCCGTGGCAAGTCGCATACAACACCAATGCAGCAGGCGCACCGGCAAATGTAGATGGTCGTCCGCTACACCCAAGTGATTACATCTATGATGCGTTTGTATTCACACGCCTAGCCGACCCGGATGCAATCTTGTACTACAATGACTACAACGAAATTAACAATACCAGAACGATTGTCACCTCACAGATGGTGCTTGAGCTCAACAATCGCTGGGCGGCAGACCCCAGAAATACCAATGTCGCCCGTCCGCTCATTGAAGTGATAGGGATGCAAGGCCACTTCTGGGCCGGTCGTCCCAACCCGACAACAGGGCTTATGACCGGCGGCGCACCGGCTATCGGCCACGATAGTTTGGCTGCTGTCGAGACTGCCATCCTACGTTATGCCCGCACAGCAGGCGTATACACATCCGTTACCGAACTAGACGCACCCATCGGCAACTGGGGCAGCTGGGGCGGCGGCACATGGGGCCGTGTACAGGCGGAATCCCAACTGCTGACCCCGCTGGAAGAGATGCAGCAAGCCATCTTCTATGCCCGACTCATGGAGCTGTATAGAGAACACGCAGACTATATTACCCGTGTTACCTTGTGGGGCGTTTCCGACAATCTCCACTGGCGGCACCAAGGTATGCCGGTTCTGTTCGACTACTTCCAACAGCCGAAGCTGGCCTTTGATGCGTTCTTAGACCCGACAGGCTTCTTAGCTGACAACACATTCGATGTGCGGTTTATGCGAAACGACGGCACAGATGCTGTCCACGTAGCCAGAGAGGTTCTGTGGGGGACGGCAATCGCGCCGGTGCTGGCGAACTCCGGCGGGTTTCAGCCCGGTACAGCCGGGGCCACAGGTGTGGCCAATCCAACACGAGATGGGTTTGTCTTCCGCGGCTGGGGCTTCCGCAACGAGGCGGGTGCCATTGTGATGAACAGTGCCGCCAACAACGGCTGGAACTTCGGCAACGCCATCGGCTTCCACCAAGGGCCTACCACGTTCTATGCCATGTGGGCAAGTACCGGATTCCCGATTGAAGTGACCTTCGCACCGGGCGACCGGGAAGGGTTTATCGACATGTTTAACCCCGGCCCTGTAGCGGGTACGGCGGCACCGCCCAACGTAAACTGGGTCAGCGGCCCAGACCGTGGGTATGACGACAACTACGTCCTTCGTGTTGACAGAGAAGGGCTTCCCGCCAACTGGACACAGGCGCAGAACACTGTGCGTATCACGCCGCCATTCCCGCTATCGGCAGGGTACACCTATGAGTTCCGTGCCATGGTTTACGTCCCCATTGACGGTAACCCGAACCGCTCCACACCGAGAGGCGGCGCAAACACCGTGATTCATCCCATCGTTACCCCCAATGGTTCCGGCGGCGGCGGACAAGGCGGCGCAGGGCGTCCCACTGTAAGTGCGAGTTACCACTGGATTCCCATGGGTGAGTGGGTCGAGTTTGTTGTTGATATCCGGCCCCAGTTTGTAGAAGGGCCCATCAACTTCTTCGACTTCCGCTTCGCCGGCAGCACGGCAACAAACATGCCGCTCATTTGGTATGTAGACGATGTTCGCATCACCCGTGACCAGCACAACTTGGGTCGTGTTGACCATCGGACTGAGCTTTGGACGCTGCATCCATCCGACTTGCCGTCACTGCGGGAAACTTATGCAGACTACTTCCCAATCGGCAGCATCGTGGAGCCTGCACAGATTTCCGCTACAGGTGACCCCCACGGGTACTTGAGAGACCATTTTGTATTCCATTATGATCAGGTCACGGCGGAAAATGCCATGAAGCCACAAGGTTGGGGCGGTCCGCCTGCGGAACCATTCCCGGCAACTGGCGGCGCAGGGCAAATTGAAGCTTGGGCAGAAGCAAACAACCTTGGCTTGCACGGTCACACGCTGGTCTGGCACAGCCAGTCACCGGCATGGCCGATGCCGGGCAGTGGAGTTGGAAATTATGTACAAGCAAAAGAAAGAATGGAGCTGTACATCAACACAGTAGTAGAACGCTTTGCTGATTCCGTCATGGCATGGGATGTTCTCAATGAAGTATTCTGGTACAACACAGACGGCGAAGGGATTGACCCCCGTGAAACCGGCGATTGGCGCCAAGGTCTTCGTAGCTGGGATATCGTCTCTGGTGGTGTCGGTAACGGCGGCACTGGCGGTAGCGGTAGCAGATGGCTCCGTGCGTACAACACGCCGGGCCCGAATGGAGAACGCCCAGAATGCCCGGCTGACTACATCTATGACGCATTTGTGTTCACACGTCTCGCCTTGATTGCAAACGGACGTGGGGATGTGCTGTCCTACTACAACGACTTCAACGAAGAGGTCGCACCGAAGCGCTACTCCATCGCCATGATGGTAGAAGAGTTCAACAACCGCTGGATTATGGATCCCCGGAACACTGACCCGGGCCGTCCGCTGATTGATGTCATCGGGATGCAGTCTCACTTCTGGACCGGCTGGATTGATCCCGCCGACGTGCAAGCGTCCATTGACGTATTTGTTGAGGCGTTTGAGAACACATCCGACTACTTCGATTATCTGGCGGCACAACCGGCCAATGCGGCACGTTTTGCAGGGGTTACAAACCGCATCACACCCCGTTTGGCAGTCACAGAGTTGGACCTTGTGCAGGGTACCTACTATAATCAGCACAACGGCCGCCGTCTGACACCGACACAAGAGATGAACCAAGCGGTCTTGTACGCACAGCTCTTCCAGGTTTACCGCGCACATGCCGATATCATCGAAGCCGCCACCTTCTGGGGCCGTGAAGATGACCACGGTTGGAGAGCCAATGGGATGCCACTATTGTTTGACACGTACTATCAACCGAAGCTTGCCTTCTGGGCAGTTATTGACCCGGATGCCTTCTTAGCGAGACCGGAGGTAGTGGCGTTCTTGGCGGATTCGACTGCGACCATTACATTCAACCCCAACGGCGGCGAAGCCGGCACCGAGAGCCTTGTGGTTCGTTACGGTTGGGCCATTGACAGAGAAGAGATTGAGAATCCGACCCGGACTGGGTATACATTCCTCGGTTGGTCCTTCACGCCAGAGCCATCCCCGGCAAGACCGGGCCTCCCGGCGGCACCGTTTGCACTGTCTCGCTTCCACACCCACAACACAGAGGACGTGACACTCTACGCAATTTGGGAAGAGACAGAGCGCAACACAGAAGACCTAGAAGACCTGATCGAGTATGCGGAAGAAACGCTCAATGAAGCGGACTTCACACCGGAAACTTGGGCCGACCTGCAAGATGCCTTGGCGGCAGCAGAGTACGCACTGGAAAACGCAACAACGCAAAGCGAGATCAATGAAGCCTACGAAGATTTGCGTGATGCGATTGAGGCGCTGGTAACACGAACACCAGGCCCGGTGACGGACTTTACCGAACTCATGATTGCAAATGCAATTGCAAATCTGCGTGACGAGGCGAATTACACGCCAGCCACATGGGGCCCGTTTGCAGCGGCCCGCACAGCGGCGGCAAACATGTTAGCCAACCGTGACGGTGTCACGCAACAGCAAGTGGATGATGCAGTTACTGCGCTGAACAATGCGATGGGTGCGCTGACAGCAAGAATTCCTGGTGAGCAACTGAACCGGGCGGAGCTGAATGCGGCAATAGCAGATGCAGAAGCACGCAACGCTGCGGACTTCACACCGGAAACTTGGGCAGACCTGCAAGAAGCCCTAGCGGCGGCGCGAGATGCGCTGGCGAACGCAACAACGCAAGGCGAGATTGATGAAGCATATGCCGACCTGCGGGATGCGATTGATGGTCTAGAGCCCATAGACCCATCGGAAGTCAACCGTGACGCTCTGCGTGACACGTTAGCGGATGCGGCAGAGCGAGAAGAGCAAGGCATCTACTCAGATGCAAGCTGGGCGGCGTTTGTAGCAGCACGGGATGCAGCACAAGCGGTCTATGATGATCCAACCGCCACACAAGCGCAGGTAGATGCGGCGACAGCGGCCCTCCGGACAGCGATGGAAGGGTTACGCGAATTCCACGAAGCGTACATGGTCGGGGTGTTGAGAAACGACGTTCTCCACTTCGACCCGACGGCCAACATCACCCGTGCGCAAGTAGCGGCGATACTGGCCCGTACGATGATAGACGAGTTTGACTCAAGTGTACACTCCGACGACTATGAATTGCCAGAAGGCATGGATAGCTTTGGCGAGTTTAGCGACGTAGCCCCAGACAACTGGTTCTACCACTATGTAGCATGGGCCTATCACGAAGGGTTGGTACAAGGCGTAGGCGGCGGCAGGTTTGCCCCGAATGCGCTCATCACCCGTGAGCAACTGGCTGCAATGCTGGTGCGTACATTAGATGTTGAGGACAGAGCGACAGCAGTCGGCCCGACGATGGACTTCCCGGATGCCGGCACCATCAGCAGCTGGGCACCTGTCTATGTGTACAATGCATTCCGCCAAGGCTGGATGATTGGTGACACACACAACAACTTCCGCCCGGTAGAGAACATCATGCGTGCAGAGGTCGCGACAGCGGTGAACCGGATGTTAGGCCGGATTGACAGCAATGCGAACCTAGCAGAAGTGGACGAAGTGTTGCATGTGGAAGCGCGTGCTGCGACCTTCCCAGACGTAGCGGTGACCAACTGGTTCTTCGCCTCCGTACTGGGTGCGGCGAACGACCACTACTTGTCCAGAGATGGGGAAGGGGATATTAGCTGGAAGTATATTCGTATCCAGTCGGAATAATCCCAGTTCCAGTGTAATACAACAAACCCATGGCCCGGTGCAAATGCGCTGGGCCATGGGCCTTTCTCCATTATAGAGTTTCACCACCAGAAAACAGTCTCATCTGTTCGGTCTATTTTCCGCTCCGCTACGTTGTTGTCCTTGCCGGGCACCAGCCCGCCAGCGTTCTCCGCCTTACGGAACAAAAAATATCCGCAAAAAGTTTGAGACTGTTTCCAAGTGGTGAGACTATAAATAGACAGGGTCGCAAGAGTATGTTATAATTAGAAAAGAAACATAAAAAACTAAACTGTCAATAGGGGGCAGACTACGTGCCGAAACAGATTACAATTGACCAGATTGCGGTGCCTGCCGATATTAAACTGGTCAACCGAATGAAGATACTTGAGCACTTGCTGTCCGGTGAGAAGTGTACGGCGCAGGACATCCGTGCTACAACAGGGATTAGCAAGCCAACCATTATGCGGACATTGCAGTATTTTTGCAATGAGGGCCTTGTAGAGTCAGCGGGCTTTGGGCCGTCCTCAAAAGTAGGCGGTAAAAAGCCGGAATATTTTGCGTTTTCGGATAAGAGAAAAATTTTATGCATCGCACTTTGGCCCACATCAGTTACCTTTGCACTCTCGAACCTAGTAGGTGACGTGTACGCCTTAGAAGAGCATCCGCATATCGCAGAAGAGCGCTTAGAGGATGTGTTTGCAAGCTTAGAGCGTTTTGCTTTGCCCTACTTAGAACGCCAAGGCGTGGCCTTGTCTGATCTATATGGGGTGGGGGTTTCCACGTCCGGGATTGTGGACTATAAAGCGAATCTATTGTTCTACAATGCAAAGGCGCCAAGCTGGGGCCGGAATATCTATATAGAAGAATACTTGCGGCCCATTTTCGGCGAAGCGCCCCAATATATCCTAGAAAACGCAGGAAAAGCCTGTGGGCGTGCCATTTTATTAGATGCGCCGGTGCTTACAAAGCGGCGTGTGTTGAGTTTGTTTTGTACATGGGGCCTGTCTGCGTGTCTGATTGAAAACGGCCATGTGCTCAGTGGAAAAGACTCTCTAATTGGCGAAATCGGTCACATGATTGTAGAAAACCCGGCACCGGGTAAGTGTATTTGCGGCAAGAGCGGTTGTTTAGAGCATAGTGTTAGCCTAGCCCGGATTGCAGACATGTTAGGCCCAGACAGTCCACTGGTCAACGGGGATAGCCCGCTCACATTCCAGACGCTGTTTGAGGCCAGTGCCGCAGAGGATCTGGCAGCGCGAAAAGTGGTGGCACATCTTGCCAGCCGATTTGCGGTTGCGTTGCACAATTTGGCGCTTGTTTATAACCCGGACGTGGTCATTTTCCAAGGGGATTTTGCATTGGCAGATTCATATTTTGACGACTGTTTGAAACGGGATCTGGCCCAGTTCCGCTATTTCCCGGAAGAGGGTGTATTTGAGATGCACTATGATAAGCGAGACCTATCGTGGTTGGCCGCCAGAGGCAATGCGGCAATGCTGCGGAAGCATTATTTTACATCGTTGCAGTTTGATTAAGGATAAAAAGGAAACACCCCATGCAACCATTACACCATCTCGCCCTCTCTCCGTGCCAGTTGCGCCAATTTGAAACATATTGGACGCTTCTGACCGAGCGGAACAAGGTCATGAACCTCACCGCCATCACTGACCGAGACGAGGCGATAGAAAAGCATTTCCTAGACAGCCTCTCCCTCATGGCTGTGGCGGACTTTACCGACAAGCGGCTCATTGACGTGGGTACCGGTGCCGGGTTCCCCGGCCTGCCGCTGAAAATTGCGGTGCCCAGTTTACAAGTCACGTTGTTAGACAGCCTCGCCAAGCGGGTGGATTTTTTGGAAGAGGTGGTTGACGCCCTCGATCTACAAGACATCCGCTGTATCCACGACCGGGCGGAAAGTTGGGTGCAGACAGAAGAAGAGCGGGAGTCCTACGATTACGCTACCAGCCGTGCCGTTGCAGAGCTACGGGTGCTGTTGGAACTTACCCTGCCCTATGTCCGGGTGGGCGGTGCGTTTCTCGCCATGAAGACGGCCCGCTCAGAGGATGAAATTTACGCCGCAAAAGGGGCGGCAGAGTGCTTAGGCGGTGTGATGGAAGCCCATCATGACTACACCCTCCCTAATGAGCCGGAAGCCATTCGGCGGATTGTAGTGGTGCGCAAGGTTGCCCCAACGCCAGAGCGGTATCCCCGGCGATTTGCACGGATTCAAAAAGACCCGCTGAGATAAAAATTCAGGGCAGACGCATTGCGTCTGCCCTGAATAATGGTTGGGTATAGCGTTACAGCATCAGGTTAATCACCAGAGTGATCAGCGCAAACCCGGTGGCAACCCACTTGGTAATCTGTGCCAAGCGGCGGTCTAATGAGCGGCCTTTGTTTTTGGACAAAAACGTGTCGGCAGAACCGGTCAACGCCCCGGAGAGTCCGGCACTTTTTCCAGACTGGAGCAGAATTACCGTAATCAAAAATACGGCGGCGATTATGTGGATTATGCTAAGAGCGATTGTCATGACAAGGTCATCCCCTTTAATTTCTTTTGGTCGTACAGGATATTGTAGCATAGGCTCTGTACAATTTCAAGTCTTTTTTATATAATTGTTGCAGAAAATGAAAAAACATCCACGAAAGGAATTTCCCCATGTATTTTGACACCCACGCCCACTACGATAACCCTAGATTCAACCCGGACAGAGAGGCACTGCTTGCCAGTCTGCCGGAGCAGGGCATTCGTCTCGTATTAAACCCCGGCGCAGATATGCCATCCTCCCGGACGGCGGTTGGATTTGCCGAGCAATATCCGCACATCTATGCCGCAGTCGGAGTGCATCCCCACGACAGCAAAAAGATGAGAGACGGGGACATCGCAGAGTTAGAGACCCTTACCCATCACGAAAAAGTGATGGCCGTGGGAGAGATCGGGCTGGACTACCACTACGACTTTTCCCCTCGGAACGTGCAAATGCGGCGGTTCCGAGAACAGATGGAGCTGGCCCGCCATGTGGCCCTGCCCGCTATCGTCCACATGCGAGAAGCGGCAGAGGACACCTTGGCGACACTCCGGGACTTCCGGGACGTGCAGGGCGTGGTACACTGTTATTCCGGCAGTCTAGAGACTGCCAAACTAATTTTGGATTTGGGTTGGTATCTGGGCTTCACCGGCATCGTCACCTATAAAAACGCCCGAAAAAGCCACGAGGTCATCGAATACATGCCCCGTGAGCGGCTGGTGATTGAGACCGATGCCCCCTACATGGCCCCCGTGCCCCACCGGGGTAAGCGCAACGACAGCCGCTACCTCCCTGAAATTGCCAAAACCGTGGGAGAACTTTGGGGTATCAGCCAAGAAGAAGCGGCAACGATCACCACGGAAAATGGGAAGCGGTTGTTTGGAATTAAGTAGAGATGTGCCACCCATTCAAGAGCACAGTTCAATAGAACATCCCACCGGCGACAACTACCGCCCTTGACCATTGGGGTTTCGAGTACGATTACATCTGGCTAGAGACCCTTGGCGCCAGTGCGGAGTATAAGGTGCAAAACCATCGTCACTCTGCCCTTGCCCTTAGTGGGTACATAGGGGGGCGCAGCCCCTACCAAGGGCGTAGGTCAAAGGCCGGGACGCGCAGGGACACGTCCCCTACAACCTAGCTTTAAACTCTTGATACCCAAATTCCTTGTATATACGGCACACACCGTCTGTCCCCTCTACTGCAATAGTCGGTAGAGGCATCCCATTAAAGGTGTTGTTCTTCACCATGGTATAAATCGCCATGTCCCCAAACGTGAGCCGATCGCCAATCGCCAGCGGACGGTCAAAGGAGTAGTCGCCGATAACATCCCCAGCGAGACAGGTGGGGCCGCCGAGACGGTAGGTGTAAGGCTTCTCCCTCGGCTCACCGCTATCCGCCAGAGGCGGGCGGTAGGGCATCTCTAACACATCCGGCATGTGGCAAGCGGCGGAGGTGTCTAGAATGGCGATGTCCACGCCGTTGTTGTGAACAATGTCCAGTACCGTGGTCACCAGCCACCCGGCGTGGTAGGCAATGGCTTCGCCGGGCTCTAGGTAAACCGTCACACCGTAGGTTTCTTGCAACCGACAGACGGTGGTTTCTAAGGCTGCTATATCATATCCGGGCTTCGTAATATGGTGCCCGCCACCCAGATTGAGCCACGATAGACCCGAGAGCCACTTGCCAAACTTTGCCTCAAAGGCCGCCACGGTCTCCACCAAGGGGGCCGCATCTTGCTCACAAAGGGTGTGGAAGTGCAGCCCATCCAGCAGCGGCAGACACGTCGGATCAAACTGCATGAGCGTCACCCCCAGCCGAGAGCCGGGGGCGCAGGGGTCGTAGATGCCAGAGCCGTCTTGCGTAGAATGTTCCGGGTTAATCCGAAGCCCCACACGAAGGCCCACCGTCCTAGCCTCAGGGCCGTAGCGGGTTAGCTGGGCGATGGAGTTGAATATAATCGTGTCCGCATAACCGAACAATTCCGGGAAATCATCAGGGCGGAAGGCCCCGGAGAACACATGGCTCTCCCCCGGAAAATGCTCCCGCGCCAACCGTGCTTCATAGAGGCCGGAAGAGGCCGCACCGCTGAGATATTGCCCGATGAGCGGGTATAATTCGTACATGGAAAACGCTTTTTGCGCCAACAGAATTTTACACCCCGTCCGCTCCATGACGCCCCGGAGGATGCGGCAGTTGTCCGCAACCTTCGCCTCGCTGACAACATAGCAGGGGGTGGGGAGGTTACTTCGCTTCATCCGGCTTTTCGAGCACGATAACCCCGGCTAGGGTTTCCAAGTGAAACCGTTCTTTTGTCGGCTCTTGTGTCTGTTGAATCTCGTACAGGTTGGGCAGTTTAACAGAGGAGACTGCCCAACCTTGTTCTAACAGTTTATTTACTTCTTTGAAGTATTGGTTTTCATTGATATTCCCTTGTTCTGCATAGTCGCGGTTATTGCTGATATATATTAGCTTTTGCATGATACACCCTTCTTTCTCCTGTTATTTTAATCTACCAACACGGGGTTTTCATCAATTTGCCACGGCAGGCCCCATTTGTTCAGTGCCTCCATAAAGGGGTCGGGATCGAACTCTTCTACGTTGAATACACCGGGCTTTTGCCACAGGCCCTGCATGACCAGTGCCGTGCCAATCATGGCGGGTACGCCGGTGGTATAGCTCACCGCTTGGCTGCCTACTTCACGGAAACATGCCTCATGGTCGCAGATGTTGTAGATATAGAGATTTCTCGGCTTGCCGTCTTTCACACCTTGGAAGATACAACCGATATTCGTTTTGCCCTTCGTCCGCGGCCCCAAAGACGCAGGGTCGGGGAGGACGGCTTTTAGAAACTGGAGCGGGATAATTTCTTTCCCCTCAAACTCAATCGGCTCGATACTGGTCATGCCCACGTTTTCTAGGCACTTGAGATGGCGCAGATAACTCTCGCCAAAGGTCATGAAAAAGCGGATGCGCTTGAGGCCGGGGATGTTCTCGGCCAAGCTCTCTAGCTCTTCGTGGTAGAGCAAGTACATGTCACGCTCGCCCACTTGGTCAAAGTTGTAGACCCGCTTGATTTCCATGGGCTCGGTCTCTATCCACTGGCCCGCTTCCCAATAGCGGCCTTTGGCGGAGACTTCTCGGATGTTGATTTCCGGGTTAAAGTTGGTTGCAAAGGGATAGCCATGGTCGCCGCCGTTGCAGTCTAAAATGTCGATATAGTGAATCTCGTCAAAATAGTGTTTGAGGGCATAGGCCGAGAACACCCCCGTCACACCGGGGTCAAAGCCAGAGCCGAGGAGGGCCGTGATGTCGGCTTGCTCATACCGCTCTCTGTAGGCCCATTGCCAACTATACTCGAATTTCGCCGTGTCCTCCGGCTCATAGTTTGCTGTGTCCACGTAGTGGGTCTTGGTGGCGAGACAGGCATCCATAATCGGCAAATCGTGGTAGGGCAGAGCCAAGTTGAGCACCACATCCGGCTTTTCTCTCTCGATTAAGGCCGTGAGGTCTGCCACATCGCTTGCATCCACCGTAGCGGTGGTGATTTTGGCTGTGGTTTTGCCCTCTAGCTCTTGTTTGAGCGCATCGCATTTTGCAATGGTACGGCTGGCGATGCAGATTTCTTGGAACACGCCACTGTTTTGGGCGCACTTGTGGACGGCAACCCCTGCCACACCGCCTGCGCCGATGATTAGTACTTTTCCCATGATAAAACACCTCTTTTATAGATTTGTTATCGCAATTGATTCTTCATGCGCTTGAACTCTTCTTTTGAGATAAAACCGTTTTTGCGTAACGCTTTCAGTTCTTTGATTGCCTCTTTTTCGCTTTGGACATGGACAGGTTCCTTTTTTGCGGGGTTCTTTTTTGTGGGTTTCTTTACCGGCCCCGGTCTCTTACCGCGGAGTTGGACGAGTTCTATCTGCTCCACATCGCCGTCATTGTAGTGCATCACCATGGGCAGATGGCTTGCAAGCTTGCCCTTGTAGAAGATACCACCATGCTGCCAATTGCCTTGGAAATGTAAGGTTTCAAAGCCCTCTTGCAATTCCATGATATCTTCTTTTGCAATCACGCCGGTGTCTCCATCTAGGAAAGAGGCATTGATATGCTCGCCGAGCACCTCATCCACAACAGCGGGGTAATAATAGCCGTCTTTATAGCGGGCAAAGACCGTTTGCCCGAGGGAGGCTGTAAAACGCATATGGGTCACACTCCTTTTCAATATGGCTCACCCCAACGCAATCAACATCTCCCGCACCACTTTACACGCCACGGCGGTGGACACGCCGCTGGGGTCTAGGGCGGGGGCTAGTTCGTTTACATCACAAGCTACCACGTTGGCTTGGCTGATGACAAGAAGCAGAGCCTGTAACAGTTCCGAAAACCCCACGCCCCCTGCCTCCGGGGTGCCTGTGCCGGGAAAAATGGAGGGGTCTAGGACGTCTAAATCCACCGTGAGGTACACCGGCTTGCCTGTGAGGGTGTCTAGCACATGCCCAAGCCCTGTAAAGTCAAACAATTGGGTATGGACACGGCCCTCGGCCCACGCAAACTCCGCCCGATCTCCGGAGCGGATGCCGAACTGGGATATTCGCCCGTTCCCCAACAAATCCCAGCACCGCCGAATCACCGAGGCGTGACTGAGGGTAACACCTAAATACTCGTCCCGCAAATCGGCGTGGGCATCAAAGTGGATGATGTGCAAATCCAGGCGCCGCTCTGCCGCAGCTTGCACGGCGCCCAGTGTGACCAGATGCTCACCGCCCAATAGGAAGGGGCGCTTGCCGTCTGCTAATATCGTCGCTGTCCGTGCTCGAATGGCCTCTAAGGCCTGTTCCGGTGCGCCAAAGGGGAGTTCTAAGTCCCCGCTGTCGAATATGGACAAGTCAACCAAGTCCGCCTGTTGATAGGGACTGTAGCTCTCTAAACCGTAAGACTCCTGCCGGATGGCTCGGCTGCCGAATCTGGCACCGGGGCGGAAACTGGTGGTGGAGTCAAAGGGCGCACCAAATAGCACCGTGGTGGCATCTTGATATTCGGCCGCACAGCCGAAGGCGCTCTCAATATTTTTATTCAACATCTTGCAACAACCTCTCCACATACGCCGGGAGCAAAAATGCCCCAATATGTAGCCTCGGCGTGTAATAATCAGTGGTCAGTCCAAACGCTTCCCATCGCTCCACACAGAAGTCCCGTACCGGGTGGTAGTGTTTGGAGGCGAATCCAAACAACCAGTGTCCCGATGGATAGGTGGGGATATGAGCCTGATAGACCCGGCTGATGGGGAAGCTTTCTACAATCCGTTTATGAGCCCGTTGCATGGCAACGGCGTCTTGTTGGTAAAAGGGGCTTTCATGCTGGTTGACCATGATGCCGTCGGGTTTGAGGGCCTTATAGCAACTGCCGTAAAATTCGCGGGTGAATAAATCCTCGCCCGGCCCGAAGGGGTCGGTAGAGTCTACAATAATCAGGTCATACTTATCCTCACACCGCCGCACATGCCGCAACCCGTCTTCGTAGTGAATCTGCACCCGTGGGTCGTCTAAAGAGCAGGCGGTTTTAGGCAAATACTGCCGGGATACCTCCACCACCATGGGGTCGATTTCTACGAGGTCGATGTGTTTCACAGTATCATACCGGGTTAGCTCCCGAATCACACCGCCGTCCCCTGCGCCGACCACGAGGACATGCGCCGGGTTGGGGTGTACCGCCATGGGGACGTGGGTAATCATCTCGTGGTAGATGAACTCGTCCCGCTCTGTGAGCATCATATACCCGTCTAAGGTGAGGAATCGGCCGAATTCTCGGGACTCAAACACATCGATGCGCTGAAAGTCGCTTTGGGCGGAGAAGAGTTGTTTTTCTACTTGGATGGAGAATTTTACGTGTTTGGAGTGGGCTTCGGAGAACCAGAGTTGCATGGGGTGTGCTCCTTTCTTGGGTGGTGTTATTGTTCTTTGTAGGGGCGATTATCAATCGCCCGGTCTTTGACCTTTTCGTTCGGCGTTCCGCCGATTCTATCTTGGCGTGAACCGCCAACGTGTATGCCCTGCCGGGCGGGCCTTCTTTGCCGTTTCGCAAAGAAGCAAAGGAAACACAGGGGCTGCGCCCCTATGTACCCGCCAAGGTCAAGGGCAGAGTGACGACGGTTTTGCACCTTATACTCCGTACTGATGCAAAAGCCCTCACGCCAGATGTAATAGTACTCGAAACTCCAATGGTCAAGGGCGGTGACACCGCCGGCTTGATGTTCTATTGAAATGTGCTCAAAAATGGGCAATCTTTCGATATCCGATATCCTTTGTAGGGGGCGGTGTCCTCTACGGGGCAGTGGCCTTATCAATCACCGCAATCAGCTCCTGTTCGCCTGGAATTTCTCCAAGGCTGGCGGAGGTTTCGCAGGCTTTGCAGAATAATATCAAATGCCGCCCCGCCGCCTCGGCATCTTTTGTAAACAGGCGGTGGTACGCATATAACAACCGCTGGCGGGAGGCGTAAGTGGCGGTGGCTTTGATGTAGGCCTGGAGGTCTTTGGTGTAAATGCGCTCAATTTCTTCTGGGCGGCATTCGTTGATGAGCTCAAAGAATAGGAGTTCACAAAGCAGCTCGTTTCTAAGTAGCTCTATCATCTTGGCATTGTCCAGTAAAAACTGTAAGCAGGCTCTGGCCTCTGTGAGGTCGCCTTTGTCTAGTAGATAGTTATACCGCAAGATAGCGGCAGAGACTATGAGAGAGTCGTTTAGGTTGTCCATGTCCACCCAGTCAAACCATTCTGTAGGGAACTCCCGAGGCCGAACGCCGCTGGCTTGCGCCGCATTGGCGCGGAGCATGACCCAAAAGGCGTGGCGGGTGGCGGTGTTTTTATCTCGGCCCAGTAGCAGCATATTATACCCGTCATTGGGCATCCCGCCGATTTTCATGGGGATGATATTGAATAGGCCCATAAACACGCCGATTGCTGTGCCAACAAAAAGTGCTACAGCAAACAATCCAGAGGTCAACAGCGAAAGGCCAAAACACAGGGCGCCAAGCAAGAAATTCATCAACGCCCCGCCGGCGTTATACAGAAATAGCGGGAACTTCCCATCCACCATGTCTGGCGGTGACAGTAGGCACTGACCGGCGGTACCGGCTACGGTGTACTTCTTTCGTACCAGCTTGCCGTTTTCCCGTGTAATCATCAGGCTTCCCACCCGATAAGACACAAACGTGTAGCCACTGAGTTTTCCCGCAAGCAAATGTCCCGCTTCGTGTACGATGAGATGGAGATGGTAGGCAACCACCGCAACAACCAAGAGGGTGAGAAGCTGACCCCACCCTACATGTGGCAGATAGGCGTGTAGGAAGCGCATTCCTACAAGTCCGATGCCCGCCCCAATGGCTCCACTTACAATTACGATGAACACTGTCCGTAGCTTCTTCATAATCCACACTCCTTTACCGAATCACATTCAATACTTCTACATCCGCATCCTCCGGCCCGGTGAGGGAACAGCCTTTTTCTCGGGCGTAGGAGATATAACCCAGCACCGCCTCTGTCACCCGCTCTCCAGGGGCCAAGATGGGGATACCGGGGGGATAGCACATGACAAACTCAGAGGATACCCGACCCACAGCCTGTGGGAGGGGCAGTGCCTCTTTCTCGGCATAAAATGCGTCTTGCAGGCTCATAACCACCTGAGGCTCAATATATTCTTGGGTCAACAGTCCCGTGCCGGGCTTACCGTAGCGGCGGCGAACTTCAGCCAATGCCCCCACTAACCGCTCCACGTCTTGCAGGCGATCGCCAATGGAGAGATAGGCGAGGATATTGCCCAAGTCCCCGAACTCAATTTGAATATCATACTCGTCCCGCAGAATGTCATAGACCTCAATCCCCGCAAGACCGATACCGAGAGTGTTGACAGACAGTTTTGTCTGGTCAAAGGCAAACACGCTGTCCCTATTGACCAACTCTTCCCCAAAGGCCCGATAGCCGTTAAGGGTGTTCACCTCATCTCTGGCGTACTGAGAGAGTTTGAGGACACGGGCAAAAATCTCTTTGCCCCGCAAGGCCAAATTCCGGCGGGAGAGGTCAAGGCTGCTCATGAGCAGATAAGATGCGCTGGTGGTCTGGGTCAGGTTAATGATCTGTCGCACATAGCCAGGGCTTACCGTGTCCGCCGTGAGCAGGAACGAGCTTTGGGTCAGGCTGCCGCCGGACTTATGCATACTCACCGAGGACATATCCGCCCCCACCGCCATAGCGGGAGAGGGCAGTCCGTCACCAAAATAAAAATGGGTGCCGTGGGCCTCGTCCGCCAACACCATCATGCCGTGGGCGTGGGCCAACCCTACAATGGCACGTAAGTCTGAACAAATCCCGTAATAGGTGGGGTTATTGACCAGAATCGCTTTTGCGTCCGGGTTTGCTAGAATCGCCCGGCGCACCTCTGCCATGGGCATACCCAAAGAGATGCCAAGGGTTTTATCCACATCTGGATTCACATACACCGCATGTGCCCCACAGAGCACCAAGGCGTTTAGCACACTTCGGTGGACATTCCGGGGCAGGATAATTTTATCCCCCCGCTTACAGACCGCCAGTATCATGGCCTGAATCCCGCTGGTGGTGCCGTTTACCATAAAAAACGCCTGATGAGTACCGAACGCGTCAGCGGCGAGTTCTTCCGCCTCCCGAATCACAGATATGGGATGGCACAGGTTGTCTAAGGGCTTCATGGCGTTGACATCTACGCGCAGGCACTGCTCACCTAGAAAGTCTTGTAGTTCCGGATTGCCCCGGCCCCGCTTGTGGCCCGGCACGTCGAAGGGCACCACCCGGGCGTCTTGAAACCGGGACAGGGCCTCGTAAATGGGTGCGTTGTGTTGGGTTCTCAATAAATGCTCCTCCCGCTGTATATCTCTACCATCTCCCGGCGCAGGCTCTCGGCAATGGAGCGTTGTAGGTCGGGAGATAAAACGAAGGCATCGGTGTTAAAGAGGTAGTGCCGCAAATCAATCTCACGGATTAGCATTTTGGTGTGGAACAGGTTGTGTTCCTCTAAATTCATATCAATGGCCTCATACCGCTCTAAGGTCTTCGGAGCGATAAAGTCACGGATGGACGAGATTTCGTGATCCATAAAATGTTTATGCCCGTCCACGTCCCGGGTAAAGCCACGAACCCGATAGTCCATGGTGATAATGTCGGAATCAAAGCTGCCGATGAGGAAATCCAGCGTGTTCAGGGGTGTGATTTCTCCACAAGTAGACACGTCAATATCCACCCGAAAGGTGGCAATCGAGTGATCCGGGTGGTGCTCTGGGTAGGTATGCACCGTCACATGGCTCTTGTCCAAGTGGGCCACCGTAGTATCTCTGGGCAAGTCCGGGAGAGACGGCCCGGAGATGAGCATTGTCACACTGGCCCCCTGCGGGTCATAATCCTGGCTGGAAATGTTGAGGACACGGGCTCCAATCATATCCACCACCTGATGTAAAATCCCCAACAATCGCTCGGCATTATACTGCTCATCGATGTAGGCGATATATTCCTTTTGTTCATGGGGGGTCTTAGCGTAGCACACATCGTAAATGTTAAAGCTAAGGGCCTTGGTCAAGTTGTTAAACCCATAGAGTTTCAGTTTATCCGTCATCGTGGTATCCATGCCTTTCGCATAATAATGCTATGATATCATATCAAATTTTCTGGGTTTTTACAATAGGGTGTTGTGTGATTGCATGTCAATTTAAATTACGTGATTATGTACAAACGATATACGGATTTTTTAGGGGACGTGCCCCTGCGCGTCCTGTGTCCTTGCTCTTTTCTTTTTGTTCGGCGTTGCCGCAGAGGGATGCTTGGCGTGCACCGCCAACGTGTATGTCCTGCCGGACGGGCTTTCTTTTTGTCGTTGAACAAAAAGAAACAAAAAATCAACACAGGGGCTGCGCCCCTATGTACCCGCTAAGGTCAAGTCATTTCGCACCTTATACTCTGCACTGGCGACAATATTCTCACGCCGGATGTCATAGTCCTCGGAACCTACAAGGGCGGTGGGGCCGCCAGCCGGTGCTTACTCCTTGTGCCTCATAGGGCGTTCTTTTCGTTCTTGGAGATATAGTCCAACGTCAGCTCTTTTGTCCTCTGCTCAAAGTACTCGGAAAACACATCGTCATGATGCAATGCTTGTGCGATTTCTCGTAACAGGTTCGGTGTCTGTAGCAATTGGGACACTACATTGTCGCTCCAACTACTTAACGCCAACACGGAGCATACATCTTCGCGGAAACTTTGGCTGAACACTCTGCATGGAACTTCAAGTTCTCGCTTCAGTTTTATCTTCAATGCGTGTCGCCTGTTTGTGGAGTGAAACAGTGGTGTCACTGTGCCTTTTTCGATCATAATCTTGTCATGGTTTATTGTTATCTCGACTGCATCTCCCGGACGAATCCGCATTCGGCTCAAAAATCCATAGGGCAAAACGGCTCCGGATGCTATGCGGAAGGTTACCATGGTGCAATATTTTGATTTGCCGGGGCGAGTTCTGGATAATATGAGTGTATAGCTGACGTCTCGGTAAGCGTAGAAGATATCACCGATTTTGATGTTCATTTTTTCTTGGATTAATTCCGGGAACTCTAAGAAATATTCGTGTTCTAGTACGCTGGTGACCGTTGACATGTTTTCCACGCCCCTTTTGTGCACTTTTCAGTGTACGATGTTTTTTAGCATCATACTATAGATGTCACTTACCTGTCAATAGACTGCATACAAGATGGTTTTGCTATGCTACCATACATAAAAAGCATTCAGGAGGCATGTGTATGGCATCTTTAAAAAGAGTTTTTACGTTGCGGTTGCATGATGAAGTTTTTAATAAAATTGAAGTTCTCGCAGATGAGCAGCATCGTTCAATGACAAATTTGATCGAATATATTCTTTTGTCCTATCTTGCACAGCATGAGAGTGAGCACGGAGAAGTAAACGTGCCGAAGTGAGTTATCAACACAAACGCCATCCGAATCTACTTGATTCGGATGGCGTTTCGCTATAACTTGGCATTAATCAGGCAAATATCCTTCGGCTAACGGCAAATCCAACGGTGTTGTCACCTTGAGATTTCCAATATCCCCCGATACAATCCCGACTCGGTATCCTTCTAACTCCAACAGGCTGCTGTCGTCCGTAATGGCGGGATTATTTTGATGCCGCTGATGGCATTTCTGCAACAGCTTGGTGGGGAAGCATTGGGGCGTCTGGGCGGCGTATTGGGTGGCGCATAGGGCCTTGGCCCTGCCGTTGCGCTTTGGTCTTTCTACAATCCGTTCTGTCACCGGATAGGCCACAATGGCACCATCGTATTGGTTCAAAGCGTCCACACACTCCGTGATATGCCGGGGCTGCATGAAGGGCCGGGCACCGTCGTGGACTAGGACGATATGGCTGTCTAGATCCCGGATGGCTGCGTGTACAGAAGCTTGTCGTGTGGCACCGCCCAGCACGGTTCGCCAAGGCTTGGTTAGACCCAGCCCCGCCGCCAGTTCCGAGAGATACGCCTGCTCTTCCTCTCGGGTTACCAGTACCAGCTCGTCAATATACGGATGGGCATCAAAGGTGGCGATAGAATGAGCCACCACGGGCCGTCCGCCTAAGGGCAGATATACCTTGTTTTCTTCTATTTGCATCCGGCTTCCACTTCCGGCGGCTAGGATGACGGCGGTCACTCGTTTTCGTTTTACCATCAGCAAATCACCCCCCCGCCGACGACCACGTCGCCTTGATAAAACACCGCCGCCTGCCCCGGCGTGACGGCCCGTTTGGGCGTTTCTAGCCGAACCTCCACCTGGCCGTCTGGGCAGGGGTGCAGGGTTGCGGTTTCTTCCCGATCTCGATAGCGGGTCATGACGGTGACGGTGCAGGGCGTTGTCAGGGCCGGGATAGATATCCAATTGGCATCCCGCACATAGAACCGATCCCGCATTAAATCCGCCTGTTCGCCCACAATTACCGTGTTTTGCGCCATGTCTTTGCCAATGACATACAGCGGTGTCGGTGCCGCCACGCCGAGGCCACGCCGTTGCCCGATGGTGTAACGGACGGCCCCGGTATGCTTGCCCAACACTTGGCCGACTTTATCCAGAATATCACCGGGGTTTGTGGTGATTCCCATCTTCTCCGTCAAAAATGTGCCATAGTCCCCATCGGGCACAAAGCAGATGTCCTGACTGTCCGGCTTGTCCGCTGTGACCAAACCCTCGGCCTCTGCCATGGCCCGAATGTCCGCTTTTGTCCGCTCGCCTAGGGGCAATAGGGTGCGCCCCAGCTCTTCTTGTGTCATGGTGTAGAGCACGTAGGACTGGTCTTTCCCCGCATCCACCGCCCGGCGCAATTGCCAGCGGCCTGTGGGTGCATCCCACCGAATCTGGGCATAGTGGCCCGTGGCAACGTAGGGGAACCCCAACTGTGTCCCCCGGCGGAGCAGACCCGGAAATTTCACGAACCGATTACAGTCGATACAAGGGTTTGGTGTCTCGCCACTGGCGTAGCTGGCGGCGAACCGTTCCATGACCTCTTTATAAAACTCGCCTGTGAAGTTAAACACATGGTGGTCTAACCCTAGCCGGTGGCATACCCGCCGGGCATCCTCCACGTCTGTAATGGCGCAGCAGGTCTTGCCTGCTGTCACAATGTCGCCGCTGTCAAACAGCTTCATTGTCCCGCCAGAGACCTGATACCGCTCCATTAAAATCAGGGCCGCCACAGAGCTGTCCACCCCGCCGCTCATGCCCACTAAGACTTGTTCCATGTTTTTTGCTCCTGTTGTAATTAGATGCTTCCAGCATACACAGATTCCGCCAATTCGTCAACCGGGGCTAGTAATTTTCGATGTAGTCGTATAGAATGAATGAGTAATGGAGGTGTCACCCATGACTGAGATATACGCAACCATGTTAGCCCGTCTCGCATCCGGGCAAGGCAGCTTACTCACATCCCGCTATGGCCCGGACGGGATAGAGCGGTGTTTAGAAGAAGTTACCCCCGGCACAACTGGGGGCCTAACAGTTACGGCGGAGGGTAGTGCCATGACCCTCACTGAGTGTTTTCTACCCCGGCCCCGGCTTATCATTTTGGGTGGCGGTCATATTGGGTTGCCCTTATGCCGTCTCGGTACGATGCTGGGGTTTGAGGTCTGGGTCTACGATGACCGCCCTAGCTTTGCAAACCCTGGTCGATTCCCGGAGGCAAGCCGGGTGATTTGCGATGATTTTATAAATATATGTGACCGCCTTGGTTTTCGCCATGGCGACTATGTAACCATCCTCACCCGAGGGCACCGCCACGATATCTTCTGTCTCCAAGCGATTTTGGATACCTCCGCCCCCGTGCCTCATTACGTGGGCATGATTGGCTCAAAACGCCGGATTGCCATTGTCAAAAACGAGGTGGCAAAGGCCACGGGCCGAGGTGACCTGCTAGATAATCTCCACGCTCCCATCGGCCTCCCTATCGGGTCTGTGACCCCGGAGGAAATTGCCCTTTCCATCATGGCGGAAATTGTCCAAGTCAAACGGAAAACCTGCCCCCAAGACGGCGGTACGGACTTAGACCTATTCCGCTGGTTGGCAGACCCCAAAGAGGTACCCACGGCCCTCATCACCATCGTGTCCACCAAAGGCTCAACCCCCAGAGAAACAGGGGCAAAAATGGCCGTCACCGCCGCGGGGGAAGTGTTCGGTAGCATTGGCGGCGGCTGTGCCGAAGCGGACGTGCTCCGCCGTGCCAGAGACATCTTAGACCAAGGCAGCTACTGCACCATGGAAGTAAACCTCGCCGACTCCGCTGAAGCGGAGGGGATGGTTTGCGGTGGGAATATGGTGGTTTTGATTGAAGCATTTTCGTAAGGCGAATGGTAGTTTCAATTGAAATTATGGGGCCGCCGGGGATATTGCGTCTCGTCAAGTTTGAAACCGCCTCACCACGGGTAACATCTTTATGAGGTGAACAAAAGCCATGGTAAAAGGAACTACTCGCCGGGTCATTGTCGTCAAGGCACCAGACCCCCGCTATTTTGAAGAGGCCATTTTCATCGTCAAAGCGGACGCATGTCTGAAAGGCGTAGACCCAGAGCGGGCACTTAAAGAGGCTCAAATCGTAGCAGGTAGCTACATCAAAACCCAAGCCGCACACCGTCGCATCCTCCGGCGCATTCCGCCGCTGGGGTATTTGGCGATGGGGGCCTTGCTCTCGGCGGGGATGATGGCGTTGGCGGGATTTTTGTTCTAGGCACACCAATCAAATTGTGTTATACTGTGGGCATGGAAAGGAGGGCGTTCCATGCCCATTTTAATTGATAACGTGCAAGCAATGTTCGAGGTGCCGCAAGGCGGATTCCGGGTAGAGACAACCAGTGTATATATCAAAAACGGAAAAATCGCAAGCCTAGACGGTCTGCCGGAAGGAGAGCGTTTCACCCGGCGGATTGACGGGGCGGGGAAGTTGCTAATCCCCGGTCTGATTAATTGCCATACCCATATCCCTATGACATTTCTGCGTAATGCCGCAGATGACTTGAAGTTCCATGAATGGCTGTTTGGGCGGATTATACCCCTAGAAAAGAAACTGGAGCCGGAGGACTGCTACTGGGCGACTCAGTTGGGTCTTATGGAAATGCTTCGCACGGGGACGACTTGCTTTTCAGATATGTATTTCCACATAGACCATATTGCCCGGGCAATTACGGACGCCAAAGCCTATGGCGTACTCAGCCGTGGGGTGACCAGCGAACAGTGCCTGCGGGAGGCGTTGGATGAAATAGACCGCTGGGAGGGAAGTGACCATGTGAATTTCATGCTGGCCCCCCATGCCCCTTACACCTGCGACCCCGACTATCAACGGGAAATCGTGGCGGAGGCCGCCCGCCTAGACGTGGGCATCCATACCCACATTTCAGAGAGTGAGCGGGAAGTAAAAGAGAGTTGGGAACAACACGGTAAAAGCCCGGTAACGCTGATGGACGAAACCGGCATTCTGACCCCCCGCACTGTGGCGGCCCATTGTGTGCATTTAGACGATCGAGACATTGAGACCCTTGCCCGCCGCGGCGTCCATGTGGCCCACAACCCGGTGAGCAATCTAAAACTGGCAAACGGTGTGGCCCCTGTACCCAAGCTCCGTGCCGCCGGTGTCAATGTTACCATCGGCACCGATGGCCCCGCCAGCAACAATACCATGAACATGTTCCGAGACCTAAGCCTGACGGCTATCTTACACAAAGGTGTCACCGGTGACCCGGAGATGGTCACTGCCGACCAAGCGTTAGAGATGGTCTGGGCGAACGGTGCCCGTGCGTTGGGGTTGTCTGACAGCATTGGTAAGTTGGCTGTGGGCTATCGGGCGGATTTGGCCCTTATTGACCTCTCGGTGCCAAATTTACAGCCAGCCAATGACCCCATCCGCGCTTTGGCCTACGCCGCTACAGGGCACGAGGTGGCGCTGACCATGGTGGGCGGGAAGATTTTGTATGAAGACGGCGAGTATCCCACCATAGACATGGAGCGGGTTGGCGTTGAGGTCGAGGCGATTTGTAGGCGTGTTGGCCTGCGGGGATGAGGATGCCTTGGGACAGGGCAGACGATACGATGAAAAGGCAATGAACCGTCTTTGGAGGATTGTCAAAGGATAGAATGATACTTTCCCGAAAAAACGACCCCCTAGTATGACTACAGAGCCCCCTAGCTATCGGACATCGAAAAAGCTCCCAGTATTGTAGAATATCGTTAATTTAGGCAGACTGACATCGTTTTTCATACGGTGTCAGTTTTGTTTTAAGCTGAATACGATGAAAATTATAGAAATTGATGTAGTCACTAATGAGTAGACGTGCCTCCTCGTAGGTATCAATTTTACAACGGTTGATGCATTCGGCTTTGAGAATTGAAAAGAAGTTTTCAACTGGAGCGTTGTCGAGCGGTGTTCCTGCTCTTGACATAGATGGAGGGATACCGTATTCTTGAGTTAGTTTCAAATGCCTAGTGGAAGTGTATTGAATCCCTTGGTCGCTGTGGAGGATCAGTCCGTCAGCGACCTCTTTTTTTGCCTTTTTAATTGCTCTGTCTACCAAAAGATAATCTTGAAGCGTTCCCGAATCATATGCAACGATGAAATTGTCGTACAGGTCTTTGATTGCCGAAAGATATAAAATTCCTTGTTTTGTATGTATGTAACCCATTTGGAATTAGGTTTGTCCGCTTTAAAGTTCCTATTTAGCCGATTTTCGTATTTATGCATTGCCTGCTGTCGAAGATATAGTGGCCGTGGTTTGCGAATTTCTGATAACAACCCGTATTTATTCATGATTCGAAGAACTGCTTTATGATTGATAACAAGTCCGGTTCTTCGCAACAACCAAATTTTCACCCGTCTATAGCCATATGTTTGTTTTGTCTCATTTTGACATTCAGCTATTTGTTTTGCAATAATCTCGTCTTTATCTGGCTTTTCCATCCTTTTTAAGAAATCATAGTATCCGCTACGTGATACAGAGAAAAAGGCACACATGAATTTAATTGAGAATTTATCTCTATGACGATAAATGACCTTGTATTTTGATGATGGCCTCACGTCCTTCCTGTTTCTTTCAGAAAATTCCGTAATAACTCATTCTCGGCTTCCAACTGCTTGATGCGATACTCTCTGCGACTTAGCTTATACCGTAATTCCGCCATTTGATCTTCTTCTGATACAATAAACCCTTTAGGCGGACGACCTTTCTTTTTGATTACGCCCGCTGCCAGCCTTGCTTCCGCCCTCCTTTTCCTTTTTAGCACGCCCTTTATTTGCTCTTTTGAATATCCTAATTGCTCTCCTATTTCTTTTTTTGTTAGACCACTATCTTTTAAATCGTTGCGCTTCGGTTACTATGATATGTCCGTAGTGTTTTCCCATAAGTGTAGCCCCCTATTGTAGTGTTTAAATTCCACAATAGGGGGCACTTTTCCTCAATGTCCGTTTTTCAGGGCCCGGTGCAACACATATTCCGTCAGGGGTTCATCTTATGCATAGAACCTACTCATCAATACCTCAAAGCCTCAATAGGCTTTTTCTTCGCCGCTTGATTGGCCGGGTACAGTCCGAACCCGAGTCCGATGAAGATTGAGAAGACCATCGCAACGGACACAGCACCTGGTGATAGATGGAAGTCCATCAAATCCCCTGCCACTATTGAGGCCACTTCGATGATGCCCAAAGAAAAAATGACACCAATAAGACACCCGATGAGGCAGATAACCAGAGCTTCAATGAGAAATTGTAACATAATGCTCCACCGTCCGGCACCGATGGCTTTGCGAACACCAATTTCTTTTGTCCGCTCGGTGACTGTTACCATCATAATGTTCATGATTCCGATCCCCCCAACGAGGAGACTGATAAAGGCCACGCCGCCCATGAGCATGGCTAACATATGAGTAATCTGGCCCAAAGCCTCTCCCATGAGGGCTTGGTTGAATATCTCAAACGCATCCGCATCCCGGCGGAAGCGGTTTAAGAGCATCTCGTCTATGGCGGTTTCGGCGGCATGCATATCCGTACCGGAGGCGGAGACCATTATAGTGGTCACAGCACTGGCTAGATTATCAGACATCCGTACCGCCGTGGTGTAGGGGACGTAGATCGTGTAGCCCGGCATGAGCAAGCTAGTTAAGCTCTCTTGATCCGCAATGACACCTACAACGAGAAAAGGTCTGCCGTCTAAGGCCAGCTCTGCCCCGACCACATGCGAGGTGCCGAAAAGCTCTTCAGCGTCACTTTCGGCGATGACGGCGACGTGGGTGCTATTTGTCACGTCAGCGGTTTGCAGGAATCGACCGGACAAAAGTTCCAGATTTGAGATACCTGCATAGCTGAATGTCGTACCAACAACGGAGGCTTGTCCGCTTTCGTGCCCGAACCGGGCGGTGGCGGATATTTGGTTGGTGGGGGCCACCGCCCCGATGTCTGCGTGGGCGGTGAAGGCAGGCAGTTCGTCCAGTTGCAAAGGTCGGCCGCCATCGTCTATGATGGAAACCCGAATCAGGTCAGTGCCGAGACCCTCTACCTGATCTGTCACTGCGTCCCCGGCGCTGGTGACAAAGCTAACCAACACCACCAGAGCCACAACGCCCACGATGATGCCCAACATGGTAAGGAATGCCCGCAACCGATTGGAAGCAATGGCTTTCATTGCCATTTTTATACATTGCCATAGCATGAGGGTTACGCCACCTCCTGCACACGACCGTCTAATATTCGGATTCGCCGAGGGGCTTGATCCGCTACATTTTGGTCGTGGGTGATGATGACGATGGTGTTCCCCTCTGCGTGAAGACGGTGGAACAGGGCCATAATTTCTTTCCCTGTGCGGGAATCTAAGTTCCCGGTGGGTTCGTCAGCCAAGAGTAGGCTGGGTTTTGCGGCAAGAGCCCTTGCAATGGCGACCCGTTGCTGCTGACCGCCGGAGAGTTCCGTCGGCTTATGGCTTTTTCGATCTGAGAGTTCAACCAAGGCAAGCATTTCTGCTACCCGTTGTTTGCGCTCACGACCGGAGAGACGTTGGTAAATCAAGGGCAACTCCACATTCTCTTCTGCGGACATCCGGGAGAGAAGGTTGAAGCTTTGGAAGATAAAGCCAATCTTACGGTTACGAATCCGGGCAAGCTCGTTCTCGGAATAGCGCTCAATCCGCTGTCCGTCCAGTTCGTAGATGCCGCTATCCGCTGTGTCCAGACAGCCCATGATATTCATCAGCGTACTTTTCCCGCTGCCGGATGGGCCGATGATAGCGACAAACTCGCCCTGTGCGATGTGGAGGCTGGCCCCGTCTAAGGCCCGCACCTCTTCACCGCCGATGCTGTAGACTTTGGTTACTTGATCCAGAGTAATCATGCATTGCCCCCGCCTAAGCCGGGGGGCATACCGAAGTTAGCAGGCCAACCATGCTGGGTGTCGGGAACCGTGTAATATACCATATCCCCAGCGGTGATTCCCGCAGTAATCTCTACATATACCCCGTCAGACAGACCGATTTGCACGTCCACCGGGTTTGTCGGCACGTTATCATCTTGTGCGGTATAGACGAATATCCGCAAACCCTCTTCCTGCACCGCTTCAGCGGGAACGAGAAGAATGTTGTAGGCCTCGTCCGTGGTAATCACGGCGGAGGCACTCATACCGGGGAGCATTTGCTCCGTCCGGGGCAGGGAAATCTCGACAGAATACCGTGCGCCGCCGCCGGAAGCGACACCGGCGGTGTTGATGCGGGAAATTTCACCCATGAATGTCTCGCCCAAGGCGGCATCTAAGGTCACCTCTACCTGTTGGCCGGTGGACAGGCTTAGAATATCCCGCTCGTCCACTGTCACGGTGAGGCGCATGGTGTATGCCCGTGAGATAGAAAAGGCAGTGAGTTGGTTGGCACTACCGCCCATATCGTCCATCCCCGGCAGGGCAGGAACGTCCATATCAGGCATGGGAAGTGCCGGCATGGCGAAGCTTGGCATTGCAAAACCGGGCATTGCCATGCTGGGGGGCATTGCCATTCCGGGGGGTGGTATTTCGTTGGGGGGCATACCGATTGGCCCTTCAGGCAACTCCGGCCCGGGCGTACCTTGTGGAGGTGGGTCTGGTAGTTGCGGCGAAGGGGTTTCCGAAGGAGCTTCGAGTGCCGCCGGTGTCGCCGGGAATGACAGGGTAACAGCAATATGTGACGGTGACCCGACTTGTATATTCGTAACGGTGGCGCCCGCTGCGGGGAACCCGCCGCTCAACGCATTAAACGCTTCTTGCCCGAAAATAAATCCACTATTTGCGGTGAGGATAACCATCGCCTGATAAACAGTGCCAGCCCGGAATGTCGCTCTGGCGGGTTGCCACTGGACAGAGCCGGAGAAGCCGGATCCGCTTACACTTCGTTGCGGTGTCCCGCCCACCGTTGGTGCGGCGAGAGATAAGCCAGATATGCTAGTAATCACAGTAGGCTCTGGGGGTGGTGGGGGAGGCGGTTCTGGAGTCGGCTCTGGGTAGTAGGTCGGTTCCGGGTTTTCATAGGACAGGCGCACGATACCTAGGGCATTATCGCTGTCCGATGCATGACTCATGAATCCGAACATACCGCTGGGAATTTCCGCCGGTAAATTGCTTGCCGGGGTTGAAGCACTGGAGTTTGCAGAACCGTTCCCGATGGCGGCATTTTCCACGATCCCGTCAAACTCTGCGATCAATTCTCCGGTTCCGGCCAAAGCCAGCAGAATACGCAGTGTATCTGTCAGTTCTGTCCGCTCGGCTACTAATGCCTGATAAGCGGAGGATACGTCTAACTCGGTCAAGGTGAACAGGGTATCCCCGGCGCGAACCCGGTCTCCCTCTTGCACATGAATGCGGGAAATGGTACCGGAGGATCCGGTGATTTCTAGGGTCTGGTCACCGTCAATGGCGAGGGTCATCAGTGCGCCATGTGCAATCACTGTGTCGGCGACTGAAACGTCCACCTCGGCGAACATGGTATCTACCCGACCGGCTACTCGGGCCGTGATGGTGGTACTTTCTCCGTCACGGCGTTCGCGCTCAATGTCACGGTCTAAGTCGTCTAGGTCGTCGTAAATTTCAGCCAAGCGGCTTTGAATCGAGCCGAGCTCAAACACAGCCAATACATCACCGGCGGACACGATATCCCCGGTTTCTACAAAGACCTCTTGCAATGTGAGCCCTGTGGGAATTGTCACGGCCTCGCCGCCTTCGGTCTCTAAATTCCCTGTCCCTGTCACCGTGGTGGCGATCGAGCCGAGCCGAGCCTCAGCCGACTGCAAACCCTCTTGCCCATGGGCAATATTTGCCGGGCCGGGTATTAGCAAAGCGAACAGTAGAACAACAGCCAAAATCCCTAAGGCAATCAAGAGCCCCCGACGTTTCTTCAAAGTATGTACCATTGTAGATATCCTCCTCAAAACAACTCTATTTTTACAGATACTATACCCGACTTGATGTATATATATCATGAATGACGACAAAACAGAATTTATTATATCACAAGAGCAAGAAAGAAGCAACCGTTTTTCGCCGTTATATAGAAGAAAAAACGTTTGATTTTTCATGGGAACTATCAAAGGATTTTTGCTTCGCCAAGCGGGGCAGACACGATGATTAGAACAGGCGAAACCCAATGTTTTATGCATAGCCACATACCTCGCAAAACACAAAAGTGGCGACTTTCCGAAAGGGAAGTCGCCGCTTTATCAAACATTGTTCGTTCTTAATATAAGACTTATGAAAATACAGCTGCAAGTACCATAAGCGCAGTCATAAAGGATGACCAAACTCCGCCGACAACAGCGAAAAATCCAGAACCTAACATAGTATACAATCCTCCTTTTCTTATGTTGTATAATGTACTTTAACTTGATGGGACACTCAAGTTTGGTGCCTAGCGAGTAGGACCAGTTACACTGTTAATAAACGCATTGATGTTAGCGAGGATTGAAAATCCGTTCATGAGCCACAAACCAAGACCACCGTTAAACATATGTTGCCACCTCCTACATTCGTAATTCGTAAATAGATAGTTCTTAAATTAAAAAAGCTAATACCAAGCAATTCATTGTGCCCCTCTATCATGAGTGCTAAAGCACTAGCTATTTTTACAAACATAAGTACATCGTTGTTAAGATTGCCATTTTACTATAGAGCTTATGAAAATACAGCCGCAAGCACCATGAGCGCAGTCATAGCAGCTGACCAAAGTCCGCCGAGAACAGCGAAAAATCCAGAACCTAACATATATAATCCTCCTTCTTTCATTTTTCGAAAAGGTTACTCTTTGGGAATGGGACACTCACGCAAAGTGTGCTAATTAGCTAGGAGTACCACCGAGAACGCTGTTCAAAAGCGCATTAATGTTAGCCAGAATTGTCATACCATTTATAAGCCACAAACCGAGACCACCGTTAAACATGTTTTCACCTCCTATATAGTACGTATTGTTTAAACAATTGCAAAGAAGAAGCTACTGCTAAATAACCCAACGTGTCCCTTCCTAGATTACTTGACAAAGCATCTACTTTTGAGGGTATAATACACCCTTTATTCTTGAATGTCAATAGGTTTTCCAAAAATCTACATTTTTTTTATCCGGTATAATAAATACGTAAAAGTTTAATTATTGAAAGAGTTGTATAGATAATTACATAAACAAGATTCAATGATCAACATTTTACAAACTGACATAACAGCAACATGAACCATTACAAAACATCATGATACAACGTAGGTAACGGTCTCTACAAAATATACCTATCATTTCCAAATGCCAACCATTTTTTAACTACGCTTTCAAGTATTTACATTAATTTTTAATATAACATTTTACAAAAAACGATTTTCAAGTCTCCTGCTTGAGAGGCACATTTCTATAATTTTATTCAAATTTATTCAATATTCTGGCTTGTTAAGCCTTGACTTTTATTTCCAGAACTGTTAACATTATGAAGACTATACTTATGCATTTTGTAGGGGGTCAATTGTAAGTAGAAAAGAACCGGACATGCGTTAAAGAAAATGAAGAAAAGAAAGTAAAGAAAAAGCAAAAAAGAAGAAAGTAGGTAATGAACCATGAGAACAAGCAGAATCGGACGTGGTATGACAAAAGTCATATCAATGGTGCTCGCTTTCGCAATGGTAATGGGCGGCATTTTTGTGTGGTCCGATGTGGAAGCACAAGCACTGGGAACAGCTACAGTGATGGAGTTGAATGGCACCGAAGTGACTTCGGACGCAATCAATTTTCCGGCGGTGGGTCAGACATTTACGGATTCAAGCGGTATGGCTTGGCGTGTGTTGCATGAGGATGCCGCCGGCAATCGTTTGATTATCACCGAGTTTGTACATACGTTTGCACAGTACAACACGGTTCGCGCATGGTTGCCGCTTGCACAGGCACCCATACGCACAGTGCTAGACAATTGGGTTCTCGCAACCGAGGTTGCGGCAAGCGCATTGACACCGGTTGGCGCAGGGCACGATGTACGCTTCACAGTCGGCAACTTTGACCCGGCGGAAAATGAAGCGGCTGGCCGTACTCTTGCTGGAGAGCCGATTCCAGTTGCGGATGCTTCAAATGGATTGTTCTTACTTTCTATTTCAGAAGTAAATCAATATTTTGCAAATGACGAAACCCGGATTGCGTTTTATGCCGGACTTACCGTTGTGCCAACGTACTGGTGGCTTCGCTCCCCCGGTGGTGTCGGTGCGCAGGCAGAGGCTGTGGTTGTACAATACCGCCCTGTGGCGATTTCCACCCAGATAGCCAGCACGACACATGGTGGGGTTCGCCCTGCTCTGTGGGTAGATGGCGGTGAAGTTGGGTGTCCCTGCGACACCTATCCCTGTGATTGCTGTGATGATTGCGGTACCTATCCTTGTGATTGTTGTGACACTTGCGGTACCTATCCCTGCGACTGCTGTGACACTTGTGGCACCTACCCCTGTGACTGCTGTGACACTTGTGGGACTTACCCCTGTGATTGCTGTGACACTTGTGGCACCTACCCCTGCGATTGTTGTGACACTTGTGGGACTTACCCCTGTGATTGCTGTGACATTTGCGGCACCTACCCCTGTGACTGTGGACCTGGTGGTTGCAACTGTGGCGAACCCGGTGGCTGTGACTGCGGCGAACCCGGTGGCTGTGACTGCGGCGAACCCGGCGGCTGTGACTGCGGCGAACCCGGCGGCTGTGACTGCGGTGAGCCCGGTGG
>Ga0131853_10000597_pt1 | contig 65167 bp, 41 predicted proteins | sample TergutLab28metaG_FD_92764 | JGI IMG/M metagenome (GOLD analysis project Ga0131853, IMG submission 92764) | Labiotermes labralis P1 segment gut microbial communities from Petit-Saut dam, French Guiana - Lab288 P1 (version 2) (version 2) | ecosystem: Host-associated > Arthropoda: Insects >... | reverse complement strand
TGTAATAATCTTACATTAACCCCACAGGTGTTATGTGGGGTGTTATTTGCATTTCGTTTTTCGCCGCAAATCTTTTTTAAGATTTTTTCATTTTAGGGGTTGACATTTGATAGTTGGTCTATATGTTTTTTGCTATTTCGCTTAATTTGTCAAGGGTTTTGCCTTCTATAGGGATTTTAAACACCTCTGATATAACCTGTGTCCAGCCATGGATAAAGTAAATCCAGCCATCCTCCACATGCAGGTTCTTTGCGTCTTTTTGCGCCAAAGCCTGTCTCATAAAAAGCAAATCACCCCTGTAGTTTATTTCCCAAACAAGGCTGTTTGGGGGAAACTGCACATCATCGGTTATTGGCGAACCGGGGGCATCCTTCCCTAGGCCTGTGGCGTTGACGATAAGAGAGTAGGGCGGTAGCTTGGCAATAACCGCATCGTTTTCCAAATTTGTGGTGCTGTGGACGAATTTTAGTTGCAAGCGGTCAATCACACGTGCCAGATGGGCCTTTGCGGAATCCAGTCGCGGCATGCCACGATTGCAAATTGTGACTTTTGGAACATTGTCTCCCCATTTTTCCTGGGCAAAATATAGAGACATCGCCAATGCGCTGCCGCCTGCGCCCAATAAAACAACCTCGCCGCCATGGTCTTTCCAGAAATTAGCGGGAACAAAATGCTCCAGCGAAAGGCCGCTGGAAATAGGATCTTTGGCATGGGCACAAAATTTGTCGCCGTCTTTAGAAAGGCAAGAGACCTCGCTAAGCTCCTGTGCAAAGGGGTCTATGTAGTCAAACATATCCCTAGTGGCGTTAAAAAGGTCAATTTTATGCGTCGTCACCAATGCGCCCAAGGAAAGCGGGTCGTTTTTTAAAAAATCTACAACACGACGATACTCTTCTACAGATGCGCGCATGGGCAGGTCTATTCCTACAATGGCGGTGTTTTCTAGGCCAAGAGCCTGCGCCCATTTTGGAAAAACCCTCATTATAGAGGATGATTTTGTGGTGACACCAATGAAATACAATGTGGGCTGTGTAGCCGGGACCATAGACATTCTCCTTTCTGGTTTGCAAATAATACAATTTAACAATAAACAATTACATATGATAATCACATTTACTATTATAACTTCATTTATCCAAAGGTGTCAACAGATATGTAAACCGATCATTTTGTGCAATTTGATGGAAATAGCATCATAATTTGCTATGAATATATACTATATAAATATAATATCATCAAAATTTTGCAAGAATTAGCAATTTTCTGAGCCGATAAACAAATTTTAGTCATTATGCTGAAAATTGTTATGATTGTATTGATAATTATATGGAACATTGGTATTTACATAGTCGCCGGTATGCTCTATAATGAATTTATCAATAAGACCTATGGCGAATTGTATTTGATATTAACAGCATTGCCATATGTATTGATAAAATGACAACAAATGATAATGACAACAAAACGATAGTATATGAAAATATGCGATAATGGAGGCACTATTAATGACAAAGAACAAGATTGGGATTTGCGTTATAGGTTCTGGCAGAGCCGGCATGATACATGCCGAGAACTTTGTAAAGAATGTGCCAAATGCCAGGCTAGCGGCAATGGTTGATCCAAACGAGCAAACCGCAAAGGAAGCCTGTGCCACCCTGGGCATTGATACATATTATCTAGACTATCGCCAAGCCCTGGATGATAAAAATGTGGATGCCGTGGTGATTGTAACGCCCACAAAATTCCATATGGATATAGCGGTTGATGCTGCCACGGCGGGCAAGCACATTCTCTGCGAAAAGCCCATGGCAATGACCGTGACCGAATGTCGCAAAATGAATGAAGCAGCCGCCAAGCATAATGTGATTTTGCAAATTGGTTTTATGCGCCGCTTTGATGCCGGCTTTATACAGGCCAAAGAAATAGTAGATTCCGGCGCTATTGGCGATGTGGTTATGGTTCGCTCTAACACACGCGGGCCAAGCATACCACAGCCTTGGATGTACGATCTTGCGGCTTCCAACGGCCCTCTGGCCGAGGTAAATAGCCACGACATAGATACCCTGCGCTGGTTTACAGAAAGCGAATTTGATACGATTTATGCCATTGGCGGCAACTATCGCTCGCCGCAAGCACGTGCAGAGTATCCTGATTTTTACGACAATGTAATTGTAGCTGCAAGCTTTAAAAACGGCATGCAGGGTATGATAGACGGTGCGCAGGGCGTGGGATATGCCTACGATTCGCGGGTAGAGGTGCTTGGCACAAAGGGCTGTGTTTTTATTGGCCGCATAAATGATAATGCGGTTGTAACCTGCACAGCCGACACAAAACATGGTAATTATCCTTTGGTAAGCAGCTGGACAAAGCTCTTTAAAGATGCCTATCTAGCCGAAGACATTGCCTTTGCCAATAGCATTGCAAACCAAACACCGCCAAAAGTAACAGGGCATGACGGAGAAATGGCTGTTAAGGTTGTTGCGGCGGGCAATCTTTCTATAATAGAAAAACGGATTGTTAGATTAGACGAAATCGAATAGGGGTTGGATGATATGGATATGTTGGCTGCAAGATTATACGGAAAAAACGATTTGCGCATTGAAAAAATGCCTATACCCAAAATAGATGATGGTGAAATACTGTTGCGAGTAAAAGTGTCTTCTGTATGCGGAACGGATTTGCGAATGTATCTAAATGGCCTTGATGGCGTAGACCAAAGCAACCCCCGCGTTTTGTGCCACGAATTTGCCGGCACAATAGAGCAAATGGGCAAAAATGTCGAACATTACAGCGTGGGCCAGCGCGTTACCATTGCCCCCAACATTGGCTGTGGAGTATGCGACCTGTGCGTTTCCGGCAATAGCCATCATTGCTCAAAGCTTATCGCGATTGGCATACATATGGACGGCGGATTTGCAGAATATGTAAAAATCCCTGAATCAGCCGTGCGGCTGGGCAATGTTGTGCCCATAGCGGATAATGTAAGCTTTGAGGCCGCTGCCAGCAACGAACCCCTGGCCTGCGTATATAGCGCGTTCGAGCGATACGGCGTAAGCCCTGGTGACAATGTGGTTATAATTGGTGCAGGCGCAATTGGTTTGATGCATGCAAAGTTGGCAAAAATGGCAGGGGCTGCCAAAATTATCCTAAGCGATCTATCCGAGGAGCGTTTGGCCGAAAGTGCTGCCATAGAACCTTCGATTGTAACTGCGAAAGACAACCTAAAAGCACGGGTGATGGAAGAAACCGGCGGCAAAGGGGCGGATGTTGTGATTACAGCATGCAGCGCGGCCGCGGCCCAGCGGGAATCTTTCGAGCTTGCAGGGCTGGATGCCAGGGTAAACTTCTTTGGCGGGCTGCCCAAGGGTAAAGAGATGGTAGAGCTTAACACAAATATCATACATTACAAACAGCTGGTGGTTTCGGGTACTACACGATCCACCCATGGGCACTATCGCAAAACCCTTGATTTGATAGCTTCAGGCCTTTTGGATGTCGGCCTCCTTGTTACACATAGACATTCTTTAAACGATATCCAAAAGGCCTTTGATAATGCGGCTTCGGCCATCGGCCTAAAGCAGGCAATAGTATTCCCGTAGGGGCGACCTGTGGTCTCCCAATATATGGAGGATGTAACCCTATGAATTACCTAATAGGCGTTGACCTAGGTACCCAAGGCACAAAAACCACATTGCTAGACGAAAACTGCGTGGTCATAAAAGAAGCCTTCGAGGCATCGCGGCTAATTTACCCAGAGGCAGGCGCGGTAGAGCAAGACCCGGAAGAAATGCTGGGTTCGGTTTTGCGCACAATACGCCAGGTGGTAGAGGGTGCGGGTATAGACCCCAAGCAGGTTGCAGGAATTGGCGTGGATGGGCAAATGGCGGGCATTATGGCCATAGATGCCGATGGCATGGCAGTAACCCCCTATGATAGCTGGTTGGACACCCGCTGTGGTAAATATCGCCAGCCATATCTGGATTTGGGCGAAGAGAGCGTTATTTCAATAACAGGCACGCCGGTAACATACGCCCATGGCCCAAAAATTCTATGGTGGAAGCACGAGCATCCCGAGATATACAAAAAAATCCATAGCTTCATCCTTCCTGCCGTGTATTGCATTATGCGCATGTGCGGCCTTAAAGGCGAAGACGCCTACACAGATTACACATACATCCATTTTTCGGGCTTTGCGGATACTGCAAAAAAGCGTTGGTCGCAGGAGCTGCTAAGGGAGCTGGATGTTGACCCCGCCAAGATGCCGCGCATCATAAGGCCTTACGATAAAGTCGGTGGCCTGACAAAAGAAATGGCCGAACAATGCGGCCTGCCCGAGGGAACACCCATGGTGGCGGGATGCGGCGATACAGCGGCAACCAGCTTTGGTGCAGGTATTGTAAAAAGCGGCCTTGTGTTTGATATTGCGGGCACGGCATCAATACTAGCTTTTGCCACAGAGGACTTTACGCCGGATGTAAACCACAAAACCCTATTGTTTGCATCATCCGTGGTGGAGGGGTTATACACGCCCATGGCATATATCAACGGCGGCGGCATGTGTCTTAAATGGCTGCGGGATGATGTTTTGGGCAAGGCACACACATATGACGAGCTTAACACAATGGCAGAAGGCATTTTGCCCGGAAGCGAAAATCTCCTATTTATGCCGCATTTTTCCGGGCGGGTTTGTCCTAACGATACCCTTGTGCGCGGCAGTTATATCAACCTAAGCTGGAATCACCATAAAGGCCATATGTACCGCGCCATAATGGAAGGCATAGCCTATGAATACGGCATTTACACAGATATAATACGAGACCTTTCGCCAGATATCGCGCTTTCTCGTATTATAAGCGTTGGCGGCGGCTCTGCCAGCCGGGTGTTTGGGCAGATAAAAGCAGATGTGCTGGGCACACCTGTTTCGGGAATAAAATTTGCGGACACAGCGGCCTTAGGTTGCTGCGTAATCGCCGGATACGGCGTAGGGCTTTATGATGACCTAATAGGGCAAATCGAAAAGACAGCCGCCATCCAGCAAACAATCCAGCCAAACCCCGAATTATACGGTTTTTACAAAAAGCGCAAGGAGATTTACAACGATGTTTTTACGGCACTTCATGGTGTCTATGATAGAATGAGCAAGCTGTAGGGGCGAGCTGCACTCGCCCGCATATGGAAAGGAGGGACAATATTTGAGCATCTCACCACTTTTTGCTGAAGAACGCAGATACGAAATAACCAGACTGCTTGGCGAAAATGCAAAACTGTTAATTCCATCACTTTGCGAGCATTTTGAGGTTTCGCCTGCTACAATTAGAAACGATTTGCGAGCCCTAGAGCGCGAAGGCGTATTAAAACGCACCCACGGCGGCGCAATACCTGTAAGTAAGGCATCTTTTGAGCTGGGAACACGCAGTAAAGAGGTAGAGCGTATCGAGGAAAAGCGGCGCATTGCCGCATGCGCAGAAACCCTGGTGGAAGATGGAGACACAATTTTGCTGGACACGGGCACAACCACAATGGAGCTTGCGCGGCTGCTTACAACCCGCAAAAACCTTACGGTTGTTACCAACGACATCAAAATTGCTCTGTATCTGGAAGAAAACTCCGGCTCTAACATCTTTTTGCTTGGGGGCATGCTGCGGCGGGATTTCCACAGCACCATGGGGTCTTGCGCGATCAACCAAGTTTCCGACCTTAATGTGGACAAAGCCTTTATGGCGACAAATGCCCTATGTTCGGAAAAAGGCTTTACAACACCCGCGCTGGATCTTGCAAATTTAAAGCGAGCAATGATTGCCACGGCTTCTGTAGTCACTTTTTTGGTAGATTCTCAAAAATTTGGCCGCGTAACTTTTGCACAGTTTGCAAAATTGGATGATGCGCATACAGTTATCACCGATACAGGCGCAGACAGCGGGTATATCAACCGCCTGCAAGCTGTAAACAAGCAACTTGATATCCGGGTTGTATAATATTGGTATTTAGCGCGACTGCGCTGTTACATAAATAAATTAATTAAGCAATGAAGGGAGAATTTATTCTATGAAAAAAGCCTTACGTGTAATAACAATCAGCGTGCTGGCAATGGCCTTTGCGGGTGTATTTACAGCATGCGGAACAGCGGATGAGCCCGCAGCACCGGCAACACCAACACCGGCCGCGGCGGCAGAAGCAACCCCAACGCCAGAACCGGCAACACCAGCAGATCCAGCGGACGAACCCGTTGTAATTAGAATTGGCTGGACACCACCGGATGTAACAGGCGTATTTGCCACAGTAACCCAGTTTATGGAAGCGGCAATTGCTTCCGCAGAACCCTATGGCATCATCATCGAAGTTGTAGAACGCCCACCAACAGACCATGCGGGCGTTGCAGAGCAAGTTGCAGTAATAGAAAACTTCATCATTCAAGGCGTTGACGCTATAATGGTTTCGCCTACGGATGTTGACGGCATAACACCTGCCTTGCGCGAAATTAACGATGCGGGCATCCCTCTTATCATGGTTAACATGATGAGCGAAATCCCGGGCGTTGATGTAACAAGCTTTGTGGGCTTTGATAACAGAATTGCAGCCGAAGTAACAGGTTGGTCTATGATTAACGCACTAGGCGGCCCTGGCCCGCTTCCTCAAGCAGGGGACGAGCAAATGGATGTTCCTGCCGATGTTCATCTTAATGTGCATTGGTGGAGAGATCTGTACAGCGGTTTTGACAAAGAGTCTATCACCGGCAGGGTTGCCATCATCGAAGGCATCCACGGCGACTATTTCTCTAATGCGCGTAATGCAGGCTTCCTTGATGTTATAGACCAGTTCCCGAACATCGAAGTGCTTACCATCCTTCCGGGCGACTGGAACAGAGCGCGTTCTGTAGAGCAGGCCGAAAACATCCTGCATATGTTTGGCCCTGGGGAAATTGATGCAATCTTTGCACCAAGCTCCGAAATGGGATTTGGCGCACGCATAGCAATTGAAAGTGCTGGCAGAGAAGAAGTTATGGTTCTTACCCATGGCGGCACAATGGAGAGTGGCGACTGGATTCGTGACCAAAGACTGCTTGTAGATACATGGCATGGCTTCCCGGATTGGGGCTGGTATAGCGTAAAATTTGCTGTTATGACAGCACTTGGCCAAGAAGTTCCTTATATGCATGACATCGGCTCCAGAACACAGTGGTATGATAATGCCCATATGTTCTTCCCGGATGTGCAGCTTGCGCCAATTCCATGGCAAGAAATTCTGGACAACCGCAACTAATTTTGGTAGTTTTGTAATATATTGACATACGGATTCCGCTGCTGTGTTTTGCGGCGGAATCCATCTTTCAGAACCAGCGGCCAATAATGGATTGTGCGAATTTTCGAGCCTGATTTTCTGCCAATCAAGGAAATCGCGACGACACAAAGCCAAAGCTTTTGTTAGGAGCGATTGACGCAGAGTGGCGGAAAATCAGCCGAAAAGGCGCACAATAGCTTATTGACCGCTGGTTCTCAGTAAAGATAGGGAAGGAGAGGGTGTTTTGGACAATAACTTGCTTGAAATGAAAAACATGACAAAGGGGTTTTATGGCACAATCGTCTTGCGGGATGTTAATTTTGTTGTAAAACCCGGCGAAGTGCATGTTTTGCTAGGAGAAAATGGGGCAGGAAAGTCCACTTTGATGAAGATTCTGTCCGGGGTGCATCGTCCAGATGCCGGCGAAATTATCATAAATGGCGTAAAGGACGAAATAAGAGAACCCTCCCATTCCTTAAAGCTAGGCATTGGCATGGTGTATCAAGAGCTATCCCTTGCGCCAAACCTTAATGTGCTGGAAAATATCTGGCTTGGCAACCTTCCAAAAAAAGGCGGCGTGTTTGTTGACTGGAAAAAGGCAAAAGCCGAAACCGAAGCCATATTCGAAAGACTGGGCATTGATGTGGATGTAATGAAAAAAGTATCCCATTACGATTTGGGGCTGCAACAACTGGTAGAGATTTTCCGCGTTATCTCCCAAGAGGCCAAGCTTATTATCCTTGACGAACCCACATCGTCCCTATCGGAAATCGAGGTTAAAAAGCTGTTCGAAACCATCAATTTTCTGCGGGCGCAGGGAATCTCTTTTATTTATATAACACACAAGCTGGACGAGGTTTTTGAAATAGGAGACCGTGTTACAGTTTTGCGGGATGGCCAAGTAATTGGCGATACGATGGAGAATCTATCAGAAATCACAAAAGACGACCTTATCAAACGTATGGTTGGAAGAACCTTGGACGAGCAGTATCCAAAAGAAGTTGCCGTAACAGACGAGGTTATGCTGGAAGTATCAAACCTTAGCGATGGCGAGAATTTTCATGATGTTTCGTTTAAAATCAGAAAAGGCGAGGTGCTTGGCGTGGCGGGCCTTGTGGGTGCAGGCAATAGCGAGCTTGCCCAGGCAATATTTGGGCTTCGCAAGGTTAAAAGCGGCGAAATTCACCTTAATGGAAGCAAATATTCTGTAAAAAATCCTGTTTCTGCAATAAAACGCAATATTGGCTTGCTTACAAAAGATAGAAAAGACGGATTGTTGCAACATATGCCGCTGTTTATAAATGTAAGCGTGGCGCAAAAGAAGGAAATGAGCCGCTTTGGCTTTCGTATGCGAAGGAAAGAGAAAGCCCAAGCGCGAGAATATATCGACATTTTGAAAGTGGACACAACATCGGAAAACAAGCTTGTTCGCAACCTTAGCGGCGGCAACCAGCAAAAGGTTGCTGTGGCAAAATGGATTTGCAATGGCACTAGCCTGTTTGTGATGGACGACCCCACGCGCGGCGTGGATGTTGGCGCAAAGGTAGAGGTATACAAAATTATAAACCAATTGACGGCAAAAGGCGATGGGGTTTTGATGATTTCGTCGGATATGCCGGAGCTGCTGGCGATTGCGGATACTATAATGGTCATGAAAAAAGGCAGAGTAGCCGCCATTATGCCTGCAAAAGAAGCAACCCAAGAAATTATTTTTGAAAATGCGGCGGGGAGTGATATTATTTGAGTAATCAAAAATCATTAATGGGCAACGAAAAAAGAGCCATGTCTATAGGTACTATGATACAACGGTTTAGCCCAATTTTCATACTATTGATATTGATTGTTTTCATGAGCTTTGCAAGCGATGTCTTTTTCCAAACCGCTAACTTCATCAATATCATTAGACAAATAGCGATTTTGGGCGTTGTGGCAATGGGGATGACCCTTGTGATTCTGACGGCAGGCATAGACCTTTCCGTCGGTTCTCTAATGGCTCTTAGCGCAGGTGTTATGGGCGTTGCAGCCACAGAATGGGGTCTGAGCCCTGTTCCGGCTGTTATGCTGGGGCTGGCCGTGGGAACAACCATGGGTGTTATCAACGGGCTGGTGATAACAAAAGGCAAAATACAGCCTTTTATTGCCACATTGGGCATGATGGTGGCGGCACGTGGTTTGGTACTGCTTTTAACAGGCGGGCTTGCTGTGCGCGGTATCCCAGAATCCATGCTAACAATAGGCAGTCGGTTTGTGGGCAGAATCCCCCAAAGCGCGTTCGTTTTCGCAGCCGTCGCCATTGTGGGCTGGGTTTTGCTGACCAAAACCACCCTGGGGCGCAATATTATGGCTGTGGGCGGAAATTCGGAAGCCTCCAGAACATCGGGCATCCGTGTTGATAGAACAAAAATCATTGTATATGCAATATGCGGCCTTTTCTGCGCCATCGCGGGCTTTTTGTATATGGGGCGCGTAAATTCCGTGCCGCCCCTTATGGCATCGGGCATGGAGCTACAAGCCATCACAGCGGTTGCGCTGGGCGGAACAAGCCTTTCCGGCGGCAACGGCAGTATTGTTGGTACTGTAATAGGCGTGCTGACCATAGGCGTTCTTAACAACGGCCTCAACCTAATGGATGTGTCTGCGGCATGGCAGCAGGTTATCCTGGGCAGTATGATTATCATCGTTGTTGTGCTGGATTCGTGGAGAAAAAGAAAGTTTGACTAGAATAGGAGAATTGCCCATGAAAGATAATTTGCGTCTCGAAGGCAAATTGGCCGCCATAACAGGTGCGGCCAGCGGAATAGGCAAAGAAATTGCCCAGCTTTTCGCCCAACATGGCGCGAAAATCGCGCTGCTGGACCGCGATAAGGACAAGCTAGAAGAACTTGCAAGCCAATCTGATGGAAAAATGAAGGCATTTTGTCTGGACATAACCAACGAAACCGAGGTTTCGGCCACATTTAAGCAAATAGAAACCGCCTTTGGCGGGTGTCCCGATATTTTGGTAAACAACGCGGGTATTTTTGCCGAGGGCACAATTGCCGAAACCGATTTTGGCCTATGGAAAAAAATACTGGATGTAAACCTGGACGGCGCGTTTCTTTGTGCAAAATACGCCGTGCTGGCTATGCAAAGCACGAAAAAAAGCGGAAGCATTATCAATATCGCATCAGAGGCGGGCTTGGCCGCTATAGCTGGTCAGATAGCATACAATGTGTCCAAGGCCGCGATGATTTCTATGTCCCAATGCATGGCCGTGGACCACGCCGTGGACAATATACGTGTAAATTGCATCTGCCCCGGCCGCGTACATACGCCGCTGGTGCAACATATTATCGACACCTCGCCAAACCCTGCCGAAACCCTGCACAAACTAAGCAGCGACCGTCCCGCAATGCGCATGGGCAACCCACGGGACATAGCCTACGCCTGCCTGCATTTTGCGGATGATAGCATGATGTATGCAACGGGTGCTGTGCTGGCGGTTGATGGTGGGTATACGGCTAGGTAGACAAGAATAATGAAATGTATCGCTGGATTGCTTCGGGCTTAGTATCCCCGTCTGCGGCTATATCATTGCCCTCGCAATGACGTTCTTGAGATGACGTCATTGCGAGGGCAATGTCAGTATAGAGCCACGAGCCACCAAGCCCGAAGCAATCCAGCAACGCAAATTTCCTAACGGCGAGATTGTCCGCTCCCCTTAAATTAACCCTTGAAATCCGCTACAATTTGTGCTATAATTAGCGGTCTATAGCATATTGAAACATAGGATATCTTATAAGACCCGTACAACCCCAAGGAATGGGGTATTTGCACAAGGAGGGATAGGGCATGGGTAGAATTAGATACAGCAGGCACAGCACCCATAGCAGGCACAGCGGCTTCCAAAAGCTGGTTGCGATGGTGCTTACATTTATACTGATGGCCAGCATAGTGCCTACATCGGTATATGGCGCAGAGGGTGTTGAGGGCATAATTGGCGGCGATGATTATGCCGTTTTGGAGGATTCGGGTGAAGATGAGGAGATCCCGGGTCAAGCCCGGGATGACGGTTATTATAGTGCTGATGACGGTTATAATTACGATGGCGGCTATTATAATGATGGCGGTTATGATGCTGACTATGAAGCTGACTATGAAGTGGATGAAGATGACGACTATCTTGAGGCTGATGCAGTTGTTCCTGCTCCCGGCATTGAACCGGCATTAATCGGCATTTCCCCTTTTAACCTTGCTTTTTGGGGCGGCCCTGCGGATGGCCTTCTTCAAGGCGAAGTGGATTCATGGGCCGGCAGCTTTGGCAGCCTGGGCATGGGCACGGTGGACATAGACGGAACTCCATCCGGCACGTTAACTATCCCGCCTTTTACAGAAGTTACCATAGTGGGCAGCGCAACGACCACAAGCCCATTTATACTTATGATAGATGCAACATCTACGGTAATATTTAATGGACAAATTACCAGCGGCGCCACCCTTAATACAGTAACCCTGGGCGGTGTTGCCGGTGTTGGCGAGCTTATAATCAATGGCACAATAGAAAACACAGCAGGGAGCGGCAATGCCATCATGGCTAGTGCTACTGACGTTATTGTAAACACAGGCGCGATGGTATCTTCTACCGGAAATAACGGTCGTGCCATCAATGCCTTTAATTCTGCAGTTACTGTAAATGGTGGCACGGTGCAGGCCACAGGAACAGGCGGCATAGCCATTGGCCTGTCTTCCGGTGCAACCGCAAATATCATCGCAGGCATCATCATACCACCTTTACCAGATGCACCCCCGGGCGCGGGCACTTTGGGCAGCCCTTGGCAAATATCCACCCTAGAACATTGGATTTGGATGCGCGCAGCTACTGCCCAGGTGGCAACCCCAACCCTGCCCCAAAGAATGGCCGGGCATTATCAGCTAATGAACAATCTGGACGCCACCAGCCTGGGCAACAATGTGATGGTGGGCGATGGCGCGGTGGCCAATGCCTTTACCGGCAATTTTGATGGCTTCGGCCATACCGTGCAGGTGGCTATAAACGGCAGCTTTAATACCCCTGTAGGGCTGTTTCGCAGGGTAGGCGCAGGCGGCGTGGTAGAGAATATTACCGTAGGCGGCAATGTGCAAAACACCGTCGGTGGTGTTGTTGGCGAAACAGGCGGCCTGGTTGGGATTAATACAGGCGGCACAATACGCAATGCTCTCTCTACTGCCGTGGTTACAAGCACCGGTACTGTTGGTGGCTTGGTGGGGCTTAGTCAAACCGGAAGCACAATTGAATACAGTTCTGCCACGGGTAATGTAAGCAACACATCTGACGGCATGGCGGGCGGCCTAGTGGGGGGGAATAGTGCAATGATCTCGCGCAGCTTTGCCACAGGCAATGTGAGTAGCGGCGCACCTACGGTAGGCGGTTTAGTTGCAAATAATGCAGGAACAATTCAAGATAGCTACGCCACAGGCAATGTTTCTGGCACCCTTTCCATAGGCGGTCTAGTAGGCGTTAACACACCTATCGGCGTCATTGTCCGCTCTTATGCTACAGGCAATGTGTCAGGCACGGGCGATGTGGGGGGCTTGGCAGGAACTAATAGTAATACCGCAGCCAATGCCATTTCGCAAAGCATAGCCCTTAACGGCAATATCAGCATAACCCCAACCTCTGTTACAACAATAGGGCGCATATGGGGCGGCGGCCCGGGCAATGGCTCAAATAATTTCGCACATCAGCATACACAGATAAACGGCGCGGCATTTGGCGGCACAAGCTCGCAAACAAACCAGCATGGCGCAACAACACCATCCCTGGATTTGCAAGCGCAAACCTGGTGGGCTAATGCCACCACGCTAAATTTGAGTGTTAGCACAACCACGGGCACAACATGGTTTTGGCGCGGCGGCACAACATATCCGCCTGTTTTAAATGGCTTCTCGGGGATAACACAAAACCCGCAGCCGCCGACGGGGGTTTCGCATGTGCCGGTAACGAATATAACAGGCGTGCCAACCACGGCAACGGTGGGTACGGCATTAACATTATCAGGCACAGTTGTGCCAAGCACCGCAACGAACCAGACAATAACCTGGAGTGTGTTTGATGCAGGTACAACAGGGGCGACCATATCGGGCGGCAATAGCCTAAATACTACTGCGCCGGGCACGGCTGTGGTAAGAGCCACAATAACAAATGGCGCGACAGCCAGCACACCGTACACCCAGGACTTTAACATCACAGTAAGCGCGGCCTTTGTGGCTGTTACGAATATAACAGGCTTGCCGACTGCTGCAACGGTGGGTACGCCGCTGACATTGACAGGCACGGTTGTGCCAAGCACCGCAACGAATCAGGCTATCACATGGTCTGTGCAAAACGCGGCTGGCACAGGTGCTACTATAACCGGCGGCAATTCATTTAACGCTACTAGCGCGGGCACAGCTGTTGTTAGGGCCACGATAACAAATGGCGCAACAGCATCCACACCATATACACAGGATTTTAATATTGCTGTAAGCGCGGGCTTTGTAGCCGTGACGAATATAACAGGCTTGCCAACCACCGCAATGGTGGGTACGCCGCTGACACTATCAGGCACGGTTGTGCCAAGCACCGCGACGAACCAGGCAATAACATGGAGCGTGCAAAACGCAGGTACAACAGGGGCGAGCATTACGGGTGGCAACACCCTAAACACCACAGGTGCGGGTACGGCTGTATTAACCGCAACAGTGGTAAACGGCGCGACAGCGACCACGCCTTTTACGCATAATTTTAATGTAGTAGTAAGCGCAACCCCAACTGTGCCATCTGCGCCGCAAAACCTTACGGCGGTTGCGGGCAATGGGCATGTTAACCTTACGTGGAATCCCCCTGCAAATAGCGGCAGCAGCCCTATAACAGGGTATCAGGTTTCGCTGGATGGTACAAACTGGACTGCAACCCCTAATACTTCGGGGCTTTTTACCGGTTTGACCAACGGCGTGTCATTTACATTTAGGGTAAGGGCGGTAAACATTATAGGCCATGGCCCGGAAGCGACTGTGACGTCAACGCCGATGGCTTCGGTTACGCCAACGCCAACACCTACCCCGACAGCAACCGCAACACCTACCCCTACTGTAACACCTGGGCCTGGTGCGGGTGGCGATAATCAGGGATATTCGGGCCAGCGGGACGATATGCAGGCCGCTCCGCCATGGACCAGCACCCACGCACAAAGGCCGTCTATCCCTAATAATCAACCGGGGGATGTGACGGTAAATGTGGGCGGCGATGCAACCCTATCTGTGAATGTGAGTAATATAACAGACGGTGGTGTCGTGACGTATCAATGGTATAGGGCAGAGGGCGCAAGGGGCGGCAGCTTTGTGAGAGTACAGGGCGCAACCGAGCGGGAATTTAGTCCAAATACCGATAATGCAGGTGTAAATCGCTATCGTGTGACTGTTACAAACACCAATAATGCGACGAGAATAGATGGCAATAGGATTGTGCGTTCGACCAGCCGGGCGGCTGTGGTTACTGTAACTGCACCGGGCGCGGCGGCTGTGCCGTCTCCAACCCATGCACCGGCTGCGGCACAAGCCCAAGCCGCGATACTGCCTGATGTGCGCGTGGAGCTGTCTAACGGCCTGGCGGCGCAATTGCAGGGGCTTTTGGGTGACGGGTTTAATAATTTAGACATCAATGTTGGCACCAGCGCAAGCAATACAAACGGCGGATTTGTGACAGCGGATATTTCTTTTTCGGTGAGCAATGCAGAGTTGAATAACACGCTTAATAGCTACCTGCCTTATATGCTGCAAGAACCCAATGCCTACTATACAATTGTTGTAGACCTATCCGGTTTTATGGGGGATGGACAGAATCGCCATAGGGTGGTGGCTATCCATAATGGCGCGGTTGTAGGCGGCGGCATTAGCAATCCCGACACGGTTTTCTCGGTAGATGCAAGCACCATGGGGCAGTTTACAATTGCCTATGTGGCCAATCTTAGGCGGCTTGTGCTATCGCCGGATTCGCATAATATTACAGACCTTGCGGGGAATATGTCCATGCAAACAATGGATGTACTGCCTGTTATACAGGACGGCAGGGTTATGATACCAATACGCTTTATAGCGGAGGCCTTGGGCGCGGATGTTAGCTGGACACCTAGCGCGGACGGCAGGGCTTCGACCATCCATATAGGTTTTAATGGGCAAACCCTTTCCTTTGGGATAGGAGAGTTGACCCCGGAGTTGGCGGCTTTAGGCATGGATGTGCCGGCGCAGATAGTGGATGATAGAACGATGGTTCCTCTTAGGTTTGTATCCGAATTTTTCGGTGCAACTGTTGATTGGAACAGCCAATCAAGAAGCATAGGTATAACTGGCTATGGGACGGCAGGCTCTGGCGGTCTCTTGAGCCTATGGACAAACGAATATGAAATGATGCCTGCCAGAGAAGAAGAAGATGCATCCGGCGCGCCTGCGGTAGATGCTGACGATATTCCGCCGGATCCGGAGCTGGAGCATTATCTTTCGGAGCAAAGGCGCATGGCGCAGGGTTTGCTGTCTCTTGCCGAATTGCGGGCATTGGGTATATTGAAATAAGAATCTTTAATGATAGATATTACGAAGCATTTAAGAAGTGGATTGTTGTATTTAATCCACTTCTTATAGTGCAAACGAGGTGGCATAATGCCTAAGAATACAACCCCGACCCCGGAGCGGTGGTGGCGAATACATGGCGGCAATTTCATTATTGGCCTTATTGTTATGGTGGTGGCCGTATTTGCTCTGGACGAAGTAGGGGTTGTGTATGAAACCTCGATGTTTTGGGGTTTGATGGGCACGGGCTTTGGCGGGGTTTCCGGCGTTGCCGCTGTGTTTGCCGCTACGGACAAGGGCAGGCCACGCTTTCCGGTGAAAGACGCGCTTTCGGCTATATTGTTTTTGGCCATGTCCTTTGTGGTTTTGGACATAAGCATTAGACTGATGGGCGGCGGGATTATCGCTGCGATCATAGGTGTTAGCTCTGTTTTTTTCATAATTCTTTTTTGCATAGTGCAGACACGTTTAAAACTCCCAAAACCCTTGGTTCTTTTTGCCTGTCTGGCATTTGCCGCCTGGCAAATTAATCTTGTGGTGCTTGGCGACTGGCATTTAGAACTCATCGACGCGCTTTTGGTGGATGATGAAGGGCTTGGCTATGTGTTTGCGGATTTGTGGATGAACATTAGAGGAGAAGGCGAAGGAAGCTGGCGGGATTTTGAGCGGGCAAATACTGTCCTGCATATCTTAGAACCAGTTTGGCTTAGGTTGTATGGCGCATGGGAAAGCACTCGAGGATTCCTTATCATGGTTTGGGCCTCTATCCCTTTGATTGTACGCATTGCGGTGTTGTTTGCGATGCTGTCTGGCTGTGTAGGCATAGTATACAGCCATGTGCGGCCCATTACCAAACAGCAGGACAACTGGCTTAAACATACTAAACAAGACCTGATGTTTAGCTATTTTACAGAAACGGGCAAACATATGATGCGCAGCAGCTATGCCGAATCCAGAGCTATGCTGCTCGACAACACGTATATCTTTACAATTTCTGGCTTAACGCACAGATTGGGCAATGTAAACCATGCATCCAAGCTGGTGACTTTTATTATTGCAATACCATATGTGCTGATGCTGATGCTTGCAATGATAGAGATGACCACACGGGTTGTGCTGGGTACGGTTTATTTGATTGTGATGAAAATTACACATAGACTAATACTTGTTTTGACAAACCACATCACTTACCTGATAGTCCCTATAGCCATGGGCATCGAGAGGGTTATGTGCAAAAAACGGTCTTGCCCCCATTGCTCGGAAAGCTTTAATTTGCCGGCATATGTGTGCCCTGCATGCAAGAAGGTTCATTCGAGGCTTGTGCCTAGCCGCAGCGGCATACTTTTTGCCAAATGCGAATGTAATAAATGGTTTTTACCGACGATGAAACTAACGGGGCGGTCGAATCTGCAAAGCAATTGCCCCAATGCTGGTTGCGGCAAAGCTTTAACTGCCGCATATTCGTACAAAAAATAAGGGGTGAACAAACTTGATTAATGTGCGCTCTAAAGCCAATATAGCCATTACGATTATCGCAATTTTATATCTGACAAATCTTGGGCGCTTGCTGCTTCTGGAAAGCTATAGCACAGGCGTAGTTTTATCGTATATTATTTTTGCCGCCGCCATTGCCGCAGCGGGCGTTGTCTCACTTATCTTAATAGCCATACTGTATTTAGTTGCACACCGCTCTACCGAAACAGCCATGAGCAGCTCTGCCAGAAGTCTGGTGTTTTGGGCTCTTGTGATTATAGGTGGCTCTGCTGCTTATAACCTATCTCCGCTGTATGCATGGATCAATGCCTTTGTACACGACAATTTGCATGCCGCAGCCTATCATTACGCTGATTTTGCCGCCAGACTAGCCCCCTTTGATACAATAGGGGTATTATACGCCGGCTTGCTCTATGCCGCTATAGGTATAATGCTGTTTGCAAGTATAACCACAGCCATACTTGATGACAAAGTCGCCCTGTCCGAGATACTTTCAGCAATCGCCGCCCCCCTTATCGTCTGCGGCGCAGCGGTCGTCCTTTCCCTTATCAATCACGAATATTTTGGGCTGCATTTGCTATGGGCCGTGCTTTTTTTCATATCAATTTTCGGTTTGCACAAAACCTTTGCCGATGCCACAGAATTTGCAAGGACAGAGGAAGCTGCGAGCAAAAAAGGGCCCGGGGTATACCTGCGCATAAAAGACATGGCAACCATGCGGCGCGACCACCCAATAGACACATTGGCCAGCTTCTTTGCAGTCGGCCTGACTTTGCTAGCACAAATTGCAATGGTCGTTGCTTTTATAGTTTATATGATAAGTAATTTTGGCTATATATTGGGTGCATGGGCATAGAATAACGATGGATTAAGCCCAAGTTTCCCCAAATTTGCTATATGCTGTTGACATTTGTTTGATTATATATTAAAATGTTAAAGTAATGTCAATCTGTTTTCTGCAATCTACAAAAAATATATCTTAGGAGGTCAAAGATGGCAAATGTTGTAGAAATTCGCTGGCACGCCAGAGGCGGACAGGGTGCAAAAACCGCGTCCGAATTACTTGCCGAAGCAGCGTTTAACACAGGAAAATTTGTTCAGGGTTTTCCGGAGTATGGCCCTGAGCGCATGGGTGCGCCAATAACGGCGTACAATAGGATTGCCGATGCAAAAATCAGGGTACATAGCAATATCTATGAGCCCGATTTTTCCGTAGTGCTTGACGAAACGCTCATTGAAAGCGTTGATTGCACCGCCGGACTAAAAGAAAGCGGCGCGATTATTGTTAACACTTCAAAATCACCCGACGAAATTAGAGCCGGCTTGGATGGATACAAAGGCAAGGTATGCACCATTGACGCAAGAGAAATTTCAGAAGACTGCCTGGGCAGATATTTCCCAAACACGCCAATGCTTGCGGCTATCGTAAAAGTATCCGGTATTATGGATGATGGAACATTCCTGAAAGATATGGAATCGTCGCTTAAAAGCAAGTTTAGTGACAAGCCACAGGTTGTTGAAGGTAATATGAACGCGGTTAAGCGTGCGATATCGGAGGTGAAAGGTCTATGAATGCAGGCAAAGGCGTAAAGCTAGAATCTTGGAAAAATATGACTCATGGCGCCCATGTTTTTGAGGCCGGCAATGCCGTAGAATTCAAAACCGGCGACTGGAGAAGCGACAAACCTGTTTTTGTAGCAGAAAATTGCATACATTGTCTGTTTTGCTTCCCTGTTTGCCCTGATTCTGCAATAGTTTTAGATGAGGCGGGCCAAATGAAAGGCTTTGACTACGATTTCTGCAAGGGCTGTCTATGCTGCATGGAAGTTTGCCCTGCAAAAGTTAAAGCTATAGTGAAGGAGGAAGCGTAAATGGCTATAAGAGCAAAACTAAGCGGCAACGAGGCTGTTTCCGTCGCTATGAAACAGATTAACCCAGATGTTGTTGCTGCATATCCGATAACACCATCAACAGAGGTTCCACAATATTTTTCTACATATGCGGCCAATGGCGAAGTGGACACCGAATTTGTTCCTGTAGAATCGGAGCATAGCGCGATGAGTGCTTGTATTGGCGCACAAGCAGCAGGTGGACGCTCCATGACAGCAACCAGCGCGCAAGGTCTGGCACTGATGTGGGAGATGCTATACATCGCATCGGCATATAGGCTTCCTGTAACCCTTGCGGTTATCAACCGCGCACTATCCGGCCCTATCAATATCCACTGCGACCACTCTGATTCTATGGGTGCTAGGGATTCCGGCTGGATTCAAATTTACAGCGAAGATGCCCAAGAAGCCTACGACAACTTCTTGCAAGCTGTTAAAATCGGCGAACATCCCGATGTTATGCTGCCTGTTATGGACTGTTTTGACGGCTTTATCACTTCTCATAAAGTAGAAAACCTTGATATCTTAGAAGACGAAGCGGTTAAGAAGTTTGTAGGCAAATACAACCCGCCGTATCATCTGATGGATAAAGACAAGCCTATGTCTATGGGCCCACTTTCTCTTCCTTTCTATTATTTCGAGCAAAAGCGTCAACAAGCAGAAGCTATGAAGTCGGCCATCAAGCCCATCCTTGAGGTTGCGGCAGAGTTTGAAAAGCTTACAGGCCGCAAATATGGCTTGTTTGAAGAATACAAAATGGACGACGCAGAAGTTGCCATCGTTATCCTTAACTCTACAGCGGGCACGGCGAAAGATGTAGTGGATGAGCTTAGAGCGAGCGGCGTTAAAGCCGGTCTTCTTAAAATCCGCGTATACAGACCTTTCCCGGTTGAAGAAATCACAAAAGCCCTGTCCAAGTGCAAGGCTGTTGCTGTTTTGGATAGAGCCGATTCTTGCAATGCCGCCGGTGGCCCGGTATTTACCGATGTCACCTCTGCCATGTATGGCCGTGTTGATGGCGTTAAAGTTATCAATTACATCTACGGTCTTGGTGGTCGCGATGTTACAACCGACAATATCAAAGAAGTATACACAGAGCTTGGAGAAATTGCAAAAACAGGCAAGATTAAAGAAGTTTACAACTATCTGGGCGTAAGGGAGGTTTAGTAAATGAGCTATAATTTAAAAGAATGGGCTAAACGGCCCGAGCGCTTTACCGGTGGACACAGACTTTGTGCCGGTTGCGGGGCATCTCCTGTTATGCGTACATTGCTGCGCGCGCTTAAACCCGAGGATCATGCGGTGGTTTCTGCCGCAACAAGCTGCGTAGAGGTTTCCAGCTTCCTGTATCCATACACCGCCTGGGAAGATTCTTTCATCCACAGCGCATTTGAAAACGTGGCTGCCACCATTTCTGGTGCGCAAGCCAACTATATAGCCAAAAAGCGCAAGGGCGAAGATGTGCCGGAGACAAAATTCATTGCTGTAGCCGGCGATGGCGGTACATACGATATCGGCCTGCAAGCCCTTTCGGGTGCTATGGAGCGCGGCCATGATATGGTCTATGTTTGCTACGATAACGGCGCGTACATGAACACAGGCATCCAGCGTTCCAGCTCTACACCTGCATATGCGGCAACATCTACAACCCCGGCGGGTACGGTTATTCCGGGCAAAACACAGCCCAAAAAAGACCTTACCCTCATTATCATGGGCCACAACATACCTTATGTTGCGCAAACCCTGCCCCTTAAAAACTTTAAGGACATGAGCGAGAAATGCGAAAAAGCCCTATATACACCGGGTGCTGCTTTCTTAAACATCCTGGCTCCTTGCCCGCGCGGCTGGAGATACGAAACCCACAGGCTGATGGAAATGTGTGAACTGGCCGTAGAAACCTGTGTTTGGCCGATGTTTGAGATAATAGACGGAAACCTTACCCTGTCCTATATTCCAAAAGAAAAGAAGCCGGTCGAGATCTATCTAAAAGAGCAAGGCCGCTTCCGCCATATGTTTGACAAAGGCAACGAGCATTTGATTGAAGAATATCAATCGCAAGTGGACAAAACCTGGAATCTGCTGCTTAACCTTAACGAAATGAGATAATTATTAGCAAACCAACCGCCGGAGCGGCAATGTTCCGGCGGTTTTGCTATACATGAATACTTATTTCCGTTACGCAAATACATCATACCAACTTGCAATCAAAACAATGCTAACCGCGCGAGCACTTAGCGTCACCTACAGCACGCACTCGCGTGCTAAGTATTGTTTTGATTGCAAGTTGGTATTATAGCTGCACAACTTAAGAAGTGGCATAATTAAAGTTGTGCGGCTATAACCGTCACCTTCTAACATATTACCCCGGAACTTAAATACAGCTATCTTTTGCGGCTATTTTCACGCCATGCTTCGCCAGCTCCTCCTCACGTGCCTTTGGGCACGCAGCGTCGTCGCTTCCTTGCGTGGCGCAAAAATATCTCGGAAAAAATTAGCTCTATTTAAGTTCCGGGGTAATAAGTAATTGAATCATAGTATAAAGTATCTTAAAGTGCCTTTATTTTCAAGGAGATATTAATCATGAACAAAACGTCATCATACGAAAACATGCCACTAAAGGAGTTTATAAACCAGCCATACATAATCCAGCTATACGCAAAAAGCGGCCCCACTTTTGAAAATACAATAAAGAACATCCCGTATATCAAATTAGGAAAAGTTCTTCATGGTGATTTTGCGGTAGTGTATATGGATAGCAGAATGGTTAGCAACCTGGTAGTGGATATAGGTACAGCTGCTGTAGAGCTATTTCCTGAAGCATTGGCACTTCTTGGCAAAGCTAGCTTGGATGCTTCTAATATAACACAGGTTCAACAGCATCCATATTTAAATTTACGGGGCCGCGGCACATTGATTGGAATTATAGATACCGGAATAGATTATACAAAAAAAGCCTTTCTTCATGAAGATGGCACTAGCAAAATAAGATACATATGGGATCAAACAATAGAAGGAAACAGCCCGGATGATTTTTTATTTGGTAGTGAATATACAAATGAGAAGATAAATCAGGCACTACATGCAGATGCCCCATATGGCATTGTCCCGACAATCGATACTGTGGGTCATGGCACATTTTTGGCATCTGTAGCTGCCAGCAAACAAGATTCCGAATATATTGGTGCTGCCCCGGATGCTGACTTAATTGTTGTAAAGCTAAGAAGAATACAAGAATATTTTTATGATATATATTGCATCCCAGAAAGTCAAGAAAATGCCTTCTCTGCCGCTGATGTTATGTTGGCGATTCAATATATGATTGATAGGGCAGTTAAGCTTAATATGCCATTAGCAATATGTATTGGACTAGGATCTAACATGTCGGGTCACGATGGTTTTTCTATTCTCGACAGATATATTTCTGAGATTTCTTTATTAACAGGGGTATGTGTTTGTACTGCTGCAGGAAATGAAAGCAATGCCAAACATCACACGAGCGGAATCCTGCCCACAACAAATTCTACTCATGATATACAAATCCGCGTGCCCGAAAATGCCAATAGTTTTATAATGCATGTGTTCTCTAATTCTCCTGATAAAATGTCGGTATCTATAAAATCTCCTACCGGCGAAGTTGTGCCCCGTGCCATTGCCCGGTCGGGGGCAAAAATTGAAACTAATCTCGTGCTGGAAAGAGCCAAAACAATTGTAGAATATTTCTTTCCTGTAGCCGGTTCGGGGATTGAACTGATGGCTACAAGAATTATTTATCCTACGCCAGGTATATGGCAACTTACTTTATACGGAGATATCATTATAGATGGAAGTTTTAATATTTGGCTTCCGATAACAGGTTTGGTATCCCCTGGAATTGAATTTTTAACCCCAGATCCATATACAACCATTGTCGTACCAGGAACATCGCAGGGAAGTATTACTAGCGGGGCATATAATGATAAGAACAACAGCCTATATGCCGCATCTTCTTGGGGGTTTACCAGAAGCTCGCTTATAAAGCCCGATTTGGTGGCGCCCGGGGTTGATGTATCAGGAGCTTATCCGGCAGGCAATGGGACAATGACAGGTACAAGTGTAGCAACGGCTATTACGGCCGGAGCATGTGCTTTAATGATGCAATGGGGCATTGTTGAGCATAACGATGTGAGTCTTAACACTAATCGCATAAAATCATATTTAATAAGAGGCTGCAGACGCAATACCGATGTTCAATACCCTAGCAAACAATGGGGTTATGGTATGTTGGATCTGTATAATACGTTTTTGCAGTCAAGGGGGTTTTGATACCAACTTGCAATCTAAGCACTACTAACCTCACAGCACTATAGTGCGATGTACAATTTTGTGTTGTAATCTCAAGATTCTTGTGCATAATAAACTAGAAATCGATTTTCAAAGAAAGGGTGTGCTTGAGTTGAAGGGGACATTGCGCTTAAAAAGAATAGTTTTGCGGAGGATAGCCTGTGTATTGTTGATGATGGTAATACTAATCAATCTATCTCCGCGCGAAATTTTTGTTACGAACTTGCATGGAAATAGTGATGTGCAATTCACATATATGCCAGATTCTGAAGAGGATTTGGATCAGAAGACTTACGCCGATCATAGCATAACATCGTTTGGTGTTGTTGTGGGGCATGTTGGCCCAAACGCAAATTTCGCGCCCTGGTGGTGGGAAAATGATGACCCGGCCACAGGGACAGTAATGATAGGTGGCGGAATTGTTCAAGGAATGTCTGGAACTGGCATTTATGCATCTGCAAGCCCCTGGAATGTCTTTCGCAACAGCGTTGTGCGCATTGTTTTCACAGAACCTGTTACAGGGGGAGACCACTTCTCCTCATTATTCCGGAATTTAACGAATCTAACCAGTATAGATAATATTGAATATCTCGACACCGCCGGCGTTCGCTGGTTTTCAGATATGTTCAGAGGGGCAAGCGGCTTAACAAGCCTAGATTTGAACAGCTGGAATACTAGCAGAGCGACCCGTTTTAGAGGCATGTTTAGAGATGCAAGCGGCCTTGAGTTTATACACGGGATAGAGACCTGGGACACCAGCAGCTTGCATACAATGCCGCATATGTTTCGAGGAGCAAGCAGTTTAACAAGCTTGGATCTAAGCGCGTGGAACACAAGCGGCGTTACGGGCTCAGGGGCTGAGCAGGGTATGGATAGCGCGTTTATGGATGCAAGTAGTTTGATTAGCCTTAATTTAAGCGGCTGGGACACCAGCGGCATGTCGGGCGCGATGATAAATATGTTTGCAAACGCCACCTCCCTTAGAGAGCTCACTCTTGGCGCAGGTTGGGTGACAACAGGCAACCCAAACCTGCCGAATCCGCCGAATAATGCCTCATATGCAGGTTTTTGGACTAATGTTGGCAGCGGAACGCTCTATAGCTCCGAAGGAAATCACACACTTTCATCTGAAAGCCTGATGGACAATGTAAACACAGGTATCAGGCCGGATACATGGGTATGGCAGGTACGGACTCCTTTAATTTTGGTAACATTCACATCAGCCGGAAACGGAGCGGTAACACCGGCATCGATAGGGGTAGAAAGTGGCGGTATGATTGACCCCTCGCTTATAATTAACACGCTGCCGAACACAGGCTATCAATTATCGTACTGGACAAGCAGCGATCCCAACCACGCCGCCGATTCCTTTGAAACACATGAGCTGCACAACTTAATCATCACGCAAAACACAACCTTTACAGCATATTTTGCCCCGCTTCCTCCTGATACACATTCGGTTGAGTTTGTTTTAAACGGCGGCTATGTCGAAGGTTGCACGGATTCCTGCATTATCACAGTTTATGGCGGAAGTGTAATTTCGCAAGGCAATGTACCGAACCCTACACGACCAGGCTGGGATTTTCTTGGCTGGATAGAGAGCGGCACCGGGCTATTATTAAGCCATGCAAGCGTTGGCGCCCTTGTTGTAACTTCACCGCGTATATTCGTTGCCCAATGGGAGCTTAGCAATGATCAGGGCGAGCCATGGGAACCAGAACCAAACCCAGAACCAAACCCAGAACCAAGCCCACAGCCGCAGCCGGAATTTGAGCCAGAACAAGAATCTGAACGCGAGCAAGAATCAGACCAAGAACCAATGCCAATACCAAGCCCAATACCAAGCCCAATACCAAGTCCAGAACCAATTACAGTGATTGAACCGCAAGCCGCACCAGAGCTCGTACCCGAACCACAATTAATGCCACAACAAGGGCCAAGGTCAGGATTGGAATCAAACCTACAGGAGCGGCAATCCTATATGATTGGCGCAGGCGATGGGCTGATTCGTCCGAACACTAACATCACGAGGGCAGAGGCTGCTACTATCTTCTTTCGCCTAGCAACAGACGAAACACGCACCCTGTATTGGCTGAAAGAAAATCCCTTCGTGGATGTGGGGCAACAAAACTGGTTTAACAACGCCATATCTACCATGACCAACGCGGGTGTGTTCAATGGTTTAACAAACGACATCTTCGCCCCGAATAAACCTATCACGAGGGCCGAAATGGCAGCGGCAACTGTTCGGTTTATGGGGCAGATGGACGATGCGGCCTCACCAGAAAACCACTTTAATGATACCTCCGGACACTGGGCGGCAAGGTATATCAATACTGCTGCCGCGAACAACTGGGTGCAGGGATATAGTGGCCCGGGCGATGCATTTTACCCGGATAGACCCATCACGCGGGCAGAGGCGGCGGCGATGCTCAACCGCATTTCGGGTCGCCTGGTAGAGCGCGCAGAGGATTTGCTGCCTAATATGCGGACATGGACGGACAATGCCGATGTAAATGCATGGTACTACTTTCATATACAATCCGCAACAAATTCTTACAGCTTTACGCTAAGAGGAGTTGGCAATACGCTTGAAAGCTGGGTCAATATCATCCCGGCACGTGACTGGAGGGCTTTGGAACGGCCGGATTCCAGGCCGGGGGATGCCCTGCTTCCGTAATAAAACAGTCAAAGGCTTTTTAACCACGGAAAACACGGAAATGCACGGAAAAAACCAAAAAAGAGCAATCTATGCTCTTTTCCGTGTAATTCCGTGTTTTCCGTGGTTAATGGTTTTAGGTTTTGATAATCAGGGGATTCCGGGCAACACTACGACATCAAAAACCCTAAAATTTGCTGGTTAAAATCTTTTGCCTCCTCATGAACACAATGTCCATATCCATCATATATAATCAATTTACTATTCTTTATTTTTTCGGCTATATTTTCTGAGGTTTTGGCCCCAACTACTTTATCATTATCAACCCCAATAACCAAGGTCGGGCATTTTATTTTGTCCAGCTCATTATAGGCATCATGACCTATACAAGCGTTGGCTTGTATAATAAATCGCCCTAGGTTTTTCGGCTTGCCAATTCTGCTAAGCAAGGGATAAAGCGGTCTATACTTCTTCAAACGCTTTTCTGTATATGATTTTTCTGCGGTATCAATAAATATGCTCTTATAGTCATTTTGCTCAGCCATCTTTATCCAGCTGCTAATAACCTTTTGCACCGTTTCGTTTTGTCTTGATAATGTCACAGCCAAAACGAGCCTTTCTACTAATTCGGGGTAATCGATGGCAATGTATTGGGCAATCATACCACCTTGAGAAATACCAAAAACATCTGCCTTTGAAATGCCTAGCTTTTCCAATGCTTTTTTATAATCGGCTGCCATATCCCTTGTAGAATAGCCTTCACCTAAATTATTTTTCCTGCTTAGAACATATACTTTGTGGCTGTTTGCAAAACATTTATACATCATTGCCATAACGATAGCTGTTCCTCTAACTGTCTTTAATCCGTCACTTAGGCCCGGAATCATAATTAGGCACTTATCTCCTTTTCCAAAAGAGACAAGATCCATATCTGTGCTTCCAATTTTTATATTTTCGTTTTTGGTGTTATAAAACATGGGAGACCTCCTGTTGAAATTATGGATAATACGAGGATATACCAACCCAGCGTCATGTTTATTTTCTGCGAAACTTTGAATATAAAAATATACTTAACAGAACTCCTATTGCCACAATGCTACTATAAGTAAAAATGTGTTTCAGTATACCAGATATACTTGCTAATGAAACTGCCCAAGTTGGCAAAGAAGGATAATTATTCAGTAATATAATAATACCTATATTTTCTATCCAATCAAACAACATGAGCAATACAGGTATGAAAATCAGATACCTATAAGGCTTTTCAGATGCGATATGCTTTATTAGCAATGCGATTATTCCAACACAAGCAAGCATTAAAGAAAACGGGAAAGGAAAATCTAAAGGTAAAATTCTTGTGAGATAGAATGTTCTTCCTTCTTCTCCCAGTGCTGTTAATATGCGATTTGCTTCCTCATAAGTAAATCCAAATTCAAAATCAAGAATATTAGCACCGCCTGTTATATTCAACAAACCTGCAACACCTATCGGACTAAAGTTTATTACTATATATAAAATTGCAAATAATGCTGTAAATAAAACAGTCTTCTTCCATGAGGCCGCATATACAATTCTGTCTAACTTATCGCTCACCACTATGCCTCCTATTATAAATTGCATGAAACTCGCTTGTTGTCTCGAGCTACGCATTATAGCCAAACCCCGCAAATATCAACAACCTCTACCCTCATCACAATCAATCGTATCACCACAATTATACCACAATCAACAAAAAAGTCAACCAAAAGCCCAGGCGCAGAAAATATATCACTAGATTGCTTCGGGCCTAATATCCCGTCTATGCCAATTATCATTGCCCTCGCATTGACATTACAAAAACCATGAACCACCAAGCCCAGAGCAATCTATGGATGGTGTAAATGGCTAGTCCTTTTGGCAGCTATAGTTGACATCTTTCCTCGCTATATGATAAAATCAAGAAAAGTGTTTTATTATGTAAAAGGGGTGAAAAAACAATGAGCAACAAGGCTATCTTTAAAACAAACCGGGTTGTTGTATTTGCAATGCTTGTGGTGATGATTGTCGCTTCGCTTGGCGCGCCGGTATCGGTTATGGCTTCCGAAATAGAGCCCTTCTTGGCCACCACACTAAATGATCCCGTAGGCATGCAGGGTTTTGACGGCGAATTTGTGCTTGATGATGAAGGTGATTTGACGGCAATTATCGTGCAGTTTGTCACACCCCCATCTATTATATTGCAAATGCGACAGCAGGGCCTTCCGGCCCAGGGACGGCGTGTAGGCTCGTCCCCGAATTTTGAAGCGCAAGCCCTTGCGGCACATGAAGCATTTGAGCAGCAGTTGGGTGGGCTTGCTGTGCCCTTTGGTTCGGCCAGTCCATATATTTTTTGCTCCACTTTCCGTATATTTAATGGCGTGCATATGCGCGTACCTCCGAACATGGTATCGCAAATTGCGGCTCTACCGGAGGTGTTTGCGGTTACGCCATATGTCATTGCGCCAAGCCCCCATTTTGAGAGTTACATAGAAACGAACCCTGCCGCACCCATTGCGCCTTTTAGTACTTCTCGCGCTCACAATCCGTTTTTCGTTAATCAAGATGTATACCGCGGCACTAGGGATCTGCTAAATCTGGACTATATACAGCTTCAGATGGGTATAACAGGCCAAGGCGTGCGTATAGTTGCCATAGATACAGGCATAGACCACAACCATCCCGAGTTTGCCAGATTCTTACAAGACATATACATACCTGGCGAAGGGTATGTTAGAGGAATCCCCGGTTTACAAATTTTTGATGACAGGCATTTCCCTTTTTGGATTTCTGATCACGGAACTATGACTTTTGGAGCGATAGCTGCCGTAGCTCCAGAGGCAGATATATGGTCTATCGCCCGCCATCAAGGCTGGTTTTGGGGCGGCATGACACCTATTGGAGCTTTAGAAGCCGCCGTTTACATAGAGGCGGATATTGTTTACACTTGGGGTTGGGACCCACCCCATCCTTTTTATGCAGAAGCCTATGCCACTACCACAGCCATTCTTTCCGGCACTATGGTGGTTGCGGCCGGTCATAACAGAGGGCCCAATCATCACACAATTATGCAGCCCCTTAGCCCTTTGGCCATCAATGTAGGTGCAGGCTCTGCCGGTGCAGATGCCCCTCCCTTGGCAGATATTGGCATTGACGGGATTATGAGGATATCCGGCCGCGGCCCGGTATTGGAAACATATCAGATAAAGCCCGACATAGTGGCCTTAGGTCACGGTGGTCTCGCGCCGGTATCAGATTGGGATATTGTGGGCGGTTATCGCTTTTTTGGCACTACCTCCCAAGCCGGCCCTCTTACAACAGGAGCTGTGGCCCTATTAATGCAGGCTTTTCCAAATGACCCGCCGGAAATTATAAAGGCTAGGCTTATGAATTCGGCTAGGCCGCTGACGACTTTTCCGACAGCGGCCCATAATTCAAACACCGTGTTTGCCTTTGGTGCAGGGTTTATACAGCCCTATTTCGCAATTAACAACGACACTTTGGTAACTGTGGTTCATGATGTTCCTCTAACAGCAGACCGCAATGCGGCCTGGTTACCCAGAACCATGTCCTCTCTAAGTTTTGGCAGTTTACAGAGCATGCTACCCCATAATGTCAACACAATCCCGGGCACCATTACAAACGAAAGTGCTGTGGAGCGTACATATACTATCGAATATTTCTTCACGCCCAACAGCCAAGGGGGCAACCCCGGCGATGCGGCCACTCTTACATTAAGCCGAAATGAAATAACCCTTTTGCCTGGCGAAAGCGGCCATTTTGCTGCAACAATCACGGTAGCGGGCCATGTACCTGCTTTTACCAGACCCGGCACTTCGGAGCACTTCATGCAAGGACCTTGTAGCCAGGGCACTTTCGAGGGCTTTATACTAGTCCGCGACATCGCAAACCCCGAACCCCCTGTAGCACGCCTACCATTCGGTCTGGTAAACCCCTATGGCAACGCAACCACAGTAAACGCTTTCTCTCTAGACTTTAATCTAGGAGGAACTGATGCCGAGCCTACTGTGCCTACATCTATTGGCTCTATAAATATAAATGCAGGGACAAATATAATGAACTTCTTAACCCAGCACCATCCGGGTTTCACCCAAACATACGGTGGTTTTAACAATCTATTGCATGATGGTCCAACCAGAGCAGGCAGGGATTTTGCAGGATGGTATCTGGATCCTAGCTTTACAACACCTTTGACTATATCAACCGGTATTATGACAGACACCACCCTTTATGCAAGATGGACAGGGCCGGATATTGTTAGCATTAGCAATCAAAGCACAAGGCTTAACCAAGGTGTCGCAAGCAGCACCACATTTGATGTTGTGACTGCATATATCCCGGCGGGTACTGCAATCGCGCTGCAAGGTATTCTGCCAGAAGGCGTGACCCTTGAACCCGCAACGGTCGATGCAAGTAACACAACACAGATAACCATAAACACAGCAACCGAAACACCAAGGGGCAGCCATACATTAACCCTATCTATCGCCAGCGAAACAAAAGACTTCACTTTGGAAATTGGCTGGCCTATAGGATATTTGCCTTTCCGTCAATATTCAGTTGCAGCAGGTGGGGGTCATTCGTTAGTTGTATTGCCAAATGGTGATCTATACGCCTGGGGCAATAATTCTCATGGCCAGGTTGGCGACGGCACTACCACAAACAGATATCTGCCTGAACAAATAATCAATAACGCATCATCAGTCTTTGCAGGAATGGACCATACGCTGGCGATAAAAGCAGACGGTACACTATGGGCTTGGGGCAGAAACCAATATGGTCAACTTGGAGACGGCACTACGCAAGACAGGCATGCGCCAGTACATATAATGGATGACGTAGTCTCTGCTTCGGCCGGTTCAAGTTTCCTCTCTAGGTCTTTGGCGGTCACAAGCGATGGTAGCCTGTATGTCTGGGGTCAGGGCTATGGAGCTACCCCTGTTTCTATCGGCGGCAATGTGGCTAGTGTTTCCCATGGTGGCGGACATGTAATGATAGTGGGCCAAGACGGCACGCTATGGGGCTGGGGCAATAATACCTCCGGCCAGCTTGGTGATGGCACAACAATATATCGGCCCGACCCTGTATTCATAATGGATGATGTGCAATCTGTTTCTGCCGGTTTTAACTATACAATGGCAGTAAGAACAGATGGTAGACTATACGCCTGGGGCAATAATACCTCTGGTCAACTGGGAGACCAAACAACCATAGATCGTCATAGCCCTGTACACATTATGGGTGATATAGCTACTGTTTCAGCAGAAAACCTAAACCCTTTCCCGCACACAATGGCAATAACCACTAGCGGCGACCTGCTGGGCTGGGGCTCCAACACCTTTGGCCAACTAGGTTCAACCCAAGGTCAGAATACCCCCATCCTAACCAACACCATAGACATCTCCACAGGCCTAAACTACACCCTGGCAGTAAAAGGAGACGGCAGCGTATGGGCTTGGGGTGCTAATACCCATGGCAGACTCGGTGATGGCACAACCATCTCTAGATCATATCCTGTTATGATATTTGAACCAACAGACACAACAGGCAATGGTAATGCATCCCTATCAGGAGCATTTACCACTATCAATCCACATATAAACGTAAGAATAGAGCTAAGAGAGAATAACCCGGTGGGTTCTATAGTCAGCTATGTGATAGTAAGAGATGAAGCAAGCTCTGGATTGATTAACTTCATCTTCAACAACATAGAACCCGGAACATACACCCTAATATTCTCAAGACCAGGACATACCACTTTTACATTAAACAATATAACAGTAACAGCACAAGATGATGATATCAACCTTACCCAAGAAGGAATATTGAGAAGTGATATACCCTTGTTTCCTGGGGATGTTAATGGGGATGGGGTGGTGAACCATCTAGACCGGATAGCACTACAACAAGCATGGATGACCAATGACATCTATGCGGATTTCAATGGTGATGGTGTTGTTAATAGCCTTGATTTGATTATTTTAATGCAGAACTGGATGGCGGTTTCGGTGGTGGAGGCTGTTGGGGAGTAGGGGGGCTAGCCATTTAGTGTTATGACGCAAACCCAAAAATTACTGATGATAAATCTAGTGCATACAGCACAGTCATCGCATAAATTAGTCGCACTAGCTTTACATAAATAATAATGGCAACAAGAAAAGGAGGCAACAATTTATGACACGAATGAGAAAACTTATCGTAGTGCTGCTATCATTATTCGTGATATCAGGCATCCAGAGCGCGGTTTTTGCCGGCCAGCAAAACCCCGACTACCCGGCGGTAAACCACGAGCATCAGTTCGACGACATTGGAATTGACGCTCTGTATCGAGCTTTGGATGGCACAGGGCCGCAGATATACCGAGATATCCGCGTACATTCCGAAACCGGTGAAGTAACGATCTACAGTGTTCCTATCCAAGATAGCGATCTGGAGTATCTTATAAGCGTTATGGAAGGCACGCGCATACAGCCTCTTTCCATGCCTTTCCCGGTAACGCAAATAAGGGATAGCGACCTTTCCCATGAGGATAGTATTGTTATTATACTATTGAGCGATGGATTTGAGCCAGAGGAAAAAGGTAGCTGGCCAAACCCTGAACCGGGAACTGTGCTGTATCATGCAGACAATGCCATGACCACTATGGCCAACACCCATCCCTTTGGGCTTTTTGAGGATTTGTTTACCGTATATGTAATTCACACTTACGGAACAAACCATAGGACAGGGATAGGATATCTTGGTGCAGTAAACGAAGATGCGCTGGGCTTTAGGGATATCAGGCCGGGTGGATTTACAGTACTTCTTCAGCGCGTATTTGGTTTAGCGGACATGATTGTTCACCCGGCAGACCAGACAATGATACAAATTATCGTAAATGCTGATAATGGCGGTGGATGGGCAGATATAAACACCCTTTATCATCCTGATTATCGGTTTGGCATGGGCATCGCCGCAACCTCCGTTCAAAGAATGGTGCCCGGTAATACTAGGTGGCATGGCGTATTTCTTCATGAATTTGGTCATTCATTTGGCGGCCTTACTGATGAGCGAACAACTGGTGTCATCAATATGGCTGAGTGGTTTGCTAATTCCACTCTGGCATCTGATACAGATGTAAAATGGATACACTGGGCTGGGCATAGAGGTGTTTCGCCGACTCCCAGACGCCTCCCTAATGGTTGGGCTGTGCCGGGGTATGATTGCATAATGGGCACCGCATTAGTACCCAATTTCTGCGGCGTTTGCACAGCAGAGCTTATACGGCGATTGGCTTTTGTATCGGGAGAAACATTTATCGGCAGAAGCCCGGTAACATACAACCCCCTGCCAAACACCCCAATAATTACATTGCCACAAGGAACAACCAGAATCCTAGATTCTGCCTTCCATGGCAATACATCCCTTAACACAATCACCATTCCCGCGTCCGTCACCACTATAGGCGACTTTGCCTTCATCGGCGCAACGGGGCTGGAAACAATTATAAACCACAGCACAATCCCCCAGCAGATAAATTATACAACATTTGCGGGGGTTGATAGGGCGAATGTTTACCTGCATGTTCCGGCTGGCACAGAGCAGGCTTACATAGATGCTGGTTGGACGGGGTTTAGGGGAATGCCCGAGCCTATACCACCGCTGCCTATACAAAATAACCGAGTATCCGTTGGTAATAGCGGTTATTCATTTATAATTATGCCCGATAATAGCCTGTGGGGCTGGGGCTCGAATTGGTCTGGGCAGCTTGGCGACGGCACAACAACAGATCGTCACACTCCCATATGGATTATGGATGATGTAGTATCGGTTTCTGCTGGCAACAGCCACACAATGGTTATAAGAGTCGACGGTAGTCTGTGGGGTTGGGGCGACAATGGACTAGGGCAGCTTGGTGATGGTACATCAATAAGGCGCAGTACCCCCATATGGATTATGGATGATGTGGTAGCAGTTGCTACTGGCTCTCAACATACAATGGCGTTAAGAGCTGACGGTAGTCTGTGGGGTTGGGGTAGCAATAGTGTAGGCCAGATTGGAGATGGCTCGCCAGCAAACTTTCGTCTTATCCCTGTGCGAATAATGGATGATGTGGTAGCAGTTGCTACCGGCTTCCAACATACAATGGCTATCACAACTGACAGTAATCTATGGGGTTGGGGTCGCAATGAGGGAGGTCAGATTGGTGACGGTACAACCTCGAACCGGCGTTCACCTGTAATGATTATGGATAATGTAGTATCAGTTTCTGTTGGCAACAGCCACACAATGGCTATCACAACTGACAGTAATCTATGGGGTTGGGGTTACAATAGATTTGGGTTGGTTGGTGACGGCACAAGTACGCATCACCACAGGCCTGTAAAAATAATGGACAATGTGACATCGGTTTCCGCTGGCGACAGCCACACAATGGCTATAAGAGCCGACGGCAGTCTATGGGGTTGGGGCAGGAACATGAATGGACTGCTTGGCGATGGCACAACAATAGGTCGCAATGCTCCTGTATGGATTATGGACGACGTGGTAGAAGTTGCCGCCGGTATCGTCCATACAATAGCCGTTAAAACAGATGGATGCCTATGGGGATGGGGCGAGAATTGGGCGGGTCAGCTCGGTGATGGAACGACAATAAACCGCCATAGCCCAGTACTGATAAAATGCCATGCCCCCGCACCGCCGACCGTAGTTAATAACCGGATTTCTGCCGGCAACAGGCATTCGTTTGTGATTATGCCTGACAACAGCCTGTGGGGCTGGGGCGATAATCTGTGGGGTCAAGTTGGCGACGGCACAAGGACAGACCGTCATATTCCAGTGTGGATTATGGATGATGTGGTAGCAGTTACAGCTGGCGGGCTTCAGACTATGGCTATAAGAACTGATGGTAGCTTGTGGGGCTGGGGATGGAATCAATCTGGAGAGCTTGGTGATGGCACAACGAATGACCACCTTGCCCCTGTATGGATTATGGATGACGTAGTGGCTGTTGCCGGTGTCGGTAGCCACAGCCACACAATGGCTATAAGAACTGATGGTAGCTTGTGGGGCTGGGGCAACATCATGGTTGAGCAATCTGGTAACGGCATAGTTGTAAACCACCCTACTCCTGTATGGATTATGGATGATGTGGCAGAGGTTGCCACAATTGGCGGCCATATAATGGTAATTAAGACTGATGGTAGCTTGTGGGGCTGGGGCAACAATTGGTGGGGAAGGCTCGGTGACGGCACAACGACAGACCGCTATGCCCCTGTATGGATTATGGATGATGTATCAGCAGTCTCTGCTGGCTTTGGTCATACGGTAGCTATAAGAACCGATGGTAGCTTGTGGGGTTGGGGTCAGGGCTGGATGGGACAGCTTGGTGATGGCACGGAAGAAAATCATTATACTCCCATATGGATTATGGATGATGTTGTTAAGGTTTCAGCCGGGAACAGGCATACAATGGCAATTACTGCCGACTGTGACTTGTGGGGCTGGGGCTGGGGTCAACTTGGTGATGGCACGACAATGGCTCGCCTTGCCCCCGTATGGATTATGGATGATGTGGTGGCAGTTTCCGCTGGATCCGGCCATTCCAGTCATACAATGGCAATAAGAGCGGATGGTAGCTTGTGGAGCTGGGGATGGAATTCAAATGGCCAAGTCGGCGATGGTACTACTACCCACCGTGTTAGCCCCGTGTTGATAAAAGGTAATTGAGATCCCTCAATCAGCAACCTTCACTCTTTCCACCCAGCGAAATGAGGCCTATATTGACAATTCAGCTGTTTTATGTTACAATATAGACTCGCTTTAGTAATTGATGCTAGACCCGGTGTGCGCAGGATAGTCATAGCACAACCCTGCCCACACCGGTTTTACCATAAATATTATTGCCCCAAGAGGCGAAAGGTGGTGACGCCATTATAATTACAAAAGATATTTAATACCCTGTTACGAGATTTGGATGGTATCTTCCTAGATAATGCAATGAAATTTGCTGGCTGCTCATACCAACTTGCAATCTTAATATCACTTAGCGCGCGGGTGCGTGCTGTAGGTGACGCTATGTGCCCGCGCGGTTAGTGATATTTAGATTGCAAGTTGGTATCAATTGCATTGGGCGGCATGAAAGGAGATGCTAATCTTGACTCGAGTAAGAAAATTTATTGTGATGCTTCTGTCATTATTCGTGATATCGGGCATCACAGGCACGGTATTTGCAAGTCCGCAAGACCCCGGCTATCCGGCAGTACGTTTGACGCAGCAGTTTGTGGCAGAAAGTGCAGGCAATTACATATATAGGTTGGTGGTTTCTGCGATATCTGCAGATGAAATTGCCAGCATGGCTGTTGTCTTTTCTTATGACAATACGGTTATTATACCCGTACATGCTACAACTCGTGCAGACGTAGTTATACCCAATAATTCTCAGCCAGCCGGTGGCCCAATTACACCTTTCGAACTAATTTCCACCGGCACAAATCTTGTGTTCACGGCACCCAGCTGGCTTACAGCTGGCGGGCGTACCGGCGTTACACGCGGTGTTGCGCTAAATGATCCAATATGGGAAGACGGTATAGCTCCCGGGGCATGGACAGATGTTTTTGCTTTTCATTTCCGCGTTGCCGGAAATGACCTTAGCCTGCTTAGCTCTGATACTTTTCGGATTGAGAGCGCAGATGGCATGCTAGGAGCAGCTCCGCTGCTATTCTCTCTTCCCGGGGTTGTAATGCTTTCAGGGGGAGATGTTTACATGTGGAATCCCCACCCGGGAGCATTAGCTCACATTCCCCTTCCGGATAGCAACGTCTCTGTAGACTTCATAAACTCCAGAAGCGTCAGCGTCGGCATACAAAGCGGTACGATGACGGCAGGGCAAGCCGGTAGTGTTACATTTGATGTAACCACAGACGGCATACCCGCCGGAATCCACGCTATTACCGTGGCAAATCTGCCAGCGGGGGTATCTGTGCAAGGGGGCAATACTATTGCGATTAACGCAAGCGGACAAGGAACTCTAACACTCGTGGGCGACACCACAACTGTAGATGGCGCAACTACAACGCTGACTTTGGCGTTTAATAATCTAAGCACCATGGCAGCTGTGGGCACTACGATAACAACCGGGCCTGCAACATCTGAACAATTTACGCTAACGGTAGACGAGGCATTATCTGCGCCAACCATTACCAGTGCAGACAATGCCACTATACCATTTGGCACGGCTGATACATTTAATGTAACAGCCACAGGCTCTCCGGCGGCTGCATTTACACTTAGCGGCCAGCCAACAGGAGTAACCATTGACAGCGCAACAGGCGTTATGTCTATCGCCGATACTACAGCGGCGGGTGTGCATAGCTTTGATATAATAGCTGCTAATGGCCAAACTCCTGATTATACACAAAGCTTTACATTGACGATAACACAAGCTCCTGCAATCACTAGTGCAAACAGCACAAGTGTAGAAGAGCTTGTAGGAGGTTCGTTTACGGTAACAGCTACAGGTACACCCGTACCCACCTTTGCATTAGCGGGTACTGTACCAGCCGGCGTTACCATTGACAGCACCACAGGTGTTATGACTATAGCTGCTTCTACAGTAGCTGGAACTCATAGCTTTGATATTACAGCTACAAATGCAGTAGATGTTTACACGCAAAACTTTACGCTGACGGTTACAATAGCAGACTTCGCGCCGACTATTACCAGCGCGAACGGCTATTCGGTGTCATTTGGCGCAGCCGATACATTTACTGTAACAGCAACAGGCTCTCCGGCGGCCACATTTACACTTAGCGGCCAGCCAACGGGAGTAACCATTGACAGCGCAACAGGCGTTATGTCTATCGCCGATACTACAGCGGCAGGTGTTCATAATTTCGATGCTATAGCTACCAATGCAGTAGACAGCTACACACAAAGCTTTACATTGACAGTTACACAAGCACCTACCATTACTAGCACAAGCAGTACGAGCGTTGCAGAGCTTGTTGGGGGTTCGTTTACTGTAACAGCAGCAGGTACGCCTACGCCGACCTTTGCCTTAACTGGTGCAGTTCCGGCGGGTGTAACTATCGACAGCAATACAGGCGTTATGACAATCGCTGTTACTACAGCGGCAGGCGTTCATAGCTTCGATGTTACAGCTGCCAATACAGTAGATACCTATACCCAAGCCTTTACGCTTACAGTAACAGCGGCTACTTTCGCGCCAACCATTACCAGTGCAAGCAGCACAAGTGTTGCAGAGCTTGTAGGAGGTTCGTTTACTGTTGCAGCTACGGGCACGCCTACACCAACCTTTGCGTTGACAGGTGCAGTTCCGGCGGGTGTAACTATCGACAGCAATACAGGCGTTATGACGATCGCTGCCACTACAGCGGCGGGCGTTCATAACTTTAACGCTACAGCCACAAATATAGTGGACACCTACACGCAAGCATTTACGCTTACCGTTACGGCGGCTACCTTTGCACCGGTAATTACTAGCGCAAATAGTGCGAGCGTTGCAGAGCTTGTTGGGGGTTCGTTTACCGTAACGGCAACCGGCACACCCGCACCTACCTTTGCACTAACAGGCACAGTTCCGGCGGGTGTTACCATTGATGGCGTCACAGGCGTTATGACAGTCGCTGCTTCTACAGCGGCGGGCGTTCATAACTTCAATGTCACAGCCACCAATGTAGAGGATGTTTACACCCAGAGCTTTACCCTTACGGTTACAGCGGCAAACTTCGCGCCAACAATTACCAGCGCGAGCAACGCCACTATGCCATTTGGCGCGGCTGATACATTTAGCGTAACAGCTACGGGCCTTCCGGCTGCCACATTTACACTTAGCGGCGCGCCTAGCGGTGTAACCATTGACAGCATATCAGGAATTATGGCAATCGGCTCCACAACAGCCGCAGGTGCGCATACTTTTGATATAATAGCTGCCAATGGGGAAGCTCCTAATTACACGCAAAGCTTTACATTGACGATTACACAAGCACCGGGCATCACTAGTTCAAATAGTCATGGTGTAACGGAAGGCACAGCCGACTCCTTCACAGTAACGGCTACCGGCCATCCCACACCTACCCTTTCGATTAGTGGTCAGCCCTCGGGTGTGACATTTGATGCCCTAACCGGTGTTATTACAATCGCTGCCACAACGGCGGCGGGTACTCATAACTTCGATATTGTAGCTGCGAACGTAGTAGATACCTATACACAAGCATTTACGTTGACAATTGCAGCTGCTACATTTGCGCCAACCATTACCAGCGCAAGTAGCGCAAGTGTTGCAGAGCTTGTGGGAGGTTCGTTTACTGTGACAGCTACTGGTACGCCTACACCAACCTTTGCTTTAACCGGCACAGTACCGGCTGGTGTATCAATTGATAGCACTACAGGCGTTATGACTATTGCCGCTACAACAGCGGCCGGCACTCATAACTTCAATGTAACAGCTGCAAATACGGTAGATACTTATACGCAAGCGTTTACACTAACTGTAACTGCGGCCACATTTGCGCCAGTAGTCACTAGTGCGAATAACACAAGTGTCGCAGAGCTTGCGGGAGGTTCGTTTACTGTTACGGCTACCGGTACGCCTGCGCCAACCTTTGCGTTAACAGGCACAGTTCCGGCCGGTGTTACAATCGATAGCAGTACAGGCGTTATGACAATAGCTGCAACTGTTGCAGCAGGAGTTCATAATTTCAATGTCACAGCTACCAATGCAGTAGATACCTATACGCAAGCGTTTACTCTGACAGTCACGGCCGCTACCTTTGCACCTATCATTACTAGTGCAAGTAGCACAAGCGTAGCAGAGCTTGCAGGAGGTTCGTTTACTGTTACAGCTACAGGCACACCTACGCCGACCTTTGCATTAACAGGCACGGTACCAGCAGGTGTTACAATTGACAGCACCACAGGCGTTATGACAATCGCCACTACAACGGCAGCAGGCGTTCATAATTTCAATATTACAGCTACCAATGCAGTAGATGTATATACCCAGACCTTTACCCTTACGGTTACGGTGTCAACGGTTGCGCCAACCATTACCAGCGCAAGCAGCGCAACTATATCCTTTGGCACGGCTGATACAGTTACTGTAACAGCAACAGGCACACCTGCGCCTACCTTTGCGTTAACAGGTACGATTCCGGCAGGTGTTACGATTGATAGCACCACAGGTGTTATGACCATTGCTGCAACTGTTGCAGCAGGTGTTCATAACTTCAATGTTACAGCTACCAATGTAGCGGATGTTTATACCCAGAGCTTTACGTTGACGGTCAATGCGGCGGCTAATATCACTAGTCAAGATAATCATAGCGTGGCGGGCGGCACAGCCGGCTCCTTCACAGTAACGGCTACCGGCCATCCCACACCTGCTCTTTCGATTAGTGGTCAGCCATCAGGTGTGACATTTGATGCTCTAACCGGCATTATGTCAATTGCTGCAACCACAGCCTCCGGCGTGTATAGCATCACCATCACAGCCACCAACGGCATAGGCTCACCGGCAACCCAAAGCTTTACATTAACAATCACTCCGCAAGCCTTCCCGCTAACTGTCTCGACAGTCGGTGGCGGCATCGCATCGGCATCGCCTAGCGGCAATGTTAATGAAGGGGAGATTGTTGCTTTAACAGCTACAGCAAATTCCGGTCAAGAGTTTGTGACTTGGACATCATCAGGCGCGGCTATTAGCTTCGCTTCTGCTACATCTCCTATCACAACATTCACCATGCCCGCGGGCGCGGTTACTGTAACAGCTAATTTCCAGGCAATGCCGCCAACAGTTACAGGCGTAACTGTTTCGCCTTCTACCATTGATTTCCAAGAAGGCGTTGGAGGGGTTCAGCAATTTGCCGCAACGGTACATGGCACACCAACTGCCCCGGCACAAGGTGTAAATTGGGGTATAACAGGCCCTATCACAGGTGCTACGGCAATTTCTACAACCGGCCTTTTGGCTATAGACCCTGCACAGATGGACGGTGATACATTTACCATCACCGCTACATCTATTGCGGATGGAAGCCACTTTGGCACAGCAATTGTTACTGTGATACCGGGCACGCCCCCGCCGGTGCATAGCATAGCCCTTGATATTGGTGGAACACACACATTCCCCTCTGTCACTTTCGGTTATGCATCAGGCGATTTGCTGCCCCTTACGGTTACAGTAACAAACACAGGCAATCAAATTGTTAGTAATTTGAACATATCATCGTCAGCGGAGTTTATTGTTTCTCCTGCATCCCTTGGCAGCATCAGTGTGGGCGGCAGCGCTACATTTACTGTCACCCCGGCAGTCGGCCTTGCAGAAGGGCCTTATTCCGCGACGATAAGCGTTACCGGCCCAAGCGGCGAAACAGGAACATTTAATGTTGACTTCACGGTTAATCCTGCGGCCGCACCTACATTCCCGGTGGCCATTGCCACAAACAATGTGGCGCAAAACGGCCTGATGGCAACGGCTGTTGTCACACCAACCGGCGATCAAGAGGCAGGTTCGGCAATGACTGTTACCGTAACCCTTTCCGGCACAGCAACGGCGGCGGGTGTTCATACAATTGGACTTACCAGCGGCCAAGCAGGCGGTATCACCGCCCCCGGCACATTGACAAGAACGGTTACAGCCGGAGAAGCGGCTATAAACCAGGGCTTTGTCTTTACCTTCACCATGCCGGCAGCTGCTGTTGCGGATTTAACGGTGACTCACAGCTTTACCGCGGCTGCAACATCATTCCCGGTGGCTATAGCCACAAACAATGTGGCACAAAACGGCCTTACTGCTACAGGTGTAGTAACACCATCCGGCAACCAGCTGACAGGTGCGCCAATTACTGTTACTGTAACCCTTTCCGGCACGGCAACGGCGGCGGGTACTCACACCATCGGGCTTGCCAGCACGCAGGCGGGCGCAATTACCGCACCTGCTGTATTGACAAGAATAGTTTCGGCTGGCGAATCGGCTGTTAACCAAAACTTCGTCTTTACATTCGCAATGCCGGCTAATGCAGTTACAGATTTGGCGGTGGTTCATAACTTTACCGCTGCGGCAGTAACAACATTCCCGGTGACTGTAGCGGGTAGCCATGCCAGCACCACAGGGGCGGGCAATTTTGCCCCGGGTGCAACGGTATCCATCAATGCGGGCACAAGAAGCGGCTTTAACTTTGCAGGTTGGACCGCATCGCCAAGCATTAGCTTTGCCAATGCGAACAGCAGAAGCACGAGCTTTACAATGCCAAGCTCTGCTGTTACCATAACGGCAAACTGGACTCCTATCACAACCCCGCCTGCCGCTACGCAGCTTGCAGCCCCAACGGGCCTTGTTATCTCCGGCACAACATTAAGCTGGAGCGCAGTAGTTAATGCAAGCGGCTACAGAATTTATGTAGGCGGCCAACCGGTAGGAAATGCTACTGCCACCACATTCAACCTTGCAAGCCTGGCGCTTGTGCCGGGAACATATCCTGTACAGGTTAGGGCAACCGGCGATACAACGAATTTCACAAACTCTGCACTAAGTGCATCTGTGAGCTTTGTTGTGCAGGATACACAGCCGCCAACAGGTGGAACAAGCGGCGGGGGTCAGGGCGATACAGGCCAAGGCGATACAGATGGTGTGCCAATTGGTACGCCTTCCAGACGCACTACTGCGGCTACGCCAACAGCCACCCCCGAACCGGACGTTGATACAGTTGATACAACCGAAACACCTATAGTTACAACCGTATCCACGCCAACACCTTCGCCGGAACGGATGATGTATACCCCTGCCTCCCAGCTTTTCACAGATGTGTCGGCAGATGCCTGGTATCACATTTATATAGGCATCGCGGTGAACAACAACCTATTCCAAGGCACAGCGGCTAACACATTCGCTCCAAATGCGATAGCAAGCCGCGCAATGTTTGTTCAGGCACTTGCCGACCTGGAAGGTGCTGACCTTTCAGCCTTTGCAGATGTAATCCCTACTTTCGATGATGTTCATCCCGGAAGCTGGTATTTTGCGGCAGTAGAATGGGCAGCAGCTATGGGCATAGTGACAGGCATGGGCGATGGCAGCTTTGGAGCAAATATCCCGGCAACCCGCGAGCAGATAGCAACCATGTTGCATCGCTATGTGCAAATAATGGGTATCGCAATACCTCAAGGTATCGCAGCTTCTTTTGCAGACCAAGCCAATGTGTCGCCATGGGCCGCCGAAGCAGTAGCGGCCATGCAGGCGGCGGGCATCGTCTCCGGAAGACCCGACGGCACATTCGACCCGCAAGCCACTACCACAAGAGCAGAGGCTTCGGCGATTTTTGTCAGGTTGCTGACATTGATTCAATAAAAGTCTTACAGCGAGGAGGCCTTGGTTTCAAGGCCTCCTTGTTTCGTAGGGAACGCATTTATGCGTTCCGTTAACACAGGCCAACCATTATCGGAATGGATAAATCCATTCCCTACAGGTCTCTAGGCAAACCCGGAAGGCGGGCTGTGGTGTCTGATGAATTTTAGTTGATGCAGGGCCGACATATGTGGTAAAATGAAGAAAACGATAAGGTTATCGGAGGTAAGTATGCCCGAATTGCTATCCCCCGCCGGCAGTATGGAAAGTGCCATTGCCGCAATAAACGGCGGTGCAGATGCCATCTATGTTGGTGGCAAAAATTTTAGTGCGCGCAATTTAGCGCAAAACTTTACGGACGAAGAGCTGTGTCAGCTTATAGATTATGCCGCCATCCGCGGTGTTAAGATCTATATTGCCGTAAACACCCTGTACAAAAATGCAGAAATCCCCCCGGTAGTGGACTTTGTGCGCAAAATGCATAGCGAAGGTGCGGCGGCCTTTATTTTGCAAGACATTGGGCTTGCCCATATATTGCGAAATAGCCTGCCGGATGTGGAGATACACGCCTCTACCCAAATGACGATTCACAGCACAGGCGGCGCGAAATATATGGAGAATATGGGGTTTGCTCGCGTAGTGTTGGCTCGGGAACTATCCCTTGCCGAAATTGCCGAAATCAAAAACAGCACCGCTATAGAGCTCGAAACCTTTATCCACGGCGCGCTATGCTATGCCTATTCCGGCCAATGCCTTATGTCCAGCCTTATTGGCGGCCGCAGCGGCAATCGCGGCAGATGCGCCCAGATTTGCCGCACCAAATTTGATTTGCTAAGGGATGGCAAGACGGCAAGCCAGGGTTATCTGCTTAGCCCAAAGGACATCTGCGCCCTAGATATTATAAGCGATATTACGGCAGCAGGCGTAGCTTCCCTAAAAATAGAGGGCCGCATGAAAAACCCGGAATATGTGTATTTGGTGACGCGTGCTTACCGACAAATGCTGGATGACGGCCATGTAAGCAACGAGGCTCGGCGAGACCTGCTTCAGATTTTTAATAGAGGCGGCAGTTTTTCCCAAAGCTATTACAACACCTTTTCCTCCCCGGATATGATGAGCACCATAACCCCAAAAAGCTCCGGCGCAAGGGTTGGCACGGTTATTTCTGCCCAAAAAGGCAATTGCACCATAAAGTTTTCTGTGCCTATGCATCCCGGCGATGGCATTGAGATTTGGACACACGACGGAAACCATGTTGGATGCGGTATTTCCAAGGAAATTGCTGCAAGCTCCAGCGCGCATTTTGCAATACAGGGCAATATTGCGCCGGGCAATGCTGTGTATAAATCCTATGACAAAACCCTGGCGGACGATGCGAAAAGGGAAATGGCCAGTACCACCCGCAAACAAAGGGTTTTGTGCGAGGTGGAGGCTTTGGCGGACAAGCCATTTTGCATAAAGCTATCATTGGGCGATTTGGCCATTACCACCTATGGTAATATGGTGCAGGCGGCCATAAAAGCCCCTGTTTCGCCAGAAGAAATCCTGGTGCAACTGTCCAAAACCGGCAATACCCCTTTTGAGCTTGAATTTGCCAAAACGGACATTGGCGATAATATTTTTATAGGCAAAGGCGAGCTTAACCAGTTGCGGCGAGCTGCGCTAGAGCAGCTTGAGGGCGAGATACTGCGTAGGATAAAAAGGCCCATGCCCGAGTTTGACTTGACATGTCCAAGCCGCCCTTTGACCCGACCAATAGAACAAAAGTTGACGGTGCAAATTAGCAACCTATCGCATCTCCCCATCGTTGCAACTGCTGATATTGCCCGTGTTTATGTGCCCCTCACAAAGGAAGTGCTCGACCTTCCCAAACAAGCCACGGAAATCTTTGTGGCCCTACCCCAAATTTGCCGCAACGAAACAGAGAGCAACCTTGCCACGGCTCTGTCCCTTCTCGAAAAGTCAAACATAGACGGCTATCTGGTTTCGACCTATGGCCAGCTTGAGATGCTAAAAACCCTACCCACCACCAAGCAAATCATGCTAAACTACACATTCAATATCTTTAACACCCACGCCATGGCTGCTTTTGACAACCCCATAACCCTTTCCCAAGAGCTTAATGCCCAAGAAATAAGCGGCTTGCAGGGTGATTTTGAGCTTATAGCCTATGGCCGTCAAATTTTAATGTCAACCCACAATTGCCCCATCGGTTTGTACGATACAAAGGATAAGCGCGGCAAGTTTTGCAGTCGCCGCCATTTGCAAGGTGACTATGTTCTTAGAGACAAAATCGGCGTAGACTTCCCTATTTTAACGGACTGCGACCATTGCACCGCCCATATTCTAAACAGCACGACGCTTAACACCGCCCCAAAGTTTAATGCCCTAAAATCCACAGGCGCGTCGTCCTTTAGGCTTATTTTCACCACCGAAAATGCCGCCCGCATTAGCAAGGTTGTGGCGCGATATAAAAATGCCCTCGATGATGGGCCTATTCAAGACCACATTCAAACCGAGGGCGAAAAGTTTACATATGGCCACTATTTTAGGGGCGTGGAGTGATTACTCTAGAATAAAGGATTCCAGCGTCTTGCCAAACATCGTTTCCTGCCCCACATGGCGAAAGCCCAGCTTTTTTATAACGCCAATAGAGGCCGGATTTTCGGGATAGGACACCGCTATAAGCGGGCGGGCATCATGGGCTTGCAGCACGGCCTTTGCGGCTTCTGTGGCATAGCCCATGCCCCAAGCATCCTCGCCATAGGCATACAAAATCTCCTTGCGGCCGCATGGCAGGCCGCGCACGCCGCAATGGCCTATCAGCCTGCCGCTGGCTTGTTCTACAACGGCATAAACCCCCAGGCCATGTCCAAAGGTCATATCCCATTGCTGCAAAAACCGCCCCATTTGCTCTCGCGGTATGCCCTGGCCTGTGCCTAGGTAGCGATAGACCTTGGGGTTTGTCATAATATCGGCGTAGGCTTGCTCGTCTTCTGCCGTAAAGTGTCTTAAAATCAATCTTTCTGTGTTAATCATTTTGTTTTCCTCCTGTGTAAATTTTCAATGTTTTTATCTCATATGGCGCAATGTCGAAGCTTATGGTTTGCCCATCTATGCCCAATGCCGCCGTGTTTTGCTCCAGCATATCACATTCCCAGGCCTGCGCAATCGCAAAGCCGAATTTTACAGTCGCCTTGCCCCGTGTGTTGTGACATTCATATAGCCTGATGATTACGGCATCCTCGTTTTCTGCCTTTTTAACCGCCTCTATCACCACATTTTCGCTGTCCACAGAGATAAGCGAAAGCTCTTGCGGCAATGCCCCACTTTGCGGCGTTGCCATCTGCCCAAAAAGCGGATTATTAAGCGCGTATGCGTGGCTTATGGTCTTCGTCTGTCGCCAGTCACCTTTGTGGGGATATAGCGAATATGTAAAGCTATGCTGCCCTTTATCCGCATCAGGATCAGGAAAAACGGCGGATTTTAGCAGGGTTATGCGCATTTGATTAGCCTGTATATCATGGCCATATTTGCAATCGTTCAGCAAACTAACACCATAGTCCCCTTCGGACAAATCCACCCATTTGTGGGCGCAGGTCTCAAAACGGGCCACATCCCAGCTGGTGTTTGCGTGGGTTGGCCGTTCCACAGAGCCGTATTGAATCTCGTATGTGGCCCTGGTGGCGTTGATGTCCACAGGAAAAGTGGCTTTCAGCAAAATTTCCTGTTCTTTCCAGTCTATTTGCGTTTTAAAATCAATAACCGGCGAATCCGCATAAACCATGATATCTTGCGTGATAACAGACCCGCGGAAGCGTCGCACAATGCGTAAGACACCATAAACCGGCCCTTCGCAAAGCACGGTCGCCTCTGCCACATCACTTACTTCCCACATTTTCTCCTTGTAATATATGTCAATATCCCATGCATCAAAATTCAGCGGCTTGTCCTCGAAGGCCTGCAACACATTTGCGCGGCCCGCAAGCACTTCGCGGCTGTTTTGCTTGTCCCAAATGGATGTTATATTGCAATCATCGTCCAGTTTTATTCGGTAAAAGGGGTTTTGGATTAGGGATTTTGATATGGAAATATTGCCTGGTGCATCTGCCTTGCTGGTAGATGTGTAAAACAATTTGTAGCCCTTTTGCGGCATGCCTTTGGCGTAGAAGACAGCCTCGCCATTGGTATTATGCTGCACAGGAAGGCTTTCGCCGCATAATGTCTCCACAGACTGTATGTTTTCATCCGCGCCCTTCACGCGCACCATGCCGCTATCGCAGTTAGAATTGGGGTTAAAAACAACGACGCCATCACGGGGTATGTCTATTTTGTTATTGATACTATAAGTAGCAATTTTCAACATATCCTCGCCATCTGTAAGCAGCTGTGCATAATCCCTGTCAGAATCCTGATAAACCGCCGCGATGGACGAACCCGGGATGATATCATGAAACTGGTTAAGCAGCAAGGTCTTCCATGCTGCATCCAGCCGGGTTTGCGGATAGTTGCCGCCCAAAAGCATGTCCAGGACACAAAAGGCTTCCGCATTTGTAAGCAAAAACTCCCCTTGGCGGTTGTATTTCTTGTTCTTCGCCTGGGATGTGTATGTGCCGCGATGATACTCCAGGTATAGTTCGCCCCACCATTCCGGCACATCCTTGCCCTCTATGTTCTTTTCCAAATTCGCGAAGAACTCATCGGCAAAGAGCTGGCGCACCCTTGGCATCCCCGGAAAATCCTTTAGTCGCTTTGCTATTTCCAGCATCTCCACAGTTGGCCCGCCGCCGCCATCGCCATGGCCAAAGGATACCATAATCTCGCTGTTTATGTCCTTTTGCTTGTAACCCTTCCAGGCCTGCATCACCGGCCATGGGCTTAGATGGCCATTGTAGGTTTTTTTGTATATCAGCACCTGATTGTAGCTGTAATTTGGATTGCGCACATCCGGCGTGGTCACAAAATGGGTCAAAACCCGCGTGCCGTCTATGCCCTTTAGGTAAAAGGTGTCCATTGGCATGTCGTTAAACTGGTTCCAGCTGATTTTTGTGGTCATAAAATACGGTATGCCGCATTTTTGTAGGATTTGCGGCATGGCCGCGCTGTAGCCAAACACGTCCGGCAGCCACAGCACCTTGTTATCAATACCAAATTCTTCCTTGAAGAAAGCCTTACCCACAAGAAATTGGCGTATCATAGATTCGCCTGAAATCAGGTTGCAGTCGGCTTCCACCCACATGCCGCCTTCGGCCTGCCATCGGCCTTGGGCTATACGCTTTTTGATTTTTTCATAAAGCTTTGGGTAGACTTCTTTGGTGTAGGCATACAGCTGGGGCTGGGATTGTATGAATTTATAGTCGGGGTAGGCATCCATAAACTTATCGGCGGTGGCGAAGGTGCGGCCGCATTTTTCCACGGTATGGGACAGCTGCCAAAGCCAGGCAACATCAATATGGGCGTGGCCGATGGCATCCACCACAACACCGGATGTGCTGGACATAGCCTCGTACAGATTTTGACGGAGGTAGTCGCTTGCCGCAGCAATCGAGGTATAATATTCTTCCGACATAAAGTCGCGAAAGTCCACCAGTTTCATAGAATCGTTTACAATGCGTATCACATCGTAATATTCAGCCGCATTTTGGTCGATGACCTCCGTACATTCCAATGCGCAGCGCAGGTTATAGTAATATTCTCGCGTGGTGGGGTCTATGGCAACAAGTTTTGTGGTGGTAAGGGATTTTGGCTCGGTTAGGCCACTAAAGCTCATTAGCGCGATGCTGTAACCCTCTCCGCCGCCGGCATTGTCGGTTAGAATCAGTTCTTGATGAAAAGCATCCAACCCTTGGTTTAGCTCGCCATCCACATAGGCCGTGTATTCCGCCGTGCGAAGGCTGCTCACGCCATCCTCATGCTCGGTTTTTAGCACGAAGGCCACAGGCCGCCCGGCAAAATCCGCCGGAATTTCCAGCACCGTGCGAAACCATTGGTAGCCATCATAGCCGCCCCAAAATTCGTCTGTGGTAAAATCCCGCCAGTCGCTATCGTCAAAATCCACGGCTTCGCAGCCCGCGGCCTTGCCCGCTTGCACCCGATAATGGGTTATTGGAGCAGTCTTCGCGTATATGCTCTGCTCAATCTGCACCAGCCGCCGCTTTATCTTTTCGTTGAAATAATGCATATAAAATCCCCCCTTTCTTCTTACAATATCGGATTCGACCCTGTGTGTCAATAGGCATTTGCAATTTTTGGGTAGATGTGATAGAATCGTGTCAAGAACCGCATTGGGAGGGGTATTATGTACGATCTAGTGGCCTTGGGCGAATTGCTCATAGACTTTACATATTATGGCAAATCTGAACATGGCGGCGCGCTGTTTGAACAAAACCCCGGCGGCGCACCGGCAAATGTGCTGGCAATGGCCGCAGGGCTTGGGCTTAGCACCGCCTTTATCGGCAAGGTTGGGGCGGATATGCATGGGGATTTTTTGCGCCAAGTTTTGATTGAAAGAGGCATTGATACCAGAGGTTTAATTTCTGCGGTAGATGTTTTTACCACCCTAGCTTTTGTGAAGTTGGATGGTGCCCAGCGTAGCTTTTCTTTTGCGCGCAAACCCGGCGCAGACACTACTCTGTCCATGACCGAGGTGGATTTTGATATTGTAAAATCCTCTAAAATTTTCCATTTTGGGTCGCTGTCTCTTACCGACGAGCCTTCTCGTAGCGCAACCCTGAAGGCTGTCGAGGTTGCAAAGGCCGCAGGCGCGGTTATTTCCTACGACCCAAATTATCGTGCAGGGTTGTGGAAGAATGTCGAAGAGGCTGTGCATCACATGAGAAGCGTGACGCATCTGGCCGATATTATCAAGATAAGCGACGAAGAAACCGAGTTGCTGACGGGCAAAAGTGACCCACAGGCCGCCGCGCAGGTATTGCTAGAACAGGGCGCAACCTGCATTATTGTCACCCTTGGTGCTGATGGCGCGCTGGCCGCCACTAGAGACGGCAGCATACAAAAAACACCGCCAAAGTGCGTGCCCAAGGACACAACAGGTGCAGGCGATGTTTTTTTAGGCAGCTTTTTGTATAGGCTTTTGGGAAGCAGAAAGCCTATAGGCAAGCATGATTTGAATGAAATTGAAAGCTATGTAGACTTTGCAAACGCCGCCGCCAGCCTATGCGTAGAAAAGCGGGGCGCAATGCCGTCTATGCCCGATATTTCAACAATTTATACCAGGCTGGGCGGTATACATTCATAAACCTCTATATCATCAGAACTAATTGCGAATTTTTCGTTGGCTATAACCGGCAAAAAGAAATAATCGCCTTTCTTCAAGTCCCTTTCATAATTTTCACCCTGCAATGTACCCTTGCCATTTGTGACCACATATATAGCCGGAGCGGCTTTAAGCATCGCAATGCCACCGTTTACACGGATTCTATTAAGGGAAAAACAATCCGTTATCTGCGATCCAACAATGCTTTCTCTACTGACACCATCGGCCTGCTCTATGATAGCAGGCTTTAATGTGTTAGCCGTCAAGGCCTGCGCGCCATGGCTTTCAAAATCAAACACATCTATGGCCGTGGCCTTATCCAGCCCCAGATACATCTCTTCGTCGCTAAGGCGATAGTCGCCGCACCAGTATTCCGGCGATATAGTGAAATCCGATGGCTCCATCACTTCCAAAATAAGGCAACCCGGACCAATGGCATGTATAGTGTTGGCGGGAATGAAAAAACAGTCCCCTGGTGCAACATCTATCACATTCAAAAATTTGCTAAAGCCGTCAATTTTATCCAGGCTCATTTGTATCGCGGCCTCAAATTCCTCCGGGCCGACCTGCCTGCTAAAGCCGTGGTATATCTTCGCGCCCGGTCGCACCCCAACCACCGTCCAGCTCTCTGCCTTGCCAAACGATGAATTAAAATGCTTGCGAGAAAAAGCCTTGTCGGGATGGGCCTGCACCGGTAGCCTCTCGGCAGAATCCAGCATCTTCACCAACACATCCAGGCTTTCGCGCTGGCCAATAAGCTCTACCCTATGGGATTTTAGCAGATCATCGAAATAAATATCCGTGCCAAAAACCCTGGAAATACCCTCTTTGGGGTCGTTACTGCCCTTGTTGATAGCCCTAACGGCAGATGCCATCCATTCTTCCGGCAGATATCCATCCGTGCCGTCATCGCCGAAAAAGTCACCAAACAGCTTGCCGCCCCTATACACGCGCCCCACGCGGTTGCGCTCGAAAAATATGGGTTCGCCCACAATTTTGACTAATTGTTCGTTGGTCATGTTTGCGCACCGTCGCTTTCTATCAGTATCTTTATCGCCTCCACCGCACAAGTTATGGCGCGGGAGCTATCGTGAAATTCGGGGTTATCAAGCCCTGCATGCTCACGCTCTACATTCCAAATAGCGGTTAAAACACATCCCACGCGCACATTTCGTGTTAGCCCAACGCAAAACAACGCGGCCGCTTCCATCTCGGATGCAAGACAACCCGCCTTTAGATAGGCCTGCCACCGCTGATTAAGATAGTCGGCTATGGGCATGCTGTCCGGGTCGGTTTCGCCGTAAAACGAGTCTTTGGTTTGCACCACGCCAAGATGGTGGCGTAGGCCGCTCTTTACAGCCGCCTGCCGCAATGCGCTGGTTACGGTAAAATCAGCCACGGCTGGGTAGTCGGGGGTCAAATACTCCCGGCTAGTGCCGTCGCCTCTTATAGCCGCGGTGGCGATAACAATGTCGCCGCCCATAACATCCAGCTTCATGCCGCCCGATGTTCCCACGCGAATAAATGTATGCGCACCGCATTTTATCAGCTCTTCAATAGCTATGGCCGCCGAAGGGCCGCCTATGCCCGAGGAACAAACGCTTACCTTCTCGCCATTAAGATATCCCGTATAGGTTGTGTATTCCCTATTTTGCGCCATAAATTCGGCATTGTCCAGGTATGCGGCTATTTTGGGCACGCGCCCCGGATCGCCCGGCATAATAACATAACCGCCCACTTGTTCTTTCGTCAAGCCAATATGATACTGTTTATCGCCGCTTGCTAAAAACATTGCATCACCTTTCTTCTTTGGATTGTTTTATGGTGCTTGCGTCGCTATGCCCACCGCGAAGGTTGCATCCCCCGATGCATCGTCGGCTGTGAGGGTAAAGCCCCATTGGCCGCCTGTGGCATTTCTTACAAGTACACCATAGCCTTCTTTTTCTTCAAAGCTAGGCAGGTCAGACCCGGCCTTCAGCTCATACGACAACAGCTCGCCGTGTTGGTTTAAGGTAAACACATTCCCCAAGGGGTCATACAGCCTCTGGGTAAAGCTTACGCCGCCGGCTTCAACCATCAGCATAAAATCTTCACCTTCACTAAAGGTGAACTGGAAGAACTCTTGGATAGGCTGCTGGGCTGCTCCCGGTGCTGGCGAGGCCCATACGGTATCGGCGGCTTCTGCTGCGAAGTCGCCGTAGAATGGGGCAGCGGCCACACCCATCTCCATTGCCGCGGTGCTTTGCCTTGCAAAAAATCCAAACACCGCGCCTTGGTATTCAAACCCGCCCGCTTCAGCCCGCAAAGACAGGTTTCTGTCCGCTTCAATAAATTTGATTCTAAAGACCAAATATTCTATAAAGTCTATCATATACGATGTTGCCTGTGCGTTATTGTGGAAGGAGGTGAAAAAGACCGTGCCTTCGCCGTATTCAAAGGATATCGCCAGGGGCGCAGTACCATGGCCCGGTACGCGGCCCTCGATATAAACCGTGGCATCTTCGGACAATTCTGTAATAACACGCCAGCCACCCATATTAAATTCCACATCCAAATAGTCTATACCCATATGGGAAGCCAGGCTGGGGTGGGAGATATTGGCATCACGCACAGTAAGGGATGGATCTACGGTTTCGTATTCGAACATACCGGCAAATGCTGATGTAAGGCGGCTGGCGGCCAGGTCGGAGGCATATACAACGCCGCCCTGCTCTACATAGCTTCTTAAAACCCGCGGCACAACATAGTTATGACTGCCGCAATTAATAAATATCGCATAGAACTCTCTTAACTGCTCAAGATCGCCTAGATCATCATCCGAAAGCACATAAAAATCCACGCCGCTGCCAAAAAAATTCAAAATCTGGCCTACATTATCATGGCTTGGGCGCGTAACGCCGATTCTGATGGGTTCGGGGGCATCTTCATCTATGTCGATATCTATATCGGTTGACCTTCGGAAGAATGGGGTTTGGGTTGTTATAGCCAGCCCCTCAATTGTTGGTTGGTCGCAGCAATGGGGCTCTATATCAATGGCATAGCCCTGCCCAGCACAGCTTCCCAGCATAATCAACATCACTACCGCTATTACTGTCAAAATTAATTTTCTCATCTTGCACCTCCGTATGGTTTTTCGTTCATGCATAGTAGACGGTGCGTTTTATTCAAAAGTTCCAATTTCTTCATGAAAAATCTAGCTGCGCCACAGCTTCCACTTTCGCGGTCATCGGAAACATATCAACAGGCTGCACAGCTTTAAGATTGTAGCCGCCCCTTACCAGAATTTTGATATCCCTTGCCAAAGTGGCGGGGTCGCAGGATATGTAGACCACTTTATCTATTTTGGCGGCGACTATTTCATCCAGCAGGGCTTTATCGCAACCCTTTCTGGGCGGGTCTAGGAAAATTGCCCTTGGCGTTGTACCGCCCGCCAGCATTGCCGGAATTTCGACCTCTGCATAGCCGCATACAAAAGATGCATTGTCCACGCCGTTTAGCGCGGCATTTTGCTTTGCATCTTGGATGGCTGACGGCACAATATCCACGCCAATAATCTGCTCTACATGCCCAGCAGCATACAGAGCCACGCTGCCGACGCCGCAATGGGCATCTATGGCTATGCCGCTACCATCAAGTTCGGCCATATCCAAAGCAATGTCGTACAACACCTTTGTTTGCACAGGGTTAACCTGGAAAAACGATGGTGCGGTAAGCATAAATTTTAGCTCGCCAATATGCTCCACAATGTGGCCGCAACCGTAGATAGTGCGATAGTCGCCAATACCCGAAGGAGCTTCGCCCTTCTTTGTATGTTTGCGCACAACAACCGTCGTTGCGCCAGCCGCCGCAAGCTCCTTAGCCAGCTCGTCTTCATGGGGTAGCCCCTTTGCATTAATCGCTATAACCACCATCACATCAGAGGTCGCAAAGCTGGGCCTTGCCATTATGCTGCGCACCAGCCCGCTGTGGGTATGTTCATCATACGCAGAAAGCCCCCGCCGGCTCATAAATCCCTTAAATGCCGCCAGGATGGGCACATGAGCAGGATGCTGTATAGCACAATCTGCCACAGGCACAATCCTATGGCTTCTGGCCTCATACATGCCTATTTCAAAGCCGTCCGCATTATCTGCGGGCACAACAGGAAAAGCCCCTTTATTGCGATAGTGCAGGGGATTTTCCATGCCGATGGTGTCGGCCACAGGGGGGTTTTGCATGCCACCAATTTTTGTCAGCGCGTCTACAACAATCTGCTTCTTAAAGCCCAGCTGCGCGGTATAGTCGCAATGCAGCCATTGACAGCCACCGCAGCGGCTGTGCTGGCAGATAGTATCTCTGATAATTCTATGGGGCGATGGCTGTATAATCTCCAAAATCTTGCCATAGCCATAATGCTTCTTGGCCTTCACAACCCGCACCAACAGCTCATCCCCCGGCAGGCCTTCATGTACCAGCAGCACAAAGTCGCCAAAGCGGCCAATGCCAAAACCCTTGGCACTAACCGCGGTGATATTGATTGTAATTTCTTTGTTCTTCATTATTGCATCTCTTTTTTAAGCCGCGCCGTCAGCTTGGGGATTATCCTGTGCATATCGCCCACAATGCCGATGTCGGCCACTTCGAAGATGGGTGCGGCGGCGTTTTTGTTTATTGCAAAAATCAGGCCGGATTCTTCCATGCCTGCCACATGCTGTATTGCCCCGGAAATGCCGCAGGCAAAGTAAACATCAGGGCGCACGGTTTTGCCGGTTTGGCCCACCTGGCGGTCTTTTTCCAGCCAGCCCGCATCTATAACAGCGCGGGATGCCGAAACCTCGCCGCCCAGCTGGTCTGCCAGCTCGCGCAGTATTGCAAAATTCTCGGGTTTGCCCGTGCCGCGGCCGCCGGATATTAGGATATTTGCCTCTGTTATGTCCTTCATTTTTTTTGTGGACATTATGGTCTCCAAAATCTCCACATTGGCATCGGTTGGGTCAAAATCCACATCAAAGCGCGATATCTCGCCGCTTCTTGACTCTTCTTCGCAGGCCACCATAACCCCGGGGCGCACCGTAGCCATCTGCGGGCGATGCTCCGGGCAAATAATTGTTGCCATAATATTGCCGCCAAAGGCGGGGCGTGTCATCAACAAATCCTTAGTCTCTTCGTCTATGGTCAGGGATGTACAATCTGCTGTAAGCCCTGTTTCTATGCGGGCCGCAATGCGCGGTGCTAGGTCGCGGCCTATAGATGTGGCACCAACCAGCACTATGTCCGGGTTAAGGCTTTTAATGACCGCACAAGCGGCTTTTGTGGATGGCTCTGTCATATAGTCTTTTAGGATGGGGTCGTCTACATAGACCACCTTGTCCGCGCCGTGGTTTATCAGGGTTTGCGCCAGGCCTTCGATTTTATGCCCCATTATCAGCGCAATCACCTTTTGCCCCATGGTTTCTGCCAGCTCCTTGCCTTTGCCAACCAGCTCTAAAGAAATCTTTTGCAAATTACCATCGCGTTGTTCGCAAATTACCAATACATTTTCGCTCATTTAGTCACCTCCTACAGCACATAGTGTTCTTTTAGTTTATTGATGATGATATCCACGGCCTCGTCCTCGGGCACATCGTGGATAATACCTTGCCCTTTGGCCGATTTTGTAAAGGACTTTTTAACCCGCGTGGGCGAGCCTTTCAACCCTATATCCTTCTCCTCTACAAAATCCTTTATGTCCTCGTATTTCAACACTTTAACCTCTATGTCGTCATAGGCAGCCACAATGCCGCCTACAGACATATATCGCGGTGTGTTTAGCGTGGACAGCGCAGTTACAAGGGCAGGGAATTTTATTTTGATTCTTTGGTAGCGGTCTTCGTAGTATCTTTGCACAATCAATGCGGCCTCATCGGGCACTTTTTCTATGTCCTGGGCATAGCTTACTTGCGGAATGTTCAGATGCTCTGCAATTTGCGGCCCAACCTGCGCCGTATCGCCATCAATAGCCTGCCGCCCTGTTATGATAAGGTCAAAACCCAGCATTTTGGCCGCCCCCGCTAATGTCTTGGAGGTGGCCCAAGTATCTGCGCCGCCAAAAAGCCTATCGGACACCAGATACGCCGCATCGCAACCCATGGCCAAGGCCTCGCGCAGGGCAACATCAGCTTGCGGCGGCCCCATTGTTATCACAGTAACATGGCAGCCGTACCTATCCTTTAACTCAAGCGCAGCCTCAATCCCGCACAAATCATCGGGATTAATAATAGAAGGCACCCCATCCCGCTGCAAAACCCCCATCACAGGGTCAAGCTTAACCTCATTAGTATCAGGCACTTGCTTTATACAAACAATAATTCTAAGCACTTCATTCCCAATTCCTAATTCCTCATTCCTCATTATCACTTAACCCCCATTCCGGCCGCAACTACCATTTTTTGTACTTCGCTGGTGCCTTCGTATATTTCTGTAATCTTCGCATCCCGCATCATGCGTTCTATGGCGTATTCGCGGATGTAGCCATAGCCACCGTGCAGCTGCAAGCAGCGTCTGGTGATATCCGAAGCCGCCTCGGAGGCAAACAGCTTTGCCATGGCCGCGTGGCTGGAGTAGTTTTGCTTTTGGTCCTTAAAATACGCGGCGCGGTATGTTAGCAGGCGCGCAGCATCTACCTTTGTCTGCATATCCGCCAGGTCGAACTGCGTGTTTTGAAACTGGGATATACGCTTGCCAAATTGCTTGCGCTCTTTAACATAATTAACCGTAATGTCTATAGCACCCTGAGCAATGCCCAAAGCCTGGCTTGCAATGCCTATGCGCCCGCCATCCAGGGTTTGCATGGCTATTTTAAAGCCCTGCCCCTCTTTGCCCAGCAGATTTTCTTTTGGCACGATGCAGTCCTCCATAATCAGCTCGCAGGTGGCAGAGCCGCGTATGCCCATCTTTTTCTCCTTTTTGCCAATGGAAAAGCCAGGAAAGTCTTTTTCGACAATAAAAGCAGAGCAGCCGCGTGTGCCCTTGGACTTATCGGTCATTGCAATGATGATATAGACATGCGCCGCGCCCGCGTTTGTAATGAAAATTTTTGTGCCGTTAAGGATGTAATTGTCACCATCCAAAACCGCTGTGGTTTGCTGCATTGCGGCATCTGTGCCTGCACCGGCTTCTGTAAGGCCAAAAGCACCAACCCACTGGCCGCTTGCAAGCTTTGGCAGATACTTCTCTTTTTGCTGCGGCGTGCCGGATTCATAAATGGGCGCGGTGCAAAGACTGGCGTGGGCCGAAACCACAACCCCCGTGGTGGCGCAAACCTTCGACAATTCCTCCACGCACATGGCGTATGCCAAATTGTCCGCTCCTGATCCACCCAGTTCTCTGGGAAATGCAACGCCCATAAAGCCGTATTTTGCCAGCTTTTCTACTGTTGCATATGGAAATTCTTCTGTTTCGTCAATTTCTGCCGCTAGGGGCTCTACCTCGTGAATTGCGAACTTCCGAAAAAGCTCTTGCATCAAAATATGTTTCTTCGACAAGCCAAAATCCATGACTCCACCTCGCTTAAAATCTATGATAATTTTTTCACTATCTTTCATTGTACATCGCTTTTACGTAAGATGCAAGAACATGTCATCACAAAATAATAAACAATAATTTTCATAAAATGCTGTCTAAATTATACATTATGATGAATTATCACAACATCTTGTCCGATGGCGTTGAATCATGTATAATTAGGGGTACGTCTTCTTTTTTAGGAACACCCAAGAAAACGTGCTAGGAGGGCATTAAATATGGATAGACTAAATCAATTAAGAGTACGTGCAAACGATGGTGATAAGGCCGCCCAACGCACCCTTGACAACACATTCGGCTTCCCTGTGGGTACATATGCAATGCTGGTGGAATCCTCTAATGGCATTAAGGATGCGGCGCATCGCGGCGATGTGGAGTCTATGATTTTGCTGGCGGAAATATACACTACCGGGCTGGGCATCAACGAAAACCTTAGGCTAGCAGAGTTTTGGTTAAGAGCGGCCACCGAAAGGGGCAACAACCGCGCCCTTTATGAGCTGGGCAAATTCTATTATACTTCGCTTGGAGACTACGACAGAGCTCTTTCTTATGTGTCGGCCGCTGTTCGTACATCCACAGAAACCAACGAGCCCATATCCGGCGTTGCTCCGCAAGAAGTGGATTCTATTTTACAAACCCTCTCCGCCCTTGCAAAATCAATTGACGAGGCCGACACCGGCCTGACTTTTGATGTCAAAATTGATGAGTTGCGATGGTATTTTACCCAGCTGGACCTATCGGCAAAACAAGTTTTCATCGGGAATTTGCGTAACAACCCATCGGAAGAAACAGGTAATCATCCAAAATTTAGAAAATTTGTTAACGATTGCATAAAAGAGTATAATGCAGAGGTAAGAAAGCACAATTCCGAAGTGAGACTGCAAGACCTTCGCGCCTATTTTGATGGACTGGAGCATCCAGGCAAGCTGGAGTTTATCCATAAACTACAAGACAGCCCGCCGGAAATAAAAAATCAGCCAAAATACCGCAGTTTTGCCAATAAGTGCATTGCGACCTATAATGCGGATGTTAGGCTTCATAATCTTAAAATTATGGACATGATACGTTACCCTGGGCCAAAACCCATACCCAGACCCGCCGGTGGCGCAAGACTTGTTGCAGATGTACCGGCCGAAGTGCCCGGCCACAATCTAGCCTCGGCGCAGCTTGATGCAAAGGTAGAACAGCTGCACTATTATGGCTCTTCTTGCGAAAATTGCCGCCATAATGGGCATCGCCATTGCGGCGATTTTAGCGCGATTTTGCCGCGCTGGCGCGAAATGGGCTACAATGTATGTCTGAAATGGGAGCGTTTGTAGAAAGTAGGCCCATTCTAGTGTTCTGTCATGCAAATCCAACATAATATACTGTATTCATATGATTTTGGAGGTATATTATGCGCACAATCTTGTCAAATCAAGTGGACAAAGGCCGCCTACAGCTTGCCACCACACAAAATAATAGGGCGCGCCCCGTGTCCGATGCAAAAATCTCACTATTTAGAACCGACGAAAACGGAAATCAAACCCAAATCGAAGAAATAGTCACCGACAATAGCGGCCAAACCGCAGAAATAGAGCTACCTGCGCCGCCGCTAGATTTTTCCCTTGTGCCCGGCAGCCCCATGCCCTATGCCCAATACGATATCGCGGTAACTGCCGATGGCTTTGCGCCCCTTGTTATAAAAGATATTCAGGTTCTTCCGGACTCGCTGGCTATACAAAACTGCCCCCTAATGCCCGAAGAAATCGCGGCGCAGCAGGAGGCCGAAGCCATAACAATAGACCATCACACCCTTTATTACGAGTATCCACCAAAATCTCCTGAAGATGCCGTTAAGCCTTTGCCGCCACCTACTGGCTTTGTTGTGCTGGACCGGGTTGTTGTCCCCGAAACCATTGTTATCCACGATGGCCTGCCGGATGCCAAAGCCCCCAATTTCTATTTGCCTTTCCGAGATTACATAAAAAACGTAGCCTCGTCGGAAATCTATGCTACCTGGCCAGATGCCGCCATAAAAGCAAATATACTTGCTATTCTTTCTTTTACACTTAACCGTGTTTTTACGGTAATACCCCCATTGGGAAGGTTATGGACAATGGCATAAGCACAATCTCTCTCGACTAACCCCCGATTTTGCGGGGTTTTTTGATTTTCCGACATATTTTGTATCTTTTCGGGTTAAATGTGCAAACATAAAGCAAAGAATACATTTGATTAAGCGAGGGGATAAAATGAGCAATTTTAAATATAGGGTTCAGATGACTAGGGTTATGATATTTTTGTTGATATTCATGCTAACGAGCAGCGCAGTACAGACTAATGTTTTGTTGGCCGACCATGTGGAGGATATTATCATTGAAGAGAAGCCCGCGGGAAGCAACAAAGAAATTGAAACCGGAAATGAGGATGACGCAGAGCTTGCAGATATGGAAATGCCGACAGCAAGCCCTATTCCAAGTCTCGCTCCTATAGCTTCTCCAATACCCATTGTACAGTTTTCAGGCGGAGAAGCCATGGTAGGCAGCGCAGAGGCTTTTGAGGACGCCCTTAGTGACCCGGATATTCATAGGATTGTTTTGCTAAATGATATTGCGCTTGCAGATAGCGATTATCAAATTAGCAGGCCGCTGGTTTTGACAAGCGACAGCCAGGGCAACAGCCTTTCGGCCAATGGCTCGGGCAGCTGTGTTTTTCGCATTAGCGGCGGCGATTTGACCCTTGAGAATATCACTTTGTCGAATCAGTTGGGTAACAATATTACCGGTATTATTGTGAACGGCGGTAAACTTACTATGCTTCAGGCATCGAACATAGGAGGCTTTACAAATAGCGGCGTGCTAGTGGATGGCGGCACTTTCGAGATGACCGATGGGCAAATTTCGTACAATAGAGTTACCAGTACAGGTACTGACAATGGCGGCGGTGGCGTGCGCGTGGTGGGTGGCGGCAGTTTTGTCATGTACGGCGGCACCATCTCCGACAACGAGGTGGGCGACCATAATGGCGGTGGCGGTGTAGAAGTGCGCGACAGCTCAAATTTCTACATGAGCGGAGGGCAAATTTCTTCAAACAGGTCTGGCGACATGGGAAATGGCGGCGGTGTTACTGTTGCCGCAAACGCTGTGTTTACTATGGATGGTGGCACAATCAGCCACAACAAAGCCGGAAACAATGGCGGCGGTGTGCGTGTGGACAATGCCAGCTTTACCATGTCTGGCGGCACAATAGAGAGCAATGAGACTATAAATACCAGCGGCGGCGGCGTGCAGGTTAATTCTGGCGGCGGCAGTACAGCGATTTTTAATATGCAAGGCGGCAGAATTAATGGCAACAGGGCTACTACCGGCGGCGGCGTGCATGTGTTTGGCGGCGGCGCGATTTTTAATATGTCCGGAAATGCCCAAATTGAAGACAATGCAGCCACAAACCTTGGCGGCGGCGTGTCTGTGGCAAGCGGCGGTTCTTTCGTTATGACTTCTGCTGATGCTTCGATACACAACAACAGAGCCGGCTCTGGCGGCGGGGTTCATACTGTCAGCATAAACACTATGTTTGAGATGTCCGGCGGCAAAATTGTGGGCAACACAGCCGCCCAAGTTGGCGGCGGTGTGTCTATGCAGTCCGGCAGCACCTATAACATTACAGGTGGCCTAATTGCAAACAACGAGGCTACAAACGGCGGGGGTGCGCACATTTCTGGCGTCGGCACAATATGCAATATACAAAATGGCGCGCGGATTACGGATAATACGGCCACAAACGGCGGCGGCGTGTCTGTTACCGCAAATGCATTGGTTAATATGACTGAAGGAAGCGTAATTGAAAAGAATAGATCAACAAACGGCGGCGGTGTATGCGTGCTGGGTGTAAATGGCAGATTCCGCATGGACGGCGGCGCAATAAGGTATAACGATTCCACAAACGGCGGCGGCGTGCAAATTACCGGAAATGGGGCAAATTTTGCTATTGATGGCAGCGGGCTGGTTGAAAATAACAATGCGACAAACGGCGGCGGCGTGCATGTGCAGTTAAATGGCACTCTTGATATGACCGGCGGCGCAATAGACAACAACAAGGCCAGCCAAAATGGCGGCGGCGTAAATCTGGCGGCCACAGGCGCAAACACAGCCAGCTTTAATATGAGTGGTGGACATATTGGCGGCAACGAGGCCGAAATAAACGGCGGCGGCGTGTTTGCGGCGGCCACAGGCGCTAATGCGGCGGCGGATTTTAATATGGAAGAGGGAATGATAAGCGGCAACAAAGCCGCCAGTACCAGCGGCGGCGTGTTTATAGGTCAAAACACCGATTTTTCCATGAGGGGCGGCACAATTTCGGACAACACGGCAGGCCCTACATTTTTCGGCGGCGGCGGCATAGGCTTTGGGGATATTGCAACCACGGCGCAGTATAGCGCAGTTTTGTCGCGTATCAACATCGCCTCGCAAGCCAAAGTGATGAATAATCATGTAATCCCTTCAGGCAGCGACCCCGCTGTGCGCATGAACCGAGGCCTGTATCAAGCCCATAGAGACAGCATCCATCCTCGGTTTAATTCGGCAGAGTTTGCCCATGTTTTTAATAATGTTGACATCCAAATGCCCTATGGCGAAGTGGAATGGATTGAGGTTATTGTTAAACATAATCCTGAATGGGGCAGCCTAATAAGCACAACGCATCAACCAGGGACAATGGTTAATCTCGATTCCGGCAATAGGCAGGGGTATCAATTTATCAATTGGAGTTTTGATGTTAGCGATTCCGGGGTTGCAGGTGACCTTGACCTTATCAGCGGTACTGCTGAATCTATCGCGATTAGCTTCTTTGCTCCTGCGAAAAATGTGACGGCTACAGCCAATTGGAGGGTTAGTTCTGTAAGCCCAACGCCAACCCCTACACCTCTGCCATCACCTACACCTCTGCCATCACCCACGCCTGCGCCATCACCCGAGCCTTCGCCTGAACTAACACCATCACCAATGCCAACATACATGCCATCACCAACACCGGATATACCATTACCAACACCAAACGTGCCTACAGAAACACCGGAAGGGCCAGATCAAAATCCACAAGGCACTATATCAAGCCCACAAGGGTCTGTGCCAAACCCTATTCCATCAGCCGCGCCTGCGCAGCCAACTACGCCTATTGTGCAGGCCATAACGGAAGAGTCTACGACGCCTGGTCTTCCTGCGCCCGCGCCACCCTCCGACTTCGATAATGCTCTGGCGGAATACGACGATGAACCAGAAGAACCCAATGCGCCTGAACCAGCAGAGCAGCAGGACGAGCAGGAAAGTATGCCGCCAGACGAGACGGTACAAAGTCTTGAAACCCATGATGATAATCCAGGTAATTCTTATGGTGCGCCAGAACGTGCAAGCGAGAGTGCAAGCTCGGTAGATAATCCCCAAACTAGTGATAATCAGAGCTACGTCGCCCTGATAATTTCGTCCTTAGGGTTTGTGGCTGCATCGACTTTACTTGTTGTTATCCTAATTCATAAAAAGAGAAAAAGGCCGAATAGGCATTAGACTTACAGCACGCACTTGCGCGGTAACTATTGCTAAGATTACAAGTTGGTATTATACCAACTTGTAATCAAAACAATACTAACCGCGCGAGCACATTGCGCTTACGCTACAGCACGCACTCGCGCGCTAAGTGTTGCTAAGATTACAAGTTGGTATTAGGCATCATTAGCACCTATCGATGTGAATAGGATATATTAGGATTAATTTTAGTAATCCTTATTCCATGCCATCGGAGGGGAGTTGGGCGTGTATGACAAGTGAAAATATAACCAAGGAGAAGGTTGGCGCAGTAAGCGCAGCTGCATTAGATGCTTGTACTAAGACCACAGAATCTAAGCCCATATCAACATACCACGAAAAAATCATAGGCAAGACGCTCTATAAAGTGACCACCATCTACAAAGGAGAAATCGACTTCAAAAAAGCGATGGAAGATTCGATTATCAGAAGGATTGTTAATGATATTTTGATTGCAAATTGGTATCAAAAGTGATCCACCTTCCCTATGGCTGGATTACTACGGAGTGGTATCGCAACAAGGGTAAGGATTTTACAATAACTTCCAGCACGGCATATGATCAAGCCTATTTTCATGGGCGCAATATATTTGCCGAAATTTCGCGGGCGGTGGATGAAATTTTTACAACATATATCACAAAGCCGGATATACGCCAGCCGTTGTTTAGTCAATACAGCGATGGCATCCGTGTGAAGCGCGAAGGCTGGCTTTCGCAATGGGGTTCTAAAGATCTGGCAGACAAGGGCTATGCTGCCATTGATATTCTAAAAAACTACTATGGCAGCTCTGTTTACCTGGATGCCGCTGTAAAGGTTGCAGGTATACCAAAATCCTATCCCGGCACGGCTCTGCGCCGCGGCGCAAGCGGCGATGCGGTGCGCACTATCCAAACACAGCTAAACGCCATTTCAAACAACTACCCGGCCATACCAAAGCAGGCCGCCGATGGCACCTTTGGGGCGGGCACAGAGGCTGCGGTCATCAAGTTTCAAGAGATTTTCAATTTAGCCACCGATGGCGTCGTTGGCTTGGGTACATGGTATAAAATTTCGGAGATATATGTGGCGGTAGAGCGGCTGGCGGCGCAATGAAAAGGGCTTTATGTTCAGGGTGATAACTTGCGGGGGCGAGCTGCGCTCGCCCTTAATATCCGCGCCCAAATATTACATTTTAATGACAAATTGTAGCTA
>Ga0131853_10000595_pt1 | contig 65347 bp, 44 predicted proteins | sample TergutLab28metaG_FD_92764 | JGI IMG/M metagenome (GOLD analysis project Ga0131853, IMG submission 92764) | Labiotermes labralis P1 segment gut microbial communities from Petit-Saut dam, French Guiana - Lab288 P1 (version 2) (version 2) | ecosystem: Host-associated > Arthropoda: Insects >... | reverse complement strand
TGCCTTGTTCAGGATGATTTGTGCCGCCTGCGCACGGGTCAAACGACCGTACGGGTTGAAGTGGGTCGCGCTGTAGCCCGTCATAAAGCCGTTGTCGTACGCGTCCTGAACAAACTGCCAGCCCCAGTGCCAAAACGGTACATCCACGAAGCGGGGTTGGGGCGTAGCACGAGCCACAACACCGTCTACCATGTTGGCATGTGCGATATGGGCCGCACTACCGCCGCGCCAGCGGAGAAGTGCCCGGCTGACACTAATCCAGTCACCGTCTTCAATGTAATCCGGGAAGTTTGCTTCATCTACAACGAGATGCAGCACCATGCCGTCAGCTCCGCCCAGGATATGGAAGGGTACCAGACCATAGGTGCCCTGCTGGAAGTGACCGGCATTTCTCTGAATAAGCTGTACTTCATCGAAGGTGACAAGCATTGCCTGCCACGGGCAGTTCCATTCTCCCGGCATGGCCGGAGGAATGATGGCAAAGTCAGCAATGGCGGGCTCAGCCAATGCCGGGCGTCCGCGCACGTCGCCGTGCAAGACCTGCACGTCACCGGCAGAGTGTACACGAACCGCGGGCTGTGCCCACTGAACGCCTCTGTAACCGGTCACTCTGACCCACTCACCGACATAACCTTCGATGACGTTCCCAATCGGGGCGACCAACCAAATACCGCTGAACGGGTCGGAACCGTCTTGGATGTAGACCATATCCGTCCGATATGCGGCGGATACATAGCCTTCCACGGTGAAGTACACACCCGGATTCGGCTCATTCGGCAGCTTAACGATGTCCTCGATGGGAGTAATGATAATCTCTGCAATGTTCAACTCGACCGTAACCGTCAGCGCGATATCGTCTGTGTTCGTCCAGCCTTCCGGCAGAGCGAAGGTGCCGGGAACGGTGAACACAGCCGCAGTCGCCGTAGAGGTAATGCCCGTCAAGTCCCAAACAACCGGCACAGAGACGCGCCAGCCCTTGTCACTTACAAGCGTAACCGTCGGCGGCAGACGCAGAGCATCTGCGGTAATCTCGGTATCGAGGTCAGCATTGACTTGACGCGGTGCGTCGATGGACTCAAGGTTGTTCACAACAGGCAGGACATCCGGCTCGTCTTCGAATACACCGAAGGGCTGGGTCAGAGCCATGCCTGTCGTGCTGATGAGCTGTGCACGCACGTAGTTGTTGTTGATAACGTTCCAACGTGCCGCAACATCCAAGGTCGCGCCGGTGTGGATGACAGCACCGTCTGCAATCCACTCGATGCGGTCATAGTCCGCGCCCTCGATGGTGATGACGTTACCGTCTACCTCGATGCTCACGATGCTGGGCGGTGCCGCTTGCGCAAGGATTTGACCGGAAACCGCCGGGTTCATCATGCCGGCAATCGGCAATGCGGTTGTAGTGCCCGGAATCGTCGCATTGATGGCCGGGTCTGTCGGGCCAACGCCGCGGTTGATGCGGGTTACCATGTAGAACGCGCCGTCTTCCATGGCGGCTCTCGTGTTGTCTGCCGTCAGCGCGTCCATGAGCATGACGTTCCAGTTGAAGCCAATGTCATACAGACCATGGCTGTCGTCAGCCGAGAAGCCCCAAATCGGACGGTTGTAAGGCATACGTGCTTGGAGGAGGTTATCCCACAGCACACGGTCAGAGCGGGTCTCGTTGTCCCAACGGTTGAAGATTTCCATACCGACCAATGTCTCCGGGAAACGATCCATCCACTCTAAGTAGCGGGAGATGACCAGAGGATTATTGTTGGCTGCCATGCCGCCTGCACCGCCGCCTGCGCCGCCGGTGTAACGACCCGGATGGTTAATCCAAGCAAGGCCGCCGGCTTCTCTGGTCGCTTCCAGAACTTGGAGGTTCGTCCAACCGGGCTGGTTGTTGAAGTCCGCCCAGAAGGTGTTCATGTCGTTCGGATGCGACTGCTCGTTGGTGAAGGGCAGATAAATCATCCCGCCCTGTGTCGCCGGACGTTGCAACGCAGGGCCGATGCCGCCGACCGTCGGGAAGGTGCCTTCGTAGGTACCTGCCAAGATAGCGGCCGCCTGTGCATCTGTCAGAGCGTGGAGTCCGCCGTCATTCCAGGGACCCGGATGGGTAACATTGTGGTCCGTAATGGCCAGAATGTCAAAGCCCATGTTGTAGTGATGCAACACCGTGTCGGCAAAGTTTCCGCCGTCAGAGCGTGTTGTATGGACGTGCATCGCAGCGCGGTAACGGCCGAACGCATCCCAATCTACATCTTCATACGGGCTTACGATTGTGAGCTCGGCAGGCTCGCCGAAGCGTGCTTCCAATGTGGTGTTTGTCGTCGGTGCGTTGAAGATGTACACCAAGTCTGTAGATACTCTGGTGTTACCGTCGAACCAACCGAGGAACTCATAGCCTGCGGGCATCGGAGACGGTGCCGTAGCAGTCGCACGGACTGCTGCGCCGTGGAGGATGAGGTCAGTAGTTGTACCGCCGCCCGGCATTGCCGGGGGACCCCAGTAGGAGCGGGTGGTGCCGGCACCGGAATGACCCCAAATCGCGAGTGCTGCCGTGCCGCCGCCGGTTACCTGTACCGTAACGGTAGAAGCAACGCTTCCGCCGTCCTCGATGACTGCGGCTCTGTGTGCGAGCTCACGCTCCCACACGCCGTGGTAGTTGATGTGGTTGCCCGCTTCGTCACGTGCCGAGAAACGCGGACCGCGATCGAAGGGCGAACCCCAAGCGTAGTTGCCGTCTACAAAGTCAATGACTTCAAAGCCGAGCGCGTTACCTTGGACGTTGCCGGGTGCCGGCCAACGCTGGCTGCCGAGTTCACCGTAGCCCATGTACAGGTTATGCGCCATACCCAGTCTGTAGATGCCGTCCGGGTCAATCGGCTCCAGTGTAGCTGTCAGATGCCATTGTCCGTCGTGCAGGAACGCACCGGCGACGGTCTCGCTTTGCATCGTTCTCCAGTTGGGTTCACCGGGTACTGCCCAAGCGGGTGCATCTGCCGGCAGCGGATCCGGCCAGCGGCCCCAAACGCCGCCATGCGGATTGTCTATCGCACCGCTGGATCCGCCTTCGCGCATGCTCAGCACTTCAATGACATCTCTGCCGCGCATCTCAAAGAGGGTGATGTTACGGTCAAAGGTGAGTGCTTCTTGCAGGTCGTTCATGGTGATTTCATCGTCTGCATCCCAATTCAGCATGCCGGCACGCCAGCCGGACTGTGCAAAGGAGATGATGGTTCTGTTACCCCAAGGTTCATTCAATTCGGAAGACATGTCATTTCCGTGTTCACGGTTGATGAAGTCAACCGCCATGTTGATGAGAGCTTGGTTTCTGGTGCTTTGGTTTCTGCTGTAGGTACCGATTATGCCGAGAGGTGTGTTCCACAGATAGTCACGTACCTGTACCCAACCCCAAGAAGTGCGCTCTGCGAGCGGCAATTCGAGGGAAGGCATGTTGGGAGGCGGAATCACATGGTTCATGCCGTTTCTTACAAACTCGGCACCTACGCCCCATACCCATTCCCACACTTCGGGATCCGGGTCTGTGTTCCGTACGGGAGCACCGTTGGCCGCGCCGACCGCAGCCGAACGGGAGGCAACCAGCGCGCCGTCTTCAAAGTCAAACTGAATCTGACCGAAGCCGCGTGTGTGGTGGCCGCCGGCCGCCATGACGGTGCGGTTGCCGCCTGCTTCAATGACAGATGCGCCGTGGCTGTGGCTGTGTCCGGAGAACCAACCGTCAAACTGCGCATAGCCTCTGGCATTGAGGGTGTTGATGATGTTGTTGGACGAAGCACCCGTGCTGACGTGCGTAATCGCGAGTACTGCGGCAACGCCGTAGTCGCCGTTCGGGTCACGCAGCATGTTAATCATTTCTTCGAGCCACACGTAGTTCTCCGCGCCCGTGCCGGGGATGCCCGGGGTACGGAAGTGGAGACCTTCACGGTTGGCTCCGACAACCAAGCCGTCCTGCATGATATCTTGCAGGCCGATGATGGCGATTCTCACGCCGTAGTCGTCATACCACTCCGTGCTGCCCGGCGTCGGGCCTTCGATGATGGCATAGGGCTGTACCCAGTTCGGGTGTTGGCCCGCATTCGGCTGCCCCTCTGCATACACCATATCTGCCGCGAGGAACGGGATACCCGGCTCTACTTCGCGGAGCGGGTGACCGTCCGGCAAAATGTCATGAATCGGATTGGGGATGTCTGCAATCATCGCCGCTCTCGCCGCCTGGTCGGCGATACCGAAGCTCTCGGTCAGCGTGCGGTTGTTGAAGTTGAACTCGTGGTTGCCGACTGCACCGTAGCGCATGTTGAGGCGGTTGAGTACCCGCAGAGCCGGCTCACCTAAGAACAGGTTGTTGATGGACTGGCCGAAGAAGGTATCGCCTGCGTGCAGGAGAATCGCTTCATAGCCTGTACCCGCTTGGTCACCCGTACCCGTGCCGCGCGGTCTGCTGAGGTCTTCTTGGAGGTTATCCACGAAGCGGACAAAGCGCGGTGCACCCGGGTCATCGCCGGGGCCGAGCTCGCTCGTCAAGAAGCCGTGGAAGTCACCGATGCCGAAGAAGGTAGCGGTGAGCGGACCCGGACCGTCATCGATGCCCCAGCGTGCCTCAAGCGTCACATCTTCGCTGACTGCAAAGACATGTACGAGGTCTCTGGAGACGCGCGTGTTACCGTCAAACCAGCCGAGGAACGTATAGTCTGTCGGCAGCGGAGACGGTGCCGTAGCGGTTGCACGGACGACAGAGCCGTTAAACACACGGTCACGTGTTGTGTTGGGTGAAGAGACACCCGCTGCTGTCGCCGGTGCCGACGGGTTGCCCCAGCCGGAGTGCGAGCTGGCACCCGGGTTGCGCTGTGTGCCGCCTGTAGCGTTACCCCAGACATGCAGCGCAGCTGTGCCGAGACCGTCTGTCGTTACCCCAACCCAAGAGACGATATCATTCGGGTTTTGCTGACCTCTCCAAGCCGCTTGATAGGTCCAACTCAGCTGGATGATGGTGACATTACCCAAGCTATTTTGAAGGACGGTGCGCGGCCCTCTTGAGAAGAAGTCCAGCCCGGCTGACGGCTCACCTTCCTCGTTGAAGTTAATCACTTCAAAGCCGAGCGCGTTGCCTTGGAGGTTGCCAGGCGTCGGCCAACTCTGGCCGCCGCTTGCGTTGTAGTTGTTAAACAGGTGGTTGGATGTACCAACTCTGTAGATGCCGTCCGGGTCAATCGGCAACAGGGTCGTACTGCTGTGCCACTCGCCATTGTGGAAGAAGGTCCCGGCGAGGGTCTGGCCCTGCATGGTACCCCAGTTGGGATGACCGGCTTGTGCGTGTCCTACCGGCCAACGGCCCCAGGTCTCGCCCGTGGGCGGAGAAGTAGCACCGCCCGGCGGCATGTTGAGCATCTCAATGAGGTCACGGCCGCGGATTTCAAACAACGGCATGATGTTCTCAAAGGTCATGGCTGCGCGGAAGCCCATCTCATTCGTCACAGAATCCGGGTTGAAGGAGCCGGGTCTGCCGCCGCGCCATGAGGAGTTGTTGCCAACGATAACGGTACCGCCAAATTCGTCAAATCCGGGCGTTACCGGTTTGTCCGTTGCGTTTGTGCGGTGCGCCATCTCCCACAGAAGGTGGGTGAGATAATAGTCCGCTTGCGTATTGTTGTTCGCCCAGGTCAAACGGGTGCCGAGCGGGAAACCCAGGGCATATTCCGCGAGCTGTTCCCAGCCCCAGTCCATACGATCTGCCACCGGGGTGGCGATGAGCGCATCCAAATCAGGGCCTGCGTCGAAACCGTTCGTGGTGACACGCATGCCCGTCGGGTAGGTGAGGTTGACAGTCGCGTTTTGGTTGGTGCCTCCGATTGTCCACGTTGTGCCTACACCATGTACAAACTGCATGGCCGGGGCATACGGGGGCATGAAGCGGATGTGGGTGGCGTTCGTGCCGTCCACTTGGTTACGGGCGGCGGCTCTCATGTCAACAAGCACACCGTCTTCGAAGTCGAGCTGAATCTGGCCGATGCCGCGTCCGTGGTGCGCACCGATTACTTGGGCTGTACGGCGGCCGTTGACGGTTGTGACACTACCCGAAGAGCTGTGGCTGTGGCCGGAGAAGAAGCCGTCCAAGTGGGCGTTCCCTCTGGTTCTGAGGGTGTTTATGATGTTGTTCGTATAGCCACCCGTGCTGACGTGGGTGATTGCCACAACCGCGTTCACACCGTAGGGGCCGTCGGGGTCACGCAGCATGGTAATCATGTCTTCCAGCCACTCGTAGTTCTCCAGTCCCGTGCCGGGCATACCGGGGGTCCTGAAGTGGAGGTGCAGACGGTCACCCGCGCCGGACATCGACTCAATGTTCGGATGGGTCAAGCCGACGAGCGCGACTTTCACGCCGTAATCGTCATACCAGTCATCCAAAATCGCATACGGCTGTGCCCACTCGGGGGATGTGCCGTGTAGTGCCGTGTCCGGATGTGTGTCGGCATAGATGACGTCCGCTGCTAAGAAGGGGATCCCGGGGTTTACCATGTCTTGGAGCGGATGGCCTACCGGCAGTTGCGTCCACATGGGGTTAGGTGCTCTGTTGACGGTCGCCAGCATCGCACGTCTGGCGGCCACATCCGGCTGGCTGAGGGACTCGGTCAAGGTGCGGTTTTGCCAGCTGAACTCGTGGTTGCCGATTGCGCCGTAACGCACACCGACGCGGTTGAGTGCCCAGAGTGCGGGTTCACCCCAGAAGATGTTCTGGGCCGCTTGGCCGAAGAAGGTGTCACCGGCGTGCAACACGACAGGCAAGAAGCCGGTTTGTTGTTCAATCAGAGCCGATTGCTGATCCATGAAGGTGATGAAGCGGCCAAAGCCCGGGTCTGCCACTGCGCCCCAGCTGTTCATGTGGCCGTGGAAGTCCGTGACGGCTTGGAGCGTGACGGTGAGGGTTTCGGGTTCTGTACCGTCGTCCAGTCCAACTCTGGCTGTGGCCAGATTGTTTGCCGCAGTCGTAACTTGCTGTTGAGTCGCTTCTGTGTTGTCACGCGCTGCAATTGCCGCATTGAACGCAGTTACAAACGGATTCCAAGTCTCATCTGTCCAAGGACCGGCAACCTGTCCCGCATCAAAGACGGGCTGTGACAACGCGATTTCAGCGTTGAGTGCGGTTCTGTCAACCACCGGATCGGGTTCACCGCCGCCGCCGGCAGTAATGACAATGTTATTGATTTGCTGGCGGCCGCCTGCTTGCGCGTTGCCTGCGCTGTCAGGCCGTGCAACATCAGTCATAATCCAGCGCAGATAAAGTGTCGCAGCATTCTCTGCCGAAGCCGGTAGCATGGCCGAGAACTGGCTGACCGGGTCGTTAATCCCTGCGGTAGCCGTGGGGGTAAGGTCAACCACGCCGCCCGGAACAGTCGCCCAAGTGGTTCCGTTCGTGCTGTACTGCAAAGTCCAGCCTCTGGAACCGTTATTGCTGGCGCGTTGCGACCAAGCTACTTCGATGCCTTCCAGCCCGGTTGAGGAGATGGCTGTCCGCCACCAGAGACCGTTCTGTCGCTGGGCACCGGATGCGCCGCCAAAGTCACCGTCAGTATAATTACGCACACTAAGGGCATCATTTTCCCATCCCAACGGACGGACACCGGTGTTGGTCGCGGTGGGAGCCGCTAAGGGGCCAACGCCGAAGAATTCGAGGTTCGCCGCAGTTGCCGCTTGTACGCCGCCGGTCGGTGCGACCGCACTACCGGGCGCATGGCCTGCGGCAGTATTGGGCACGAGAATGAATGTGGGGACATCTGTAAGTACCCACTCTACAATCGACCCGCCCGGGACGATTGTGTCGCCGGAGATACGGATGTTGCCGATTGCGGGTGAGCCGGCGGTATTAATCAAACGCGTACCGCCATCGCCCGTAGCGAAGCCGGATGCGACTACCCAACGAATATGGAGTTCCGCCACATCTTCTGCCGCCGCAGGCAGACGAACGGGAGGACGGTCGTTAAGCCGATTGGCGAAACTGCCGGTATTGGTTGTTACCCACAAATCGCCGGCATCTGTCCAAGTCCCGGTAGCTCCTACTCTGAATTGCAGTTGCCAATCACGCGGAGACGAAGCTACGGTGCGAATATCGGCATCAACATAAATATTTTCGAAGCCTTCCGTGGATACAACTGTCCAGTAATAGGCTTGCATGCTCACAGGGAGAGGAGAACCTTCCGGACCGCCCAAGCCCCCCTGAACATTGATTCCTACGCCGCTACCGGGATTCAAGGGTCTGGCTACCGGAGTAACGGTGTGATCGTTAAACCCAAGAACTGCGGTGCCGGGGTCGGCACGCAAGGTGCGCGCGTCCGCATCCCAACGCGGGGCAGTAAAAGCAACCGCCGGATAGTCGCGCTCTGCATTCAGCCACGCATTCGCCCAAGCGGCGATGGTCACGTCTGCCGTCGGCAGCTCTTCTGCCTGCTCGCCGGAGATGCGGATGTTGCCAATGGCGTGTGTGCCGCCGTTGGCGGTGCTCCCGCCGTTTACAGCGGTGTTAGCGGCCATCAACCAACGAATCTGGAGATTTGCAACCCCTTCTGCCTCTTCCGGCAGCTGACGGGTAACAATTTCATCGCCGATGGTGCCGCCATTGTTTGTAACAGCATGCACCGCACCGGCATTGACCCAAGTTGCGCCGCTATCGGTGCTGAACTGCAGCTGCCAATAACGAGGAGCCGTATTCGAGGAGCGCATACCCCATTCTACTTCGATATCTACATAGTCTTCCGTAGAAACCGTAGTTACCCACCAGGCGTTGTCCGCCATGCCGTCCAGTCCGGCAGCCGTCGGGCTGCCTTGGCCCGCCGCGTTAGTGGCATTGATGCCGCCGCCGGTGCCGACATTGAGGGGAAGTATACCGTCATTGCCGTGTACGAAGTGGATACCTGCCGTACCGGGAACAGAACTCACGGTGCGTGCGGTCTCGTCATAGCGGCCTGCGGTAAAGGCACCGCCGGATGTGGTTCCCACGTTGTAACGCTCATAACCGCGCTCGGTTTCCATCAAGTTGGATGCCCAAGCGGCGATGGTCTCACGCTCACTAGGCGTACCGCCCAGAACCGTAACTTCAATCGTCACCGTCAACGGCAAGCCGAGCGGATTCGCAACACCCGCCGGAAGCCCTGCTACCGTGCCGGTTACGGTGAAGGTTTGCTCCGCCGTGACATTCGGGTCATAGGCCGAACCGGCTACATCCCAAGTAACAGCAAAGGTCCCGAACGGACGATGGATTTGGAGACTGTCACGAATCGAGGGAAGGTCACCGGTCAGGTTAAACAGGTTCGTCTCAATACCCACGTTCGCGGGCAGACCCAAGCCTGCGGCTGTTGCCGGTGCACCGTGCGCCACATTGTTTCTGGCGGGCGGATTGGTGAAGCCCACAAACGTCTGCGGAGCCGTCATCGGCCGTGTGCCGGTCGGCTGGACGGAATCCAACTGCAAGGTAGAGGTAACGCTCGGCGGTACAACGCCGGGCGTGCCCGTTGCAGACTGCACGATGGTGTAGACGTCAATCAGCGTATGCGAATCGTCGTCGTTGATTTGATAAGTACGGATAGAGAAACTGTCCGGTGTCACGTCCGCCACGGAGAAGTTGCGGCGGAAGTTTTGGTTCCAGTTCGCGATATACGGACGTGCGCCCATATTCTGCGCGTTGTAGAAACCGCTGCCGGAAGCAGAGTTAAACGCAAAGTACACAATGCCCGTGGGGTCAAGCACCGCGTTGGTCGGCGTTGTGCCTGCTACAACTTGCGCATTCGCATTGAGCCACTGCTGGTTCAGCTGCGGCGCATTGCTGATCATTTGATGCGTACGGTTGTAGACATGGCAGTGACCGCTCAGAACGGCATCAACACCGAGACGCTGGAAGTGGGGAATCCAGTCGTTGATGATGGCCGACTTGGGAGCGGCGGTTGTGGTTCTGTATACGGAATAGGGCGGATGGTGGAAAGTAACAATCTTCCAATCCGCATCATCGTTCGCCGCAAACGCAGCGTCCATAAAGGCCAGTCTCGCCCCGGCCATCGGCACAGCGGGCGGGCCGTTGAACGAGTTGTTTGCGAAGCTGTTGGAATCCAGTACCATAAAGAACACGTTGTCCCAGCGTACCCAATAGTCAAACTGGGTGTACATGCCGTGCGCATAGCGGAACACATTTGCCGTAGCGGGGTTTCCGGCGGTGTTCACAGTACTCGATGCCGGGATGTTATAATGCAGGGGCCAAAGTCTGGCGTTGGCGTTGTTGCCGCCCGCGCCGTCATGGTTACCTACAACCGGCATGAGGGGAATGGATTGCAGAACTTCGGATGAGAACAACTGGTCGTATCTGAACTGAGACGTACCTACTGTGCTCACGATACCGCCCGTCGTGGTTCCCATCGTGTGGATTTGGTCACCCACGGACAGGATGAAGGCTGCACCCGGTGTATGGTCCGCAGCGATATCCAACGCGCTTCTCCAAGCTGCGCCGTCTCTTGCCGCCGCCACGGTATTGGTGGTGCCCTGCAGGCCGTCACCTACGCCGAGCTGCGGGTCACCGGCGATGAGGAAGCTGAAGCTGCCGCTCTCGCCGCCCGTGCTGAAGGTCTTAGGCGCAGACTCACCGTTATCCCATACGATGACATAGGTGTATGTCTCACCGGGGGTCAGGTCATAGGCTGCTGCCTGATGCAGGAAGTAGGAATAGCCCGCACGTGTCGGGATGTGACCCGTGCCGCCCATTCCGCTGGGGGCACCCGCGGCGGCTGTGAGGTTCATTGCTTCCTCACGCGCCTGCACGGGCACGTTGGGCGTCGTTGCGATTGTCCGGGCAGGCTCGGTCGCATGGGTAATCCGAATGCTGCCTGTCGGCGAACCGGAATGCCAAGTAAAACGCATTTCGGTAGTCGTCGCGCCCGGAGTCAAGCTGAGGTTCCTGTAATTTGATCCTCTCGTTGAGGCAGGCACAATACTTTCGTACGTTGCGCTAACCTCTTCGGCGGCCTCATACCCGGTACCGAATGCTGTCGGCATGATGGTGAGAACCATCAAAACAGCAAGCAGCAGGGCTAATGCACGCCTCTTATGACTGATTGTACTTTTTCTGTCCAATACTTTCCTCTCCTTTGCGAAGTTTTGTTTATGTTCACCGCAATCCCCTCTCCCAAAGCGAAATTGCGGTTGACATCTATATTGAGTATACTTATGAAACGCGTTTTTTCCCTTGTTTCTTGCCGCTCTGTTTCGCGGCATAGACCCGAGAGCCAATCAAAGCTGTAGCGGGTGCGCATAAAATCATTGCAGCCGAAGCAGAGATAGCGCGCAGCACTTCTACACCGATATCTACACGGCTAATGATTACATTATAATGCAAATTGTTGATATAGGAGAAAATCAAAGAAATGAAAAATGTGCCGGTAAACGCCAAAATCAAGGTGTTGACCGAAGAACCGATAATATCCCGCCCGATTCTCATACCGGAACGGAATAGTGTTTTAAAATCAGATTTCGGGTTGGTTTCACTAAACTCCGCCGCAACGGAGGCCAAAGAAACCGCCACATCCATCAACGCGCCCAAAGAGGCAATCAGGATGCCGCAGAACAAAAGTTCGCTGACTCTCACATTGAACCCGAGGAAAATAAGCGTGTCGGCTTCATTAATATTGAAGCCCGTGACGCGTATCGCGGCACCAATCATCAGATAGAATATGGCATAGCACGCAATACCGATGGCGGTTCCTATGATGCTGACATAGGTTTTTTTCTCAAACCCCATGATGGCAATCAAGGAGACCGCAGTAATGACAAGTGATGCCGCTAAAGTAAGCAGAGCCGGCGGATGGCCGCGCACAATAAGCGGAATCAACAGGAAAATAATGACGACAAACGTAAACACCAAGCCAAAGGCCGATCGAATTCCGGTCTTTCCGAATACCACGGCCAACAAAGCAAAGAACACAAGGACGACTATATAAATCGCCGGTGCGCGATCAAAGCTCTGCACGCGGGCAAAATAGTCATCATGAGCCGCACCCGGCAGGTGCTCGAAGTAGAGAATAACCCTGTCTCCCTCTCGTGCAAAAACGCCTTGTTCGATGGGAAAGAGCATGTTATGTACTTCGATAATATCCCCCCGCCGCGCACCGGACAGGAGGCGCACTCTGAGGTCTTGCCATCCGACACGTGCCCCGACTTCGTTCACGTCAGTCTGGTCGTTAATCACTTCCACCACCCGGGCGGACGGCCAACTGATGCTTTCGTGGACATCCCGTTCAGCGTGAACGTTGCGGTTCACCCCGAACCAAATCATGGCGACCATAGACAAGGTAACCACGATAAAAAAAATCGCATGCTTATTCGGCTTTAACGTTTTGGGAAGCTTGAATTTCATTGTATACGAGTCCCCTGTACGGATTGCGTCATAGAAATGCGTAACGTTTATAAACAATCTGTAAATTAAATTTTAACACAAGATATAGGGTGCGGTCAAGTATTCCGGCCAAATTTATGACAAAGTATTGAAAATGACGAAAACCCCGCAGCCGAAGCTGCGGGGTTGTACAAATCCTACGAAAACAGCCGGACTGCGAGGTTTCCATAATACAATTCATGTGTTTATTTTGACAAAAAATTCTTCTTCCGTACCAGATACACAACCACCCCGCCCATACATCCGATTCCGACAATCAACAGAGCGATAAAAGGCATCATCTGACGGAAATCTCCTGTCTGCGGGGACATAGGAGGTGGTGTAGGCGTCGGTGTCGGGGGCACGGACGGTGTTGGTGTCGGCGTGGGCGTTGGTGTGGGTGTTGGGGTGGGAGTAGGCGGCGGTGGCCCTGTCGGATCCGATTCATAGAAATTATCGATTCGGACTACTGTATCGTCGCCGTCTTCCATTATTACGGTAAGCAGCGGAACAGGAACCAGTTCCTCCGCCGTACCGCCCCACATCGGGTATCTGTCTCCCAGTTCCCGCACCACCCATGCAACGCCGATAAAGTCAAAACCGGCCGCCTCGTAGTTGACTTCTCTGATACGGTATTCTCCCGCTGCAAGCTCTCGGAGCGCAACCCCGTCCATGGCACTTTCGCAATCCAATACGATTTCATAGCGATTCGTTTCCGTATTTAATATCCACCCGGAATCATCGTTGGGCCGAACGGGTTCTCCCTGTACTGCAATCGGCCCCTCAATCACAATCTGAAAATCCACCGGCGGAGTTGCGGTGTCAAGTCCGTGGAATATCTTTCTCACTCTGAGCGCAGACAAATCATCCACATGCAAACGAGTAAAATATTCGTTGACAAAATCCATACTCGCAGTTTCTCCGGATACGATGGTCACAGTCCCGACTCCGGGCTGCGGGAGATATGCGTACGCATCCCCTTCCACCGTTCCTCCGGTCTTTGTGACGGTGTAGGTTCCCGGCAGCAACTCAACGGGCAGCAGCAGTTCATATCTGTTTCGTGCCGAAACCCATGCAAAGTCGTCCGGGAAATACAGGACAATATTGTCTCCGCCCGGGACGATAACCGTGAAGACTATCGGCTCCGCAAACGTTACATCCGATGGCACAGGACCTATCACCTCATCAAAAGCGAATGCCTTTGTGAGCATCAGGAAGCCGGGCAAAGCAACCGTCAACCGACCGTTATTGCCCAACCAATGCAAGTCCACACGGTCATTGTCATAGGGGAAAGAGCGGTCAAATGACACGTGCGATGCCGTTTCGGTGGGATTTGCTTGTTTGAGCACAACACCTCTCCCGTCACCGTAGCCGGGGCGGCCCGGCTGATAGAACGGGTTGTTCGGATGAGGTTCCTCGAAAGCGAGTGTAACGTTCTGATCGCCGCGCCAGCGGTTGGTATAAAAATAGATTGCGCCGTTCGGGGCTGTATTTGCGGACTGATACGCTGCAGATACCCCTGCGAGAACACGCGCCTGATTTAATCCCACCACATAGTTGATGCGAATCGGCTGTGTGTTTCCGCTTACAACGCCGGTATCAGAGTCAACCGTGCGCATCGGAATCAGACTCGCCGGGATGTACCACCGTATCAATTGATCGCCCGCCGCCAAAGTGCGGCTCGTCGGTGTCTGCGCGCCGGCGGCACCGACAGCAGGTGTAAAAATTTCAGTAAACGTACCGCTTTGCAGGGCAGTAACCACGTGGAGAGTAATATACATCAAATTCGTCTGCCCGCCGGGGACAACGGGCGCAGAGAGCGTACCGCTCATGGGAAACACCTCTACGAGAGCCGCCGCATTCCCGGGATTCGTAATGCCGACAAAGTTCCTGTCCGCATCTGCGTAATAGAAGATGCTTGTGGTGTTCCCGTCGGCAATATTGGCCTGAATCAGCGCGGTCACCGTCGCCATTGGCACATAGTACGGCGAGCCGGACGCAGTACCGTAATTCAGGTGTTCATACAGAATCGTCTCATACGCACTCCGTACGGCCGCATTTGTAAGATTGAACCCGGCTCTGGAAAAAACAATGCCGTCAAAGGTCAACGTGAGCCCGTCGCGGAACTCCATATATTCACCCAACACATCGGAGAATACAATCCAGCCGTCAAAATCCGGAGAGGTACCGACATTGGTGACAGTCTCAGTACTGCGGGCTTGGATGTTGGTTGTGATAGAGCGAAACGCCTCCCGCAGCCCGTCTAAATCCGTTGCCTCAAAGTATGCGTCCGCAAAATCCAAGCCGGCAGCCCCCAGCCCGACGGCATTTATGACATTCACCTGCGCTTCGTCCCATATGTAAGTGCCAAAAACTTCTCTGCGCTGTGCGTTGAAGGCGATACTCGCCCCCGGGGCGGCGGCAAAACTGCGAAGCAAATCACCCATGGCGGGGTCTGAAGAGTTGGCATATGGGTTTGTTGTATAGGGGGAAGGTAAGCTCATACCATCTCGTATATTTGAGCCTATGGCATCGGCATTATTGTTTGCCGCCGTGTTAAACGGATCCATTGTCGCCCGAATCAAATCCGTGGCCGCTTGCGTCGGTTGGACACCGAGCCCGATGGTATAAAAGCCCACCGCAGGCGCGGGTTGTCCGCTCTGCCCGGCCACAATACCGTCGGGGAAGTAAGTATCCAATACCAGTTGCTTCCTGTGAGCCGCAGTCAGCACAGTAAGCAGACTGACACCCAGTTCACCGTACATTCCGTCACCGAGAAAACCGGCCGGAGCTGTCGGGCTCACGATTTGATTCCCGCTCGGCCCGGGTATAACTGGATTGCCGGCAACAGCAGGGTCAAACGCATAGTTCGTCCAACTCATCGTCGGCTCACCGTCTGTCATCAGTATCATGTTCGGCCTGCGGGTGACTGTGATATTTGTAACAGTACCGTCACTACCCGTCATAGGCACAACAGCGGTGGTGTCGGCCTGCTCTAATATTCGCGCACCCTCGAATATACCCCACTGTGTAGGCGTTGACCCTTGAACAAGGACGCTCTGGGTTCGGATTAACCCGCCGGGAACAACAGTCGTATCTGCCGTTGTAACAACAGTTACATGCGGCGCAGACCAACTGAAAAACATATCGTTATTCGCCCTGTAACGGCCAAGATCCAATATATTTTGAACCCTGGCATAGCCGCCGCTGCGGCCGCCGTATGCCACAACGGCGACCCGGTTCAAGGGGTTCGCATCCAGCAGGATACCGATAGCCTCGTTCAATGCGTCAACCAACAACGATATGCGAGGTGCTCCGGCACCCGAATCCGTATCGGCCATACTGCCCGACACATCGATAACAAATACAGTATCTGCCGGAATCGCGTAGCCCTGTGTAATGGGAAAGGATTGGCTCAAAGCCGAGAGCGTAACAATAAAATCGTCCGTGCCTGACCCCGGTTTGACACTCTTGTCCGTCCATATGCGCCCGTCGTGTACCCGCGGCACGTCAACGAAGCCCATGTCGGCAGAAGTATCCGGGTCGGCCAACCGCTCGGAAATCGTCAAAGGTATCGCACGGGTTCCGATCCCGTCGGCACGCAAGATATCCGGCTGCGTAGCTACCGTAAAAATGAACGCCGAACACATAAGCATGACAGCCAAGCACATACTGAGAATTCTTCTGAAGGGGCTCCCTCTCGTCTTTTTAGGATACATAACAGATGTCCTCCCTTGAATTATTCACATATCCTTCCTGATACTAGTTCTTCTTAAAAATATCTCAAAAGATATTTTTAAGAAGAACTAGTATAGACATGTTTTGCGCGACTTTTGCGCAAAATCAGCCCGTGCAACGGGCATATTTTCGATAGATTTCTATCGAAAATTAGTATGAGATTACACACACCTCATATATTCTGCCGCCCCGTGTCGTTTCTTCAATAGTAGCTCAATTTTATCATACCGTAATATCGTGTCAAGCAAGTCCTTGTTAACATTCGATTAAGAATCCTCCCGGCAGCCGCACCCTGTCGAAATTCACAAATTGTTTTCTTCCAATTCATGTTATGGCATATAATCCGGCCAATCATCACCCTATAATTATAGAATAAAACAAACCTCGCCTCAAATCGGGGCAGGTGCTCCGAACAAACTGCGACGGGATTTTCATCGGGACACCTGAAGGACAGACTATTCGTTTAAGCAGACCATTTGTGCAGGGTATTTGTAAAGGAGGCAGCGTCATGTTAATTACACGAATTAGAAAACCTGTTTCGATTTTGCTTGTGATTACAACAGTCCTATTCACCATTCCCTTTGCGTCCGGCTTTGCTGTAGCCGAGACATGCGGCGCATCGAACGCAGACGGCACGGCCGCCGCAACAACTGCGGATGCCGTGGGAACAGAAAGCATCGGAGCATCTGACAGTACGTCAGAACCGAGTGATACGGCTGCCGCGCCGAAAGAGGCAGCAGAGCAAACGGACGGCACAGAGAGCGGCTCCACAGCTCCATCGCCGGAGACCGAAGATACCAACGACACAACAGTCCCGGACAACGGCGCGGCCGCCGATTCGGAAAAAGCAGAAGCGGAACCCGAAGAGGCTGTCTACGGCTCAGATTTGCGAAACTTTGTCCGAAGCGTCACCGTGTTCGGCTTATGCCAAAGCACACCGACACGAATCAATCCCGAAATCGAGCCGCTCATGGCAGACACACCGTATCAATTTGCAATCGAGTTTGCGGAAACGGCATCGATGCAGCTCACCTATAATGACGACGGACTGCTGGAATACAGGCTCCCCCGCGCACTCGCGGCCGAGGCCGCACAGGGGGTACCGATTCGAGATGCAAGCAACGCAATCATTGGCCGGTATGCGGTGGACGCCGCGGGTCTTGTCACCTTGCGGTTTGACAACCCCGCCTACCTGACCCCCCTTGACGTGACCTTTACGCTTGAGATTATTGCCGCGCTTATGCCCGACACAAGCAGGCTGAATTTCGGCAACGGAATCATAATCGACATCCTGCCTGTGCCGACACTTACGGAAGTGGCTGCTGCGGAGATTATACCGCTGGCCGTCAGCAATGACCTGGCGAACTTCCTCACCGCCGCCGCCATGTGGGACATGAGTACAACGCCGCCGACAGAGATCATGCCGGGCAGCACCGCCTATATCGGCAAGTCGTATGAATTCAGACTTACCTTTGCTGAATCTACATCGTGGCAGATGGACAGCTCTGCTGCTATGACCTACCAACTTCCGAGCGGGCTCTTGATTCCGGTCCCCATTCCGCCGACCCCCATTTATAACGCCAATAACGTAGTTGTGGGCTCTTATACAATCGACACCAGCGGGCTTGTCTCTCTGACATTTTTAGATGTAGATCAGAACGGAAACGCAACCCCGGGCGTCAGTTACGTGGACAACTACACCAACGTAAGCGTTACGCTGAACATTTCCGCGCAGCTCATGGCAGGGAGCGGCGATTTGGGCTTCATCGCCGTCCAGCCGATTGCACCTCCGATGGGGTTCACCGTCAGCAAAACTTCCAGCTATGACCCGATAGAGGAAGTGATTCACTACATGATTACGATTACGGCACTCAACGGGCCGGTCAGTAACATCCAATTTGTGGACACGCCAATCATTGCCGGCACCAACGCATTTAACAACAGCCCCGATGCGTTCTCCGCTTTCACCTATCAGGCAAATATCGGAGCCATGCCCGGTACGCTCATGCCCATGCCCGTCAATCGAATTACCGGTACGCAGAACATGTTTACGTATACGTTTGCCGAGACTCTAAACACGGGTGACGCAATCATCGTTCGGTATTCCCTTGACTTAAAGCAGTTTATCTCAAACAACCCGCAGCTCGTCCCCGGCTTGCTGCAGTACCAGTTTACGGTGCAAAATAATGTCGCAATCCAAGGCTCTGGCTCAAACGGAGAGACGGATACAGAGCAAGGCACAAGCACGGACTACGTAAAAAAAGTGTTCCCCATCACAAAGACCGGGGTGCTTGTCCCGCCGGACGGAACCAATCCCTATTACAGACTGCAATGGACCATCACCATCGGTGACGGCCTTACAACCCAATTGAATGACGGCACAATTACCGACACCCTCGGACCCGGCCTGGTGCTCCCGTCCAATTTGGCCGATATCACCGTCACCTATTCCGATAACGCATCTCCCGCAAATACCGTGACGCAAGACGGCGTGACCGCCGGCATTGTGCCCAATGGGACAGACACCGGATTTACACTCACCGTACCCGGGACCGGGTTAAACGGAACGCCCGCGAGCGGCATCTACGAGATTCAGATTGTATTCTATACGCAAATCAACACCCCGCCCATTTCAGGCCAACCGCCTGTTACTTACACCAATTTGGTAGATTTCGCGGACGGAAACGGCAATGACTACAGCGCAAGCGGACGTGTTCCGCTCATCCCGCCCGGGTACACAGAGGTACTCCATAAGACTACATCCGGCATATGCGGCACTCCGAGTACCGGATACTACGTGGACTACACAATTATAGTCAATGTACCCGCGGGACTGTTGGGAGAGCCGCTCTGGCTCATCGACGATTTAGGCTTTTTCCCCGGCGGCGTTCCTATAACAAATGACTTCTCAGCAAACATCAGCAACTTTACCATCTCGGCAACGCCCACGAATCCGGGAGCCCCACCCCTTATTCCCGCCTTCCAATACATAGGTCCGGTACCTGCTTCGGTCGGCAACACGAACACATGGGCAATCTTCTTCGGCACAACCGAGCTGCCATCGCAGCTGGGCGGGAGCGGGCTAATCGGCTGGCCGTATAACAACGCGGTGACCATACTCGTCGAATATCAAATCGCAATACCGCCCGACACAATCACGGCCTTACAGAACACCCCCGGCAGTTCCCTGCAAAACGCGGCCTATCTGGTCAATAGCACCGGCCCTTTCGTGTGGGGCGTTAACGACGTGGGCGGGCAGAATACCGTTGACTACTGGCCCATCTTCAAAACAGGCCAGGCGACAGGGGACCCGAGCTTATTCGACTACACCGTGACCATCAAGGGCGGCTATTCACTCAACAGGCCCGCACCCTTGTTGCCGGCGACCAATGCAGTAACCGGCGCACCGAGCACCCCGATTTACACGGACACCTTCGACAGCAGAATGGCGTATATGCCGGGCTCCTTCTACGTAGTCGTGAACGGCACAACCATCTCGGTACCCGACGCCAATGTAAACGTGGCCGGCAACGTACTCACCGTGGACTTTTCGGCCTTCGGCCCGGCAAACTGGTTCGCTGTGAACAATGACTTCACGGTACACTACCAATTGTACTTGCTCCCGTCGGCCATACCGCCGCCGGGCGGGACACTATCCCCGCCCGCATTAACAAACACCGCGGCCATTGCAGTAAATCCGGGACAATGTACTTTTGAAAACAGTACCACAGTCACCTATAGCCAGACCCCCATCAATAAAACCATGACGCCCTCACAACCGGGCTCTGACCTGATTCACGTGGCAATCGTCATCAATCCCGACGGCAGTATCCAATTTGCGCCATCGGGCGGAGCGGCTCCGCCGCTTGTGATTGCCCAAGACGTGCTGACTAATCTGATGCTCTACACCGACACAATCCAGTTCTACACTCAGACACCCATTACTGTCGGAACAGATACCGTGTGGGACGGCAATTGGATTCCGCAAACGCCAATCAACTTTAATACCTACAGTCTGCCTTGGAGCGTGAATGTGCAGAGCCGCACGGTCGTTGACTTCGTAATTCCCAACGGAACGCCCGTCATGATTACATACGATGCACTCGTTACACTTCCGCAGGGTGTCGCAGGTACGATTAGTAACAGCATCAGCATCTACGACCTCAACGACGGCGTGGAGAGCGGTAACTATGTAGTTGGTAACACGGTAGTCGGCGCGGATGCCAGCAAGCTGACCCTCCGCGTGTTCAAGAAAGATAATCTGGGCCGGAACCTCCCGGGCGCAGCGTTCAGCCTGTACGTGACAGAGCTGCCGAATTATACCGGCCCCGATGGCCTGACGGAAACGGTGACGGTAGGCGGGCAGACCTTCTACAAGCTGGGAGATGCGGTCACAGACGCAAACGGCATGGCAATCTTTGACAATGCTTGGATTAACACCTCATATAACTTTTTGTTCATGCTGGTGGAAACTTCGGCACCGACGGGATACACCGCACTATACGACCGAACCTTCTTTACCGTCAACCCGGGAATCAACCCCGCATGGATTAGTGCTGCGGAAGTAACACTCGGAGGGAATATAACTAACATCTCCGACTTCATTTCCGTTATAAACGTCCCCTCAAACTATGCGGCCGGCAACTTGGTTCTGCAAAAACGATTCCTCGGGATTTCCAATACCACGGTGCAGCAGAACCTGCAAGATTTCCAAATCGTGATTGCAGACCCGCTGGGCGTGGAGACAACCTATGGTCTCACGGATGTTCTAAATCCCTTGGGTATAGTCTTAGAAAACATCCAGTCCGGGACATACTTTATCACCGAACTAAACTATGAAGTGCCGAACTATACCTGTGTGGTGTCCCCTCGGCTGCCGCTCCGATTGGATGTACTGCCTGTCGATGCAGCTGCAGGGATAACGCTCACCATTGACAACATCTATACCCCCATCTCCCCGCCGGAACCGCCGATACCACCCGTGCCGCCGATACCGCCGATACCCGCTAAACCAATCGGGTCTTATCCGTCTGGTCCGCAAACCGGTGATAGCCGTGACATATGGCTTTGGATTCGCTGCCTAATCTTAGGCCTCTCCCTCTCGGGCAGTACCCTGTGGCTCGGATACCGCGAGAGACGGCAAAAGATAGGACGGAAATAACAGGTTAGTCTCATATTAGTATTCAAGTGCGCTTGATTCGCCATGCTAAAATGGAAAACCCCACGCTATTTTTTAGCGTGGGGTTTTGCCATACTCACTGGCAGCGGGTGAAGGATTTGAACCCTCACATACGGAGTCAGAGTCCGCTGTGCTACCATTACACAAACCCGCTGTATGGACGAACACCATTATATAAGATTTTCGCCCGTTGTCAAGTCTTTATATAAAGGCACACGAAACGCCCAAGGGCAAAACAAATGTAGGGGCGGCCATTGGCCGTCCGCTTCGGTTGCAATATCAAATTTCCGTATGCGTTTATCCTGTCACAGTCCCCACGTAAATAAACCCACCGGGCGCAGGCGGCACATCCTGCCGCCCCGTCTCAAACCGAAACGTCCCGCCCTCCGCCTCTGTAGCCAAAGCCAAGTGGCAAAGCGCGATGCCGGCATCTAATTCTTCCAAATTATAGAGTTTCGCCCAAAGCTTGCCCGGAATCTCCTTGTAGACATGAATCAAACCGCCCGCAGCGATAAAATGCCAAGGCTGCAAATTGCGCCCCGAGGGAGCCAGCCGAGCGGCTTCCAAGCGAGAATCTTCCCCGGTAGAAATCTCTGCAAGCGATTTGCGTTTAAACGCGTCAACCGTCCGAGTACCATCCCCCACAGGCGCACCGAAGCAGATGCTCAGAATATCCGACGCCCCGGTAGATTTCTCCCGTCCTTTGGTCACACCCAACCAACAGGCACCCAACCCGCGAACCGACAGATACAAATCCAACTGCTGGAACAAAAAGCCCGCACAGAGGTCACGATACGGCTGTGCCTCGCCCGAAATCACCACGAAATGCGGTGCCTTCGGTGTCAGCATCCCCTTGACCTCCCTCGGCACAGCGAATCGATGCCCGATAGACACCTCCGGCAACAGCGGCCGCATCGTGCCGATGAAGTCTGCGATTTCTTGCAAGGTCGATGCCTCCAACGGCTCCGCCTGATACTTTCGGACGGATTTGCGTAGGAAAATTTGATTGTGTAGGTTCATGGGTGGTTATCCTCCGATATTTTGTAAGGCCACAACCAGCGGCCAGATTTCGTCCGGGGTTACGCCCGAGCCGTTGACACGAACCATGGTTTGTTCGTTGATGATGAGGTCGAAGGCGATAATACCCCGCCCGGATTCTGCCCATTCCCCGCTCCATAATTCAAAACGGGTATCTAAGAGGTCACGCGTAAGCTCTTCCAAATGAAAGGGAGGTCTCCATCCTGCCAAATCCAAATCCACAATCTCTTCCACAGTCCAAAATATTTCCGGATGGCCGTGAGCCCTCCCAACCGACACATCTTCCCAGTTCACGAAAAGGCTGTTTTCAAATTGCCCAATGTATTCAAACCTCCAACGTGAAGCCGAACGCAAGCTAAACCCCTCCGGCTGCGGGAGGTATGCGCCAAAGTCAGGATCTTGACGTGCTTCTTCTATAGTCTCAAAACCAATACTTTCCCGTACGGGTCGAGGCGGGTCAGCCAGTATTTCCCACTACGCAGAGCCGGCTAAGATAATTCTGTAGACGACTTCCGTCAATACAGGTTCGAGGTCTTCACCCAAGCTCCCGCCGGAAACACGAATATGATAGTTTAGGCCCCCGAAAGAAAACTCTGCTACTGTGTTTCTCCAATCTGCAAAGGCAAATATCTCTACACCATGCACCATCGTGCGCACGCCCTGTGCGTTTTGCATTCGTTTGGAAAAGCTAAGAGAAGAATTATCTCCCCAGCCATACGCTTCACCGATTCGGATGAAATCTGCATCAGTAATCCAAATGCGAGCGGAAATGTCCTCCTTGAATTCCAACCACGCGTCAACTTCTGTATGTTCAATTTCTTCGCCCGACCGCTCTACATGATAATGCACTCTCACCTCTGTGGCAGACTGCTCAAATCCAGGCAATAAGTAACACACCTGCTCTGCCTCAAGCTCGTAGCCAAAGTCAGCCGGAAGGAATTGCGCTCGGGCAGACCCTATACCCGTATCCTCAATCGGATTCACCACAAGCGGCACAAACCTCTCTCCGCACCCCGAAACCCCAACCACACAAACCGCCAACACCAAAACCAAAAACAACACTTTCCGTTTCACATCCAAACCCTCCCTTTCAACACCACCCAAATATTCCCTTGACTTTTCCCCTGCACTCGGCATATAATACCACTAGTGGCGGGGGCATAAAAGCCGAGCGGCTCTGTATTCAGACAGAACGCTCGGCTTTATCTTATGTATTAAAATATCATGGTCGCAAAATAATCCTCCGGCGTCTCCGCTCTGCGCAGGAGCTCAATCGAACCGTCCGCCGCCAAAAGCAGCTCTGCCGAGCGCAGTTTACCATTGTAAGTATACCCCATCGCATGGCCGTGCGCGCCTGTGTCGTGGAACACCACGTAATCGCCGATTGCAATCTCCGGCAAGCTGCGGTCGATGGCGAACTTGTCGTTGTTCTCACAGAGCGACCCCGTCACGTCGTAGACGTGATCCAAAGGTGCGTCCTCCTTGCCCAGCACCGTGATATGGTGGTAAGAACCATACAAAGCAGGCCGCATCAGATTGGCGGCACAGGCATCGAGCCCCACATACTGCTTGTAGATGTCCTTCTTATGCAGCACCCGGCTCACGAGACAGCCATACGGCCCAAGCATAAAGCGGCCGAGTTCCGTGTAAATCGCCACGTCACCCATGCCCGCAGGCACCAGAATTCGCTCATAGGCCGCCCGCACCCCCGCGCCGATGACGGCGATGTCGTTCCCCCGCTCGTCGGGCTTGTGGGGGATGCCAATCCCGCCTGAGAGGTTGATGAACCCAATCTTCGCTCCCGTCTTCTTGTGCAAATCCACCGCCAACTCGAATAAAATTGCCGCCAAGGCCGGATAGTAGTCGTCTTTAATGGTGTTGGACGCCAAAAATGCGTGGATGCCGAACTCTTTCGCCCCGTAGGCCATGAGTTTCGTATACGCCTCGGCCATCTGCTCGGCCGTCATGCCGTATTTGGCATCACCGGGGTTATCCATAATCTCGTTATCCAGCGCAAACACCCCGCCGGGATTGTAACGGCAACTGATTTTCTCGGGAATCCCGGCCGTCTCGGCGAGGAAGTCCACGTGGGAGAGGTCATCCAAGTTGATAATCGCACCCAGCTCCCGTGCTTTGACGAACTCCTCCGCAGGGGTCACATTGGAAGAAAACATAATCTCCTCCCCTACTATCCCCAACCGCTCGGCGAGCAAAAGCTCCGTCAGCGAGGCACAATCTACCCCGCAGCCCTCCTCGTGGAGAATCTTCAAAATCCCCGGTGTGGGCGTAGCTTTCACGGCGAAATATTCCTTAAAGCCCGGATTCCAAGCAAACGCCGCACGGAGCCGCCGCACGTTTTCACGAATCGCTGTCTCATCATACAGATGAAAGGGCGTTGGATGGGTCTTGACAATCTCTCTGACTTGTTCTAAGGTTACAAATGGCTCTTTCATGGGTCACGGTCTCCCTCTATTGGTTTGCTACCCTTTATATTACCGTAAAAATTGCCGGAATGCAAGAATTGATGTACAATACTTACGGTTGCACCCATGTAGGGGCGAACTGCGCGCGCCTGCACTCGCCCCCCTCCACCCGCAACAAAAGCGGCCATCCCCCAAAGAAGATGACCGCCCGCAGTATTCGATTATCGGGAACACCGCTTGACACAAAACCTACACGCCGGTCTTTGACCATTCGCTCTCAGCAGTTTTCTTATATCTAAGACCTCTGCACTACTCTCAAATCATAGGCATCGCTGCCCAAGCTAAGCGGCGGAGACCGCCCACCAAAAGCACCGGTCTGGCGTCCTTCCGTTCATAAACGCAACCGACTTTTTTGTGTCTGAGGCTAGTATGTACCGTATCCGCACAGATACCCGATGAAAATTTTTGATTTTTTACCATCGTCACGAATACAATAAACCACAGGACAACCTACATACACAGAAACGAGGAACCCCATCATGGACACCATCACAAATCTCTTCAACTTTCAAGGCATCAGCACCATTATCATCGCAGGACTCGTCATCTTTCTCGCCGTCACCCTCTTGAGCAAACCTTTCCGCCTTATCTTCCGTCTCCTGCTGAACACAGGCTTCGGATTTGTCGCCCTGTTTCTTTTGGAATTTCTGGGCGGCGGTCTCGGCATCTCTCTGGGGATTAACTGGATCAACGCCCTCGTCATCGGCATCCTCGGTCTCCCCGGTGTGGGACTTTTGCTGATTTTGCAATGGCTGATGATTATTTGATTGTATATCTGCCTCACCGTAGGGCGCGATGTCCTCATCGCGCCGTATTCCCATACATACAACGCCCGGCGCACAGAGGGCGTCGCGCCCTACATTCGGACAATTGCATCGCACAAATTTTAAAATAGAAACCGAGCATACGGCAGAAAAACGCCAAAAAACACCGGAAATCAAAGTGCGCCCCGCGCCAAATGAAAAATATGTTGACAGGCTATAGTCTCTATGGCATAATAATCTAGCGTTTACAGAATGCAAAATATAGTTGGAGGCTAGAAACCTATGTCCACTTTCATGGAAAAAAAGGAGACCGTTTCCCGGAAATGGTACATCCTTGACGCAGCGGGCAAGCCCCTCGGCCGCACGGCCACGGTGGCGGCCGACATTCTCCGGGGCAAGCACAAAGTGACCTACACGCCCCACGTTGACTGCGGTGATTTCGTCATCATCATCAACGCAGACCAAGCCGTTCTGACGGGCAAAAAGCTCGACCAGAAAATTTACTATCGCCACTCCGGTTGGCCGGGCGGTCTGAAAGAGACGAAGTACCGCCGTCTCATGGAGACAAAGCCTGAATTTGCCATGCAGCACGCAGTACGCGGCATGTTGCAAAAAAACACCATCGCACGCGGTCAGTTAGGCCGTCTCAAGGTCTATCGCGGCGGCGAACACAAGCACGAGGCACAAATGCCCGTCGCTTGGGAAGCATAAGGGAGGTAGAGACGAATGTATAAGAGCAAAAAACCGTACCACTACGGCACAGGCAGAAGAAAGTCCTCTGTCGCCCGTGTCCACCTCTTTGCCGGCGGCACAGGCCAGATTACCATCAACAACCGCGACATCGACGATTACTTCGGGCTTGAGACCCTCAAGCTCATCGTCCGTCAGCCGTTAAACCTCGAATCCATCGCCCTGCTGGACAAAGTGGACATCCGTGCCACCGTCTCCGGCGGCGGTGTAACCGGCCAAGCCGGTGCCATCCGTCACGGCATCGCCAGAGCCCTCCTGCTCTTGGACGAAAATTATCGTCCCGCGCTCAAGGCCGCAGGGTTCTTAACCCGCGACCCGAGAATGAAAGAGCGTAAGAAGTACGGCCTCAAAGCCGCCCGGAGAGCACCGCAGTTCTCCAAGAGATAACATGTATACAAAGAGCCAACGGAGTTTTCCGTCGGCTCTTTGTTTTTGTCTCTTGCCCATGTAGGAATGTCGCCGCAGGCGGCGGGGTAGCCTGCCTTGACCTTTGTTAGGCGGCCATGAAGAGTCAAGGACACCGCCACCTGCGCCATACACACCACAGCAAATTTGAAACGTGCGGGGCGGCCAATGGCCGCCCCTGCAAAGGGTACCCCCCAAAAAAGACACACCCCGCACCGTGGGCTTTTTCTTCCGGTTTTCCCATATAACTATATTGACAGCGGCCTCTTCTTGCCCCATAATTGTAATATTACGTCGAAACACGCAGCGAAAGAACTTCCTCATACAGACCGCCGTGCCGTATTTTAGAAACCCCAAGCAAATTATTCGGCCGAAAATCGGCCAAGGCTGACCCCTTAAACACATAAATTCACAAAAGGAGAATACAAACACATGGGCTTAATCCGAGCAGCAAAAGGCGCGATCGGTGGTGTACTCGCAGACCAGTGGAAAGAGTTTTTCTACTGCGAGGCCATCCCGACGGACATCATCCTCATCAAAGGCCAGCACCGTGTCAACCCCGGCTCGGCCAACACGAAAGGCAGCGACAACATCATCTCCAACGGCTCCGTCATCGCCGTAGCGGACGGACAGGCGATGGCGATTGTGGAACAGGGCCAAGTCGTCGAGTTCTGCGCCGAACCCGGCGAGTTTATCTTCGACACGTCCACGGAACCCAGCATTTTCCACGGCCCGCTGGGCAAGAACATCATCGACACCTTCAAAAACGTCGGCAAACGCTTCACCTTCGGCGGCCAGCCGGGCAAAGACCAGCGGGTGTACTACTTCAACATCAAGGAAATCACGGGCAACAAGTACGGCACACCCCAGCCCATCCCCTTCCGTGTGGTGGACAATAACATCGGGCTGGACATCGACATCTCCATCCGCTGTCACGGCAAATATTCCTACCGCCTCACCGACCCGCTCCTGTTCTACACCAACGTCTCCGGCAACGTGGCACAGGCGTATCGGCGTGACCAAATCGACGCACAGCTCAAGGCCGAGCTGTTAACCGCGCTCCAACCCGCCTTTGCGCAAATCAGCGCACAGGGCATCCGCTACAGCGCACTCCCCGGCCACACGGCTGAAGTCTCGGCGGCCCTCAACGAAATCCTCTCCGAGAAATGGACGAACCTGCGCGGCATCTCGATTGCGACTTTCAGCATCAAGAGCGTCACCGCCTCCCCGGAGGATGAGCAGCTCATCAAAGACCTCCAGCGCAAGGCCGTCATGCGCAATGCCGACATGGCGGGCGCAACCCTCGTCTCCGCCCAAGCCGATGCCATGCGGGCCGCCGCCGCAAACGAGAGCGGCGGCATGGGTGCCATGATGGGCTTCATGGGCATGAACGCCGCCATGAACGCAGGCGCGAACGCAAACGCCGGCCAATTTTTCCAGATGGCCGAACAACAGCAACAGGCCGCTCCCGCCGCCGCACCGTCCGCCGCAATCGGCTGGGCCTGTCCCTGCGGTGAGACCAACACGGGCCGTTTCTGCTCCGAGTGCGGCACCGCCCAGCCCGCTCCGCCCGATACTTGGGCCTGTCCCTGCGGCGAGGCAAACACAGGCCGCTTCTGCTCCGAATGCGGCGCACAAAGACCGTCCGCCGGTTGGACGTGCGAATGCGGCGCGCAGAATACGGGTAGGTTCTGCAGCGAGTGCGGGAAACCGCAGGCGTAAGTATATTTCGATAGCAAAACCGGCCGACAGGACATCCTGCCGGCCGGTTTTTTGTTATGCGGGTAGTGTGGCCGCCCTGCGTTTCGCATTACACCGACACCCCGCATATCGCATATGCAATAATCCCACGGGGCGTCGGGGACGCCGCCCCCTGCGATACGTACCTCACGGCAAATTTGAAACGTGCGGACGGCCAATGGCCGCCCCTACAACATACGCGCCCCGCAGGACCACCCCGTCAGGCTTCGCCTGCCACCCCTCCAAGGAGGGGAATTTTGCGCCCCTATGTGGAGGCTCGTTCCAAACTTTGTGCGTCAACGGCGGCCAAGATATTTCGGTGGACTAATTTCAGAGTTCGCTTGAGTTCTATGTGTTTTGCTTTGGCTAAATGGTGGGCTTCTTCTGCTTCGTCCATTATGGTTTCGAGTTTATACAGAGCGGTTTTGATTTCGGTTCTGGCATCGGCTATGGCTTCATCTAACAAAGCGTTTCCCTCCTTTCCGCAAAGATTTTCAGACCCCATCGCAGGGCTGAAAAAACACAGCACGGGTGAATACACCCATACTGTGACACGGTTAGTGAAAGTCCTCTACGAAGCGGCCCTCTTGTCCTGTTTGCGGGAATGTGATATACTAAGGACTGCGATGGGGCCCGTGAGGGTCACGCATGGGGTGGCACGCACACCCTGTGACATCGGGAGGTTGCCTCCTGCCCGATGCCATCGTATTATTTTATTGGTTTTTCCAGCTTGGGGATATTCTATCACAAACATAAGCGGGATGCAAGAACAAAATGTAGGGGCGGCCGACCTCGGTCGCCCGCCGTATCAAATCGTACCCCTGCCTCCCTGCGGCAAATACACATAAGCCGCAAAGGCTCCTTTTCCAACTGACGCCCCAAGAGCGAAGCGATTGGCTTGGCGGAAGGAGTGCCTGTGGTGCAAAGGAGCTGTCGCCGTAGGCGACTGAGGATTGCCCTTGACCTTTGTAGGGCGCGATGTCCTCATCGCGCCGTGCGCTGAACCTACGGGGGTGATGCGGCGCGATGAGGACATCGCGCCCTACGAGAGGTTGGCGCATAAGGCCTGAAATCCTCCGTCAGGCTTCGCCTGCCGCCTCCTTTGAAACGCGAAAAAACCGTTCATATAATTTGAGACACGGACGGCTAATGGCCACCTCTACAAAACACACACCCACAAAAAACACCGGCCCCTCTCGGAGCCGGTGTCTCTATCTAAACCCTAAAAAATCGAAAACGCAATAATCACACCGACGAAGGCAATCGAAATCGTCGTCACAAGCTTAAACAGCGTGTTGAGCGACGGCCCCGAGGTGTCTTTAAACGGGTCACCCACGGTGTCACCGATGACGGCGGCCTTGTGGTTATCGGACCCCTTCCCGCCGTATTCACCGCTCTCGATATACTTCTTTGCGTTATCCCAAGCCCCGCCGGCATTGGCCATGAAAACCGCCACCGCAAACCCGGCGACCGTAGCACCCGCAAGCAGTCCGACAACACCCGCCGGGCCGAGGATAAACCCGGTTGCCAACGGTGCCGCAACACCGACCAAAGACGGTAAAATCATCTCGCGCAGGGCACTCTTCGTGCAGAGGTCAACACAGGCTGCATAATCCGCCTCGGCCTTCCCCTCCATCAAACCGGTAATCTCCCGAAACTGCCGCCGCACTTCCAGCACGATACTCTGTGCCGCCCGTTGGACGGAAGCCATCGTCATCGCTGTAAACACGAAGATGAGCACAACGCCGAGGAACAGGCCAATCAAAACAGGCGGATTGTTCAAACTGAGCTCCATAGGTGCCCGCCCCGCCTCTAAAAGCCGTGCATTTGCAACGTTCACAAAAGACGCAATCAACGCCAGCGATGTGAGTGCCGCGGAACCGATGGCAAAGCCTTTGCCTGTCGCCGCAGTCGTGTTGCCCAGCGAATCCAGCGCGTCCGTGCGTTCACGGACTTCCGGATCCATGTGCGCCATCTCGGCGATGCCGCCCGCGTTGTCGGCCACGGGGCCGTAAGCGTCACAGGCCAGCGTGATGCCGAGCGTAGAGAGCATACCCACAGCGGCGATACCGACACCGTAAAGCCCTTGCGAGAAGGACAGGCCATAGTAATCCTCCACGCCCGCTGTCAGAATACCGCCGGATGCGAGGAAACTCACCAATACCGAAGCCGAGATAATCAGCACGGGCGGCAAGGTGGACTTCATCCCCAGCGCAATCCCGCCGATGATGATAGTCGCAGGCCCCGTCTCCGAGGCCGCCGCCAGTTTCTTGGTTGGCTTGTAGTGGTCAGAGGTATAATACTCCGTGAAGTAGGCGATCAGACAACCCGCCAGCACGCCGACGATAATCGAGATGAAAATGCCCAACCAACGGTCGCCCATGATGAAGAAGGTAATCGGAGCCGCCGCAACCGTCGCCAAAATGGCGGCAATATACGTCCCCTTGCGGAGCGTATGCAGAAGCTGTTTCTGCGTGGCACTCTCCTTGGTGCGGATGAAGAACGACCCGATTACAGAGGCCAGCACACCCGCCACGGCAATCGCCACCGGCAGGAACATGGCGTTCCAATGCAAATCCAAGACGTAAAACGCCGCAAAACCCAAAGCGATAGCCGCGTGCATGGCCTTGATGTAGCTCTCGTAGAGGTCGGCACCCATCCCGGCCACGTCGCCCACGTTGTCGCCCACGTTGTCGGCAATGACGGCGGGGTTACGGGGGTCATCTTCGGGAATCCCGGCCTCGACCTTACCAACAAGGTCGGCACCCACGTCAGCGGCCTTGGTGAAGATACCGCCGCCCACACGGGCAAAGAGTGCAAAAGCCGACACACCGACACCGAACATGACCATGTTCTCCGCAATCACACCGGGTGAAGCATCAAACACAAAGCGCAGCACCAAGAACCAGACCGCAACGTCCAAGAGAGCCAGTCCCACCACGGTAAAGCTCATCACCGTGCCGGAGGCAAATGCGACCTTGAGACCCTGATTGAGACTCACGCTTGCCGCTTGCGCCGTCCGCACGTTGGCTCTGGTCGCAATCTTCATGCCGAAGAAAGCGGCCATTTGCGAGAAAACGCCGCCACTCAAAAATGCGAAGGGGATAAACGGAGATGCCAGCTCAAAAAAGGCCAGCACAGCCAGAAGTATCACCATCGCCACGTAAAACACAGATATCGTTCTAAACTGCCGCCGGAGATACGCCCCGGCCCCCGCCCGTATGGAGGCGGAGATTTTTTTCATGGTCTCATTGCCCTCGGAAAATTTCATCACTTTCCGGCTCTGGAAAAACGCAAATACCAAAGCAAGGGCCGCACCCACCAAGACTATCCACCAAGCATTTTGAAAATTCATCGTCTGTCATCATCCCTTTCTAGTTTACACTTCTCTTTCATTCCCTACTGTTTTACACAAGCAAGGACACTCCATTCATTCTAACACAAAAAGTATAATTTGCAAGCCCGCCCTCACAATTTATGACAGAAAATCTCACTTTGACATATATAGCCAAAAAGAGTACAATATAAACAGACTTTTCTATGCACAGGGCCAATACCGCTCTTTGCCTTTGACCTGCAATCCAAATCCCGTCCGCCAAAGTCGGGCCACCACCATTGTTAATTGCTAATCAGCGACTGAAAGGAGCCAAAAATGCTCAGTATCTTCGACGTCACCGGCCCGATCATGATAGGGCCGTCCAGTTCCCACACAGCGGGGGCCGCACGCCTTGCGCGGGTCGCCCGTGCGCTGACCGGCGCGCCTTTTACGCATGTCTCTTTCGGCCTCCACGGTTCTTTCCACGACACTTACCTCGGCCACGGCACCGATAAAGCACTCTTAGCGGGCGCACTCGGTATCCGAGAGGATGACGAAGCCCTTCGAGACGCCCCCGCCCTCGCCGAAGCCGCCGGGGTCACCTACGACTACTACAGGGCGACTTTGGAGGGCGTCCACGAGAACGCTGTGGAGATTACGTTCCATCTGGACAGCGGCAAGACTTTTTCCGTCATCGGCTCCTCCGTCGGCGGCGGCCAAATTGTCATCCAGCGGGTGGGCAACTTCCAAACCGAATTCACCGCCCTCCTGCCCACGCTGATGATAGAGCATCTGGACCGCCGCGGCATCTTCAGCGAAATCACCCACACCCTCAGCGAAGCGGGCATCAACATCGGCACCATGAAATCCACCCGTTCCGCCAAAGGCGGCTACGCCTGCTGTTTGGTAGAGGCCGACGAAGCAATTCCCCCCGAAATAGTAGAACAAGTAGCCGCATTAAACGATGTCTACAGCGCAAAAGCTGTGAATGCTGTGTAGGGACGACCAGGGGGCCTTTGCCCTTAGCCTCCCTCTCCGGGAGGTGGCCGCCGCAAAGCGGCGGGCGGAGGAAGTTGCCCTTCATTCTACATTCTACATTTCGGAGGTTCCCCATGTACAATTCCATCGCCCAAATGATTAGCATCGCCAAGGAGTGCAAGGTCCCCCCTTGGCAAGTCGTTCTGGAAACTGAAATGATACTCTCCGAACGCACGGAGGAAGAAATCTTCGCCCGGCTCGCTGAGCGTTACGCCGTTATGGTGCGCTCCGCCGAAAAAGCCTTAGAGACCCCTCAACCCACTCCGCTGGCCGGGTTAATCAAGGGCATCGCCATGACCCAAAACACTTACGCCGAGACGGGCGGCATCTCCGGCGGATTCATCAACAAACTCATGGCCCGTGCCCTGTCCTGCAGTGAGGTCAACGCCTCCATGGGCAAAATCGTGGCCGCCCCCACCGCCGGGGCCTGCGGCATCCTCCCCGCCGTGCTGATGACCGTGGGCGAGCAATGTGAAAGCAGCGAGCGTGCCGTTTTGGAAGCCCTGCTCCTCGCCTCCGGCGTAGGGCGCGTGATTATGGAAAACGCTACTGTCTCGGGTGCCGAGGGCGGCTGTCAGGCCGAATGCGGCGTCGCCGCCGCCATGGCCGCCGCAGCGGCGGTCTATCTGTACGGGGGTGACAGCGATACCTGCGCAAACGCCGTGGCCATCGCCCTCATGAACGTCTTAGGCCTGGTCTGTGACCCCGTGGCGGGACTGGTACAAGTCCCCTGCGCAGGACGGAATGCGTCACAGGCTGTCAACGCCGTCATCAGCGCAGACATGGCTCTGGCGGGGATGAGAAGTATCATCCCGCCTGATGAGATGATTACGGCAATGCTCCATGTAGGGCGTGCCTTGCCTACGGATTTGCGGGAGACAGGCAAAGGCGGTGCCGCCGCCACGCCTACGGGATGTGCCGTGTATGACGGATTGTTTAAACGTGGTGAGTGTGCTCAGTAAATTGCATTTGCATTCAAATAATCATTGTCGAGTGCATTCAATGTTTGATTTTCCTTGTATCAATTATCCTATGTAGGGACGGCCATTGACCGTCCGCCCCCCTGATGATATGTTTTGTTGTTTGGGAAACGTGCGGACGCGCAATGCGCGCCCCTACATTGTGTTTGCGGAGGGGAATAGAGGGCAATGTCTGCCCCTGCAACTAACCCGCACAGCCCACTCCGCCCTTAGCTGTCAACTTTCCACTTTCAACTGTATACTGCCCCCCAAAAATCTCCCCCTTTACAACCCAAACAAAATATGGTAACATACATAAGCCCCTTGCCGGGACGCAGGACAAGGCCGAACAGCATCGGCATCTTTCTGACCTACGTCTCAGCTCGGCGGAAAACTCAAACAAAGAAAGGACGAACTATCATGATTACCAAAGACCAAAAAACCACAGTCATCGAAGGCAACCGCACCCACGAGACCGACACCGGCTCCCCGGAGGTGCAAATCGCCATCCTCACCGAGCGCATCCAGCAGCTCACGGAGCATCTGAAAATCCACAAAAAGGATAATCACTCCCGCCGCGGCCTCCTAAAGATGGTCGGCAGACGCAGAAGCTTGCTGGACTATCTGGCCAAAAAAGACATTGAGCGTTACAGAGCCTGTATCGCAAAGCTCGGCATCAGAAGATAAGTATAGGGGCGACCGTCCTCGGTCGCCCGTTTTCTTATTCTACAGGCTTTGTCCCTCATGAACTCTAGCTAAATCGGGCATACTACCCGCTAGCAATACAACAACTACAAAAGGAGCAACTCATCCACCTTAGCAGTTGAACATGCGCCTCGAAGCGGGGCCTATGCTCAAGTGCTAAATTGGATTGCCCTGCTCCTTTTGAGATGAAAGGAGCAAAAATAATGCAATGCAACAAACGTGAATTCCCCGATCAAAAGAGCTTTTCCATGGACTTCGCAGGCCGTCCCCTCACCATGGAGGTGGGCAAACTGGCAGAGCTCGCAGGCGCATCCGTCCTCGTCAAATACGGCGAGACAACGGTCCTATGTACCGCAACCGCATCCGCCCGTCCGAAAGACGGCATCGACTATTTCCCGCTCGCCGTAGACTTCGAGGAGAAGCTCTACGCCGTGGGCCGCATCCCCGGCTCTTTCCTGCGCCGTGAGGGCCGTCCCTCCGAGCGGGCCATGCTCGCCAGCCGTATGATTGACAGACCCATGCGCCCGCTCTTCCCCGATGACCTGCGCAACGACGTTGTCATCGTCTGCACCGTGCTGTCGGTAGACCACGACTGCAACCCGGAAATCGCCGCCATGGTCGGCGCGTCCGCCGCCGTCTCTATCTCCGACATCCCCTTCAACGGCCCCATCGCCTCCGTCGGTCTCGGCTATGACGGGACAAACTTCTTGCTCAACCCGACCACGGCGCAGCGTGACACCAACAAAATGTACGTCACCGTAGCGGGTAACAGAGACAAAATCGTCATGATTGAAGCCGCCGCCCAAGAGGTCTCGGACGAAGTCATGCTCGACGGCATCAAGCACGCCCACAAAGAAATCCAACGTGTTATCGCACTCATCGACCAAATGGTTGCAGAAGTCGGCAAAGAGAAGTTCACTTACGAGCAGGCTTCTTTCAACGCGGAGCTGTTTGACCTCGTAAAAGATAACTTCTACGCCGCCTTTGAACACGCCATGGACACCGACGATAAGAAAGTCCGCGAGGGGCGCATCAATGCCATCTACGACGACATCGCCGCACAGTACGGCGAAGCGCACCCCGATTTTGCGGCCCATTGGGACGAAATCAGCTACAGAATCCAAAAGAAAGTCGTCCAAACCTGGCTCCTGCAAGGCAAGCGGGTAGACGGCCGCGGCATGGATCAAATCCGCGCGTTGGGCGCAGAGGTTGCACTCATTCCCCGTGTTCACGGCTCCGGGCTATTCACCCGCGGGCAGACGCAGGCACTCAGTATCACCACGCTGAACACCATCGCCGCGTCCCAGAAGCTGGACACTATCTACGAGGAAGAGTCCAAGCGTTTCATGCACCACTACAACTTCCCCGCATTCTCTGTGGGCGAGGCACGGCCGGGCCGCTCTACGAATCGGCGTGAGTGGGGTCACGGCGCACTGGTCGAGAAAGCTCTCGAACCTGTCATCCCCCCCATCGAAGAGTTCCCCTACGCCATCCGTGTGGTGTCGGAGATATTAAGCTCCAACGGCTCCACCTCCCAGGCCTCCGTCTGCGGCTCCACGCTTGCGCTGATGGACGCGGGTGTGCCGATTAAAGCACCCGTGGCCGGCATCTCCTGCGGCCTGATTACGGACGAGCATAACCCCGACAACTGGACGACCTTCATCGACATTCAAGGCGTGGAAGACTTCCACGGCGAGATGGACTTCAAGGTCGCAGGAACCAAGGCGGGTATCACCGCCATCCAAATGGACTTGAAAAACGACGGCCTCACCTATGCCGTCATCGAAGAAGCCCTTCGCTCGACCAACGAGGCGCGCCACTTCATCCTCGATGAAGTCATGCTCCCCTGCATCTCCGAACCCCGCACCGAGCTTGCTCCGACCGCGCCGAAGATGATACAGATGAAAATCGACGTGGACAAAATCCGCGAAGTCATCGGCTCCGGCGGTAAGGTTATCCAAAAGATTGTCGCCGACACAGGCGCGAAAATCGACATTGAGGACGACGGCAATATCTATATCTCCGGCATCGACATTGAGGCCTGCCGTGCGGCGAAAGCCACGATTGACAACATCGTCTTCGTACCCGAAATCGGCAAGCTCTACTACGGCAGAGTCGTCCGCATCCTCCCCATCGGCGCATTCGTCGAACTGGTACCGGGCAAGGACGGCATGGTACACATCTCCAAGCTTGAAAACCACCGTGTGGAGAAAGTCGAAGACGTCCTCAAAGAGGGCGACATGACATGGGTCAAGGTCATGGAAATCGACGACAGAGGCCGTGTCAACCTCTCCCGCAAAGACGCCATCAAAGAGCGTGAGAAGATGGGTTTGATTGACTAATCTGCCCGCAAACGTTGACTCCCCCAGTCAGCTGCGCTGACAGCCCCCTCGCAAGCGAAGGGGCCTTAAGAGCCCGAAAGCCTCCCTCGTTTACGAGGGAGGTGGCCGCCGCAAAGCGGCGGTCGGAGGGAGTACATCACGCAAACCACAACAACACAGGGGCGGGCAAACAGCCCGCCCCTCAGTCTGTCAAAAAAGTCTCTTCGTACCCTTCGTCCTTTTCGCCGCAGCGACCCGGCCCGTAGGCCGGTATCCCTCAAAAAAATGTAAGCATTTTTTTGACATTCTGAGGAACCCCACATGGTCGAAAAAATCACACTACCCAACGGCGCACGCATCGTCTGCGAGCACATCCCTCACGTCCGCTCTGTCTCTTTCGGGCTGTGGCTGGGCGTGGGTTCACGCTTTGAAACCCCGGAATTGAGCGGCGCATCGCACTTCATCGAACACATGCTCTTCAAAGGCACCGAGACCCGCACGGCAATTGAACTCGCCGAGGAAATGGACCAACTGGGCGGCCAAACCAACGCTTTCACCACAAAAGAATGCACCTGCTTCTACACCCGCGTACTGGACACGAAGCTGCGCCATGCCGTGGACTTGCTGACAGACATGCTCTTCCGCTCCCGCTTCCGAGACGCCGACATCGATGCCGAGCGCGGTGTCATTTCCGAAGAAATCGATATGTACGAAGACGCCCCCGAAAGTCTGGTCGATGAAATGCTTTTGGAGGCCGTGTTCGCGCCCGGCAAGCTCGCCCAACCCATCCTCGGCACCAAAGACAGCCTGGCGGGTCTCACCCGTGACGGTCTCCTCACCTACAAAGCCGCCCACTATACCCCCGAACGGTTGGTCATCGCCCTCTCCGGCAACTTCTCGGCAGCGGACATAGACCACATTCGGGCTATCTTCGAGAGGATGCCCCCCGGCACGCCCGTCTCACCGGAACAGGCGGTCTATACCCCCGCCATGACTTTCCGGGAGAAAGCCATCGAGCAAAACCACCTCTGTCTCTTGCTGCCCGGTCTCTCCATAAACGATGAAAACCGCTACGCAGGGCAATTACTCCAAAATATCTTGGGCGGCAACTGGTCGTCAAGGCTCTATCAGACCGTGCGGGAACAGCACGGGCTCTGCTACAGCATCTACTCTTTCGGTACGAGCTATCAAGACTGCGGCGTCCTCGGCGTCTACACGGCATTGGGTGCGGAAACGGAGGAAAAAGCCCTCACGCTTATTACGAACATCCTCCGTGACCTCCGTGACAAAGGCGTAACCGCCGGAGAACTGGACAGAGCCGGAGACCAAGTGAAATCCAATGTCCTCATGAGCCTCGAATCCACCTCTGCCCGCATGAACAGCCTCGGCAAGAGCGAACTCTATAGAGGTCACATCCCCACCCCGGAAGAAATCATCGCCCGCTACGACGCGGTAACCTGTGAGGGCGTGCTCACGCTTGCACAGCAACTGATTGACTTCGACCGCCTATCCTTCTCCGCCGTCGGCCCGACGGTAAACGAGGCACGGTATCGGAACCTGTTGTCCTCGTAGGCGGTTTCCCCGACACCCCGGTCTCATTCCCCTAAAAACGCCCAAGCCCCGCTCGGCACATATGCCGAACAGGGCTTGTATTTCGTTCGCGCTTCGTGTATACTGTGCTTGGAATTGCCGTTAGGCGACTTGGTTACTTCCTCCTGTGAAGAGAGGGGGTGATACCTATGGTTACATATATTGAGCTGTTTCAGCTTGGTACGTTGATTGTAGCGATTATCGCCCTGTGCTTGAAGTACAGTCGTAAATAACTAAGAGACGCCTTAGCATCTAAGGCGTCTCTATTCCTTTAGGACCGAGCCGCCCATGCAAAGCGGCAATTCCATCTCATATCATCATTATAACATTACCCCCACACCTCTGTCAACACCCCTCGGAGGCCACACCATGACCATCCACCCCATCGCGCACATCCGCAGCGACTTTCCCACGAAATTCGGCATCCCCCGCCAGAGCGGGATGGTGGACGAACTCACCGCTACCCTCGTCTTCGAGCCGCAGTACCGCAACACGGACGCACTACGGGGACTGGACGGCTTCAGCCATCTCTGGCTCATCTGGGGCTTCTCTGTGGCGGAACAGACCGGCCGGTCGCCCACAGTCCGCCCGCCGCGGCTCGGCGGTAACGCCCGCTTGGGCGTGTTCGCCACCCGTTCGCCGTTTCGCCCCAACCCCCTCGGTCTCTCTGCCGTGGCTATTGAGGAAATCACCGAAGACCCCGCCCTCGGTCCCGTCATTCACGTCCGAGGCGCGGACTTGCTCGACGGAACGCCGATTTACGACATCAAGCCCTACCTCCCCTACGCCAACCGTGTCGCCGAGGCCACAGGCGGCTTCGCCGAAGCACCGCCGCAAGCAACACTAGAAGTCCGCGCCCCGGATGAGCTGACAGCACTTCTGCCGCCGGAGAAACGCAAGGCACTAAAGGCCATCCTCGCCTTAGACCCCCGCCCTCCTTATCAGCAGGATGCCAACCGCGTTTACGGGCTGCAATTTGCGGGGTTTGAGATTAGGTTTCGGGTTGCGGGTGAGGTGTTGACGGTTGTGGAAGTTTATAAATTGTAAGGCCGCACAATGTGCGGCCTTTTTCGCTCTATGCTTTCTGCCCATCTGGCGTGTTTGCGTGGGATTGTCCGAACATAGATCTGGTTATTCATCCTCGACATATTCCAGCACATCGGATACTCTACAGTTTAAGATAAAGCACAGGGTATCTAGTGTCTTAGTACTTATGGCCCCACCATGCTTCATCCTGTGCAGAATGCTTGCAGAAAACCCGTGCTTGAAGATAAGCTGATATTCAGTTATTCCCTTGCTAAGCAGGGTTTTATAAAAAGGCGCATAGCTTATCATAAGTTTCACCCCAATGATAGACTATCATGCTCAATGTATTGACTATGCTTCTTTTATCGAGTATAATGGTTGCTAGGAAGATACAAAGATAAGGAGTGATACCATGGACCTATACAAAGAAATATTGGCTAGAGCGATAGAACAGCAAAAGATAGAAGTTATATTTCCTGATTTACAAATAAGTGCAAACGAAATTGTTGGGCAACAATGCTATCAAGCCTTGGAAAAAATAAAGACCATCATCGAAGATGACAGCCTTTCAGAATTTATGTGCATAGAAGGAATCGTGTGCATATTGGAAGAAGTCGGCAGCGATGGGGGCTTTCGGCATGACTTTTGATATAAATTTCCTACACCACCTGTCAACTAACCCATGCAAGCGGTTTCCCCCGTCGCTTGCATGGTTATTTTTTTACAAAACCCCTTGCCAACCCGCATCTCGTATAGTATACTGATTTAGTGAATCAACGAATCAAAGAATCGGAGGAAATACCATGTCTGCTTACAACCCCTATGACAACGTACTCGCCACCATCGAAACTGCCGCAAAACAATTGGGCTACAGCCCATCCGAATACGAACACATCAAGTACCCCGAGCGCACCCTGCAAGTCTCCATCCCCGTCCGCATGGACGACGGCTCGGTACGGGTATTCGAGGGTTACCGTGTCCAGCACTCCACCCTGCGCGGCCCGTCTAAAGGCGGCATCCGTTACCATCAGGATGTCAATCAGGACGAAGTATCCGCCCTCGCCGCTTGGATGACTTTCAAATGCGCCGTGGCGGGTATCCCCTACGGCGGCGGCAAAGGCGGCGTCACCGTAGACCCGACCAAGCTCTCCAAAGGCGAACTCAAGCGTCTCACCGAGGTCTTCACCGAGCGCATCTCCCCCATCATCGGCCCCGAGACGGACATCCCCGCACCCGATGTCGGTACAGGCGGCGAAGTCATGAACTGGCTGGTCGAGACCTATTCCCGCCTGCGCGGCGAGTTGACCTTGGGCGTCACCACGGGCAAGCCTGTCGGAAAAGGCGGCTCGCTGGGCCGCGTTGAGGCCACGGGCCGGGGCGTCACCATCACCGCCAAAGCCGCCATGCAGGCATTGGGCCGCGAGATTCGGGGCGCAACTGTGGCCGTGCAGGGTATGGGCAACGTGGGTGGTATTTCCGCCAAACTCCTCACCGAAGAGAGAGCCAAAGTCATAGCGGTCTCCGACGTCTCCGACTGCATCTATAACCCCGCCGGGTTGGACATCGAGGGTCTCCTCACCTTCATCGCGGACGGCAACCTGCTCAAAGACTATACGGGCGATGTAGAGCGTATCAGCAGCAAAGAACTGCTGGAGATGGATGTCGATATCCTCGTCCCCGCCGCGCTGGAGAACATGATTAACAAAGACAACGCCGCAAACATCCGTGCAAAACTCATCGTCGAGGGCGCAAACGGTCCCGTCACGGTAGAGGCCGATGCCGTCTTGGAGCAAAACGGCATCATAGTCGTCCCCGATATCCTCGCAAACTGCGGCGGCGTGGTCTGCTCCTACTTCGAGTGGCTGCAAAATCTGGCGGACGACTACTGGACAGAGCAGGCCGTCAACCAAAAACTGGAAGAAGCCGTCAGCGCAGCGTTCAAAAGTGTCTGGGAAATTTCGGCCGAGCAGAATGTCTCCCTCCGCGCCGGGGCGTACTTGATTGCATTGAAAAAGTTGGTAGAAGAATCTGCATAAATCATAGCGAGTGTACTCAATAAATCAAAACCAAATCGTCATCGCATCTAAAAAATCCATTATTGAGCAAGCTCAACAATGGATTTTTCTTTATACTAAAATCAACGAACAAACACAATTGCCCCGTAGAATCCATTCATTCCATGTAGGGACGGCCTTTGGCCGTCCGCTGATTCAAGGTTGTGCAATGCTCCGACAACGGACGGCCAAAGACCGCCCCTACAGATTCTCTAAATATGCCTCTGCCACCAACAAATCCAAGGGCGTCGTTACCTTAATATTCACCGCACCCCCGGCTGCAACCCCGACCTTATACCCCTCAATCTCCAAGAGCCTGCTGTCATCGGTAGACATCGGATCATCCTTATGCCGCTCATGACATCGCCGGAGAATCTTCGTGTCAAAACATTGCGGCGTCTGCGCCGCATAGAGCGGCTGTGTGAGTAGTCTCGGCGTACCGCCGCCCTCCACGCTGCACATCCGTTCCTCAACCGGCAGAGCCGGAATCACCCCGTCATACCGCCGCAATGCCGCAATGCACCCCGTGATACACGCCTCTTGAATCAGAGGCCGCGCCCCGTCATGCACCAATACAATCTTGCTCTGCAAATCGGCGATGGCATTATACACCGAGGCCTGTCGGGTCGCCCCGCCGAGTACCACACGGCAAGGTTTGGCCATCGTTTGCGCCAATGCCTCCATCTGCACCCGCTCTTCTTCCCGCACGACCAAAGTCAAATCATCCACATAGGGATGCTCCGCAAACGCCGCCAGCGTATGCGCAATCATCCATTGTTCGTCCAAGGGCAGACACACCTTATTTTCCGCAACACCCATCCGGCTCCCGCTCCCCGCCGCCAAGACGACGGCTGTTACACGTTTGCGCTTATACATCAATCACACCTCCACCGACTACTGCGTCCCCTTGATAAAACACCGCCGCCTGCCCCGGTGTCACCGCCCGCTTCGGTTCACAGAGCCGCACCTCCACATCACCGTTCGGGAGCGGATGGAGCGTTGCTTCGCCCTCCTTATCCCGATAGCGAGTCATAACCGTGACATCCAAAGACGCGTCCAAACACTCAATGGCGACCCAATTCGGTGTGCACACCGTGAAGCGGTCACACATCAAATCACTCGCAGACCCCACCGTTACAACATTTCGAGCCATATCCTTACCCGTCACATACAAGGGCATCTCAGCGGCGACACCCAGACCCCGCCGCTGGCCGATGGTATAGCGAATCGCCCCCTGATGCCGTCCCAACACGCGGCCGGAGCCATCCAAAATCTCCCCGGGCGCGGCGGCAAGTCCCATCTTCTCCGTGAGAAATGCACCGTAGTCCCCGTTAGGGACGAAACAAATATCCTGACTGTCCGGCTTGTCCGCCGTCACCAGCCCCCGCGCCTCGGCCAAAGACCGAATCTCAGCTTTCGTCTTATCACCCAAGGGCAACAGCGTCCGCCTGAGCTCGTCCTGTGTCATGGCGTAGAGCACATAGGACTGGTCTTTCTCTCTATCCAGCCCCCGCAAGAGCTGATACCGCCCCGTGGCCTCGTCAAAGCGAATCCGTGCATAATGCCCCGTGGCGATGTAGGGCATCCCCAACTGGCCAGCCCGCCGAAGCAAATGTGGAAATTTCACAAAGCGATTACAGTCAATGCAGGGGTTCGGCGTCTCCCCCCGTGCGTAGCCGTCGGCGAACCGCTCCATAACCTCGCGGTGGAACTCCGCCGTGAAGTTGAACACATGGTGGTCAAGCCCCAACCGATGGCACACCCGCCGCGCGTCCTCCACGTCGGTGATGGCGCAGCAAGTCTTACCGCGGGTGACGATATCCCCGGAATCAAACAGCTTCATCGTCGCCCCCGCGACTGTGTACCGCTCCATCAAGATGAGTGCCGCCGCCGAGCTGTCCACTCCGCCGCTCATGCCGACTAAAACTTGCTCCATGTGTTCTCTCCCGCCTTGTAGGGGGCGGCGTCCTCGACGCCCCGTGGTATTGCGTATCTGTGATGCGGGGCGTCGAGGACGCCGCCCCCTACACCCACATATACCTTACAGCATACACACTTTCCGCCCCATCTGTCAACTTTGGACTGGAATTTTCACCGATTATGCGATAAACTGTAGAGGCGGCCATTGGCCGCCCGCATAAAGCCTCCCCCGTTTACGAGGGAGGTGGCCGCCGCAGGCGGTCGGAGGGAGTACTCCCCCGGTCGCCTAACGACGACAGCCCCCTCGGGGAGGGGGCCGAACCTATCATCAACCACAAACGTTTATAATACCGTGGGCGCGCAACGCGTGCCCCTACAGTACGGAGGTACACCATGACTCAAATCTACACCCAAATCCTAACCCGCCTCGCGTCCGGCCAAAGCAGCCTGCTCGTCTCCCGCTACGGCCCGCACGGCCCGGAGCGCACCCTCGTCGAGGAAACCCCGAACGAGCGATCCGAGGGCGGCCTCAGCTTCACCCAAAACGGCGGCACGCTCACACTCACCGAGCGTTTCCTGCCCCGCCCCCGCCTCCTCATCCTCGGCGGCGGCCATATTGCGCTGCCGCTGGCCGACCTCGGCAAGATGCTGGACTTCGATGTCTGGGTCTATGACGACAGGCCAAGCTTCGCAAATCCCGCCCGCTTCCCCGCCGCTCACACGGTGATTTGCGACAACTTCGCCAACATGCGTGACCGCCTCGCCATTCGCCCCGGCGACTACGTCACCGTCCTCACCCGCGGCCACAAGCACGATATCTTCTGCCTTGAGGCTCTCTTGGACGGCGCGGGCGAAATCCCTCAATACATCGGCATGATTGGCTCGAAACGCCGCATCGCCATCGTCAAAGAGGAAGTCGCCGCAGCCACAGGCCGGGGCGACCTCTTAGACGGCCTCTATGCCCCCATCGGCCTCTCCATCGGCTCTGTGACCCCGGAGGAAATCGCGCTGTCCATCATGGCGGAGATTATCAAACTCAAACGCCTCGGCCCCGACGGCACACGCGGCAAAGTCCCGCAGGAGGGCAGTATTGACCCGGAACTCTTCCGCTGGCTGGCCGCCCCGAAAGAAGGCCGTGCCGCACTCGTGACCATCGTCTCCACCAAAGGTTCCACCCCCCGTGAAATGGGCGCGAAAATGGCCGTCACCGCCGACGGAAAGACCATAGGCAGCATAGGCGGCGGCTGCGCCGAAGCGGACGTCATCGCGCGGGCCAGGGACGTGATGGACGAGAACGGCTGGCATGTTATGGAGGTGGATATGGCAGATTCGGCAGAGGAGGACGGCATGGTCTGCGGAGGTGTGATGACGGTATTGATTGAGGCGGTGGGTGAATGAACAGCGACCTCAAATATATCGAATTAAAAACCGGCTACGCAGACAATGGCCCCGCTTGGATTGGCAAAGTGAAACTATCTAAAAGCGGAAATACCGTGTATTTCAACGACAAAGCATTCCGTAAGTGCCAAGGTATTTCGGGGAATTACTACGATGTGGAAACCCTGGAAGAATATTGGATTTCAGGCATCAAAAAAAAAACAGCACCGACAGGCATTGGGCAGGGCATGGAAAGATCACTCTTGCGAAATCCATCGTGCAGGATTATCTTGAGATAACAGGGCGACAGTCCATCGACCATAGCCGTTTTAATATCGTCGATATTCCGGACGCATACCCGATTGACAGGATTAACAGACTGGAAAACCGCACATAAAAAGGAGCCGCCCCATGACCACACCCAACCCCCCAATCACCATCCCCACGGAACTAACCGAAATCCTAAAAACCGACCCCGAGGCCGCCGCGTTCTTCGACAGCCTCACGGACGGCTACAAACGCGGCTATTGCGACTGGGTCGGCGGCGCAAAGCAGGAGGCCACCCGTGTGACGAGGGCGGGCAAGGCTTTGCTTATGTTGCAGAATAAGCAAAAGACATTGAAGACTTAGGGGGACACAAGATGGTACCAAAAGACGACTGGCGGCGCATGGGACAAGAGACCTACCTCATGGACGCCGAACTGCAATACATTGCCCCTTACATCCCTCGCTCAGAGACTTGGGAACACGAACATTGCGAATTTTGTACCGGGAAAATCAGCCCGTATGACGGCGATTTACACAATGCCTATTGCACGACGGATGAAAAGCGAAGCCATTGGATTTGCCCGGCCTGTTTTGACGATTTCAAGAATGAGTTTAAGTGGACGATTCAAACAGGTTTTGAACTCAAAATCCTCGACCTGCATTGGGCAACAGGCGGCAAAGACAACCCGGAAGACCAATGCCTGCACGGAAACGTATTCGTCAGAATCGGCGACGAAATTCTCGATGAAGGCACAGACAGCTGGACCGTCAGCGCAGGCGCATACCGTATGCTGGAATCCGTATACAGCAACCACAGATTACGTGCCGATGGAGATTTCTTGCCATGTTGCGGGTTTTCTATGTTCCAAGACGAAAGAGATAAAATCACTATCATGGGCTGCTCTAATGGCATCGACTGGTCCGTCACGCACGAGGGCGGCATGGTCAGGCTCATAACAGGGGCAAATACACAAGTAACCATCCCGCTTGCGGAATATAAAAATATCATATTTGCGTTCGCAGACACAATTACATCGTTTTATGAAACGTGTTCCCCTAAAACACCGATAACAGAAGCTTATGAATGTAATGCACATCAAATATTTTGGTCTAACTGGGAAAAATGGCGCGACGAAAATTATAACCAAAGGAGCACCCCCATGCAAACCGTCATCCTCTACGCCACAAAACACGGCGCAACCCAAGAAATCGCCCGCCGCATCGCAACGCACATCAACGGCGCAACTATCCACGACCTCAAACACCCCATCCCCGCCCTCGCGGACTACGACTGCGTCATCCTCGGCAGCTCACTCTATGCCGGATCCATCCGCAAAGAGGCCAAAACGTTTCTGTCGCAACACGCAGACGAACTGCAGAGCAAAACCCTCGGCCTTTTCCTCTCCGGCATGGAGACGGGCGAGGGTGAAAAAGCTTTCGCCGCAAACTTCCCCCCTGCCCTCCTGCAAACAGCAAAGGCGACAAGCCTCTTAGGCGGCATCTTCGACCCCAAAAAAGCGGGCGCGATGGCACGGCTCATCATGAAAGCCGTCACCAAGCAGTCGGGCTATGTCAGCACACTTGATGACGAAAAAATCAAGCGGTTTGCGGCATTGATGAGCAGATAAACATCACAATCTTTCATTTAATCCGCCCAAAATAAATCATTAGTTCGCTCAGTTTAACGTTAAAATAAAATTATAAGCAAACTCAAATATAGCCCGGTGAGACCCTCTCTCCGGGCTATTCCTCTGCAACCACAGGTCGCCGAATCCGCTTTACCTCCGCCGCAACCCACATCAGCACAGGAATTCCGAGCTGAAACAAAAGCGCGATACGCAAATAAACCGTCGGAAACGAATCCCATACCCCCAAATGCCCGGACAAAACCGCCGCCAACCCCACAGAGAAAATCGCCGCCGGGATAAACACGCGCCGCCCCGCCCGCACGCCAAGCACCCGCCGCACAGCTCCAACCGCGGCGAACAGATACACCGCCGCCTTCGTTACCCCCGCAAGAAGAATCGGAACCGCCGCCAAAGATTCAATCCGTGTCTCAATCGCCCCCACCCGAATCACTCCGGCCGCTTGAAAAAAGGGATAGCGCAAGGTATCCATACTCCCCGCCCCCAGTACTGCCGCATCCCGCAGGAAAGTCAGGACAAAAAAAACGCACGCAATCGCCGCACCGAACAAAAACACCCGATACGGATTGGCTTTGCAATCCAACCGCCCCGACAAAGCCAGCATCACCACCGCCCCGCCGAAAGGAAAAATCGCCTGCCGCACCCCGCCCCGTACAATCGCCCTGCCACCGCTTGTCGCTATGGGTAAGAGATTCTCAACCCGCATACTCGGGATGGCAAACAGCGTCAAAACAACCGCCGACAAAATCACCACCGCCGCCGTCAGTACACTCCATTTCCCCAAAGTCTCCACGCCGCTTTTCGCGAGATAAACACCCACCGCCGCAAAGAGGATTAGAATCACAACCATCGGCGTATTCGTCAAACTCGTGAGCTGCACAAATACCCCATACCGTACTTGCGTCATAGCCGCCAGCAAGATAAAATACGCAAAATAAAGTACGCTCACAAATATCGCAAGCACCCTTCCCAGAGTATACTCCAGCATTTCATACAGGCCCATTCCGGGCATAATCCGCACCAACCGAGCCAAGAGTAAGAGCAAGGGAAAAGCGGCCGCAAGCCCCGCCAACAGGGCAATCCAACCATCTGCCCCCAAGTCGGAGGGCATATTGAGAATACTGCCCAGATAGAACAGCAACAAAATCGCCGCCGCGCCTTTCTGATTCAGCTTACCCATGCCTATGTGCTCATTCATACGCGCCTACCTCCGCATCCCGGCCTCTCGCACCCGCACCTCGATTCGGGCATCCAATTCACTCGCCGCAAGCCATGCCCGCCAATCCTCGGCGATTTGTTCCCACAGTCCGGGTTCTCGGCTCCGCACCGTCTCGGCGAGGCCGAAAACATCATGCCCCTCCGCGCGGAGCCGCTCTGCGAGGGCTTCCACTTGCGCGGAAAAGGCTTCCTCTGCCATAAGCTCCAACCGTCGAATCTGCGGTTGCGTCATCTCACCCCAACCGTCCGGCAACTGTTGCGCATCGGCGGTCACGCGGATGTCCAAGCCAAACCGCAATACGCCGCCATCCAAGTCAAAATCCGTCCGCACCCGACTGTGACGCGCTGCCAGCACCGCCCGCTGCCCATCCACTTCCACGGGGAACACCCGGTCTCGGACACCCGCCGTCGCCAGCAGATAGACGGGCATGTCCGCCTCGGGTAATGCCCCCGTCATGCGGTCGTCGGTGAACAGGGCCAATCCGTCTAACTGAAAGGGAATGTCCTCCGTGTCCGATGCCCCCACGATGGGCAGAGCCACGTCCGATGTACCGTGGTGCAGAACGTGGTGAATCTCATAGACAGCCAACGCATTCGTCGCCCGCCTCGCCCCCTGCCGCCGAGGACTGAGGCTCTCTCCGAGGGCTTTGGAGAGTAATAGACGAGGCTCCTCGTCCTGTGTCCCGCCCTCATCTCCTTCTTCCGCAACGGGCCGGAACAGTTCCGCCGCCGTATCCGTCCCGGCTATCGCAATCCGCAGACTATTCCGCGCGTCCCTGTCCCGCATCAGATAGTCCACGAGCGGCCGTATCCCCACCTGCTCCGCTACCTGCCGCCCCACAATCACCACGTCGGTTACACCCAGATATACGTGTCCGTGCAATCGGGCATAGGCGTCATACACCGCCTCGGCTAAGGTCTCTCCCGTGGTGGTGAGCAGAATCGAACCGAATTGCCCGTCTTGCGCACCATTGAGGTCTACAATCTCAAACGTCAACTTGTAGCCTTCACCCTCGTCACCTGCATCTACGGCAATTCCGGCCACCACGGTCTGCTCACCCAAACCCTGATAATCCCAGCACCCTGTCATCATGAGTGCGCTCAAAAACACGATTATGAGCACGCTCAAAAGCATTGATTTCTTCTGTTTCAGCCACCTAATCACTCCCGCTCACCTCCGGGTTTCGACCGCACTCTGTTGTCACTAAGCTGCGGAATCCGCGTCAAAACTCTGGGCCACGGGATGCGTACGAACGTGTCCTTCACCGTCTGCACATCCAGCTTCCCTGTGGGCATGAGCGTCGGCACGCCGAAACTCTGCAAATTGATGACGTGAACCAGCACAATCGCCAACCCCAGCGCAAGCCCGACCAATCCGAACAAACTGGCCGCAAGCAACAAACCGTAACGCGCAAACAAACTCGCCATCGTCAGCCGAGGCACGACAATAATCGTAATCCCCGTAAACGCCACGACGATAACCACGGGCGCGGCAACCAGATTCGCCTCCACCGCCGCCTGACCGATGACTACACCGCCCACAAATCCCACCGCCTGCCCCACATACCCCGGTGTTCGCACCCCCGCCTCTCGGAGGAAGTCGAAAAACAGGAGGAGAAGCAGGCATTCCAAGGCCGTCGGCAAAGGCACGTTCTGCCGTGCCGCCGAAAACGTGAGCATCAGCCCCGTGGGCAGAAGCTCGTGGTGGAATCCCAAAACCGCTACAAAAGCGGCCGGAATCGTAATAGTGCATATAAAACTGAGTATCCGCAACATCCGATTATAGCTGGCGTAGAGATTTCCCATGTAGTAATCTTCGCTGCTCTGAAAGTTCTCCACAAAAAGATAGGGCAAGGTCAAAACCACAGGCGACCCATCCGTAAAAATCGCAATCCGCCCCTCCAACAGCCGCCCCGCCACAACGTCCGGCCGTTCGGTGGAGCCGATGGTGTGGAAGCCCAGCACGGACTTCTCCGCAATGAACTCCGTGATATACCCCGCGTCCAGCACGGCGTCGATGTCGATGCCTTCCAGCCGCCGCTCTAACTCTTTGAGGATGTCCTTATTCACGATATTGTCCATGTAGGCGATGCAAATCCCCGTCTTTGACTGCCGCCCCAGCGAGTCCATCTTCAACTTGAGCTGATGCGTCCGCAGCCGCCGCCGAAGCATGGAGAGGTTCGTCATCAGCCCCTCGGTAAACCCCTCCCGCGGGCCGAGCAGAACTTTCTCCCCCTCCGGCTCGGCAATGCCCCGCAGTTGGAAGCCCTTATTGTTGATAATCAGCCCCGTGGCTGAACCCTCCACCAAAAGTAAGGTGTCCCCGTAGGTGATGGCGTTGACAATCTCCTGCACGTCCTGCGTCTCCGATATCTCCCCGGTGAGCTCCACGTGGTCACGGACGGCCTCGTACAAGAGTTTGGGCGGATGCGGGAGATTATCGGCCAAAATCAGCGGCTTGATGACGTGCTCCCCGAGCATCATCGAGTCGCTCACGCCGTCGCTGAAGTAGATGCAGAACTTGAGACCCGGGCATTCGGCGTTTTCAAATTCCCGATGGAGCATGATGTCCACGTCCGTGAACAGCTCGTCCAAGATGGCTTTGTTCTCTTGAATGGTCGGCCTGAGCCGCCGGGATTCCTCCGGCACGTTGGCGTCGCATGTGGTATTGGGCGGGGCTTGCGTCTCTGCCATCTTGTGCGGCTCCTTTTGGTTTGATTTGGCTTAGTATGTGTGGTGGGCGGGGATTTATGCGAAAAAGCCAACCGAGGAGAATCGGTTGGCTTTTGGTTTGTGTGGGCTTATTTTGTAGTATGCTTATTTTCCGAACTCTATACTTAAAACGCTCCATTTAAGTATTTTTCTACATCTGCAACAGGTATCCCACAGCGTTCAGCGACTTCTTCATTTGACATTCCATTAGAACTGAAACGTTGGATAACGTGCAAAAATTTTTCTCCCACTTCAAGAATATGCCCGTCCAAATCATAGATATGGAAAACTCTTTGCCCCCAAGGTTGCTCAACCACTCCACCCTTTACAAACTCTATATCGGGGTGATTTTCAACCTTTGCAACAAATGCGTCAAAATCATCCGTTTCAAAGACCAACTCCATATTGTGAGAACGTGCGATTACACTTTCTTTCGGCACACCAATTATTTCATCAAAACCTTGCTGCAAAGCAATTCCGCCTTTAAAGGCAACATTTACACCCCAATCAGTATCAATTTCCAGTCCCATCAAATCTTGATAAAATTTTTTTGATGTTTCAATGTCTTTTACAGCCAAGCATAGAGCTTCATATCTCATTCGTTTTAAACCTCCGTTTTTTATTCAATCATGTCATCCCAAACATGACAACAACACAGATAATCCTACCACAAAATCCCTGCAATTTCAATTTCAAAACCAATCCAAGATTTTTTCACCGCAAATGCGTTTTTTCTATAATATTTCACTTTACACACTCCGCGTTCAATGGTATACTACAACCAATTGACAATAAATTGTCAGACATGTTACAGCGAATCGACAATTCATTGTCAATTATTGCGTTTTCATGGAACAAACAAGTGTTTGAGGGAGGGGAACCTTATGGATAAGACGTATCTGTATTACCCCGGATGTACATTAAAAACAAAGGCAAAAGAGCTTGACGCCTATGCCTTGCAATCAATGGAAATGCTCGGCATCCCATGCAAGGAGCTTGACGAGTGGCAATGCTGCGGCGCGGTCTACCCACAGGCGACAGATGAAATCGCCACACGCCTCTCCGCCGCACGCGCGCTCGAAGAGGCTAGGCAGAAAGACTGTGACCTGCTCACCCTGTGCTCGGCCTGTCACCACGTCATGAAGCGCGTGAATCACGACATAGCGTCCGATGCGGACATCAGAATGAAAGTAAATAACTATTCTGAATTCGAGACACCGTACGCGGGCGAAACGAAGGTCGTCCACTTCCTAGAAATGCTGCGCGACACCATCGGTTTCGCGGAACTGAAAAAGCGTGTCTTGAACCCCTTGACCGGGCGGAAAATCGGTGCGTATTACGGCTGTCTGCTCCTGCGCCCGAGCAATGTCATGCAGTTTGATGACCCCGAAAATCCGTACATCATGGAAGAGTTCCTGCACGCCATCGGGGCAGAGCCTGTGCTCTATTCCTATCGCAACGAATGCTGCGGCGGCTATGTTGCGTTGGATGACCCCGCGCTGGTGCAAAAAGTCTGCACCAAGGTATTACACTCCGCCGAGCAAAAAGGCGCAGAGGTACTGGTCACGGCCTGTCCGCTGTGCAAGTACAACCTGACAAAACACGACAGCGGCGATGTGCCCACATACTATTTCACCGAACTCTTGGCCGAAGCACTCGGCGTGAAAGAATAGGGGGTAAATATATGCTTGTTGATGAAAAAGGGATGCAAGAAGAAGTCATCCGTATGAGCGGCACAGAGCCGAAAAAATGTATGCTCTGCGGCAAATGCTCCGCCACCTGTCCGCCCTCTATGGACATGGACGTCCGTCCCCATCGTTTTGTAAAAAACGTGAAAGCCGGGAACATTGAAGCCTTAATGGAATCCGAATCGCTTTGGAAGTGCCTGTCCTGTTTTGCCTGCGTGGAGCGTTGCCCCCGCGGCGTCGAACCGGCGAGCTTGGTCGAAGCGGTCAGGCTATTGGTCATCCGTCAGCAAGGCAAAAATTATTTGACGGCAGACGATATCCCGGAGCTGATTGCCTCGGATGAGGAAATCCCGCAACAGTTGATCGTTAGTGCGTTCAGAAAGTACAGCAAATAATACAGTATAGCAGCTTGTAAACAAGGTCCTTGCCCTAAAACCCGCCGAAGCGGCCCGGCCCGCAGGCCGGTTCCTTTGGGAGACAAAGCCCGGCGAAGCGGGTTTGTCCCCAGTTAGTAAATAGTAATAGGGGTGAACCATAGTGCAGAGAATAGGTGTGTTGGTCTGTTGGTGCGGCAGTAATATCGCGGGAACGGTTGATATTAACACAGTCGTAGAGGCGTCGAAACGCGAACCCGGCGTTGTCTACGCCACCGACTACCAATATATGTGCGCCGAGGGCGGTCAGGCGATGGTGCGGCGGGCGATTGAAGAACATAGCCTGACCGGTATCGTTGTCAGTGCCTGCTCACCAAGGATGCACGAGACAACCTTCCGCAAAGCGGCCGCCGCTGCGGGTTTAAATCCGTACATGGTCGAGATTGCGAATATCCGCGAGCATTGCTCTTGGGTACATAAAGACAAAGAGGTCGGAACGGAGAAAGCCGTCGTCTTAATGCGTGCGGCCATTGCCAAGCTGAACCTCAACACACCGCTCTTCCCCGGAGAGAGCGGTGTGATTAAGCGCGCGCTCGTCATCGGCGGCGGGATTGCGGGGATTCAAACCGCACTTGATATCGCGGACGCAGGGTATGAAGTGGACATCGTCGAAAAATCCCCCACCATCGGCGGGACAATGGCACAACTGGATAAAACCTTCCCGACGCTCGACTGTGCGGCCTGTATTCTAACGCCCAAGATGGTCGATGCGGCACAGCATGACAAGATTACGCTGTATACCTACAGCGAAGTGGACGAGGTCTCCGGCTTTGTCGGAAACTTCTCCGTAAAAATCCGCCAAAAAGCCCGCTGTATCAACAGCAAGCTCTGCAACGGATGCGGCGATTGTATCGAAAAATGTCCCGCCAAAAAGGCAAAGAGCGAATTTGACGAGGGGCTTGCCAACAGAAAAGCCATCTACGTCCCCTTCGCGCAAGCCGTGCCGAATGTGCCTGTGATTGACCAAACACAATGTCTCAAGTTCAAAACAGGCAAATGCGGCCTCTGCGAAAAGGTCTGCCTGCCCAAGGCGATTAACTTTGAGCAACAGGATGAAATCATCGAAAAAGAATACGGCGTCATCATCGCCGCCACGGGATTCCGTCCGCTCTCGCCGGAACGCTACGGCGAATACGGCTACGGACAACTGCCGGATGTGATCACCTCGCTGGAGTTCGAGCGTCTCATGAACGCCGCAGGGCCGACGGGCGGTGCCTTACTGCGTCGGTCGAACGGGGAAAAGCCGAAGTCCATTGTGTTTATCCAATGTGTCGGCTCACGGGCCGAACCGGACAAAGGGAAATCCTACTGCTCGAAAATCTGCTGTATGTACACCGCCAAACACGCCATGCTGGTGCGGGATAAGTACCCGAATATTGATGTGTCCGTGTTCTACATCGACGTCAGAACGCCGGGCAAAAACTTCGATGAGTTCTACCGCCGCGCGGTGGAACAATACGGCGTGAACTATATCAAGGGCATGGTTGGCAAAATAGCGGAAGAAGACGGCCGCCTGCGGGTGCAGGGCTCTGATTTGATTGAAGATACGCAAATTTTCGTAGACGCAGACCTGGTCGTCCTCGCCACAGCGGTAGAAGCACAGGCGAGTGCTCGCCCGCTCGGGACTATGCTGACGGCGAGTATGGACCAAAACAACTTCTTCTCCGAGTCCCACGCCAAGCTCCGTCCGGTTGAAAGCCCGACTGCCGGGATTTTCCTTTCCGGCGTATGTCAAGGGCCAAAGGACATCCCCGAAACGGTCGCCCAAGCGGGTGCCGCCGCCGTTAAGGCACTAGGAATCCTGTCCAAAGACAAACTCATCGGCAACCCCTGCATCGCAGGGCCGGATGAACTGCTCTGTAACGGATGCGCATCCTGCGAAAAAGTCTGTCCCTACGGCGCGATTACATACGCCGATAAAGAAATCAATGACCACGGACATCGGACAACACGCCATGTGGCGGAGATTAACGAAGCGATTTGCCAAGGTTGCGGGGCGTGTACGGTCACCTGTCCCTCGGGCGCGATGGATTTGAAAGGCTTCACAAACAGACAAATTATGGCGGAGGTGGATGCGATATGCAGGTAAAAGACCAAAACTTTAAACCGCTGGTTGTCTCATTCTGCTGTAACTGGTGCAGTTATGCAGGGGCAGACTTAGCGGGCTCCAGTCGCTTGGAATACCCGGCGGAAGTGAAAATTATCCGTATCCCCTGTTCTTGCCGTGTGGACCCCTTGTTCGTCCTGCGGGCATTCCAAAGAGGGGCGGACGGCGTCATCATTAACGGCTGTCACCCCGGAGACTGCCACTACACCTCCGGCAACTACTTCACCCGCAGACGGATGACATTGCTGTTCAGTATGCTGGATTACCTCGGCATCGAAAGAGAGCGCACGCGCCTTGAGTGGGTTTCCGCCGCCGAGGGCGCGAGATTTGCCAAGGTGATGAATGAATTTGTCGGAAAACTACACGAAATGGGCGCAAACAAAAGGTTGGGTGATATCCGATGCAAAGAATAGCAGATGCGATGAGACAAAAAGCACACGAACTGCTGTCATCAGGCGCGGTCGGTGCCGTTCTGGCTTGGGAAAAAGGCGAATTGCCCTACGACACCTCCCCCGCCGTCTTCCGGGATGCCGAAGCCTTAGACAAGATGGTCTACAACGGATTTTGCGGCAGTAATTTGAGCAAATATCTCATTGAGCAGGGCAAACAAGATGAGAAAGTCCTCGTGTTCTTAAAACCCTGCGATACATACAGCTTAAATCAGCTGCTGAGTGAGAACCGTGTCGCACGAGAAAAGCTCCACATCATCGGCATAGGTTGCAAGGGCAAGTTAGACGTGGAAAAACTCCGCACACAAGGCATAAAGGGCATCACGGGGATAGAAGAAAACGAAACGCTGAAGATTCAAACCTTGTACGGCGACCACGAACTACCGAGAGAAGATGTGCTACTCGAAAAGTGCCTCAGTTGCAAGGGCAAAGACCACAAAGTGTACGATGAACTAATCGGCGAGGACTTATCGGCAGACACCGAACAAGGCGACAAGTATGCAAAGGTCGCAGAGCTCGAAGGCCAAACACCTGCCGAACGCTTTGCGTTTTGGCGGGGCGAACTCTCCAAATGTATCCGATGCAACGCCTGCCGCAACACCTGCCCCTCCTGCACCTGCCTGAAATGCGTGTTCGACAACGCGCACTCGGGTGTCGCCGCAAAGGTAAACGCGACGGAGTTCGAGGAAAACATGTTCCACATCATCCGCGCGTTCCACGTCGCGGGGCGTTGTTCCGATTGCGGCGAGTGCAGTCGTGTCTGCCCGCAGGGCATTCCGATTCACCTCCTAAACCGCAAGTTCATCAAAGATATAAGCGGCTTCTACGGCGAGTTCCAAGCGGGAGAAACGGCAGAACTCAACTCGCCCCTCCTATGCTATGACCTCGAAGACGCAGAGCCCAACATCATTTCAAAGCGAGAGGGGGATAACTGATGCTGAAATTATCGCTTTCCCGCATGGAGGAACTGTTTTCCCGCATAAACGGCGAGAGAACGCTGTACGCACCGATTCAAATAGGTGAGCAAACTCAATTTACACCTTGGGTGCCCGATGCCGCCGTGCAGATGAACCGTCTGAGCACGGTGAAATCGCCGAAAGACTATTTCTTCCCCCACATAGAGGACATTGCCGCTTTCCGCGTGCAGGGCAAGGAGATTGAGATTCTGGATGTCCGCACCGAGGCCGCGCCTTTCGCCGTATTCGGCGTGCGCGCCTGCGATGCCGAGAGCCTGAACCTGCTTGACCGCATCTTTTTGGATGACCCGATTGACACCTTCTACGAATCAAAACGCAAGAGCGGTCTCATCATCACAACCGCTTGCTTCGAGCCGGAAGAGACCTGTTTCTGCGGCGTATTCGGCATAGATGCCTTGAGCCCCGGCGGCGATATTGCCACTTGGATAGTCGATGATACACTCTACTGGAACGCCCTGACCGAAAAAGGCGAGGCCTTAACCGAAGCGGTCAAAGACTTGTTCGAAGAGACGGACGACATGGCAGTCAAAGCGGCGCAGGAAAAGGCGCAGACAGTCTTTGACAAACTCCCGTTTAGAGACTTGAACTTAGACGGTCTGACAGGCGAAGTGCTCATGAAGAAATTCAACTCCCCCGAGTGGGCGAACTTAAACCCCTCCTGTCTGAGTTGCGGCACCTGTACCTTCATCTGTCCGACCTGTCATTGCTATGACATCCAAGACTTTGACACGGGCAAGGGCATACAGCGGTTCAAATGCTGGGACTCCTGCATGTGCTCCGACTTCACCTTAATGGCACACGGCAACCCCCGCACAAGCCAGTTAGAGCGGTTCCGCCAACGCTATATGCACAAACTCATCTACTTCCCCGACAACAACGACGGGGCGTATGCCTGTGTCGGTTGCGGCCGTTGCGTGCAGAAATGTCCGATTTCGATGAATATTGTCAAGGTCATCAAAGCTTTGGGGGTGGAAAACGATGTGTAATTGCGAGATACTAATCCCAAAACTCGGCATCATTACCGATATCCGAGACGAGACGCCGGATGTCAAGACGTTCAGCGTAACGGCTCCCGACGGCGGCGTCGTATTCCCGCATATGCCGGGCCAATGCGCCATGCTCTCCATCCCCGGCGTGGGCGAGGCGATGTTTTCCATTACCTCCTCCCCAACGAATACGGCGTTCATGGAATACAGCATCAAAAAAGCGGGCGTCTTGACCGATTGGCTCCACAGGGCAGAGACGGGACAGCAGATTACCGTCCGCGGCCCCTACGGCAACGCCTTTCCCGTGGAAGGCGATTTAAAAGGCAAAGACCTCCTCTTCATAGCGGGCGGCATAGGCTTGGCACCTTTGCGCTCTGTCATCAACTACGTCCGTGCCAACCGCAAAAATTACGGCAAGGTGGACATCGTCTACGGCGCACGCTCAGCTGATGATTTGGTCTTCCGCAAGGAGATAGAATCCGAGTGGGACGGCATAGATGATGTAAACGTCCACCTGACCATCGACCGTGCGCAGGCGGGCTGGAGCGGCAATGTGGGCTTTGTGCCTGCTTTTGTGAAAGACTTAGGCTTCACAAAAGGCAGAACAACGCTCGTCTGCGGCCCGCCCATCATGATTAAATTCGTGTTGGCCGCCCTGGATGAAATCGGCTTTGACGAGACCAAAATCTATACCACCATGGAACTGCGCATGAAATGCGGCATAGGCAAATGCGGCAGATGCAATATCGGCTCCAAATACGTATGCAAAGACGGCCCGGTGTTCCGCTGTGACGAATTAGCGGCTCTGCCGGACGAATATTAGACTGGTAAGCGAGGTGTCAAAACAAATGGAAACTATGGTGAATGTCTTCCTGTTCGGGAAGAAATACGAAGTCCCCGAGAGTGCCACCATCATGACGGCGATGGAATATGCCGGCTATCAACTGGTGCGGAGTTGCGGCTGCCGCTGCGGATTCTGCGGCGCGTGTGCCACCATCTACCGCGTAAAGGGTGACAGGGAGCTGAAAGTAGCCCTCGCTTGTCAGACGCAGGTAGTGGATAACATGTACATCGCAACCCTGCCCTTCTTCCCGCTGAATAAGCAGATTGTGGATATAAACGGTGTGCGGCCCGATGACAGAATTATGATGCAGTTATACCCCGAGATTTACAGCTGTATCGGCTGCAACGCCTGTACGAAAAGTTGCGCGCAAGAGCTGAAGGTCATGCAATACATCGCATTCGCCCAGCGCGCCGAGTACGCAAAGTGCGCCCACGAATCTTTTGACTGCGTGATGTGCGGCATTTGCTCGTCGAGATGCCCGGCGGGCATCTCTCATCCGCAAGTGGGGCTATTAGCACGTAGGCTCTACGGCAAATACATCGCCGCCCCGTCCGAGCAGCTGGAAAAACGTGTGGCGGAGATTGAACACGGAGACTTCGAGACCTTAATCAGCGAACTGATGAACCGCCCGATTGAGGAAATCAGAGAACTCTACAACACCAGAGAGATTGAGGAATAGGGGGAACGCATATGTATACACCTGAAATGCTCGCTTCGATTCAAAAAGTCGAAGCCTCAAGAGAGGCCCGCATCGGCGCGGAGCTGAAGCGATTTACAGCGCAGGAAAAGGAAGACTTACTGCGCACCTACCACCCCGACTTCAAGCAGGAAGAGTTTTCCGAGCTGAGAATCGGCCCGAATAAGGGTGAGCGCGTACCGCATGAGCTGGCGGAACTTTTGGAAGGCCACAGCCGTATCAAAGACGTGAAGCTCGACTTGAGCCGGATTGACTATGACGTTGACGTGCTCGTCATCGGCGGCGGCGGTTCGGGTGCTTCGGCGGCCATTGAAGCCCATGCGGCGGGTGCCAATGTCATGATGGTGACCAAACTCCGCATCGGAGATGCAAACTCCATGATGGCCGAGGGCGGCATCCAAGCGGCGGACAAGGAGAACGACTCCCCGGCGCAGCACTACCTGGACGCTTTCGGCGGTGGCCACTTTGCGGCTCAGCCGGAGCTGTTGCACAAACTCGTCACAGACGGCCCGAACGCCATCAAATGGTTAAATGACCTCGGCGTCATGTTCGACAAAGAACCCGACGGCACAATGATTACGACACACGGCGGCGGCACATCCCGCAAGAGAATGCACGCCTGCGCCGACTATTCGGGCGCAGAAATCATGCGTACACTCCGAGACGAGGTATTAAACCGTGAAATCCCCATCGTCGATTTCACCTCAGCGGTGGAGTTGATTCTCGACACAAACGGCAGAGCGGCGGGTGCCGTGCTCATGAACATGGAGACGGGCGAATATCATATCGCACGGGCAAAAACCGTCATCATCGCCACAGGCGGCGCGGGGCGTCTGCATTATCAGGGCTTCCCGACTTCGAACCACTACGGTGCAACGGCAGACGGCCTCGTCCTCGCCTATCGCGCGGGTGTCGCGCTGAAATATCCCGACACCCAGCAATACCACCCCACGGGGGCGGCCTTCCCGATGCAGATTTTCGGCTGTCTGGTCACCGAAAAGGTGCGTGCCATCGGCGGTATGCTGGTCAACGCCGAGGGCGAGGCCTTCATGCACCCCTTGGAGACACGTGACGTTACTGCGGCATCCGTCATCCGCGAGTGCAGCACAAACGGCAAGGGCATAGAGACCCCCTGCGGCGGCTCGGCGGTGTGGCTGGATACGCCGCTCATTGAGATAACGAAAGGCAAGGGGACGATCGTCAAGTCCGTCCCCGCGATGCACCGCATGTATATGCAATACGGTATCGATATGCGCGAACAGCCAATTTTGATTTATCCGACCTTGCACTATCAAAACGGCGGCATCCAAATAAACCTCGACGGCAGTACGAGCATAGAAAACCTCTATGCCGCAGGCGAGGCCGTCGGCGGCATCCACGGACGTAACCGTTTGATGGGGAACTCCCTGCTCGATATCATCGTGTTCGGCCGCAACGCAGGCAAAAGCGCGGGCGCGAAATACAAAGACATCAAGTTGGGCGAAATGACCTTGGCTCACGTTGACCGCTACGAACAAGAAATACAAGATGCGGGCATAGCGAACGGACACATCTCACCCTTGCTCCTCCCGCAATATGCGAGAGTGCAAGAGCTATAGATTACAAACGTAAGGGCGGACGCCATGTCCGCCCTTCAGAATGAATACACCGCCTTTGCCCTACATTTCGCTGAAGGCGAAATGATTTTTTGCCGACAAGTGCATGTTTAGTGTGCGCCGGAGGCAAAAAAGGTAGAGTTCGTCTTTTTTCGGAATTCATTTCCGAAAAAAACTCCATAACCCGCCGCAGCGATCCGGCCCACAGGCCGGTTCCTTTGGAAGACAAAGCCCAGCGAAGCGGGTTTGTCTCCAGTATGAAAGGAGCAATGAGAATGAACGGAAAACAAATCGGATTTATCTTAGGGGGCGGGCTATTTGTCGCCCTGCTTTTGATACCGCCGCCTGCGGAATTAAGCATAGAAGCGTGGCGGCTGGTCGCCGTGACCGTTGTCATGGCAATTTTCTGGATCACGGAAGCCCTGCCCATGGGTGCCACATCCTTGATTCCCATCGTGGCCTATCCCCTGCTCGGTATTTTGCCCTCGCCTGAAGTCACGGCATCATATGGCGATAATGTCATTTTCCTGTTTATGGGCGGGTTTTTCCTCGCCGTTACCATGGAAAAATGGAACCTGCACCGCCGCATCGCGCTCAATACGATTAAACTGACCGGAACCACACCATCCAAAATCATTTTGGGCTTTGCCGTGGCCACACTTTTCATCTCCATGTGGGTGAGCAACACCGCCACCGCCGTCATGATGATACCCATAGGTGCGGCGGTGTCAAAATCCTTGACAGGAAACTCCACCGACCCCGCCGTGCAGAAAAAGGAAAGAAACTTCACCCGCTCCCTGATGCTGATGATTGCGTATTCCGCCACCATCGGCGGCATCACCACCATCATCGCCACCCCTGCCAATGCCATTGCCGTGGCACAACTGCGGGAAGTGTTCGGTTTGGAAATCAGCTTTTTCCAATGGATGCTGGTGGGCGTACCTCTGGCGATTGTCATGCTCCTGATTGTGTGGCTGATGCTGACCCGTGTCATCTTCCGCACGGGCGATTTGCGGCTGGCAGGGGGCGCGGCTACTGCCATTACGGACGAGCTGCAAAAACTCGGCCCCACCAAACGCCCGGAAAAGCTGCTATTGGCGGTTGCGAGCTTCATGGTGTTTGGTTGGATTTTCCGCGGTTTTATCGACATTCCGATTATAAACCGCATCACCGACACCCAAATCTCCATGCTGGGTGCCCTTTTGCTGTTCACCATCCCGTCAGGCACGGGTGACCGTTTGCTGGATTGGAAAACCGGCCTGAAGATTCCATGGGGGATTTGTCTGCTGTTCGGCGGCGGCTTGGCCATTGCCACCGCATTCCGCACCACAGGGCTTGCGGATTGGGTCGGTAGTTTGCTCGCCAACATGGACGGCTTGACATTGTTCACCGCAGTCTTAATCGGCACCGCCATGGTTTGCTGTTTGACAGAAATCGCGTCCAACACGGCCATTGCCTCGCTGTTTATCCCGATCATGAGTGCCTTTGCGATTGCATTGGCAATCCATCCCTTTGCATTGATCATGGCAATCTGCCTCGCCTCCTCCATGTGCTTTGCCATGCCCGCCGCCACGCCGCCAAACGCCATCGCCATAGGCAGCGGATTCGTCAAAATAAAAGACATGGCCAAATCAGGATGGATACTGAATTTTGTGACCATCGTCATGGTGGTGGCAGCGATTATGTTCTGGCTGCCGCTGGTGTGGCAGGTGGACATCGGGGTGATGCCGCAGGCAGTATGGGAGTTTTTGGGCTTATCCTAGTGGATATACTCGGTTCATGGACATCGAAACACGGGCCGCTCCTAAAGGTGAACTGCAAAACGCCGCCGCCCCTGCCCTTTCGGGCGAGGAGCGTAATTATTCCGATAGGTAGCACACGTTCTAACAAACGTGTGCGCCTTGCTTTTAGGCCGTGTGATATTATTACTTTAACAACACAACAAAGGAGCAAAACTATATGCTAAATTTTCCGTCAATTAGTTTTCCGGGTAATTGTGATGAAGCCATCACCTACTACAAAGAGGTACTTGGAGCAGAGGTAAAAGCGATTATTCATAACGGAAACGACCGGGCAGACCCTAATATGGACAACTCTTTACCGCCAAACTTTGTGACATATTCAGAGGTATTGCTGTTCGGCACCCCTGTAATAATGACTGATGGAGCTGAAAAGAAAATGTCTTGCGACAACTTTTCGTTTACCCTCTCTCTCAATACTGAAGAAGAAGTGACTTCCGTTTTCAATAAACTTGCAGACGGTGGTGAAATTGTTGAGGCTCTCTCAATTGAGCTTTGCGGTTACCTTATGGGTTGTGTGAATGACCACTTTGGTATTTCATGGACTGTATCAATTTATTTTGAGTAACTCGCGAACGATAGTATGCGCATTTCCAAACCTAAAGGCTGCCCATACCCTGCTTCCGGAACGCCGAAATTTTCTACAGCACTACAAATCAAAGCCCCGGTATGACACCACATCATACCGGGGCTTTGATTTTTTCGGGAAAATATCATTTTATCTCTTGACAAACGACCCCTACCGGAACTGCCTGTCTTTTTGCTTATCCAATGCGCCGATACATCCTATTTTTTGAGTTTGCTCTATATTTCATGCAATGCCTATTTGCTCATATTCCTGAGCACACTCTCCATCGTTCTGGCCCGCAACCACACTTTCGCATCCGCCGCATCCCGCGCGATTTGCTCTTTCAACGCCGCCACATCATCAAACCGAATCTCCGGGCGCAAATAGTAGTAAAACTCCACCCGCACCGTCTGTCCGTAGAGGTCACCATCGAAGCCCAGGATATAGCTCTCCACCGTCATACGCTCTCCGCCCCTGTCCACCGTGGGACGAAGCCCCACATTGGTCACGGCGAGCCGCCCTTCGGTATCCCCCGGCAAAAACACCTGCGTCACATACACGCCGCGCGGCGGGACGACCACGCCCGCAGGAATCTCCATGTTAATCGTCGGCGCACCCAATGTCCGCCCCAACTTGTAGCCGTGACGCACCGTGTCCACAAGCGTATGCGGATGCCCCAGAAATTGTTCCGCCCGCACCATGTCCCCGGTCTGAATCAGCTTCCGAATATCCGTGGAGCAAACCGCCATGCCATCCAACATAACCTCGTCAATCACATCCGCACCCATCCCCAGCGCACGGCACACCTCTACAAGCCGCTCAGGGTTGCCCGCACCCCGGTAGCCAAAGTAGTAGTTATGCCCGCAGACCACATGTACGGCCCCGTAATCCCGCTTGAGCGACTCCACAAAGGCATCCCAAGGCATGGCTCGAAAAGCCTCGTCAAAGGGCACGACTAACACGTCTGATATCCCGTGCAGTCGCTCGATGAGGTCAATACGTCCGTCCAATGCGTTAATCAGCGGCACCGTGTCCCCGCTGACCACGCCGTCCGGGTGCGTATCAAAGGTCAAAACCGCAGGCGCAGCCCCCAACTCCGCCGCCCGCGCGCGGACGCAGGCCAAAAGAGCGGCGTGTCCCAAGTGAACGCCGTCAAAAAATCCCAAGGCAATGACCCGTTTTTCCATCTGTGTTCTCGTCTCCTCTGTCTCTGTCTTTCTTGTCCGCAACACACTCGCTACCGCCGCTCGCTCAAATACATCTGCAAGCGATTCTGCAAAATCCGCGCCGTATCGGCCGCAGACCTGTCCCCGGCGAAGAAGGGCAAGGTCTCCTCCAATATCATCTCCATCACTCTGTCATCAAAGCGGCCCGCGATGCTCGCTGTCTCTACAATCGCCCGAAACCCCCGCTCCTCCGCTTCTGTCATGGCGTAGAGGTAGACCATAAAGTGCCCGCCCCCTCGGCCGCCCCGGGGGACTTCCTCTTCATTCCCGTCCGCATCAATTTCCATGAGAGGCGTTCTCGCCTCGACAATCATCGCTTCGTACAGGTCAACCCGCAGAGGAAATCTCCAACCTAAAGCTTCCTCTTCATTCATCCCGTCGAAGTACGGCATAAGAGCCCGTCGGATAAAGCTCCAAGCCGCATCCTGCTGTGTGCTTGTCGCAGAAATCGCAAACCCGGCACTCGCACGGACAGCGTGCGCACCACCGTCTCGGGTCGGCATCCCCAGAGCGACGAAATCTTCGCCGAGCATCCCCGCAAGCATCTGATAGGCGTCAATGTCACGAATATCCACGAAGTCAATGAGCTGCTCCCCACGGAGCATCCGTATGATTGGGTCGGGCAAGGCCATCCATTCCTCCATACTGTGATCTGCCATCACATGCGGTAGGCGGTAGGCAATCTCCAGAAGCTGTATAAATGCCTCATTATCCACATTCACGCGATTCTCCGACCAATCAATAAAATCTTCGTCTGAATACAAAATCGCCGTATGCAAAAACCGCTCCGCCGTGAAAAATTCGGCCAGAAAGAACTCCATGCCCGCGGCTTCCGCCCGTTCGATGAGAGCCAGCATTTCGGCAAAAGTCCAAGACTCAATATCCCCCACCACATCCGCCAGGCCGATAATCGTCTCGATGATAAAACTGTTGGAAATCATCGGCAGTGACCCGTCGGGGGCCTCCATCGTACGCAAAATGTTCGGCAGGAAATCGTCCCGGCTCAAAACCGGGTCAGCGTCGATGAGAGAGTATAAATCCACCAACAAGTCCCGCTCCGCTAGCGTGGCAAGGCTGGACGGGCTACCCACGATGATATCCGGGGCCTGCCCGGTCAACACGTCCATCATAAACCGAAACTCAGCCGTAAAAAAATCCTCCATCGTATCGCTGCCGCTTGTGTAATAGTCCCGGATTTCAATCTGATGCGTCTGACTGTTTCTGTTAAACTCCCGCACCATGTCCCGCACGTTTTCCCAAACACCGAAGCCGCCCAAGGTGATAATTTCATGCTCCGGCAAATCCGCCCGCGCCGTGCG
>Ga0131853_10000594_pt1 | contig 65361 bp, 54 predicted proteins | sample TergutLab28metaG_FD_92764 | JGI IMG/M metagenome (GOLD analysis project Ga0131853, IMG submission 92764) | Labiotermes labralis P1 segment gut microbial communities from Petit-Saut dam, French Guiana - Lab288 P1 (version 2) (version 2) | ecosystem: Host-associated > Arthropoda: Insects >... | reverse complement strand
GCACCTACAAACCCTATTGTGATGGCGACTTCTGCACCAAAATCGTCACCACCAAAGGTAGCTGCGGAATTAAGAAGATGAAGCCGGGCTCCCTGGTTTGCAGCAAAGCCCGTTAGATTGCCATTATCAATCTGCGGATCCATTATCGCGGTAAGAAATGCCGTCCTAATCGTATTCGCAGTCTGGGTATCAGCCGCAACATTCGCCCTTTCAATATAGCGCATTAGGTTCGGGGCAAGGACACCAACCAGAATCGCCATAATCGCGATAACAATAATCAACTCGACCAGTGAAAAACCTTTGTTGCCTAAATGTGTTTCTTTTCTCATAATATACTATCCTCTCTTTTACTGAAAATATAGTGATACTTAGTATTTCTCAAAAACGAATACTATTTATTATCATACTACTACTAATATATACCAATTTACGGAAAAAGTAAACAATTTTTCATTGATTTTGCAATAAATTTTGGCACTTATTTTTCGCAGTAACCCTTTTCTTTTTCACATCTTTTTTTACCCTAAAGCTTCGAACAAGTCCATCATCGGAAGTAGGATTGCAATAATCATTGCCCCGACCCCAATTGCCATCACGATTATGATAACCGGTTCAAGCATCGCCATCATTGCATCAGTTGCGGTCTGGACATCATCTTCATAATAATCGGCGACGTTTTCAAGCATTTCTTCGATATTTCCGGTTTCTTCACCAATAGCAACCATATGTGTCACCATCAGCGGAAAGAGGCCGCTGTTTATGAGGGGCTGCGAAAGAGCCCGCCCGCGCATAATCTGGTCCTTTGCATTCTCCATCGCTTTTTTATATTTATAATTTTCCATTGAACGGCCGCTAATTTCAACTGCTTCAACCAGAGGAATCCCGGCGCTTAGCAGGGTGCTTAAGGTCCGCCCCAAACGGGCGCAGGCCGTTTTCATCAGAAGCGGGCCAAAAACCGGCATTTTAAGTGCAAATGTCCCCAATGACATTTTTCCCAAATCGGTTTTTGCGAAAAAACGGAAGCCCACTACGGTAGCAATCATTATTATTAAAATTATAAATATATTGCTCTGCACGAAATTACTTAAAAGAATAATGGACATTGTATAAGCGTTCATTTCGGTACCGATTTGTTCAAACATCCCCATAAAAGTTGGAATCATCCATAATAGCATCAAGGCCATCATCCCAATCATCAAAATCACAAGGATAATCGGATAAATAGTTGCTTTTTTAATCGATTTCTTAAGCCGGTCTTCTTTTTCGAATTGGGTTGCCATACGGGAGAAAGCTATTTCCAAGCTGCCGGAAGCTTCTCCGGCTTCGACCATATTACAAAGCATTTCGGGGAAAATCTTTTTCCGTTTCCGCATTGCCGAAGTTAAAGCTTCGCCCTTCGCCACATCTTCATGAACCCCGCCAAGAGCCGTTTTCAAAGTTTTATTTTCCGTTGCATCTTTCATCATCTCCAGCGCATTAATAATACTGACACCGGCACCAATGATACTGACAATTTGACGGCAAAAAATACTAAAGTCACGGGCTTTAACATTTTTTTGCAGGAAAGAGATGTTGATATCCTTTTGCAAAATGCTGGCTTCTCCAACGCTCAAAACGATGTTGCCTTGGTTTTTCATGATTTGGGTCAACTGGTCGGCAGTTTTCGCCTCCATTGTACCCTTTCTTTCTTTTCCTTCCGGCGTAACGATACGATATGCGAAAATCGGCATTGCTATAACCTCTCCAATCTATTACGAAGAATGGACATTTATGGACATTCTTCCCCAACGAAGACTAATTTTTTTAGCCGGCGTTTTTTGCTGACTTAGAAAACCTCTTCGTTTTTTAATCTGATTCATATGCAACTTTGATTAGTTCATTAATTGCGGTTTTACCCTGTAAAACTTCCCGGGTTGCGGCCATCCGGAGGGTATTCATCCCTTCTCTCACCGCCTGGTCTTTCATTTCATCGGCATTTGCCCGGTCGTTGATGAGGCTGCGCAGTTTGCTGGTGACAGTCATAACCTCGTAAACTGCCGTCCGCCCTTTGTAGCCGATACCGGAGCAAGCCGGGCAGCCGGCTGGTTCATAAAGGGTCACTCGAGCTTCAATGACAGCCCGTTTCAAGATAGTCGCCGATGGTTCGACAGCCGGCCCTTCAAAAACCTCTGATGGTCCGGTAACATTTTCTTCATTGACCGATTCAGTCAATAAACCTTCTTTATACAACCCTAACAAACGTTTTTCATCGTCAGTTGCTTCACGGGGCTTTTTGCAAGCCGGGCATAACAGACGGATCAAGCGCTGGGCAATGATGCCAACGATAGAATCGCCAAGTAAGTATGGTTCAATATTCATATCAAGCAAACGGGTAATCGTTGCCGCAGTCGAATTTGTATGCAGGGTTGAGATGACAAGGTGGCCGGTAATTGAAGCTTTAACCGCTATTTCCGCCGTTTCATTGTCACGGATTTCACCAATCATAATAATATCGGGGTCTTGGCGCAGAATCGAACGTAAAGCATTAGCAAATGTCATATCTGCTTTAACATTAACCTGAACCTGGTTGATTCCGTCAACATTCGCTTCAACCGGGTCTTCAACTGTGACAATATTAACATCTATAGAATTTAATTCGCTTAGAATCGTATAAACAGTGGTTGATTTACCGCTTCCGGTCGGGCCGGTGACGAGGATGATTCCGTGCGGGTTTTTCAAAATATCGTCGAGCCGCTCTTCATCAGTTTCCGTCAGGCCAAGATATTTTTTTTCACGGGTCAAACCATCTTTGGCAGCTAAACGCATAACTGTTTTTTCTCCGTATACCGTTGGGAGAACCGAAACACGGACATCATATTCGCGGTTATCAACGTATACCGACAGCCGCCCGTCCTGTGGTTTTCTTTTTTCGGAGATATCAAGCCCGGAGATAATCTTGACCCGGGCGACCATCGCCGGGAGCAGATTCGGATTGTAATCCATAACATCCTGTAAGACTCCGTCAATCCGGTAACGAATGCGGAGAAGCCGTTCAAAAGGTTCGATATGAATATCACTTGCGCCCTGACGGACGGCTTGTTCAAGCATTGAGCGGACAATCTTGACAATCGGGGCATTGTCAACTTCGATATTTGCTTCCGCCTCAACGGCTTCCATCATTTCGTCAGCATGCTCTTTTTGATATTGCTCGGCAGCTTCCATCGCCTGTTTCTTGCCGAACATCCGGTCAAGCTGTAAGGCAATTTGAGCGGTTGATGCAAAATAGGGGCGAACATCCATATTTGTTATCAGGGACACATCATCAATTGCATTCAAATCAAGCGGGTCAGACATTGCCACATTCAGGACATTGGCATTAGTCTCATCAATTGAAAATGGCACAAGGCCATGCTTTTTCATAATATCTTCGCCGACAAGCCGAATCGCCGAATCTTCTAAACCGGTTTCATTAAGGTTAACCGACTCTATTCCCAGTTGATCATGAAAAACAGTGGCAAAATCCTGATGCGAAACATAATTCAGGGCAATAAGGGTTTCCCCCAATTTCGTCTTGCGGATTTTTTGTTCATTCAGGGCGGTTAAAAGCTGCTGTTCGGTAATTAAACCTTGCTTGATTAATAAATCACCGATTCGGATACGCTTGCCATATAACATGTTTCTCTCTCATCTTTCATTTATAGGAAATTGCTATTTTTTTATTATATCTCTTTTCCGTTAATCTGTATAGATGATTTACAAAAATAGGCGAATATATTATGATGAATATTATGAAAGAATTTAAACTGAAAAAAGAGATGTTAATCGGTACGGCTAGTGCCGCGACCCAAATTGAAGGCGGGGTGCTTGACTCAAGCTGGATGGATTGGGCCAAAAGGGGCTATATCACTGATGGGACCAGCCCGGCGCGGGCGAATGACCATTACCGGTTGTGGGAAGAAGATGCCCGGCTGATGGGTGAATTAAAAATGCAGATTTGCCGGCTCGGGGTTGAATGGGCACGAATCGAACCTGTGCAAGGTAATTTTTGCGAAGAAGCGCTCGCCCATTATCGCCGCGAAATTGAGTTTATTCAGGCACAGGGGATAAAAGTTTTAGTGACCTTACACCATTTCACCAACCCGATGTGGTTTGAACAGCGGGGGGCATTTGAAAAAAAGAAAAACATTACTTTCTTTATCCGCTTCGTAGAAAAAGTGGTGCTGGCTTTTGACTCGTTGGTGAATGAGTATATAACTATAAATGAACCGAATGTTTATGCGGTAAATGGATATTATTTCGGTTCCTGGCCGCCGGGGAAAAAGAAACTTTCCGGCACTCTTAAGGTAATGTCAAACTTATCAAAGGCTCATCTTCTCGCCTATCGGAAAATTCATGTTCTTCGCATCCAAATGGGGTTATCTGATACGATGGTAAGTTTTGCAAATCATCTGCGGGTTTTCGTCCCGGAAAATCCGGATAAATTAAGTGACCGTTTTTCGGCGCGATTGATGGAGTATCTTTTTCAGGGGCGGTTATCGAAGTTGATGATTTATGGCCGCTTGCGCGGGTGGGGCAAGTTGCACGCGAAAACGAAAGGCGCAATCCCAAAATATTTTTGCGATTTTCACGCTCTTAATTACTATACCCGCGGGACCGTCACCAATTTTCAGGATGGCGTGAAAAAAGATTCCTTAAAAAATGACTTGGGGTGGGAAATTTATCCATCGGGAATTGTTGAATGCGCAAAAAAGCTATATGATTTGCTCCCGCTGCCGATTTATGTTACTGAAAATGGGACTTGTGACAATGATGACAGCTTCCGTTCACTTTACTTGTATGAACATCTTAAGGCATTAAGCGAAAGTAATTTGCCGATAGAACGATATTATCATTGGTGCTTCTGCGACAATTTTGAGTGGGTCGAGGGTGAAAGTGCCCGTTTTGGGATTGTCCACATTGATTATGAAACACAAAAGCGGACCATTAAAAAAAGCGGGGAGTTTTTGAGGGCCGTGGTTCTTAACAGTGGGGTTGATACCGAGATTTATGAACAGTTTATTGAAGGTGAGAGGTACCGGAGAAAGTAAGATAAAATTCGTATTTTCATTGACAATATCCTTTAAATGTGATATTTTACATATATGAAGAACAATCGCCCACAAGGTGGTTGCCTAGGTTGAATAGCAATAGCCACCCATCCACGGTCAAGTTTTAGGGTGGCTTTGCTATGTAGCTAACTGCTGAATGAAAAAATGAAGGTCAGCAATGCTAAAAGGAAGAGCCCGAAGGCTATTAAATCCTTAAAATCAAAGCGATTTTTCATGGCATCACCTCCTTAAATTAATGAGGCAACCACCCTGTAACACGATTGTTCTTAAGTAAGATATCATACATTTATTCTTTATACAATACTTTTAATTATTTTTCTTCTTTGTTTTATATCTTTGTGCATGTTGCACAAATGAAAGTGAGGCCATAATGAAAAAATGGTGGCAGGAAGAAGTCGTTTATCAAATTTATCCCCGTAGTTTTCAAGATTCAAATGGTGATGGGATTGGGGACATTCCCGGAATAATCTCACGCCTTGATGAGATAAAAGCACTTGGCGCCGGTATTATTTGGCTTTCGCCGGTTTATAAATCACCGGATGCTGACAATGGTTATGATATTAGTGATTACCGCGATATCAATCCCAAGTTCGGTACAATGGCTGATATGGACAATCTGCTAAAGAAAGCGGCGGAATGCGGGATAAAAATCGTCATGGATTTAGTAATTAACCATACTTCCGATGAACATGAATGGTTTCAGAAAAGCCGTGATAAAGAGAGTCCCTACCGCGATTATTATATATGGAGAAAGGGCAGCCCGAAGGGCAAACCGCCAAATAACTGGACGGCTTTCTTTATGGGCAGTGCCTGGGAATATGACAAAAAAAGCAGCGAATATTATCTCCACCTCTTTCACAAAAAGCAACCCGACTTAAATTATCACAATCCCAAAGTTATCGAAGAAATAAAGGATATCATGCGCTTTTGGCTTGATAAAGGCGTTGCCGGTTTCCGTTGTGATGTAATCAATATCATTTATAAATCTTCTTTTGCCGATGGCAAACCAACACTTGCTATCCGCGGAATAGAGCATTATAAGTCAACCGAAGGGAATCACCGGATTTTGCGTGAGCTTCGGCGGGATGTCCTTGATAAATATGATTGTTTTGCGGTTGGTGAAACGGTAATGGTTGATTTGGATGAAGCAAAACTTTTATGTGACAGCGGACGAAAAGAGCTGGATATGCTGTTTTATTTTGACCATCTGGAAGTTGACCGCCGGATTGCCCGTTATATTCCGAAGAAATTCCATGCAAGAAAATTGCTCTCTGTTTTGGCGAAATGGCAGCAAGGCCTTGAGTGGAATGCTTTTTATCTTGAAAATCATGACCAGCCCCGGATTGTCTCCCACTATGGTGATGACTCCCGTTACTGGGAGCGCAGTGCCAAAATGCTGGCGACAATGCAGTTTACGCTGGGTGGCACAATGTTCATCTATCAGGGCCAGGAAATCGGAATGACCAATTTTGATTTTACAGAGCTTTCGCAGTTAAAAGATGTCGAAAGCCACAATATCAATGCTTTAATGAAGCGAATTGGGATTCCGGCAAAAACAAGGTGGCATTGGATTAACCAGGCTTCACGGGACAATGCCCGGACCCCAATGCAGTGGAGCAGTGAAGCGGGGGCCGGGTTCACTTCCGGCAATCCCTGGATTGGCATTAACAAAAATTACAAAAAAATAAATTATCAGGAACAAAAAGCAAGAAACGATTCCATTTTGGCTTATTATAAACAACTAATCGTTTTTCGCGCCGGAAATGATACACTTAAATATGGCGGCTTTAAACCGGTTTATGCTAAGGGTGGAGTAATTGCTTATCAGCGGGAAAAAGTTGAAGGAAATCTTTCAACTGATGATGAAAAATACTTGGTTATTTTGAATTTTTCAAAAAAAGCAGCGCGGGCGGTTTTTAACGGGACTTTGGTTTTGTCCAATATTGGGCGTGACAAGTATGATGGTGAACTAGAGGCATATGAGGCAGTGGTTTTGAGGGTATAAAGCGGCGGTTTTGTACCCCGCCGGCGATTCAGGCCTTCCAGTCAGTCAGATGACTTGCAAGTCAAAACGAAGAGAGGCTTCGTTTCAAGGAGTTTAATGTGATTGAATTTTCAGCTAATATCTTTCGCTTATCAACTAAAAAAACCAGTTACTGGTTTCAAATCACCCCTTATGGCCACTTAGAGCATATTTATTACGGCCGGCGGCTCCCTGACGGGCAATCTGTCACCCCGTTATTGCATAAGCGCACCGTGGAACTTGGCAGCAGCGTGATGTATAAAGGAGATGTGCGGTTTGGGGCAGAGCATGAGGATGGCAGCGGAACCGCATCAATTCCTCCGGACTTTTATTGCCTTGATAACATGTGCCTTGAGTGGTCGGGCATTGGTAAAGGCGATTACCGGCATACTCCGGCGGAGATAAAAATGCCGGACGGAACATTTACCGCCGACTTCATTTACCAACGTCACATAATTACCGACGGTACCGTCGGTATGGAAACATTACCGTCAGCTTATATTGCACCATCCGGCAACGAAAACCTGACATCTGCTTCCAACAGCCTTTCTCAAACTTTAACCATCACCATGCTGGATGAAAGCAATAATGTCAAATTGCTTTTATACTATACCGTCTTTTATGACACCGATGTCATAACGCGCCGGACAATGCTTATTAATGAAAATAAGGCTAATCTGACGATTCGCAAGCTGATGAGTTTTTCGCTTGATTTGCCAAATGATAATTTCCGCCTGATAACTTTTGACGGCGGCTGGATAAAAGAAGCCAATAAAAATGAGCGCAGGGTCTCTTATGGCATCCATATTAACTCATCAACAACCGGCGCAAGCAGTAACCGGCATAATCCCGGTTTTCTTATCGCTTTAGATGGCACAACCGAAAGCCGGGGCAGCGTTTATGGCTTTAACCTGGTTTATAGCGGAAATCATTATAGTGCGGTTGAATTGTCCAGCCAAAATCTTGTCCGCATTCAAACCGGAATCAATCCGTATTGCTTTGAATGGACTTTGGCCGAAAATGAAAAGTTCGAAACACCGGAAGCTTTTTTTACCTATTCCAGTGACGGATTTAATGGTTTGTCACACAATTTTCACAACTTTATCAATCATCATATCATTCGTGGCGATTGGAAAGATAAAGAACGTCCGGTTTTGCTTAATAATTGGGAGGCGTTTTTTTTCAAGTTTACGCGCGGAAAATTACTAAAACTGGCAAAGAAGTCGAAAAAAACCGGTATTGAATTATTTGTCCTTGATGATGGCTGGTTTGGAAAACGAAATCATGATAAGGCCGGTTTAGGTGATTACAATGTTAACAGAAGAAAATTCCCCTTTGGGCTTTCAGAATTTTCGCACCGGATTCAGCGGATGGGACTCAAATTCGGGCTGTGGTTTGAACCGGAAATGGTTAATCAAGACAGCGGGCTTTACCGCAGCCATCCCGAATATGCCCTTAAAACCCCCGGCAAAATACCGGCACAAGGCCGGAATCAGTTGGTGCTTGACCTTTGTAACCCGGCTGTCCGTGATTATATCGTTGAAAATGTCACGGCGATTCTCGATTCATGCCAAATTGATTATGTGAAATGGGATTATAACCGGCATATTAGTGATGCGTGTTCCAAAACCTTAGAGAATCAAGGCCATTTTTTCCACTCTTATATCCTGGGGCTTTATGAAGTGCTTGACCGTATTTTTACCAAACGGCCCCATATTTTGTTTGAGAGCTGTTCAAGCGGCGGTAATCGTTTTGATGCCGGAATGCTTTGCTTTTCTCCGCAAATTTGGACATCAGATAATACTGACCCAATTGAACGGTTGAAAATCCAAGGAGGAATCTCCTATCTTTATCCGCTTTCCGCAATGGGCGCCCATGTCTCGGAAGCCCCTCACCAGCAGACTTTGCGGGATACCCCGCTGGCAACACGGTTTAACGCCGCATCATTTGGCTGCCTTGGTTATGAGTTGGATTTAAAATATCTTTCACATATGCAAATGCGGGAAGTAAAGGAACAGATTTCTTTTTATAAAAAGCATCGCCGGGTTTTTCAATATGGCCGCTTTTTTCGAGGTGAGCCGGATAAAGAAAATAAAGTTGCCTGGCACGTTATTGATGATTCTTTAGCTACCGGAATTTCCGGGTTTTTTCAAACTCAGGCAAATGTCAGCGAGGGTTTTGACCGCCTTAAATTTGAAGGGTTGGAAGCCGGGCAAAAATACCGGGTGGAAACCCGCCCGCAAAGCTTGTTTATAAAACGCTTCGGTGGTTTGGTTAAGCATCTTCTTCCGGTTACGCTTAACCCGGAGGGATTTATCTTGCGAACGGTGAATAAATTTTTCTGTCTGACTGATTGTGCGGAAGAATATGAGGCTTACGGCGAAGTTTTGCGGGATGGAATTTTACTCAATAATCAATTTTCCGGCACTCATTATAACAAAAATACGCGATTACTAGGGGATTTCGGGTCAAATTTGTATATTGTGAAAGGATTTTCTAAATTTGTGTCCAGTGAAACACAAACAAAGAAAATCTAGGTCTGCTATGCAGTCCCAGGATATCAAAAACTCCATCTTCCGGGGTTTTGGAAAATGTGGCATAGAAAGGGATAGGTTGTGGTTATGGAAAAAAATTATGAACGGCAAAATAGATATTGCTTTGGCCTTGGCACTGTCGGGCGGGATATGTTTTATTCGATGGTGAGTATGTATCTTCTATTTTATATCACCGATGTTTTGATTGTCTCGGATTCGACCCTGCTGCTTATGACAACGGTTCTGACCGGGCTACGCATTTTTGATGCGGTTAACGACCCAATTATGGGAATCATCGTCGATAATACCCACTCCCGTTTCGGCAAATTTAAACCGGGGATATTAATTGGGGCAATTGTTGGTTCGGGCGCTATGCTGCTTATGTTTACCGACCTTGGGTTAAGCGGGGCCGGTTATGTAGTTGTTTTCGCGGTTTGTTATCTATTATGGGACATTTTTTACGGCTTAAACGATATTGCTTATTGGTCAATGCTTCCGGCCCTTTCCACCGACCAAAAGCAGCGTGAAAAAATTGGTTCCTTTGCCCGTATTTGTGCAAACATTGGTTTATTTGCGGTTGTTGTTGGAATTATTCCGCTTACCAATGCTTTGGGCGAAGCCGCCGGAAGCCTTAAGCAAGGCTGGTTTTATTTCGCTATCATCATTATCGCCCTCATGCTTGGTTTTCAAGCTATCACCTTAATCGGCGTAAAAGAACCGAAAGGTTACTTTAAAGAAGAAGAAAAAACATCGCTTAAAGAGATGTTCCGGGTTATTTTCAAAAATGACCAGTTATTATGGGTCGCTATTGCATTGTCATTATTTATGATTGGTTATATGACAACAACATCATTTGGTGTTTATTTTTTCAAATATGCCTATGGTGATGAGAATATGTATTCCATTTTTGCCGCGGTGCTTGGTATTTCACAGTTGACGGCTTTGAGTGCTTTTACTTGGTTTAGCAAACGCTTCAGCCGGAAAATACTTTATAAATTTGCTACGATTGTTGTTGTACTTGGATACATAATCTTCTTTTTCGCGCCAATGAATATGATTTTTATCGGGGCTGCCGGGGTAATGCTCTTCGTTGGACAGGCCTTTATCCAGTTGTTAATGCTGATGTTTCTTGCCGATACAATTGAGTATGGCCAATGGAAATTGGGCAAGCGAAATGAAAGCATCACTTTTTCGGTACAACCTTTTATCAACAAAATCGGCGGGGCGATGGCTAATGGCGTAGTCGGGCTGACACTTTATTTTTCCGGAATTAACGCCGCCGAAACTGCGGCTGATGTTCCTGCCGGCGGTATTACGCTAATGAAATTTTCGATGTTGATTATTCCCTTAATTGCGATTTTGATAGGATATATTGTTTATACGAAAAAATACGAAATTGATGAAGCACGACATCAAGAGCTGGTTAAAGAACTTGCGAAGCGCGGGGATATAATATGAAAATTTTTTCTTGGACAGACACGTTTTCCCTTCTTTTATCATAGTATACAACATCATAATTTTATAGGGATAGGTGTTGTATGAAAAAATTAAATAATAGAGTAAAAAATACCATCGCTCTGCTTCTTAGCTGCGTGCTGGTATTTAGTATGCTTACAGGCTGTGGAAAGGAAACAGAAACAAGTAGTTCCGGCGGGAAAATGACAAAAGTTACTTTGAATGAAGTGGCGCACTCAATTTTTTACGCACCGATGTATGTTGCAATCGAAGAAGGTTATTTCGCTGAAGAGGGGATTGATTTAACACTTGTAACCGGCTTCGGCGCTGACAAAACCATGACGGCCGTTCTGACCGGCGAAGCTGATATCGGTTTTATGGGCAGCGAAGCATCAATTTATACTTATATCGGGGGGGCAAATGACATGGTTGTCAACTTTGCCCAACTCACGCAACGAGCCGGGAACTTTCTCGTCGCAAGGGAGCCGGTTACTGATTTCACCTGGGATATGTTAATCGGAAAAGACGTCATCGGCGGCCGGGCCGGGGGGATGCCGCAAATGGTTTTTGAATTTATCCTGAAGAAAAATGGAATTGATCCAAAAGCTGACGTAAATATCGACCAAGGTATTGATTTTGGTTTAACTGCGGCCGCTTTTTCGAGTGGGCAAGGAGATTTTACGGTGGAATTTGAACCTCATGCTACCGCCCTCGAGTTAAAAGGTGACGGTTTTGTCGTTGCTTCGTTAGGAGAAAACTCCGGTTTTATCCCATATACAGCTTTTTGCGCGAAAGCAAGTTATATTGAGGCAAACGAAGATGTCATCATGGGTTTTACCAGAGCTTTGCAAAGAGGGATGGACTACGTAAATTCACATACACCTGCCGAGATTGCCGTTGCGATAAAGGGGCAATTTCCGGAAACTGATGATGAAGCATTAACAATGATTGTAACGCGTTATTATGAGCAGGGGACGTGGAAAAAAGATTTGATTTTCACCGAGGATGCTTTTACGCTTCTGCAAAATATTTTGGAAGAAGCCGGTGAGCTGTCACGGCGCGTGCCGTATGATGAGCTGGTAATTACGAGATTTGCGGAAGAAGTTGCGAGGTAGAGAATAAAACCATAGGCAATGGGCGGTAGTAATAACCGCCCATTTTATTATTCAACTACACCCACCACAAATCCGTCTGATGCTGATAAAGCCATTCGGCCCAGGCCAGCATAAACGTCACAAACAACGTAATCCCCATCATTATTACTGCCGGAATATCATAAACCACTTTGTTTTGCTCAATTATCTGGCCGTCGGGGCGGACAACTTCCGTGCTTTTAAACTGATTGCCAAGCAGCACCTCAATACCAAGGATAATCAGGATGACCGGCCAAAAGCGGAACAAGAAATTTATGTTCAAAGCCGGGGCAATAACATTCAGTAACATCAAAATCCCGGTGCTGATTAGGACAATACCAAATGTAACCGAACCTAAACGGCGGACTCTGATTGTTTTATTCTCCATTCAATTTCTCCTCCTCTTCCCCGGGCAGGGTTTTCGTTTTTCCGCGCAGTATTTTCGTTCCAATGCCAATTACGATAATCCCGGCAACAAGTTGCGGTATCAAATCTCTAATCCGCCAGAAAATATCCATCGGGAAATTTGGTAAAAGTCTCAGCATCCGCGGAATAAACATATTCATGCTGATATTCCATATCAAGATTGTACCTAAGACAATAAGCCCAATCCCAAAATATTTACGGCCTTTTTCGGCGGTAAAATTTTTGCTTAATAATGGTTCTGATTCAAAGATAAATTTGTCCTCTACTTTTGCAAAATCTTCATCTGCAAGAGATGACAAATTGTTGGCCTGAAAGAAACTATAAACCCAAACGAGAATACTAACAAGAGCCATTACTGAAAAACGAAGCATATTCCCAATTGCAATTGCGATAAAAAATAAACTCATTAAGCTTAAGCCCATTTTCATAAAACCCATATACATATGGGCGGCCCCTGGCATCAGGGATAAACAAAACGTTAAAAATCCATTTTTCTTTGATGTTTTCATAAATCTCCTCTCTTCTTAAAACCTAAGGCTTGTCAAACAAGCCATCGAAAATATTTAATTTGTCTAAAATCATACTGCCGGTTTCGGTAATTGCGGTTGCACTAATGCGGAAAATCTTGTCAAGTTCACTTTCTGTTTCACCCTGCTCATTTTCAAACCTAATTTCCACCATTTCAATCCGCTGTTCATAAGCCTGCTCTTGCCGGGTTAGAGTATTAATGTCAAGGGGCAGGAGAAAAATCAGCACAAGGGCCGCCGCCATCCCGGCGATAACCTTCACATTATATACAAAATTGCCTTGTTTCCAATTCCGCCGCTTTTGTTTCTTTCCGGAAGAAGGTAACGCGAAAGATGAATCTTTCACAATCCTGATTTTGGCATCGCCCATTGAGCGGCTTATGGGAGTTAACGCGATTTTTCCGATTTCCGCCGCGATATTTTCTTTGAGGTGCGGTGGGTCAAAAAGCGGTTCCGCTTCAAGATTTTCAACTAATTCCATTAATTCTTCATCCGTCGGATATCTCATTATTTTTTCTCCTTGATACTATTCACAGCAAAGCTGGTAACCCTACTTTTCATACATTTTTCTTAAATTTTCCCGGGCCCGGTAAATTTGAGTCTGAATCGTTTTCAAATTTTGTTTTCGCGCGCCGGCAATTTCTTGCGGTGTTTTTTCTTCCAGATAATAGGCTGTAGCTATTTCATCGTATGGCGGTTTAAGTTTTTCAATGCAGTGATTAAGCTTATTAAGGATTTCAGTTTGCAGGTAAGCCGTTTCTGGTTGACTAGCATAGTCAATTTGGTTCTTGAAAAAGATATCTTCGGTTGGTATTTGGCGGTTAGCGGCATTTCGTAGGTAGTCAATGCTTTTGTTAGCGGCAATCCGGGCTAAATAAGCTTTTTCATTTGTTCCGGCGAAATTGCTTAAATTTTTGTAGGCGGAGATGAATGTTTCCTGGGTCAAATCCTCGGCGGCAAAGTAATCGGTAGTTATTTTGTAGCAAATCGAAAAAATGAGTCTTTGATAGTCGTCGATTAAACGAACTATTTTTTCTTCATTAATATAAACCACCCACTTTCATGCTTACCACCAAGCAATTACTTATCATCCTACATTTAATATAACGGATTCAAATGACGATTGTCTTCAAGATTTTTTAGAATTTTTAATTATTTTTATTAGTTTATCATATTGCTTAGTCAATTCCCGGACTTTCGCCGGAGTTGGAAATTTATCTTCCGCTTTCATTTCTGCACAAAGGTCATTAAGATAATCGTATAAATGAGTTGCACCAATCGTTGCGGTGACATTTTTGAGGGCATGGGCTTCGCGATAATAGCTTTTCAAATCACCGTTTGCCGCCCATTTTTCTAAAAGTTCTTTTTTTTCTGAACTTTCTTCGATAAAAGCATCTAATATTTCTAAATAAAGGGTTTCATTATCATTACAATAATAAAGGCCGCCGGTGATATTTATTTTATTATTTTTTAGATTCTTTAGCTGTTTTGTCATTATTTTTTTCATTACTTCCGGCATTACTCATTGTATCAATCATTTTTTCGATTAACAGGCGTTTTACATATACATCATAACTAAGCATGCAGATAAAAGAAAACAAACGGAGAAACTCTTGATTCTCCGGTGAAGCATCCGCAAAAGTATCCTGTGATATCTCGAATTTTTTGATGATATCCTCTTTTAAGCCTTTAACCTGATCTTTTTCCAAGGCAAAAACTTGATTGTAAATAGTCCCTAAATCTAGTTTTTCATCAGTATGAAAGAAGTTATCCGCAAGCGGGCCTAACAATGTTTGGATATCCTGGATTGACAAAATTCCTTTATAGTAATAAATGAAGATTAATAAAATGATGTGGTCTTTGGTGTATTTCTTACGCTCCGGCGGAGGAAGAAGGTCATTTTTTGTATAATTATTAATCATCGTTTTGGTCAAAATCTTATCTTCTTTTTGATGCCGGGTCGTTTTCTTAAGCTTGCGGTCCATAAAAGTCGTCACTTGATCCATATATAAATCAATATTGGGAATATCCTCCAATTTGATATATTGAATCCGGTTCAGGCTTTCCATGATACTTGCCAGAAGATTATCTTTGTCGATGGTCATGCTTGTTCCTCCGATTTAGATATAAGTCCTTATTATGATACCAGGGTCAAAAGGTCATGATTTTCATGCTTGCATGAAAAATCATGACTTTGGGACCCGCCAACCACGAGGAAGTAGCCCTAGCGGGGCGGATTCCTCGTGGTTGTAGGACTGCGGGAATGCGAAGTATGGAGCAGTCCGTAGGTATCTGGGGTCAAAATACCTTTTGACCCCAACATCTTATTATTATATAATACTTAATGCTAACTGACAAGTATAACCTCTTTACTTTAAAACTTTAATGTGCTAAACTTAATTCATCTTTAACGTGTGGGAGGAATGCTCATGAATAAAAAAATTCAGACAAAAGCAGTTGATCATATGTTTGAAGCAATCCTTACTTTAGAAAATAAAGAGGAATGTTATCGTTTTTTTGAAGATTTGTGTACTGTAAATGAGTTATTATCGATTTCCCAGCGTTATGAAGTAGCTTCAATGCTAAAGAGCAAAAATACTTACCTGGAAATCGCCGAAAAAACCGGGGCATCAACGGCGACAATCAGCCGGGTGAACCGGTCTCTTATATATGGGAATGATGGATACGAATTGGTTTTTGAGCGGCTTGCGCAAGCTAGGTAAACCATTACCAAGAATACGTAGTATTCTTGCCAAACGGAATAATAGATTTTCTTAGCCGGTTTTTATTCCGGCTTAGAAAATCTTTTCGTTTTTTACCCTGATATTTCCATAACATCCATCGGGTCGATTTGATTTTCATCGTGGGTCACTTGATAACCTAATGCTTTGTTATCACTGCCGACCAAAAACAAAATATATCCCGTACCAAGTTCGGCACCGGTCCTGACTAACGGTTGCCCTCTGTTTAAATAAATTGATTTGTAGCCATTTCCATGATTCAATATTAAGCGGTTGCCATATTTTTCATCGGGTTCAATCGATTCAACGATACCGGCACCAACCGTGATTATAGTATTACCTTCGGAAGTAGTGAAAATCAAGGTTAAAGGGTCATCTTCTTCTTCCTGCATCGTAGAAGCCCCGAAACTGCCTAACGGAAAACCCTTTGGCAGACTCATTTCCGTAATTTCTTCTTCTCTTACTTCGGAAATAGCTACCTGGGTTGCTACTGTTTCCGAAAGAACTGATAGTTTATTTGACAAATCAAAATTTTCCCGTTTAAGAGTATTCAGTTCGTCACTCAATTCTTCTACCGTAATTTCATATTCAGCAAGCTCGGTTAACCGTTTATTATTCGTACCGGCAGCAATTATCGAAATCAAGGCAACTACTACAATAAGAAAAGAAAGAGCCGAAATAATTAAGATAATATTTTTAATACGGTCTTGGCGAATCGTTCCATCTTTTTTTTCACGTACCAGCAAAACAGCTATTTTATTTTTAATTTTTTTCTGTGTATCCATATAAATTACCAATCTTTTCTTGTATTACCTTTGCCATCTTAACATATTTGTAATAATTACGCAACTTTTTTATAATTATTTTGACCCTTGTATCCATATAATATGAAAATATATAGCAAAAATACCCCTTTTTCCACTTTACTTTTGTTAAAGGGTGTGTTATCCTTGTTTTGTTGCACGGCTTTTATGCCATATTTATATATTTTTTTGGAGGAAGTACAATGAACAAAGGTACAGTAAAATGGTTTAACAACCAAAAAGGTTACGGCTTCATCTCTGATGAGCAAGGCAATGATGTATTCGTACATTATTCAGGTCTTGTAATGGACGGCTTTAAGTCTTTAGAAGAAGGCGCCGCTGTTGAATTCGAAGTAGTTAACGGCGAAAAAGGCCCCCAAGCTGTAAATGTCAACAAAATCTAAATGTTGGCACGACATTTAATCAGTAATACGATGTGCCTTTTCTATTAATAAAAACTTGTTTTATAATAAACTTAGTTTATATGTGGGAATTCGCAATATTGTTATAACGGATTAAAACAATAAGAACCTGTCTTGATTAAAGGCAGGTTCTTTTTATATGTGAAAATTACCGCATTGTATGAATGTCTATCCTCTTGAACATAATACTTGTACATAATCAATTTTTATTAAAAATGCTAACAACATACAACACTGCAGTTGAGATTAACGTTACGCGAATCAGCTCTCCAAATTTTACAAAATGTACGCTCACAGTAATACCAATCCAAGTAATTTAAATGACATCGGGGTCTTATATGATTCACAAAATCGAATCTACACATTGAGCAAAAATGAGCTGTAAAAGCGAGAACGGTTTCATCAAACTTCCAACGATCGATTCTTGCAATTCCTTTAACAAAAACGTTTCACTAACTACAGATATATCAATATCCTCTGAAATATTGCTTGCTATTTCATTCATTGCTTCAACCTGAGCAGTTAAAATAGCCTGGCGTTTCATTTCTTCAATTGATTCAAAGTTATCCTCTGAAAAATAAACCCATTCAGATATAAGGACACTTGTTTCTTCAATGCAAACGCAATCATAATTATGTTCAGAGAAATGTTGTGTGCCTTTTTTATGTTCTACTTGAATAACCTGTTCTTTCAATTCATCAATGGAAACCGAATCATGAGTGATTTCAGAGAGATGTTGTATGAATTTTTCAAGTTCTGCTTGTATAACCTGCTCTTTTAATTCGTCAATAGAAACCGAATCAGTAACAGAAACGTAGTATGATTCATTTAGTTGATGAGCATACACCATCAACGACCCAGAAATTAATATAAGTCCTAGCGCAAAAATTGAAACAATACGAACTACTAATTTTTTTTTCTGATTCATAATTTTATCCTTTCTTTTTGTCGCATTATGTTGATATCTTGATAGACTATTTATTTTTCGACAACCATAGAACCACACCTTTTCTTAATTACACATTTGGTATTTCATCCTATAAACTCTTTCAATCCCAAAATGTATTCCGACAAATATCATTTTAATTTTCTTCATCATTTCCATATACAACATTACCCTCATTTACAAAATGGTAAAATAGTTCTAGACTAATGGTACGCGATTCTTCACTCTTTAACCCCGCCCAACTGTACACCCGCGACAATATAACGGGATAAAGTAAAATAAACGACAAATAATGGTAAAACCGACATCGTAAGGCCAAGATAAATTGCGCCAAATTCTGTGCGGTAGATATTGCCGCGCAACTGGCTGACCATTACCGGCATCGTAAATTTGCTTGAATCGGTTAATAAAACGAGAGGCATAAATAAATTATTCCACGATGATACGAAAACGAAAATAGCTTGAATTGCCATTGCCGGCTTCATCATTGGAAGGACAATCCGGTTGAAGATATACAATTCCTTTGCCCCGTCGATACGCGCCGAATTAACGATATCAATTGAAAAAGTCGCAAGCAAATACTGGCGCATAAAGAATACTATCGCCGGAGATGCCACCGCCGGAAGGATGAAAGGTATCAAACTATTCGTAAGGTCCATCCGGTAAACGAACTGATAAAAACCAATCGCCGAAACTTGCGCCGGTATCATCATAACCGCAACGATAAAGGTAAAAAACGGCTGCCGTAAGCGCCAGTCATAAGCCATTAGGGCATAAGCTGTCAGGCAGGAAAAGTAAACCGCACATAAAGTCGCGCCTATGGATACAATCATTGAATTTTGGAAACCGACAAAGGCGTTAAAAACACCGCGTTCCATATGTCCAAGGTTATCAAAAAAATGAACCGAAGGAATTAGTGATACTGCCGAGGCCCGGATTTCCGGAGTTGAGCGGGTCGCATTAATAATCATGATAATAAATGGCAATAGGCTCAAGACAGTAAGAATACCGCAAGTGATATAAATAATTACTTTAGTAATCCATTCAAGGAATCTTTTCTTTTCTGAACGTACCATATTATTTTACCCCCGCTCTTTCTCTTTTTTGAGCTCTTTTTTGGCTTCTTTGCATTTTTTTCAATTGGGCGGCATCTTTGTCACGCATGATATAGAAAATAACTGCCGACAAAATCGCAATGATGGCAAAAATAACCAGGCTTGCCGCCGAAGCAAGATTGTAACGGTATGTCCCCTCAAAAGCCTGCCCGTAAATAAACAAGCTGATGGTTTGGGTTTTGCCGTCAGGCCCGCCAAGGGAATAAAGCCGGGGAATATCAAACATATTCAGGCCGCCAATCAAGCTTGTAATCAAGATATAAAGCATTACCGTCCTAATATTTGGAATTGTGATATAAAAAAACTGCTGTAAACTGTTAGCACCGTCTATTTCCGCCGATTCATACATTTCCGGGTTGATACCCATAATACCGGCAATAATAATCAGCATCGTATAACCATACCACATCCAAAATTGAATAAAGGCAATAACTAACCGTGATGCAAGTGTATTCAATTCAAAGTTCACGGGTGAATCTATAAATCCTAATAATATTAAGGTATCGTTGACTACTCCAAGGGGAAACCCAAAAAGGGCGCGGAACAATAAGGCAATTGATGCTGCCGTAATTATATTGGGCATATAAAATACTATTTTGAAAAACCCCTGCCCTTTTATCTTGCTGCGCCGGCTCGTAAACCAGGTCGCTAATAACAAAGCAAGCAGGAGCTGCGGGACAAAATTAATCCCCCAAATCATAAAGGTATTACCCAAGGAAGTCCGGAAAGCCATATTACTCATCAGTAGCCGGAAATTTCCAAACGGGTCTAATTTCTCAATTGTATTACCTGCTTCAGTGGTAACGGTTGTCGTAAGAATGCTGTACTCACGGCCGGGTATATTAGGGCCCGACCGGTTGGTAAAGGCGATTGAAGTTGTGAAAATCAATGGATAAAGAGAAAATATAAGGAATATCACTACAAAAGGGATACAAAATAAATAACCGTATTTAGCATAACTAAAATTTTTATGCTTCATGTACAACCACACCTTTCTTGAAATAAAATCGGGGCGGACGAAGTGCATCCGCCCCGATTAATCAAAGGAGCTATTTATCTAATTATTATTCAAAACCTAATTCATCAGTAATCTTCTGTCTAAAGTCAGCAATTGCCTGCTCTTTGGTTTTATTACCAATATAGAACTGGCGTACCTGGTCAATGAACCAATCATCAATATAACGGTCATGCTCGGTCCAGTGGTCGGCCCTTGCGGTAGCAGCGGCCGGTATAAAGTAATCAAACATGTTCTGGCCGCCGAGTAAACTTAAAGTCCCGTCTGACTTTTCCATAACTACTTTGGAAGCAACCGTATCTTTTGCACCCGGCTCATCATAAAGAGTGCCATTTGCAAAGAAATACTGGAAGCCTGTTTCAGAAGTATCAAGGGTAATCCATTCGATTAACTGGCCGATTGCCTGTCTTTTTTCAAGTGAATCGATATCTTTGTTCCCCATTACCCATGTGCCGCCCCAAGTCCAGGGTACCGGCGGCATCGTAACAGCCCAGTCGCCGTAAGTATCGCCAACATTGTCAACCATAACATAGTTAATCAGCCAAGCCGGGCCAAGGAAAGCAAATACCGGACGGATTCCATTGTCGCCCATATCGGCATACCAAGATTCATTCCAGGGCCTTGAGCCGTTCCAATAATCATTGTTTTGCATAATTTCAGCTAATTCAAACAATGATTCACGAACCGGGTCAATATGTATTTTGCCATCAACAAGCCAGCCTTTTTCCGCACCGTCTTTCAAAACTTTATAAATATCTTCATCACCGGAAACAATCGAATATCCTTTTGCTTGCAGGTCGGCAGCAGCTAACAAAAACTGATCCCAGCCGGGCCCGGTAATTTTGGCAATTTCTTCAGGGTCATCAGTCCCCCAGGTATCAATTGCAATCGAACGGCGGTAAATCAGGCATGAACCGGTTTCTTGAAAGCGCATCCCGACAATCTGGCCGTTTCTTGTCCCGACATCAACTGCATATTGGGCAACCTGAGCGGCCGCAATTTTGCTGTCAAGGTCATCAATCATATACGAATAAGGAAGTGCAAAACTGGAAAACCCGCCTTGGGTGAATTTCATAACAAATGCCTGTTCGGCTGTATACATATCCGGTGCGGCTGAACCGCCGGCAACAAGTGCCGACTCGAGGGCCATTTCATATGCCCCATCCTGGTCATTAATAACAGTTACATTGATTTCCCAATCAAAGCTTGGGTTAAATTCTTTGTATCTATTAATCGCATCGGGGATTTCAGGTGTAAAAGACCAAACATTAATAACGCGGTTTTCGGAAATCTGGGGGACTTCAGGAACACCTCCGGACCCGCCACCACAGCCTGCTAATATAGAAACAGACAAAACTGACACTAATAAAAGCGCTAACAACTTTTTCATTTTCTTCCTCCCTTTATATAATAAAGAAACAACATTATATAGTACTATCACATCACTATATCAAAAATAGGATATGTTTGCTTAATAAAAGTTGCTTATTGTATGCTAATTATTGCCATTATTAAAATTTAAAAATGGAAATTTTTGTAACACTTACGGTACTTTTTATTGCATAAATGCGGTTATTTTTACATTTTTTACTCTTTTTTTCACAAATTCGAGATTTTAAAGCGCAATAATTATATAAAAACTATTGCCTTATATTATAAATATAAGTATAATAAATTTGCAGGAGGTTGATTTTATGATTGAAACACTTCATGGCATCCGTGAAACCGTAAATTTTAAATCAAATACACATTTGCGTTTGTATAACAATGTCGAAGCTGAATTTTATCCGAATCATTGGCATGCACCGCTTGAAATTATCATGCCGCTTGAAGGCACATATCCTGTCACCTGCAGCAACAAATCTTATCAGATAAAAGAAGGCGAGTTGCTGTTAATCACACCGGGCGCACTGCACAACATGGGCGGGACTCACGGTAAGCGGCTCATTTTCCAGGCTGATTTTGCCCTTCTTCATAGCATCAAGGACTTAGCCGCCGGATTAACGTTAATATCCCCCGCCTTACATATTACCCCCGATAATTCCCCGGCAATCCACGGCCCGGCGAAAAAGCTCGTTTTGGAAATTGCCAATGAATACTTTGAAGACCTTCCCCTTAGTGAAGCATCGATTTATGCAAAGATAATTGAGCTCTTTGTCTTAATTGCCAGACATCATTCCAAGGTTTCCATTCCGATGAATAATAGTGAAAATAAGCAAAGGGAATATATTGAACGGTTTTTGTTCGTTTGCGAATATATCAATGAACATTTTAATGAAAACCTGACTCTTGATGAAATAGCCGCCCTTTCCGGCTTCAGCAAATATCATTTTAGCCGTTTGTTCAAACAATTCACTAACACTTCCTTTTATAAATATCTCAATCGCAAAAGAATTGAAAATGCTGTTGACCTTTTGATGGATAGCCAGCATACTATTACTGATGTGGCATTACGTTGCGGATTTAGCAGTTTGTCAGCCTTTATCCGGATGTTCAAAATTATCAGGGGTTGCACGCCAAGCGAATTTAAAGCGCTCTATTCCATTAAATGGGATGAAGTCCGCAAAGCGGACATAGAAACTGAATTTGACAAAAATGAATGCGAAACAGGAGGAGAATCAAATGCTTTACATCGGTATTGACTTAGGGACAAGTGCGGTAAAACTACTTTTGATGGATGGTGACGGAAAAATCATCAATATCGTCTCAAAGGAGTATCCCTTATATTTTCCAAAGCCGGGTTGGTCAGAACAAAATCCGATTGACTGGTATAGTCAATCTATCACCGGGATAAAAGAATTATTAGCAGATGTTGACAAATCACAAGTTGCCGGAATTAGTTTCGGCGGCCAGATGCATGGTTTGGTTATCCTTGATGAAGCCGATGAAGTAATCCGCCCGGCAATTTTATGGAATGATGGCCGGACAACAGTCGAGTGTGAATACCTTAATGAAGAAATCGGGCGTGACAAATTGTCCGGATATACAGCTAATATCGCATTCGCCGGATTTACTGCCCCGAAAATTTTGTGGGTCAAAAATAATGAACCGGAAAACTTCAAAAGAATCCGCAAGATTATGCTTCCGAAAGATTATCTTGCTTATCGTCTGACCGGCGTATTTTCCTCGGATGTTTCTGATGCTTCCGGGATGCTTTTATTGGATGTAGAAAACCGCAAATGGTCACAGGAAATGTGTGATATTTGCGGAATCACTGTCGAGATGCTGCCGAAGCTTTATGAAAGTTATGAAATGACAGGCTGTGTCTCTGCCGCCCTTGCCGCCGAGTTAGGCCTTGGCCCGGATGTCAAAGTCGCCGCCGGGGCCGGTGACAATGCCGCCGCCGCTGTCGGGACCGGGACGGTTGGTGATGGAATGTGCAATATTTCCATCGGTACAAGCGGAACGATTTTTATTTCTTCCCGGAATTTCGGGGTGGATAAATTTAATGCCCTGCATGCTTTTGCCCATGCTGATGGTAATTACCACTTGATGGGCTGTATGCTTAGTGCCGCATCGGCAAATAAATGGTGGATTGAAGATATTATTGGAACAACTGATTACTACACGGAAGAAAAAGAAATCAACGACCTCGGTGACAACCGTGTCTTTTTCCTGCCTTATCTGATGGGTGAGCGTTCCCCGCACAATAATCCCGATGCCCGCGGCGTTTTCATTGGAATGACGATGGATACGACCAAAACTGACATGAATCAGGCCGCTCTTGAAGGTGTTATTTTTGGCCTACGCGATTCGTTTGAAGTTGCAAAATCCCTCGGTATCAATATTGAACGGACGAAAGTCTGCGGTGGTGGGGCAAAAAGTGCATTATGGCTCAAAATGATTGCCAATATTATGAATATTAAAGTTGATGTCCTTGAAAATGAAGAAGGGCCCGCCCTTGGCGGCGCAATGTTAGCCGCAGTTGCTTGCGGTGAGTATCCTGATGTTGTTGCCGCAAGTGCAAAAATCGTCAAAATCAAGGAAACTGTCAATCCTGACCCTGAACTTGTTGCAAAATACAAAGCCCGCTACCAGCAGTTCAAAAGTATTTACCCGGCTCTTAAACCGGTATTTGATATTTTAAAATAAGCATGTTTGCAAATACATGCGAGTTTAAATAAAATTTATATCCCTAAAGGAGGAACAAATGAACAACATCCCCAAAGTAAAAATCGGGATCGTCGCCGTCAGCCGCGACTGCTTTCCCGAATCCCTTTCCGTAGGCAGAAGAAAAGCCCTAATCAACGCTTACGAAGCCAAATATGACAAAGCCGACATCTATGAGTGCCCCATTTGTATCGTTGAAAGCGAAATCCATATGGTCAAGGCCCTGGAAGATGTCAAGGCCGCCGGTTGTGATGCCCTCTGTGTTTACCTTGGCAACTTTGGCCCCGAAATATCCGAGACTCTCTTAGCCAAACACTTTGACGGCCCGGCAATGTTCGTTGCCGCCGCTGAAGAATCACAGGACAAATTAGTGAATGACCGCGGTGATGCTTACTGCGGAATGCTGAATGCAAGCTACAATCTAAAACTCCGTAATATCCGTGCTTACATACCGGAATATCCCGTTGGTACTGCCGCCGAATGCGCTGATATGATTAATGAGTTTGTCCCGATTGCCCGCGCTGTTGTTGGATTGAAAAACTTAAAAATTATTACTTTCGGACCGCGCCCGCACAACTTCCTTGCTTGTAATGCCCCGATTAAACAGCTCTACAATCTCGGTGTTGAAGTTCAGGAAAATTCCGAGCTTGATTTGTTTGAAGCATTTAAAAAACTAGAAAATGACCCCCGTATCCCAGCCAAAATAAAAGAAATGGAAGAAGAACTAGGCGAAGGAAATATGAAACCGGCTATTTTACCCAAACTTGCCCAATTCGAGCTTACTTTGCTTGACTGGATTGAAGCAAACCGTGGTTATCGCAAATATGTCGCCATCGCAAGCAAATGCTGGCCTGCTTTCCAGACCCAGTTCGGTTTTGTTCCATGTTATGTAAACAGCCGTTTGACCGGCATGGGTATTCCGGTTTCATGTGAAGTTGATATTTACGGGGCTTTAAGTGAGTTTATCGGTGCGGCGGTTAGCGATGATGTCGTTACCTTACTCGATATTAACAATACCGTTCCGGATGATATGTATGCCGAATCAATTAAAGGTAAATTTAATTATACTCATCAAGATACTTTTATGGGCTTCCACTGCGGTAACACCAATTCGAAAAAACTATCTGCTTCCAAGATGCAGCACCAATTAATTATGGCACGGGCCCTTCCCGAAGAAGTAACCCAGGGGACCCTCGAAGGTGACATTATTCCCGGCGATATCACTTTCTTCCGCCTCCAGTCAACCGCCGACAATATCCTCCGCGCTTATATCGCCCACGGCGAAGTCCTGCCGGTTGCGACCCGTTCCTTTGGTGGTATCGGTGTCTTTGCAATTCCGGAAATGGGGCGTTTTTACCGTCACGTTTTGATTGAAGGAAACTATCCTCATCATGGCGCGGTCGCTTTTGGCCATTTTGGCAAGGCTTTGTATGAAGTCTTTAAATATATCGGCGTTTGTCCGGACGAAATCGGTTATAATCAACCGAAAGATGTGAGATATAAAACCGAGAACCCTTTCTAAGGAGTTGGCTCGTTTTATCACTAAAAATGAAGAAAAAGAAATGTTTGTTAATTGAAAAATTACTTAACGAAGGATGGGCTTCCGATGAAAAGGAAGCCCTTGCTTTGGTTATGACGGGAAACGTCTTAGTTAATGATTATCCCGCCGCAAGTACGAAAGAAAAGGTAACAACAGATAGTGTAATCAGAATCCGCGGTAAAAATAACACCCGTTATGTTACTCGCGCCGGTTTAAAACTGGAAAAAGGTTTAAATTATTTCGGGATTTCGGCACAGGGTAAAACCTGCCTTGATATCGGGGCGGCCGAGGGTGGTTTTACCGATTGCCTGTTGGCTTTCGGGGCGGCTAAAGTTTATTCCGTTGATGTTGCTTACGGTATTTTTGACTGGTCGCTTCGGAATAATGAAAAAGTCGTTGTTTTGGAACGGACTAATGCCCGCTATCTTGATGAAAAATTGATTCCTGAACCAATTGATTTACTGGTTAGTGATGTTTCGTTTATCTCATTGACTAAAATTCTTCCGCCAGCAATTAAGTTACTTAAACCGGAAGGAGTTTTTGTTGTGTTATACAAACCACAGTTCGAATTAGCACCGGAATATCTGGGGAAGAACGGCAATGTCGAAAACCCTGACTATATTTTCGCGGGAATAAAGGATTTAAGCGAATTTTTGGAAAAGAAAGGAATTTTTATCCGCAAAATAATTGAATCACCGATTCGCGGAAGCAATGGGAATGTAGAGTATTTGTTATTAGGGGAGCGTGAAGAGTTTATCTAAGGCATCGGACAAAGGCCCGAACCAAAGATAAACTAAAGCTTCACGCCGGAAGAACGCCGTATTGCGGCGTTCTTCATCTTAGAATAGAGTGCATAAACTCAGCTATGCTGAGATTGCACGCATCAATCTCATAGTAGCATCTACAGATCAAGCACCGTCGTCTGATATTCAATTGAAATCACTGTTTCACCATCAATAATAAAACAAAGCCGCATCCCATCTTTATCATAAATAAGCTGCCCATTGTCATTTATACGCGGAGTGCCATATGCCGCTTCCATTTCCGCCCGGCTTGAACCAATCCTAAGCCCCTCGTTTGTCGCAACCGTATCGTCTTTGAGCACTATCGCCGATACAAAATCTCTATCTCCCTGAGGATAGGTGTCAATTTCAAACCCGAAATAAGTATAAATTTTATCAAGGCCTTCAAAAGCACAACTTTCGGCTTCAAAATAAGCCCGCGGTTCTCCAAGCGCTTTAAGAATTGGCGCAAAATCAGAATCAATTGCAATAATAGTACCGGAATGAGTAAAGGTATACCCCTTATAGTCAGGCTGTGATAAGGATTCAATCCCGGCAGGAATATCCTGCTCTTCTGCTCCCGTATCTGTAGAATTATTGCCTTGATTAATATTTGCCACGTCACCGGTGATGCGGTTAACCTCGTTACTGCCGCAGGAGGTTAAGAAGATGATTGTCAAGATGATAAAAATAATTGTCATTTGTTTTTTCATTAACTTAGCATAACATAGCCGGGTAAGTATCTCAAGAGTTTTCGAGACTTAATTTTATTCGACATCCAACCCTGCACTTAACCGCTCTATTTCCCGATTATAAAGTAACAATTTCTCCTCCCAGCGTGTCGCCAAATCAGCTTCTCCGCGGCGGTCGGCCAGACTAGTATTATTCAATAAAAACTCGCCTAGATAGTGGGTGATTTTCTCGGCTCCGGTTAGGTTAAGATGCAGTCCGGCATTATAAGTATCAGTCATAAAGTCAAGACCGGTTTCATCAATTAGCTCCAGAAAATTGATATATTTCAAACCATTTGCTTTGGCGTAAACCTTAACCTGCTCTTCCCACTCATCATACCAGTACGGATAAAGACTTGGGGCTTTAACGAGAATCAATTCGATTCCGTTTTCAAGGCAAAGAGCAGTCATTTTATCAAGATATTCCATTGCTTTTGCCCCGAAATTATAATTTGCCAGAATACGCCCTTCCGGGACATTTATTGCCGGTTTGACCCCGATATTAATAAAAAAACCGTTGTGAGATACTTTATCTTTTTTGAACATCCGGGTAAAATCAGCGGAAGAAAGCTCTTTCCACCGCGAATGATATCGCAAAAGGGGAAAAACATAATCAAGGAAGTGCTCACTTTCCATCATCGAGGCATTAATAGCCCTGATTTTGGCCGGAGTCCATCGCATTCCTTCCAGCGACATCCGATTATATGCTTCGCGTTGCGGTTCATTGTACATTAACGCCAAAACATTAAAAATCACTACCGGTGGTTTCTCATGATACAAGGTATCTTCCAATAAATAATATGATTGCCAAATCAATTGCTGGGCACTGCCGCGAATATAGCTATTGATGCCATAATCCTGCCACAAAACTGCCGGTGAAAAATTATCATAAACTTCGCAATCGCCGATGAAAATAAGGTCATGGCCTTTTACCTCATCATAATACTCTGCTACCAGTGCGCCCTCGATGACACCGATGTCATATTTAGGCATCATTAAGCGGGTAAGCAGGTATAAGGTGCTTACGATGATGAGAATAGTTGCGATTATTCGGATATAGTTGACACGGTTGTCATTTTTCATACTCTACCTACTCTTGAAAAGATACCCCAGGCTGCTCCGCTTCGTTCTCGCAGTCCTAAAAACCTCGGAATCCACCCTATCAGATTACTTCCTCGTTTTTTTGGCGGGTCATAATATTATGAATTTCATGCAAGCATGAGATTCATGATATTGCAACCCTTGATATCTTCAAAACTGATTATAAATAAACTGGCTGGCATCATAACCAATACCATAAGCACCGAAAATCAACACACTTAGGAAAAGGCCGTACCAAATCACGAATTTAACCCAATATGGCTTAGCACTGATATATTCCCGTACCGCCCCGTTTCTTTGTTTCAGGCTGACCCAAACAAGCAGGACAACACCTAGAAGCAAGATAACATAATCTGCCATACTAAGCCCTAAACCTAACAATGACCCGTCAAATACAATCCGCCAATTTCTTTCCGTTACCATCGTCCCCCACATTCTGAAAGTTAGCGGCACATCACGATAATAATTAAAGGACCGAATCATATTCATAATTAATATCGTCCGGATAATTTGAAAAAGTTTAAATGCTGTTTGTTCCTTAACTCGGGGAAAACGGTTATGAAAACGATTATATAATGGCTCAAATTCCTGGGAAATCATGATTACAATCCAGTTGGCCAAACCCCAAACAATGAAATTCCAGCTTGCGCCATGCCATAGGCCGGTCGTAAACCAGACGATAAATGATGCTAAATAAATCGGTATTCTTTTTCCTAAAGCAGTTCCCAAATTTTTGCGTGACCATTTTGAAAGGCGAAGCATTGGTTTTGAAACCGTTACCGGGTAAAAAATATAATCGGTAAACCATGTTCCCATACTAATATGCCATCGTTTCCAAAACTCCTTGATTGATTTGGAGAAGAAAGGGCGCCTAAAGTTTTCAGCCACTTTTATTCCAAGTACTTGGGCAACACCAATGGTAATATCAATTCCGCCGGTGAAATCAGCATATAATTCAAGGGCGAAAAAGAACATTCCAATGAAAACAAAGGCTCCGTTGTAAATATCCGGTTCGCGAATGATTTCCGTAACCCCTACCGCAACCCGGTCGGCGATGACTAGCTTCTTGAAAAACCCAAATAATATTCTTTGCAGGCCATAACTTACCTGAATGCGGTCAAAAGAATGAGGCAAAAACAAAGTCTTGGACAAATCACCAAAGCGGCTGATTGGTCCTTGAATCAATTGCGGAAAGAAAGACACAAAGAGGGCAAACCGGAAAGGGTTCCGCTCTGCCGTCACCGTACCGCGATAAACGTCAATAAGATATGAAACAGCTTGGAAAGTATAAAAAGATATTCCCAACGGTATGATGATATTACGAAAACCAAATTGCTTTTCGGCGGCAACACCGAAAAAACGCAAAACCGAATTAGCATTAGCAATAGCGAAGTTGGTGTATTTGGAAATAGCGAGGATACCAATGTTTATGATTAAAGCGAAAAGCAAAAGCCGCCATTTTTTATTTTTAATCAGGGCTTTGTGGACCTTTTTATCACCGGAAAAATTCTCATCTTTCCGTTTGCTTAAGTTTTCTATTTTGAGGGCAAAGAAAAAAATAGTAATGGTTGTTGCTGTAATATAAAGAAGATAAACCGGACCGGCAATAAAGTAAAAGAGGTAACTAAAAACCAGCAGCAATTTCCATTGGTGCCTCTTCGGAATTAGATAATATGAAATAAACAAAACGAGCAAAAAGCCGATAAATTCGTATGAGGTAAATAACATAAATCAATTTTCTTCCTGTAGCTTTTCTATTAGCGCAAACAAAGCTTTGGCGGAGTTAAAATTCTCCGGGACAATGTATTCCGCAGAGATAGTAACATCAAAGCGGTCATATATTTCAGCAATGATAGATACAATATCAAAGGAATCGATGATTTTGTTGTCGAAGATGGCTTCGGCGGTGGTGAAGTCGATATCTTCGTGTAGGTCGGTTAGGATTTCGAGTAGTTCGTTCATATTTCTCCTTATAAATCATAAATTCTATCTATTATGGCAGATAAAATATCTCTTCGTCACGACGGCCTAATTGGTGTAAAATAAAATTTTTTTCCCGGGAAGAAGGCGGCCTAAGGTTCCTGCGAGATAAATTATCTGCCATCCATCATCTTAAATTCTCATACTCTGCCGGAGGTTCACATACTCTTTCCGCAAATTCCCGCATTCGAGTACAACCCGGCGGGCAAGGACTTCAAGTACATCAAGGTATTCCGGAGGTAAATAGTGGCCGTTTTTTATGATTGACAATTCAGAGCAACCAAGCAAAATTAATTCTGCACCATCAGCAAATAAGGGTTGCGATAATTCCTTAAGCTTTTCAAAACCAGCGGTGCGGCCGCCTTTAATTTCATAAATCAAATCTACAATTTGCTTTTGGCCTTTAGCTTCCGGCAAAATTACTTCGCTACCGGCTTTCTGCAACTTATCTTGATAAAGACGGCTTTCTATCATACCGTCAGTTGCAAGTATACCCACCGATTTTATCCCTGTCTCTTTAAGATATAAGGCAACCTCATCAATCGCATCAATGACAGGAATACCCGCTGCTGTGCGAATAACTTCCATAAAATAATGGGCGGTAAAGCAAGGGATTGCTAAAATTTCCGCCCCGGAATTAGCTAATTTCCTGCCTAGCTCTATTAAATCCGCTTCCGGGCTCAATGTAGCCTTGCCGGTGATAAAAGCCGAGCGGTCGGGAATCCCCGGGCGGCTATGCAATAAAATCTCAATGTGGTCTTGTTCTTTTTCGGCTTCGCTCATTTTCGTAATCAGAGTTAAAAAATGTGCTGTTGCCATCGGCCCAAGGCCGCCGATAATGCCGAGTTTCTTCATAGTTTTCTCTTTCAATTTCTATCTAATTAATCGGCCGCCGGTCGAGCGGATAAATATCGGGGTCATAGCGGTGGGAATTGTACCTTGTTTCTTCCATCAGCTCTTTAATTTGCTCATTAGTCCACATGAATATTACCACTTTATCACTACGGGGTGTCGTATCAAAATGATACCAGCCGTCGCCCAAATCAACCAAATGCCAATAATGCCGGCTCCGAGTCACGATTTTTTCAATATCTTCGTTTTTAATTCCGGCCCGGTCAAGTAATACTTTAGCCGTCATCGCATAAACGTAACAATCACCGCGGCGATTGAAAAGCCCATCATGCGCCGCTTGCAGCCAAGTCCCTTTTTCCCAGGTTGCCTCAAAGAAAATATTGTTCATATTATAACGGTAAATTGCCCACAATTTATCCCGCTCTGTCATTTCATCGGTGAAAATACGTTCAAGTATCTCATCGGCTCTTGAATATATCTCTTCAATATCATAAACTTTTGGCACGACTGTCAGAGTAATGGTAACAATAGTCTCATTTCCGGCCATATCACGGGCGATATAGTGAACCGGATAGGCCCCGGGCGTATTAACATCAACAGCACTTGGGTCAACGTAAAATTCCAAACCGATGGGGTTATTATCAATTGCAACAACATTTTTCATATAGGCAATTGTATCACCGGCCTGAACTGTAAAATCAACCGCCCCCTTAATAACCGGCGGTTCGGTATCGGCTTTAAGCGTAAGAAATGCCGTTTCTATTGCTTCATTTCCGCCGCTGTCCCTTGCGATAATTGTCACTTCCTGAGTACCGATATAAGTAAAATCCGGCTCTTCTAAAAAATGAAATGTTACCGGAGAGACATCATAATAATCAGTCACAAAATCTAAAGCTTCATAGGGAAGCAAGGAAAAACCGGAGATATCATTGGTGTTAAAAACCGGAGGGACAGTATCAATAATAGTAAAAAAAGTTTCATAAATCCCGCCGTCAATATTTAATATAACCAGATATTCACCGGGTAAATTATTATCAATTAAATTTATATCACTGATAAAAAAGGCCTCTTCCGCAAAAATAATAAAATCATCTATTTCCGGCAACTGTTCACCGGCTTCAATCATGACGGTCTCATTTATTTCCGCAAGAAATAAAGTTGCTGTCAAAATCGTATGATTCCCGCCTAAATCAGTCAGCCGGATAGTTATATCCTGACGGCCGGTAATGCTATTGTCAGGCAGGTCAACAAAAGCAAGGCTCACTTCAGTTGCATCAATTATTTCCGTAATAAAATCGCCGGGGCTTAAATCACTGCCAACCAGCTTATGTACCGTTGTTACTGTCCCCTGCGGGGGAATCGTATCTTCGATAATTAATGTTGATTTAAAATTAAACCAGCCATTCTTTAACCTAATCTGATATTCACCGGGCCTATTAATCAAAAATGGTTCACTATCAGCGGTAAATACAGCTTCTTCGCCGCCTTTTTTGAAAAAATCAGACGGGTAAATCGCTACCCCTGCTTCGCTATAACAAATTTTGTATACTTGATTGTATTGGTTTAATACATGGCCGCCGAAAAGCCCAAGAATCAATGAAACAAAAATGATAATAAATAGCACAAGGTAATTCTTTTTTTTCATAAAAATAATTTTATCACATATCCCATCCAAAGGCAAACTATGCTATACTCTAAATATAAATTAGAAAGGACAATGTTACTTTAACTATTAATAGTAACAGGACAATCTCATGAGCAAAAAATATGAGCACCGCAAATCACAAGTCACTTTAAATCTGATTCATTCCGACGGTACACCAGTAAAAAATCGAGAGGTGAAAATTGAGCAAACCAGACACGAATTTCTTTTTGGTTGTGGTGGTTTTGATTCTGTCGAACTTGCCAGCGGCATTATGGATGGCGTGCCAATCTCTGCCGGCCGCAAAGAATTTCTTGAAGACCGGATGGATAAAATTCTCAAACTTAATAACTATCTAACCTTACCTTTTTATCTTGGCCGTTATGAAGCGGAAGAAGGAAAACCTGATGAAAGCCGGGTTATGGCAGCGGCAAAATGGTTAAAAGAGCGGGATGTTTTCCTCAAAGGCCATCCGCTATGCTGGCATACTGTCTGGCCGACATGGCTGATGAAATATTCAAATAATGAGATTCTGAAAAAAGCCCTTGAGCGGATTGAACGTGATGTTTTAGCTTTTAAAGGTATTATTGATTCGTGGGATGTCATCAATGAAGTAGTAATTATGCCTATTTTTGATAAATATGATAATGCAATTACCCGCATCTGCAAAGAAATGGGGCGTGTTGGTTTGATTCGTGAGGTTTTTGAGGCCGCGGTAGCGGCGAATCCGCACGGGACCTTCCTCTTAAATGATTTCGATTTGAGTACAAAATATGAAATCTTAATTGACGGCTGTCTGCAAGCAGATATCCCAATTGATGTAATCGGCCTTCAAACTCATCAGCACCAAGGTTATAAGGGTGTTGAGTGGTTCCACCAAATCCTTGAACGTTTCGAACATTTCGGCTTACCCTTACATTTCACAGAAAATACTTTGATATCCGGTGAAATCATGCCTGCCCATATCGATGACTTAAACGATTGGCAGGTAGACGAGTGGCCAAGTACTCCGGCCGGTGAGGAGCGCCAGGCCAGGGAAGCTGTCGAATTATATGAACTTTTATTTTCCCATCCTAGTGTTGAAGCAATCACCACCTGGGACCCCGCCGACGGCAAATGGCTAAAGGCCCCGTCAGGGCTTTTGCGTGAAGACAATAGTATTAAGCCGGTTTATGAAGCATTGATGGAAAAAATTAAGGGCGAATGGTGGACAAAAGAATCTCTGGCAACAAACGAAGCCGGAGCAGTCACTCTGTCCGGCTTTCGCGGTGATTATATTGTTTCTTGCGGTGGTGAAAAAATTAAGCAAAGGTTTGCGCTTGATGGCAAGAATGAGATGTTGACGGTGGTATTTGATTAAGCGAGCGATACTAAAAGTCATTATTCCGCGTGTGACATTTCTGTACTTCGGCCGCAGAACACGCTCTCGCTCCATGAGAAATCGTTGCGTTACATACGGTTTCTAAATACGAAACCTAGTAACGACGTTTCTCAAGGGTCTGCTTGCGAAGTCAGAATGTCACTCACGAACAATTTATTTAAAATCGCCCGCTCCCTACAAATCCAGCACCGCAACTACAAAGTACGCGGGGGAGTTCCAATAAATCGTGATTTCATTGGAAGCATAGCTGCCGGCATGGTCAATATAGCACTTTGCCGGCGGCATACCCGTACAGGCCGCCATCAAATCCTCATCGGCATCGGTATTCATACAGGGGCCGCCAACGACCATTCCGGGAACGGCTTCACCCTTTGAAATCGATGGGCGGTGATGGGGATTTTTCGCCGGCTGGTGGCCATAACCGGTGATATAACTTTGCGATAGGGCATTCCGCCCAAGCAAATAATGAATATGATCCAAGGCAATTTCTTTGTATTCCAAGGCTTTTTCCGTAAAGATTAAAGACCCGAGAATCAGCATCATCGCATTATTTCCAACATCGATATTGCTGCCCCAGCGATAGGTTGTCCCAAGTGAAACCCCATACCCGTCAGTTTTGTAATTATTAATTATCTCAAAACAAGCTGCCTGAAAACATTCTTTCATGCGCCTTATTTGCATCTCATCAGCCCGTTCACCTGCTTGGGTAATGTAAGCATACAAGCCGTAGGCACCAACATTTTGCCAGCCAAGCCCGGTAAAAAGGTCACTTCCTTTAATATAACTATGGTATTTTTCTTCACCGGTTGCAACAAACAATTCACAAGCTGCCCAAAAACGTTTATTTTCGTAATATTCATCAATGCCAAGCCAATTGCCGTAAGGGCCGGTTTTGATATCGGGGGGGTTCTTAAAAGACGGCTCGTCCGGATTTTCCAAGCACCATTCAAAGGCGTGTTTCGCCGCGTTTATCAACATTTCTTTTTTTTCAGGATAAAAACGCGATGCAAGGGCAATACTCGCAGCAAAGTCAGCGGTCGCGGCCAATGATACCGGCAAGATGAAAAGTTCCTCCAACTCATCTTCGGGCATTTCATCAAAGGCATTGAAATTTTTGCAGGTAACTTTGTGATAAACTCCGCCGTTTGACTCATCCTGCATCTTCAGCATCCATTCGATTTCAAACCAGACAATATCAAGGAGCCCTTCGTCCGGATTGGGGGCAAGTTCATATGCAAGCAATAAATCGGCAATTGTCATTGCCGCCGGGACGATATAGCGGCCATAATCACCAGCATCATGCCAGCCGCCGGAAACATCTTTCTTCTCCCCGGTGCCGTAAATCGTCGCAAATTGCGTATGACAGGCAGGGTGCGACCATTTCCCGCATTCCAAATCAACACCGCACTTTTGATAGTGGAAAAAATCAAGCAATGCTTTACGCATTTCTTTGTACGGGTCATCAGTAATGACAAAGGGATAAGACTCTTCAAGGGTTGAGCCCTCTTCCTTAGCGGTGATAAAGTATGTACCTTTTTCGCTTAAATAAGAAAAATCAGCTATCTTAACCGTATCACCGGAAGCGGCATCATCAAATGCCGCCCCGGTATAGTCACGGAAAACTATTTTTCGGTCCGATGCGCGGATAACTGAAAATCTACTCGCGTTGATAGTAATTGTTGCTTTTTTCGTATCAGCCGGGCGATAACCCAGTTGATTGATATGAATCTTCTTCATCTTTTTTACCCTTTTCTCTTAATTAATTCTGTTGATATAAGTTCTTGGCAAGGTCAGCAGCATTCTCAAAATCACTGTGCAAAATATGTTCAGCAATTTTTCCAAGAAATTCATTTGTTCCCTTCGACCATACCATTTCCTTTAATTCTGAAAGTATTGCATCAGCCGTCTGGTCATCGTAGTCGTCACAAGCTGCAGTAATAAGCTTCATTTTTTCCCGAAGTAAGTCCGGGCCGGAATCAATGGCTTCATTATTTATGCTTGAGTTTGCATCTATCCTCGTTATTATCTCGGTAAGCCTTTCGATAAAAGCCGGAGTTTCATCCGTAATCACACCTTTGTCAACCGCTTTTCCGGCTTCTTCCAATGTGCCCGCCAGTTTTGCCGCCGGTTCTTCGCCAATATTCGCAAGGGCGCTTTTCATAGCGTGGACATTCACAACAAATAACCGTAAATCCTCATCCGAAACGGTTTCTATATCTTGATGTATTTTATTAATGACAGGGATTACCTTCCTGGCATCCCGGGCAAAAATAGCAAGTAATTCATCGTCAGAACCCTGATTAACTTTTACCTCTTCGTTTATGTTTTTTTGCCGCCGTTTTGCTTCTTCAATTACGGAAGCAGGTTGCTTTTCACGGATAAACTTGTGCAATACATTATTTAACTGCCGGATGTCGATCGGTTTGGAAAGAAAATCATCAAAACCATTCGCTTTAAACATCTTATCGTTACCAACAATTGCATTTGCTGTAAGGGCGACAATTGTACCTTTATAACCCGTTTCGCGAAGTTTAAGGGTCGTTTCGATTCCATCCATTTCCGGCATCATATGGTCCATAAAAACTATGTCAAAAGCTTTATTTTCAAGAACCTCAATTGCTTTAAACCCGCTATTAACTGTTTCGATTTCCAACTGGTAAGGTGTCATCAGGCCCCGGGCAACATACAAGTTCGTATCGACATCATCAACAATCAGCACACTTCCGTAAGGCATAATTTCGTATTCAAACTGCTGCCGCTTTTTTTTGCCTAATAAGATAAAACGCTTTAAGTTTTCCGAAACTTCCGTACCAATAGGAGCCGCGCCGGATACTACTTTTTGGCGAACCGTTACCGTAAATATAGAACCCTTGCCATATTCGCTCGTGACATTAATCGTGCCTTCCATCATCTTTATCAAACTGTTAGTAATATTTAAGCCAATGCCGGTTCCTTCCGTAGACCGGTTGGCTTCCATATTAAAGCGGGTATATTCGGAAAAAAGTTTTTCCAAATCATCCGGTTTCATACCTTGGCCGGTATCTTCGACAATAAGCTTTAATTCCAAATCCTGCTCTGATAAAATTTCATGGCTAACTGACAGCTTAACATAACCCTTTTCTGTATATTTAAAGGCATTTGAAAGCAGGTTGTTGATAATCTGCCTAATCCGCAATTCATCCCCGTTTATCCTGGAAGGCAGGTTTTCATCCGCTTCAATTAAGAATCTGATTTCCCTTGAGCCAATCCGGATGGCATTTAATTGGGTTGAATCGTGGATAAAACTTGCAACGTCATATGGGGCGGGGCTTAGTTCAAATTTACCCGCTTCAATTTTTGACATATCCAATATATCATTGATAATACCTAATAAAGTATTGCCGGAGGCATTGATTTGCTCCAAAGCGGCGATATTTCTTTCCGGTAAATCCGGGTCAAGCAGCTCCATTTGCGTTATTCCCAAAATAGCGTTCATCGGGGTGCGGATTTCATGCGACATCGTAGCAAGGAATGTACTTTTTGCTTTGTTTTGCGCTTCCGCTATTTCGGCCCGGTACTTTTCATTCTCGGCTTCGGCTAGTTTTTCCATCAACCCTCTGGCAAACCCGGCGAGGGCAACCAGAACAATCGTAATCGGCAAAATTTCAATCGACAAGCTAATCGCTTTTGCAATAAATACCGCCCCTGCCGTATCGTAGACTGCATACCGGTCAACATCAGCAGGACTGGCTATGTATAACCCTATCAAAATAATAAAATAATTGATGATTGACATTTTGAGCGTAAATTTTTTGTCGAAATATAAGGTTGAAATAATCGGCATTAACACAAATAATATCCGGATGACTACACCAATATAAGCATAGAAAAAAACAATTGCTATTCCAAGAGGGATTATCGCAAAGTATTTTATATACTGTTCTGCTACTTTTAACTTGAGCAAAATCGTCGGCAGATAGCAAACGATAAAACCAAGAGCCAATGAAGGAAGCACCAAATCATATCTTGTATTTACTACAAAAGAATCGGAAACATCAATAAAAAACACGAGCAGCCAATATGAAGGGACAACAAAAAACGTAATCGCCAAAATCTTACTGATTGTTCGTGTTACTTTGTGTTGGTACGCTTCAAACAAGCCGGCCTGTGCTTTAGGATTCATTATTATAACCATACTCTTTCCGCAGTCTGGAGACTTTTTGTGTAACACAAATCTCCCGTTGAAAAATCTATGATTTTCAACTTTTTACCTTCGTATTAACAATTCCGGCTTGCTTAAGGTTTTTTGCTTTAAGTAAATCAGAAGGGGCTACAAAAAGTGAATTAAGCGGTAATTTTGAATCGCATTGCGCTAATAATTCTTCTAATAAATCAAGTAATTTTTTGGCACTTTTAGCCGCTTTATTGATACTTGCCGGTGAAGCCAGCATATCAACTTCAACTTCTTGTGCCTCAATTGCAGCAAGATAAAGCTGATGGGCTAATTCTTCCGGGTCATCGTGAAGTTCTTCCAATTCATTATCAAATTCTACCTGCTCTAAAGGAACTTCTATATCCTCTATCATATCGGCAAAACAGATTAAACCATCGGCCATATCAGCATTTTTTTTCACCAGCGGGTCAATCAGCTTGATATAATAATCCTTGCCGCAATCAAAATATATCTGATAAACAAGTTGTGAACAGGTCATCGTTTTGCCGGTTCCTCTGATTTCTTCAATCAGTTTGTTGACGGCAATACAAGCAGCCCGGATAACCAGGTCAATTACATGGACATATTTAGGTGTTGGCCGGATATACCGGTAAATTACAATCCCGCCGATCATCGCAAGGGCCGGAATATTGTAAACGGTATCGGCATCTATGTAAACTTTTGCGGCTTCCAGCAAAGGGTTGGTACTATTCCCGGGGTCAAGCCGCATTACATATGTCTTCCGCCCCTCCGTTTCTACTGTAACCCGGTTCACACCTATTCCGGACAAACCCATTTCAACAAGCTGCCCTTCGCTGTACATCATTGCCGAATGACTTACATCAGAGTTTGTTAATAGGGCGATTGCTTTGCTAATCCAATGTTCATCTGCTTTAAAAACCAAAATATCTCCATTCTTTAACTGCATACTCATAAAATATCCCTTTCTTATGTTATATTATTTATATGCAGTATATCAAATCTATATCCTAAAAACAAGGTTTTTGAAAAATAATTTTAATAATACCCCCCATGGGTTATTCACAAGGGTGCTTACCTATAGTATGATGTACAAAATAATATGCTATCTACCTCTCTTTAAGGGCTATCCTACAGCATTTGTTATTAAAAACCTAATGCAGGATAGCCCTTTTTATTGCACTATTTACATCTCAATCACAACTTCATTTTCATCTTTCAAAATACTTTCTTCAATTAGCAACCCGTCTATCTTCGTACCATTTACCGTGACACTCTTAACACCGCTTTGCGCTCCGTCAGGGTTATTGACTGATATAGTCAATTTCTTGCCGCGGAAGACTTTTTTCATTTCAAACGATTTCCATTCCGAGGGAATTGACGGATTAATTACCAAGCCTTTCATCTCCGGACGAAGGCCAAGGATACCTTCAACGGTACCAACCATTACGGTTGAAGCGGTCCCGGTCAGCCAGTGGACATGGGCTCTTCCGGCAAATGGTGATTCTTTGCCTTCAATAAACTGTCCATGGACATAGGGTTCAAGAACGCGTTTTTCGGCATCGTCGTTCATATAAGCTGGGGCGGCCTCTTTCCAGTATTCAAAGGCCCTGTCGCCGCGCCCAAGCAGTGACTCGGCCAAAATTGCCCAACCCTGCGGCTGTGAGAAGATACCGGCATTTTCTTTGACCCCCCGGTTAAAGCATTTCATTAAGGCGCCGTCAAAAGCGTGTTCCGCATAAGCGGGGTACATAACCATAATGCCATATGGAGTATTTAATTCGCGGTAAACGCTGTCCATCGAAGCGATTGCCTGTTCTTCTGTGGAAAGGCCGGAGATAATGCCCCATGACTGCGGGTTAACCCACATTGATGCTTCGGGGTCGCCTTTTTGCCCGATAATCGTACCGTCTTCTTTGAACCCGCGAATCCAGCGGTCGCCATTCCAGCATTCTTTATTCATAATTCCGGAAAGTTTCGCAATGATTTCGTCAAGATATTTGACATAATCGCTATCATTTCTTTCTTCGGCATAAATTTTCAGAAGTTTGACTGCATAATAAAGCTGGAAAGCAACAAAGGTTGATTCGCCTTTTTTGCCGAGGCGTAAGCAATCATTCCAGTCGGCATGAAGGCCGGCCGGCATATCATGGCCGCCGAGATTGTTCATCGAAAAATCAATTGCCCGCTTCAAATGGTCATAAACCGTTCCGGATTCACCATTATTCGCATATGAAATAACCTCATCAAGGAAAGCGGCATTTCCGGTTTCGGAAATATATTTGTAAACAGTCGGGAACAGCCATAAGGCATCATCGGCCCGATAGCTTGGGTGCCCGGTCTCCTTCACATAAGAGTAATCGTCGGGGGTATCTTCATTACCGGCATCGTGATTGTATTTGACCAAAGGCAAACCGGCACCGTTATTCACCTGCGCTGAAAGCATAAAGCGAATCATTTCGGATGCCATTTCGGGGTCGAGGTGGATGATGCCTTGAATATCCTGCACCGTATCCCGGTACCCGAAACCGTTTCGCTGCCCGCAGTATTGGAATGAAGCCGCCCGCGACCAGGTAAAGGTAATAAAGCACTGATAAGAGTTCCAAACGTTAACCATGTTGTTGAATTTGTCATCAGGGGTTTTAACTTGCAGATTTTCAAGTTTGCCATGCCAGTATGTTTTCAGCTCGGCAAGTTCTTTTTCGCATACGCCTTTATTATTATATTCGCTAATAATTGCGGCGGCTTCTTTCTCTGTTTTCGCCCCAAGAAGATAAATAAACTCTTTAGTTTCGCCGGGCTGCAAAACGATATCTGACTGTAATGCGCCGCAGGAATTTGTACAGTAGTTTAAATCGTTATTTAAACCATTCTCAATTCCAACCGGATTTTGATAACCGCGGTATGAACCGACAAAGGCATCGCGGTCGCCGCAATATTTATCAATTTTGGCGCCGGCAAGGCCAAAGAAACGCTCTTTGCTTGGGTTTTTGTCATTTTCATTATATACTTGCTTAATAAAGTTATCTTTAAAATAAGTCCGGCTGATAAAGAGGGTGTATTGCAAGTTGACCTGGTCTTGTTCATAGTTCGAATCATTAGTAAATTCGACATAACCGGTAACGGCTAATTTCCGCTCTTTCGTATCATTATTTGTTACTTTTACCTGCCAAACTTCATAGGTTTTCCCTTTTGGAACATAGTACAAAGATTCGGTCTTGATATCGGCGTATTCCGATGAAATGACAGTATAAGCGGTTCCGTGGCGGCATTCAGCTTTATACTTGTCAAGAGATTTTCCAACCGGCATCCATGATGCGGACCAATAATCGTTGTTCTCGAGGTCACGCAAATAAACATAACGGCCAGGCTGGTCGGTGGTGACAGAATTAAAACGGTAACGGATAATACGGCCGTTGGCACCGGATTTCACGAAACTGTAACCGCCGGCATTGTTGGAGATAATCGCACCATATTCGGGTGAGCCTAAGTAATTCGCCCAAGCGGATGGGGTATCGGGTCTTGTGATGATATACTCTTTGTTTTTTTCGTCAAAATAGCCATAGTTCATTGACATAACCTCCGTGGTTTTTTATTACCATCATATTATCATTTAATTAGTTCCCGGACAAGGTCATTTTTATAGTTTAATTAGCGCAATTATTGCAGTTTGTTAGTACGGTATGTGCTTACTGCCGCGGTTGCTATTCCGATTACGGTGATAATGATTACAGCGGCGGATGAAATATTCCTGATGAGCTGGCCGCCTGTATCAATAATCCGTAAAAAGAAGTCGGTATCATCAAGATAAAGAGTGACGATATCTTCTATATTTGGGTTAAAAAGGTCAGGCCAGTTGACAACATAGAGTAAAATCCCTGCCCATACAACATTGTAAATTGTATCAATAATAAAAAGTTGTTTCGTCCAACGGGCATAATAAAGCTTAAAGATACCAACTGTTACACCAAGTATACCGCCGATTATAAGATAGGGGATTGCCCGGTTTAAAGCCGCTTCGGAAAAGGGGATTAATAAATGCCCGTCTTTGACGAAAAAGAAGAACCACTCATTACGCAAAATCATCGCGATAAACAAAACAGTAAAGAAAATCGTCATAACAATACCGGCAATTGATTCAGCCCGCGAAATCCCGAGTTTTTTCTCAACCGGTTTAATAACTTTTTCCGGTAAATTGCTAATCGTCCATTCTTTTTTTAATTCCAGATAATCATAAATAACAAAGCCAATTGTTATCAATGCTGCTGCCTGGAAAATTCCTGAAAAAGCCAAGCCAAACATATTACTAAATAGCCTGTAAACTGAAAATGGTATACTTAAGTCAAAGATAGTGCTGATTACACCGATTACAGCAAGTACGATTGCAACAATCGGAATAACTAATTTCAGCGTGGTAAAATACATATCAAATACCGCCGGGGAAATCAGATATTGCGGTTTGCCCCGGTATTGCTCCGCCATCAGGCGCGGGTCGCCTAACTGATTTATTACATCAATTATCTGACCTTCGCTAGGGTTTTCCGGAAGCATATCACTTATCATTGACTCAAGCTCTTTTGCTACTTCAATCCGTTCGTTTTCTTTAAGCCGTCTGGTGACATCAAATACATAGCGTTCAATTAGTTGGTTCATTTTCATAATCCTATGCCTTCCAGTACCTGCAACTTTAGGCTGCAAGTACAAATTTGCCAGTTGAAAAAAGTAATTTTTTCAACTTTTTTCCTCTTCTAAAAATTTTTCCATTTCCTGCGACAATCGCCGCCATTCTTCTTTTAATAACCCCTGTAATTTTGTACCCCGCTTGCTTAAGATATAATATTTGCGGGGGCGGCTTTCGCCGGTATCCCATTCACTAATTAAAAGGCCTTGTGTTTCCAGTCTTCGGAGAAGTGGGTAAAGGGTATTTGCTTCAATCCGGATTCCTTGTTCTTCCATATCTTGTAAAAGTGAATAACCGTATTTTTTCTCTTTTAAGCAACTAAGTACTGCCAGCACCAAGGTGCCCCGCCGTAAATCGATGACTAGGCTTTGGAGTTGTTCATCGTCTTTCATCGTGTGTCTTCCTTTCTGTATAGTCGGGTCGTTAATTGCATTATACTGTACGTCGCACACTATTGTCAAGTGCATAATATTTAATATATAAAATTATCTATTTCCCACCTCAAACTATTCTAGCAAGTAATTCACTCTCATTCACATAAATCTCCATCGTATCACCGCTCCCTACTTCACCGGCCAAAATAAGTTTCGCCGACAATGTTTCGACATGTTTTTGGATATAACGCTTAAGCGGGCGGGCGCCATAGGCAATATCATAAGCTTCTTCGATGATAAATTGTTTTGCTTCATTATTTAATATAACTTTTAGTTCACGGTCAGCAAGGCGCTTATTAATATCGGCAATGATTAACTCGATTATCCCGCTTAAGTTTTCTTTTGTAAGTGATTTGAAAATAATTGTTTCATCTAAACGATTCAAAAATTCCGGGCGGAAATAACTCTGCAAATCCTCGGGGGCAAGATTTGAGGTCATAATTAAAACTGTGTTCTTAAAATCAACAGTCCGCCCCTGTGAATCAGTAATCCGGCCATCGTCCAGCATCTGCAACAGGACGTTAAAAACTTCCGGATGCGCTTTTTCAATTTCATCAAAAAGTACTACTGAATAAGGTTTCCGCCTGACGGTTTCGGTTAGCTGACCGCCCTCTTCATAACCAACGTACCCGGGCGGCGCCCCGATTAAGCGCGAAACGGAAAATTTTTCCATATATTCGCTCATATCAATCCGAACCAGATTAGTTTCATCATCAAACAAAGTTGCGGCTAAAGCTTTGGCTAATTCGGTCTTGCCTACGCCGGTCGGGCCAAGAAACAAAAATGAGCCGATTGGTTTAGACGGGTCTTTGATTCCGGCTTTGGAACGCATAATTGCTTCCGTCACCCGGGTGACCCCTTCTTCCTGGCCGATTACTCTTTTGTGAAGTTCCTCATCAAGGGTCAAAATCTTTTTTCGCTCACTTTCAGTGAGGCGGGCAACCGGAATACCGGTCCAGCGGGAAATAATCCGGGCGATTTCTTCCTCGGTAACATTTTCGTGGACGAGGGCTGTTTTATTTTGTTTTAATTTTTCTTCTTCTATTTCCAGTTGCTTGCGTGCTTCCGGCAATTTTCCATAGCTAAGTTCAGCGGCTTTATCCAAATCACCGTCACGCTGGGCAATTTGAATTTCATTTTGCAAATTTTCAATTTCCTCACGCAAATGAGATAAATGCTCAACCATTGCTTTTTCATTGTCCCATTGGGCTTTCCGGTTAGTAAAATCATCCTTTGATTCGGCAAGCTCTTTTTGCAATATTTCCAGGCGGTCTTTGCTAAGGCGGTCATTTTCCTTTTTGAGGGCGGCTTCTTCAATTTCCATTTGTAAAACCCGGCGGCGCAGTTCGTCAAGTTCAGTCGGCATTGAATCAAGTTCAGTTTTGATTAACGCACAAGCTTCATCAACCAAATCGATAGCTTTGTCAGGCAGAAAACGGTCGGAAATATAACGGTTGGACAAAATACTTGCACTAACAAGGGCATTGTCCATAATTTTGACCCCATGATAAACCTCATAGCGTTCTTTTAAACCGCGCAAAATGGAAATCGTATCTTCGACTGTCGGCTCGGCAACCATTACCGGTTGGAAACGGCGTTCAAGGGCGGCATCTTTTTCGATATAACGGCGATATTCATCAAGGGTTGTTGCGCCAATGCAATGTAGCTCCCCGCGGGCAAGCATCGGTTTCAACATATTTCCGGCATCAAGCGCACCGTCAGTTTTACCCGCCCCGACAATAGTATGAAGTTCGTCAATAAAAAGGATAATCCGGCCGTCACTTTGCCGCACATCTTCCAAAACTGCTTTTAAACGTTCTTCAAACTCACCCCGGTATTTCGCCCCGGCGACTAACGCGCCCATATCAAGGGCAAAGATTTTTTTATCCTTGAGGCCCTGGGGGACATCACCTTGCACAATTCGCTGGGCAAGGCCCTCAACAACGGCCGTTTTACCCACCCCCGGTTCACCGATTAAAACCGGATTGTTCTTCGTCTTACGGGATAAAATGCGGATAATATTGCGAATTTCGGCATCGCGCCCGATAACCGGGTCAAGCTTTTGATTCCGGGCCCGTTCAACTAACTCCTGACCATATTTTTCAAGCGTATCATAAGTAGCTTCGGGGTTGTCGCCGGTGACACGCTGATTGCCGCGAACTGTTGAAAGTGCTTTAAGGAAACGTTCGGTGGTGATTGCATATTCGGTGAAAATTCCTTTTAATGCTTTGTTCGGTGCTTTTAATATTGCTAAAAATAAATGCTCAACCGAGACATATTCATCGCCTAGTGTTTTTGCTTCCGCTTCTGCTTGAATTAAGGATTTATTCAAATCCTTTCCCATATAAATCTGGCCGCCGGATACTTTAACCCGTCTGGCTAATGCTTCTTCAGCAGTACTTAAAAAATGAGTTTTATCGATTTCCATTTTTTCAATTAGTTTTGAAATCAAGCTGTCTTCGATGGTTAATAAAGCATATAAAAGATGCTCTTGCTCGATTTCCTGATTGCCGTATTCGTAAGCAAGGGCTTCGGTCCGGTTAACTGCTTCGATGGATTTTTGGGTAAATTTTGTGATATTCATTGTCGCCTCCTAGCTTTATATATTTTTTCCATTAGTTATTTTATTTATTAATTTAGTTGACATAACATGAGTTTAGCAAAAATTGTTAGCACTGTCAACTGGTGAGTGCTAACGTTTTTGTAAAGAAAATCTTAAAGGTTTATAAATAAGAGTTTGCAATTTCCTATCAGTAAAAAAACTTCCGCCCGGCGGCGGAAGTTCTAAAAGTTTATTACGTAAGCTCCTTAATAGGTTTACAATTCAATTATTAATCAGTCTAGTTTTTCAATATATGAAATCGCTTTTTCGATTTCTTCAACTAGCTTCGTATAATGCTCTGCGATAAGCTCCGGAGTATTTTCCCGGACATCCAGCATCAAAGCGGTGCCAAGTTCGGTCACATTCCCAACCCCGAGATTTGATGCAACCCCTTTAATTCCATGCGCAGCAGCTTCAATCGCTTGATGGTCATTGTTCTCAACTGCTTCTTTTAATTCAACCAATAAGCGTTTGACATTTTCCGGAAATTTGCGCAGGAATTTTAAATACATATCTTCTCTTCCCATAAATAAGGCATCAACTCGCCCTAAATCAAGACTAATAACCGGGGCTATATCTTTTAATATCATTAAATAAATCCTCACACTTGAAACTTTTTGAAATATATATTAAAATATAACTAATAGTTGTGTCACTATTAATTAATTATTGTAATTATACATTATATTGTGTAAAAAGAAAAGGGTTAATTCTACTATAATGAAAGCTTCTGATAACTCTGAGCGTGTTTTATTTAATCCTGCGGCATCCGAAGAGATAGATCCGTATGTACAGGTTTATTTTATTGATTTGTCAAATGCATATTTGAAATATATCAAGTGGCATTGGCATGATGAATTTGAAGTTGTAATCGTCAATCATGGTGAAGCTGATATTATGGTTGACGACCAAATGATTCGTCTTACTCCCGGCCAGGGAATTTTCATTAACAAAAATGTTCTTCATGCTATTCATCCTTATGGTGAAAGCCGTAATTGTACTTTATATTCCCTTACTTTTCATCCCGACTTTTTATTTGACCAAAACAGCTTGCTCGCCGAAAAATATCTTAGCCCTGTCGTCAACTCAAGGGGGCTTAAGTATTATTTCATGGATGAAAAAGATAGCTTTGCCGAAGAATTACTTGAGCTGATTAATGATGTTATTGCTGCCAATGCAGTGAAAGCTTTTGGTTTTGAGCTGGTTTCACGGCTAAAACTTTTTCAATTTTGGACACTCTTTCTGCAAAATATCGAAGCCGAACCTGTCAATGAGCCAAAACCGGTACCGGTATTATCACTTGATGAAATCAGGGTCAAAGAAGCGATGCTTTACGTTGAGAAAAATTATGCAAGACCGATTACACTTGATACCTTGGCATCTTCAATTCATATTAGTAAAAGTGAATGTTGCCGGTGTTTTAAACGTACACTTAAACTTACGCCGATTGAATATGTAATGCGGTATCGGATATTTGCTGCAACTAAGCTTTTACATAGCAATGACCCGTTAATTTATTCAATATCTGATTTGGCTTTTGCGGTGGGTTTTAATAGTGTGAGTTATTTTAATAAAACTTTCCGGAAATATTTAAAACAAACGCCAACGGAGTATAAACGGTCGATTAAACGTGATGCGGTGCCGCGGATTGAGTCGTTTATAATGGTGAGGTGAAGGAAGAAGGCAGATGAAATTATCTTAAAAGACCGTAGGAAGGTTGAAGTTGTCATGGAGTTGTCATGAAGTATTAATCGTCATCGGATTTTACCCATAACCGAAATACTTAAAAAAACAAGAGTTTTCCGGTTATAATCGAAAAACTCTGTGGCTTATGATATAAATCGTCTGTATTTACCTTTATGCTCCCTATAATTTCCCCAACTTCGCGGCCTGGTCGGCGGCGATGAGACTATCGATGATTTCATCGAGGTCGCCATTCATTACGGATTCTAAGCGGTGCAGGGTCAGTTTAATGCGGTGGTCGGTGACACGGCCTTGCGGGAAGTTGTAAGTACGGATTTTTTCGGAGCGGTCGCCGGTACCGACCTGACTGCGGCGCATTTCGGATTCAGCATCATGCTGTTTTTCCCGTTCCATTTCAAATAATTTCGCCCGCAGGATTTTAATTGCTTTATCCTTATTTTTCAACTGGCTTTTTTCATCCTGACAGGAAATAACAAACCCGGTCGGAAGATGGGTCAGGCGGACGGCTGAATCGGTAGTATTAACACTTTGGCCGCCATTTCCGGAAGAACGGAATACGTCAAATTTGCAATCATTCAAATCTAAATCTATTTCAACATCACTTGCTTCGGGCATAATCGCCACGGTAATTGTCGAGGTATGAATCCGGCCGCCGGATTCGGTCGTTGGGACACGTTGAACACGGTGAACACCACTTTCGTATTTAAGGCGCGAATATGCACCCTGCCCATTAATCATAAAGCTGACATCTTTCATTCCGCCGATTCCGATTTCGTCGGTATTCATTGTTTCAATTTTGAAATTTTTGCTTTCGGCATATTTAACCAGAACGCGATACATTTCGGCGGCAAAAAGAGCCGCCTCATCACCACCGGCCCCGGCACGTATTTCAACGATGACGTTTTTGTCATCATTGGGGTCTTTGGGCAGAAGAAGGATTTTCAGCTCATTTTCAAGTTCAGCGGTACGGTCTTTGCTTTCGTTCAGTGTTTCTTTTAGCATTTGCCGCATATCTTCATCAGTTTCGTCCTCAAGTAACATGAGGGAATCTTCAATATCATTCTGGCATTTTTTGTATTCGCGATAGGCGGAAACTATCGGGGTTAAATCGCTTTGCTCTTTCATTAAGGTGCGGAAGCGTTCCTGATTAGACGTAACATCTGGTTGATTTAATTCATTTAGGATTTCTTCGAAGCGGGTTAACAGGTCTTCTAGGCGGTCAAACATAGTTATCTCCTCGTTTGGAAAATTACATGTGATTTATTTCGTAACGGACTATAAAATATTATAAGCCCGTTTTAGTATTTCTTCAAGATTTAAACTCATACGCATCAAATAATATTACAATAAACCACTCTATCATGGCCAGCAAGATCTTTTATGACAACCGTGTCATAAAAGCCTCTTTCAACCATCAATGCGGTAACATCAGTTGCCTGGCCGCAGCCGATTTCCAAAAATAGCATTCCGCCGCGTTTAAGATATTGACTGGATTGGTCAATGATTTTCCGGTAAAAATAAAGGCCGTCCTGCTTGCCATCAAGGGCAAGATGCGGTTCGTGTTCACATACCTCCGGCATCAGGGTGCCAATTGTTGCCGTCGGAATATAGGGGGGGTTAGAAACGATAATATCAAACTGTCCGCTAATCTCACTAAATAGGTCGCTTTTTATCCATTTAACCGGTTTTATCGGAGGGGCAGGGCGCGGTAACGAAGCAATTCGCTCTTCGTTTCTTCCGGCAACATCTAAAGCGGCCGCCGATATATCCACACCCCAGCCAAGACAGTTATTTGAGTAATATAGCAGGCTCAATAAGATACAGCCGGTACCGGTACACATATCAAGAATTGTCTGGCCGTCATGAAGATGGCGCTTTACTTCTTCAACTAGTGTTTCGGTATCTTGACGGGGAATTAAGGTATCAGGGGTAACAAGAAACTTAAGGCCCATAAATTCCTGTTCACCGAGAATATATTGAAGCGGAATGCGATTTTCACGTTTGTTAATATGGTTTACATAAGTTTGTATTTGTCCGGCACTTAACTCACGCTCACCGTTCACTAATAAATCATGTTTGCTGGTCCCGCATACTGCTTCTAAAAGAAGGCGGGAGTCCAGTTCGGCTTCTAAAATCCCAGCAGCGATTAATTTATTTTTTCCTATTTCATATAATTTATGATATTTCATAATTTTTCGAGCGTTAATCGGCTATATAACTCACCTATTGTCATCAAAACCCTCATTTTCAGCTTCGAGCCATGATTCATCTATATCATAGTCAAAAGTTTCTTTCAAATAAACTTTCCAGTCAAAAATAGCTTCCACGGCCTGAATCGCGACTTCAATCATTCCTTCATCAGGCTCCTTGGTCGTTAGGCGTTGGATTAACATCCCCGGGGCTGATAAGATTTTGACCAAAATATTGTCGCTCCGGCCCGCCCAACGGATAATTTCATAAGAAATGCCCGCGATTACCGGAATTAAAGCAACCCGTAACCCGGCTCTTAACCAGATATTATCAACCCGGATAAAGAAAAAGATGATAATGCTGACGAAAATGACAAAAAACATAAAACTGGTGCCGCAGCGGCGGTGAAGCCGGGACGAACGCATTACGTCACGGGTAGTTAGGGGGCGCCCTTTTTCAATACAGTTGATACATTTATGTTCAGCGCCATGATAAGCATAAAGGCGCCTGATATCTTTCATCAAACTGATTGCGGCGACATATAGTATAAATATCGAAATCCGCAATATGCCTTCAAGAATCAAAACCAATGAAGTATTATTAATAAAGCCTTTAAACCAATCCGAAATATAAAACGGCAAGAGGATAAAAATTCCGACTGCAAGTAAAACCGCAATGATAGTCGTTAAGCCCATCAATACTTTTTCACCTCTACCCTTAAAAATCTTATCCATAACTTTGTCGAATTTCGTCGGTTCCATCTCATCATCAACATAAAATGATGCTGAATAATTAATCAACCGGGTCCCTAATATCATTGAATCAATAAAATTAAAAATGCCCCGGAAAAACGGCATTTTTTTGATTAGTTTTCCCGCAAGGACCCCTTTATAGAAATCGACGTCCAGTTCAACTTCACCATCTGACTTGCGGATAGCTACGGCATAATCATCTTTGTTTTTCATCATTACCCCTTCTAAAACGGCTTGACCGCCGATTCCTGAAGAGTGATTGCGCTTTTTTCGTGCCATAATAAGCTCCTTGCATGAAGTCTAGTTTTTTGATGTCAGGGCTAAACCTCCGCTTTGCGGTAGGGAGCCAACACCTTAGATAGACCCTTCACGTTTTAACCTTGTACATAAAAAGTTGAGACAAACCTGTCTCAACTTAAACGCCAAATCGCATTTGTGCGGTTTGTGTAAGCGACAAATCGTATCTTTACGATTTGTGTGCATTTCTAGTTAAACCGAAAGTTTAACTGAATATATTACTGGTTCGCCACACCGTACTTACGGTTGAATTTATCAATCCGGCCGCGGGCTTGGGCAACTTTCTGCTGTCCGGTATAAAAAGGATGGCAGGCAGAGCAAATTTCCGTCCGGATTTCACCTTTGGTTGAACCGGTCGTAAATTCGTTACCGCAGTTGCAGCGCACAGGGGCTTGTTTATAGTTGGGATGGATTCCTTCTTTCATTTTTCTTACCTCTCATTTAATCACTAACGGTCAAAAACGACCTTTATCAGTTTATCACAGGTTTCTAAGACATGCAAGTTAAATATTTTAAAGAATGAAGCAAAACAACTCGAAATTGCATTAAGCCGCCTTCTACCCAAATAAAATGTGCATTAGACCCTAGCAATTGAAAGTGTTTATTGCCTGACTACATTAAATAAACTTAATCTTTTTCACCATATTGACAAACTCCTGGTTGTTCCGCGTTTTCGAGAACATATCAAGGATACGGTCAACCGATTCTTCGGGTTTTAAGCCGTTTAAGGCTTTGCGAATAATATTAATCGCTTCAAGCTCGTCAACAGCAAGCAGTAAATCTTCTCTTCTTGTGCCGGATTTTGGTATATCTATTGCCGGGAAGATTCTTCTTTCCTGCAATTTCCGGTCGAGAATCAATTCCATATTGCCGGTACCTTTAAATTCTTCATAAACAACATCATCCATTTTGCTGCCGGTTTCAACTAAAGCGGTTGCAAGAACCGTCAAAGAACCGCCCTCACGCATATTTCGCGCTGCGCCAAAGAAGCGTTTCGGCATATGCAAAGCCGCCGGGTCAAGGCCGCCGGAAAGTGTCCGGCCGCTTGGCGGGACGACTTGGTTGTAAGCACGGGTAAGGCGGGTGATACTGTCAATCAAAATCACTACGTCGCGGCCATGTTCAACCAGACGGCGGCCACGTTCGATAACCATTTCCGATACTCGTTTGTGGTGTTCGGGAAGTTCATCAAAAGTTGAATAAATAACTTCAACATTCGGCCCTTCAATTGCTTCGCGGATATCGGTCACTTCCTCGGGACGTTCGTCAATCAGCAAAATAATCAAATGTGCATCCGGATTATTCCGTTTGACCGAACGGGCAACATCTTTTAATAAAGTCGTCTTTCCGGCCTTCGGCGGGGAAACAATCATTCCCCGCTGGCCTTTGCCAACCGGGCTGATTAAATCCATAATCCGCATCGCAACACTTGCACCGGGCATTTCTAATTTCAGGCGCTCATTGGGGAAAATCGGAGTCATATCTTCGAAATTGTAACGGGTACCCGCCACTTCGGGGCTATAACCATTGATGGTCCGGACAATTAATAAAGCGGCGAACTTTTCACCCTGGGTTTTAATCCGCGTTGTCCCTTCCAATATATCACCGGTTTTTAAACCAAAACGGCGGATTTGGCTTGGCGCAACGTATACGTCGCGTTCACCCGGCAGATAGTTTTCACAACGGATAAAACCGTAACCATCAGGCATTACTTCCAATATTCCATGGGCAATAATACCGCTATCCAGCTCGGTCTGGAAATCTTCACGTCTTTCCGGCCTTTCACTTAAGCTTGGCGCGGTTTCGCCTTTTTCGGTATTAGCCTGGCTGGCTCTTGGTTCTATTTTCTTTTTGTTTTCTACGAATTGTTTGGCTTTTTCACGCTTTTCTTGCTCCTGACGCTCTTTTTCCTGTTTGTCTTTTACGTCTTCTTGCAGCATTAGTTCAACAACTTCTGCTTTTTTCAGCAAAGAAATGCCTTTAAGGCCTCTGGATTTAGCGATAGCTTTTAAATCAGCTACCCCTAACGATTCGTATCTTTCCCTCATAAAAAGCTCCTATCTTAATTTATAAAAATAATAATGGTCAATTTTTTATTTGGATTCATAATTCGGGGATACCCGTGATTGTCATTTATAGTGCTGTGAACAGTTACTATTTATATTGTGTCAAATGTATTATACACAACTCCTATCTATTTTGCAAGCTTATTTTTATACAGTTTAGACATGCGGATTTTTATTAAAATTAAGATGGGAAGTTTACTCCCCTAGATTAATTTTGATAAAAATCCATATTGCGCTCTGCCAAAGCGAAATTTTGCATAGCAAAATCGGGCAATGGCTAAATTATAAACATATCTACTCCCGACCGCTCTAAAACATTTAAAGCGACTTCCGGGTCAGAGGTTTTGATGGCAAGGGCCGCTTCGGAAGTTCCGGTGCATAATGCATACATATACTCAATATTTATGCCGGCATCACAAAGAATAGTAAGGATTCTTTGAAGTGAACCAACCTCATGAGGCATTTTAACCGCCAGTATTTCGGTTAGGGTCGCGGATAAATCTTGTTCACGCAAAGCTTTTCTTCCTGCCTCCGGTTCGGAAACAAGAAGGCGGAGCATCCCGTATTCACTGGTATCGGCCAGGCTCAATGACAAAATATTAATATTATTTTCAGCTAATATTCGTAAAACATCTGAAAGTCTGCCTTCACGGTTTTCTAAAAAAACTGATAGTTGTTTCATATTTTCCTTTCTCCACTACGCTATATCTCAATCACTGCAAACTCTAGGCCTTCGGCCTATCGTTGACGAATCGGGTGAAAACAAATGCCTGCTACGCCGCCGCTTATTTTCCTTCCGATTCTACAGCTTCCTTTTATCAATAACGCGGACTGCTTTACCCATACTTCGCTCAATTGACTTCGGTTCAACAAGTTTGACCTTAACCGCAAGGCCAATCGCATCACGTATCGTCCGCTCAATTTTCCGGGTTAAGGACTCAAGCGCCCTAATTTCATCTGAAAAATAACGGTCTTCAACTTCGACTTTTACTTCTAAAATGTCAAGATTGTCAATCCGGTCTACTTCCATAATATAATGCGGTGAAGTTTCGCCCATTTCCAATAAGGCGGCTTCGATTTGAGAAGGGAAAACATTTACTCCGCGAATAATCAGCATATCATCAGAGCGGCCTTTAAAGCGGCTGATGCGGGCCAGGGTGCGGCCGCATTCGCATTTGTCATAACCGATACTAGTCAAATCTTTTGTCCGGTAGCGGATTAACGGGATTCCTTCTTTTGTTAAGGTAGTAAAAACTAATTCGCCGGTTTCACCATCGGCAATCGCTTTTAATGTTTCAGGGGAAACTATTTCCGGTAAGAAATGGTCTTCATAAATATGTAAGCCGGTATGATAAATACAGTCACAAGCAACACCCGGCCCCATGATTTCGGAAAGCCCATAGATATCATGGGCACTGATATGTAATTTTTCTTCAATCTGAATCCGCATTGCTTCGGTCCACGGTTCGGCACCGCAGATAGCTGATTTAAGTTTGATGTTGGGAATCCGGCCTTCGGCTTCGAGAGTTTCGGCGATATGTAATAGATAAGAAGGGGTACAGGCAATTGAGGTCGCACCAAGGTCTTCCATCATCGTAGTCAGCTTTTTGGTATTCCCGGTTGACATGGGAATAACGGTCGCACCAAGATGTTCGGCACCATAGTGGGCGCCAAGGCCGCCGGTAAATAAACCATAACCATAAGCAACCTGAATGGTACTTCCTTTGCCAACACCGGCCATTGTCAGGGCGCGGGCAACACACTCCGACCAGACATCAATGTCACGGCGGGTATAACCAACCACCGTAGCCTTTCCGGTTGTGCCGGAACTTGCATGGATACGGACAATTTCGGACTGTGGGGCAGCAAAAAGGCCGTATGGGTAGGTATCACGCAAATCGTCTTTGTTGGTGAAAGGTAGTTTTTCGATATCTTCGATTCCGTTTATATCACCGGGTTCTAAGCCGGCTTGCTGCATTTTTTTACGATAATATTCAACGTTATGATAGACCCGGTTAACTACTTTGTTAAGTCTTGCACTTTGCAGGGCTGTCATTTCGTCACGGCTCATACATTCTTTAGTTTCGTTCCAAATCACTTGTGTGGTTCCTTTCTTGATACTTATGTAAAAAGCTATATTCCGCAAGCTGGAACAATGTAACTTTGTTGTCGGAACACTTTCGTTCTATGTAAAACGTTACGTTACTAATGCATCACAATACGCCGCCTAAGTAACGACGTTTTCCAAAGCCCGTCTACAAAGTTCATTTTCCATTTGCTCATTTAATCAATATCATACTGCGTAACCTAACAAAAACGCTTCTTTATTGATATCAATCATTTTCGCCGGCACAGTTTTTTCAATAATACCAAGCCAGTCGTCTTTTGAAAATTCCAGATTTTTGGCAACTAAACCGATGATAACGGAATTAAAAACGCGGGCATTACCCAAACCAATCGCGGCAGACTGTGCATCAATAGAAACGACTGTCCGGCGCGCTTTCAGCTTTTCAACGATATCTTCAGGGTATTCAAATGCCCCGGTGATAACAGTCACAGGGTCAATACGCTGGTCGTTTAAGACCAAAATCCCGTCTTTTTTCAGGAAATGGATATACCGCATTGCTTCAAGCCGCTCAAAAGCAATCAAAATATCGGCCTGGCCTTCTTCGACTAAGGGTTCGGCAACCGAATCACCGTAACGGACATAGGTAACGACACTTCCGCCGCGTTGAGCCATTCCGTGAACTTCAGATACTTTGACATCATAACCGGCAAGTTGGGCGATGCCGCCGAGGATACGGCTGGTAAGTAGGGTTCCTTGACCGCCGACACCGACGATCATGATATTTTTCGTTTGCATTAATTTCTCCTATTATTAAATAACACCTGTTATTTATATTTATTTAATTTGGGGTAAAGCTTATTGCATCAAACTTGCACAGGTCTTTACACAAACCACAACCATTACATGCTACCTGGTCGATTTCAATAAGGCCGTCTTTTTGTTTGCGCATTGCCGGACAGGCGGGTTCAATACAGAGTCCGCATTTGACACATTTGTCAGCGATAACAGCACATTTGCCTTTTGGTACGAAATCTTTAAGAAGCGCGCAAGGTGACTTGACAATGATAACCGAAACAGCATCACGGGCAACTTCTTCTTTTAAAGTTTTTTCCAGCAGGTCAAGGTCATAGGCATCGATTTCATATACATAATTAACCCCCATTGAACGGCAGACGGCGGCAATATCAATCACATAAGCCGGGTCGCCCATCAAACTCACACCGGTACCGGGATGGTGCTGATGCCCGGTCATTCCGGTGGTTGAATTATCAAGGATAACCACCGTTCCGGTTGCATCGTTATAAGTCATATTCATCAGTGAATTAACGCCGGTATGAAGGAAGGTTGAATCACCGATAACCGCAACCCAGTCCTTAATATATTCACGGCCTTGCGCTTTTTCCATTCCGTGGAGGGTCGAAATACTTGAACCCATGCAAACGCAGGTATCCATTACATTAAGCGGTGCGAAAGCACCAAGGGTATAACAGCCGATATCACCGGCAGCATGAAGCTTAAGTTTTTTCATAACTGAATAAGCACTGCGGTGTGAGCAGCCGGGGCAAAGAATCGGCGGCCGGCCGGGAACAACTTCCGGAGTATCAAATTCTACTTTTTCCCCAAGGATTTCTTTTTTGATAATCTGAATACTATATTCGCCGCGAATTGAGAAAATTTCTTTACCGATACAATCAATTCCCCATGAACGGACCTGTTCTTCTACAAACGGTTCTAATTCTTCAAATATATAAAGGCGGTCAACTTTTGATGCAAATTCTTCGATTAAACGGCGCGGCAGGGGATGAACCATTCCAAGCTTCAATATCGAAGCACCCGGCAATCCTTCACGGACATATTGATAAGGGATTCCGCTGGTGATTACACCAACTTTCATTTCCGAAAGGCCGGCCCCGTCAGCATTTTTCACCAGGATTTTTTCATCACTATAGGTGACTTTATGTAAATCAAGGGAATTGCTGTCGTTGGCAAGCCGTTTCATCCGCTCTTCAACAGCTAAGTGGCGGGGGCGGGCATTCATCGGCACCATAACATTTTTGGCAACATCACGAACATAAGGTTTATTGGGAGGTTCGACTCGCGGCTCCGGATTTACCAGCCCTTGTGAATGTGACAGGCGTGTCGTTGAACGCACTATGACAGGAGTGTCATATTTTTCAGATAACTCAAAAGCGCGTTTGGTAAAGATTCGAGCTTCTTCACTGTCGGACGGCTCGATAACCGGAACCATTCCGGCGCGGGCGACCAAACGGGTATCCTGCTCATTTTGCGAGCTGTAAATACCGGGGTCGTCGGCAACAAATAAAACCAAACCGCCGTTAACACCGCTATAAGCAATGGTAAATAAAGGGTCGGCAGCGACATTAACACCAACATGTTTCATTACTGTCATTGCCCTTGCACCACTCTGGGAAGCGCCGATGACAACTTCCATCGCTACTTTTTCATTCGGGGCCCATTCGCAATAAACTTCATCCTTGTACTTAACCATATTTTCACTTACTTCGGTGCTGGGGGTACCAGGATATGCTGATGTTACTTTTACGCCGGCTTCATATGCCCCGCGGGCGACAGCGGCGTTGCCGAGCATGATTTCGGCTTGGGAAGAATTTGATTTGTCCAATTTGTTCAAAGGGAATCACCTTTCGTATTTTGATACCAGGGTCAAAAGGTCATGTGTTTCATGCTTGCATGAAAATACATGATTTTGTAACCCGCAAAACATGAGAAAATAGCCCGAATAAGGCGGATTTCGATGTTTTTAGAATTGCGAGAGTGCAAAGCACAGAGCGATTCGTGGGTATCATAGGATATTCAACTATAAAGTTTCGCTTTAATAATAGCACATTTTTGTTAGATTGCAAATATTTTTCTTTTATAAATTATATTTTCTCCCTCAAAAAGGCTTCATACATATCACAGACTTCATTTACTTCACCGAAAGCCATTTGTTTTCCCTTTTCTAACCACAATGCTTTATTGCAAATATTTCTTATTTGTTCGTGAGAATGAGATACAAATAAAGTCGTCACCCCGCTACTCATTATTTCCTGCAATTTTACCTCGCTCTTTTTTTGGAACGACCTGTCCCCTACCGCAAGAACTTCATCAAGAAGCAAAATATCCGGTTGGGCGAGGCAAGCCACCGAAAACGCAAGCCGCGACTTCATTCCTGATGAAAGCTGGTGAAAGGGCCTATTTTGAAATTCGGCAAGCTCAGCAAAATTTATAATCTCATCATACATTTTTTTCACAAACTCACGCCGGTATCCAAATAATGCCCCCAACAAAAAAGTATTTTCTTTTACTGTAAGTTCGGCATCAAAACCCAACCCCAATCCTAGCAGCGCTGTGATTGAACCTTCAATATTTAAGGAACCGCCGGTCGGGGAGATAATGCCGGCAACAGTTTTAAGCAAGGTGGATTTCCCCGCCCCGTTCCGGCCCAAAATGCCCATTAAATCCCCGCGTTCCAGCCTGAAATCAATTCCATCCATTACCCAAAATTCATTGACTTTGTACTTTCCGCGGACTTTTTGGATAATATAGTCTTTAAAACCACCATTGCGAAAATCACCGGTCTGATAACGAACCGAAACCTTGTTAAGCGATACGGATATTTCCGGTCTCTTTTTTATTTTTTGCATATCCTCTATTATCGTTTCAACTCTCATGCCGAAAGTATGATTTTTTAGGACAAGCTCCTGTCCCCGGCGGGCTTTTTCTTCCCGTTCATTTTCATTTTGCTTATAATAATCAATTTTCTTTAATAACTCACCCTTGGTTTTAAATGTTTCAACACAACCATTGAAGACTTCGTTAATTCCCGTAACATGATCAGAAATTACAAAAGCCCGGGCGGCAAGGGCATCAAAAATACGGTTACTGATGATACCTGCTTTACGCATATCATCCCAATGATCATTCAGGACAATTTCAGCGTTATGGTAAGCCTGACCGATTTTATCGTTTTTAAGATACAAATCTTCAATATATTCTTCGGAAACAAAACGCTCCCACCCTCTTCCATATATCGAAAGTTTGTGCGCCGACTGCATAACGTATTTGACAACCTTACGATAAATCCCCCTTGTATTTCCAATAAAAAGCAATTCATATTCTTTGTCAGTATCCGTGATTTGGGCATGTTTTTCATCGGTACACTGTAATAAAAGTTTCACCGGTACGGAAAGCTTTGCCGAAAATTCTTTTACCAACTTTGGCGATGCCATATAAATCAAATCAGCACGCTTTAGTTCCTCTTCTCTTATTGCTGCCGGATGTGATATGACCCAAAAAATCACTTTTTGATTACCTATACCAACATATTCACGAATGCCGCGCAATACGATAACATACTCACTATCAGATAAATGCCACTCGGGATAACATAATATCCTAGCTTGATAACCTCGCTTTTCAAATTCTTTCTTTAAGCTGACGGCATAATGATAATCTCCCCAATTAAGCATTATCTCACTAAGCGGCATACCGCCCAAAATATCTATTGCTTGGGGCCTGGCCACATTTTGTTGTTTATAAATTTGCGCTGGTAACGGTAACGTTGACCTTTTATTATTACAAACTTTCTTAAATAATTTTAGCAGTTTCAAGCATAAGCGTAAAAAGATGGCGGGCTTTGCAATATTTTTTTTCCTTTTCAACCTTACTCCAGGATTTTTAACACCATCAATATACTCAAATACCTGTTTTAGTTTTTTGTCCCATGTATGGCGGTTTATTATTTCAACTTCTTCTTCGCTATATCCGCCCTTTTCTAAAAGGACACGTTCGATTTGACTAATAAATCCGGCATTGGTCCCGGCAATATTTATTATACCGCGTAAGTCATTTATTCCGGGAATTTCGGTCGAAACAACTTTTATACCTAATGAACAATATACATATAACTTTAGCGGGTTCATTGCTTTATTCAGGGCAATATTCCGATGGGGTATAATCGCAGCATCAAAATTCGCGATATAATTTTTCACATTTTCATATGATATCGGCCCAAGAAAAAAAATGTTAGGATACTTACTTAAATTTTTTAACTCCGATTCACTTCTTGCATCCGAACCGATAATAATAATATTCCAATCCGGATGTTTTTCCGCGCATTCCTTCAATAAACCTGCATCTATCTTCGGCTCAAGATTGCTGGCCAGCCCGATAATCGGGCCGGTTAACTCATTAAACAATTTCGGCTTAGCAAAAGCTGCCGTACTATATTCTTCGCATCCGTTTGTTACTAGATACTGGTTTCGGTGCGCGAATCCGTCGATTAATTTCACCCGCTCATACATTTCATCGCAATTGACCAGTAATAAATCACTATTTCTAATTGAATGCCGGTAATTCCGGGTCATTTTCATTCTTCTTATTTTATTTTTTGTCAAATATCTTTGATCATCAATAATATCGGAAATGATGATTGATGGTTTAAGAATATCAATCCATTTGTCTAAATCATTAATTACCGGGCAGACCCACAACAAAATATCGTGTTCACATCCAATATCATTTTCGCTGATAATTATTTTAATATAATCAAAAAAACCAGACTTCGGCCAAATATTACTATCACGGTAAGAATAAATGTAGGTATATGATTTTACCCCATAAATATGCTTGTCCCCCCGATAACCTTTCATTGCATTATCATATATCATTTCATAATGATTGCCGGAATTTGCTTTTTTTTTGTATTTATCAAGAGTTTCAATCGCTATTGGCTGGTCAAAATGAATAATCTTATTAACCCTGTCGCTTCGCGAAAGCTCTTTCACAAACATATCGGCTCTTCTTCCATAAATGCCCGAATCATTTTGCTTCCACAAAAATACGACGTCATATTTTTTTTGTAACATGAATTTCACCTACATATAATTAATAAAAAGATGGTTATATTTCCGATATATCATACTACCGGCAGTAATTGCAATAAGAGCATACAGAACACATAACAGATGAATACTCAATGATGGTATCATCCCGCTTAATGTTACTGTACGAAAATATAATATATATACATAAACCGGATTCAATAAAAATAGTATTTGAGCCTGTCCGGGGAACAAATCTGTTGTATAAAATATCGCCGAGAGATACATCAATATTAACGTAAAAATATCATACAGGTATTGAACATCCCTAAAAAACACAAAAAATGCCGACAAAATCAGCCCTGCCCCAATATTAAACAGAAATAAACAAATAATTGGATATAATAAAGCAAAAAAGCGCAGGGAAAAATCCACGCCGTCAATTGCGGCAAAAACAAAAAAAATAATTAATGTCAGGGAAAAACTAATCAGCGAAGAGGTATTTTTCGAGAGTACAAAAATATATTTGGGAATCTTAATTGTCTTGATGATATTTGCGTTGGCTCTAAGGGCCTGCATCCCGCCGTTAGTAGATTCTTTAAAATAAAAAAAGAGCAAATTTCCGGCAAATAGGTAGATAATATAATGCGGCATTTCTCTGCCAAAAAAGCGGGTAAAGACTAAAGCAAGGACTAGAAGATGAAGCATTGGCCCAAGCATACTCCAAAAAACGCCAAGAAAGGTACGCTTGTACTTTTTTTTAAAATCGCATTTAACTAATTCCTCAAAAAGAAAAATAAAGTCCATTATAAATCCTTTCGCAAAACCTTCATATAAAAAACCTTTTTCCATAACACCCCAAAGATATTTCTGAACGTCAAGCCGATACTTGTAATTATCCCCCTATTTTCGCCTTGATAAAAAAGCAAGAAGTGGTGAAAAATTAATTGCTGCATTGGAATATTTGATAACGAGCCTTCGTGTTTGCGGTATGTCGCTAAAACTTCCGGAAGCAGATAACAGTCGGCATATTTTATTGCTAGTAACAAAATCGCATAATCATTACGGACTTTCAAATCCGGACCTTGCAATCTGCCTATTACCGCAGCATCATAGATTACAGTAGAAGTTCCGGGCCAGCCAAAATCATACATCTTAGATTTGGTTATTCTCTCCGGGCCGGTTACTTGATATATTTTTTTATAGTTTTTTATAACATTCCATTTAGTATAAGTAAATGAATATCCGGTTTCCCTCATATATTTTAATTGCTTTTCCAATTTGTCATGATGCCAGAAATCATCACAATCCAAAAAAGCAATCCAGCGCCCTTTTGCCTCACGAAGGGCATAATTACGTGAAAAAGCCGCTCCCCTGTTTATTGAATTAGTAAATAACCGGATTCTTTTATCAGTAAAGCTTTGAATAATGTTTAATGTATTATCGGTTGAACCGTCATCAACGATAAGTAATTCCCAGTTTACATAAGTCTGAGAAAGTACACTCTCCATCATTTCGGCAACATATTTCTCACCGTTATACGCCGGTGTTATAATTGAAACAAGATTAATAGTATCATCACTCAAACTTCGGTTACCCATCCGTCCGGGCCATCTATTTTGCCAAGCTGGATTCCGGTCAAATTATCATATAACCGCCGGGTCAATTCACCAATGCCACCGCCGGCGATTTTCACTACCTCATCACCTTTTCTTAAAATACCAACCGGCGAAATTACTGCTGCCGTGCCGGTCCCCCATATTTCTTCCAAATCACCGTTCCCGGCGGCGCTGAATAATTCGTCGGCGGATATCTGCCGTTCAATCACTTCATAACCCCACATCCCGCACAACTCCATACAACTCCTTCGGGTAATACCAGGCAAGATACTTCCGTTTAAAACCGGGGTAATAACTTTTCCTTTTATTTTGAAAAAGATATTCATCGCCCCGACTTCTTCAACATATTTCCGTTCAATACCGTCAAGCCACAAAACCTGTGAATATCCGGCTTCATGAGCTTTAATCTGCGCTTTCAAACTTGCGACATAATTTGCCCCGGCTTTTGCTTCGCCTAAGCCACCGCGAACCGCGCGGACATATTCTTCTTCAATCCAGATTTTGATTGGGTTAAGCCCTTCGGGATAATAAGCGCCCACCGGTGATAAAATGATGACAAACATATATGAAGAGGACGGGCGAACTCCCAATGCAGGTTCCGTCGCGAAGATAAAAGGCCGGATATAAAGGGAAGTCCCCGGTCTTTCCGGTATCCATTTTGTATCAATATCAACAAGGGTTTTGACCGCTTGAACATAATCCTCAACCGGAATTGTTGGCATACAAATTCTTTCGCAGGTATCATTTGAGCGTTTAGCGTTTAACTCCGGGCGGAATAATAAGACTCTTCCATCTTCCGCTTTATATGCTTTTAGCCCTTCAAAAAGTTCCTGCCCATAATGAAAAACCATCGCCGACGGTTCCATCAGAATCGGCCCATAGGGAACGATACGGGAGTCAAACCAGCCTTTTTCGGAATTATAATCCATAATAAACATATGGTCAGTGAAGATGGTACCAAAGAGCAGGGGGTTGTCAGCGGCGGGTAATGTTTTGGGGGCTGTAGTTTTTTCGATTCTTATTTTCATTATGACTCCTTTGTGAAGAATGACGCTTTAGCGGCATTCTTTGGTGTGAAGTTTTAGATTTTATTTGTTTGCGTTCCAATGGATGCAAACTTAGAAAATCTCTTCACACTTTTCATACTTCAAAAATTCATAGGTAATATCAAAATAGGTTTGCTCATCACTATCGGCGGTAATCTGCCATTCCGGCATAGTATCAAGGTTGGGGAAATATGAATCGGCGGCATAAGAATGGTCAATTTTTGTGATATGGGCGGTATTACAATATGGTAACATCATCCGGTAAATACTTTCACCGCCGATAATAAATATGTCCTCGGGGCTATATTTTTCAAGTTCTTTGAGTAACTCGTCTAAATTTTTTACAACGATTGCACCCTTAACCTGGTAATTAGGATTGGTTGACATAATAATATTGGTGCGCCCTCTTAGGGGCAGGCCGCCGGGAAAGGTGGCCAGGGTTTTCCGCCCTAAAACAACGACTTTACCCATTGTTTCGTTTTGAAATAGTTTGTGGTCGGCAGGGATGCGGATTAGTAAGTCGCCTTTGTTTCCGATGGCCCAGTTTTTGTCTACTGCGGCGATAATATTCATGATTAACTCCTTTATTGTCTCACTCCGCAAGCCGGAACAATGTCACTTTGTCGCTGGGACGCTTTCGCTCCATGTAAAACGTTGCGTTACTAATGCGCTATAATACGCCGCATAAGTAACGACGTTTTCCAAAGCCCGACTTACAAAGTGCATTTTCCGCTTGCTCACTTATTACCCCGGTCGTGAGTGACATTCTGACTTCACAAGCAGTGCGTTGGAAAACGTTGGTACTAGGTTTCGTATTTTGAAACCATAGTATCCACTACGTTTTACATCGAGCGAGAGCATCAACTGCGGTGAAGTGCAGAGATGTCACACGCGGATAATAACTATAATAATTAACTGTAAAACTCACGAATCACACCGCAATCGGAATCCCCTCAATCTGCGGACCGGTTTCGTAGCCTTCTACCCGGACATCATCACGGGTAAATTGGTAAAAATCGCGGATTTCGGGATTCAGCACAAAAGTTGGGGCGGGGTATGAGCCCCTTTCAATTAATTCCTCAATAATCGGAATATGGCGGTCGTAAATATGGGCATCGGCTATTACGTGAACAAATTCGCCAACTTCCATATTACAAACTTGCGCCAACATATGCACAAGCACGGAATATTGCACCACATTCCAGTTGTTTGCCGCCAGAATATCCTGCGAGCGTTGATTCAAAATCGCGTTCAGGGTAAGCCTATCGGCGCCCTTTTTTTGCGTAACGTTAAAGGTCATGCTATAAGCGCAAGGGTAAAGGTTCATTTCATGCAAATCCTGATGAACATAAATGTTTGTCAGGATTCGCCGGCTGAAAGGATTATTTTGCAAATCATAAATAACCCGGTCAACCTGATCCATCATCCCTTCTTTGTATTGATGTTTTACTTGCATCTGATAACCGTATGCTTTGCCGATCGAACCGTCAGGGTCAGCCCATTCATCCCAAATATGGCTATGAAGGTCATTAACATTGTTTG
>Ga0131853_10000593_pt1 | contig 65542 bp, 67 predicted proteins | sample TergutLab28metaG_FD_92764 | JGI IMG/M metagenome (GOLD analysis project Ga0131853, IMG submission 92764) | Labiotermes labralis P1 segment gut microbial communities from Petit-Saut dam, French Guiana - Lab288 P1 (version 2) (version 2) | ecosystem: Host-associated > Arthropoda: Insects >... | reverse complement strand
GGCTCTACCTGCAAAGCGGCACCCAAAGCAAAGGTCTCACGTATCTCTGCGGTTGCACGGCCTGACAAAAACAATTCCCGAGCAACACCAAAAGCAACCTCACTTGTAAAGGCTCTGCTTATGGATTGAAGTATAGCCCAATCATCATCCGTCATATGTTCAAGGTTATCCCAATGCCTTGATTGCAAAGCATTTTCCAAACCCAGTTGTACCTGGGTGTATTGCGCAACAGGCATGACAGGTGAAGTGGGTGTTTGACCTGATTCCGGGTTGCCTTGTCCTTGTTCCGGGTTTAGGGGTGGATTGTTGCCCGTAGTTGGTGGTGATGGGTTATTGTTTTCCTCTTCTGTGTTGGTGTTGGCGTTATCACTATTGGGAAAGTCCGGACATTCAGGATATTTTTTATCTTCTTCATCATTGTGTTTGTGTTCATCATCTTTATCATATTCATTATTGTCTTCATCATCTTTATCATCTTTATCATATTCATATACATTATTGTCTTCATCTGCAATTCCCCTATCGCCCTCGGGATATTTAGGGTATTCTTCATCCCGTCCATCTTCCGAAGGTTGGTTAGGTTTATCGGGTTGCCCTGATGTTGGGGGATTTACTTGCACCCCTTCCGCTTCCTGTTGCAATGGGATTTGGAGCCGCAAGGGTATGTATATACCCCCCACCCCTTGCTGGGCGGTTTCAATAAAACTATAATCATCATCCATGCTGCGTGTGGTTAAAAAGGCGGATATATTCGGTAACACTCTGGACATTCTTGTGTTGAAGGTTGCTTCTCCATTTTCCCCGTTTGCATCATCCTTAATTTCGCTTTGCGAAACATATGTAGCGAAAAAATGAGAGTTCACAAAAGGCGCATTAACAAGCCTCATCTCACTCACTTGCTCCACAATATCAAACCTTTTTGCAAAATGTTCAAAACGGGCAAGTTCCATGGTTCGCTCTCTGCTGTCCGGTATGGTTTCAAATATGGTTTGTGCTTCCGGATAATTAAATAACCCCGTAGACATTATGCGCATTAATTCTATACTATCACCTAACGAAAACCCATCACTTTCCATTAAACTAAAAAGAGCCGCCGTGACACTTATCGCCTCATAGGCAATGTCCAAACGCCTGTAAATCATGTTTCTATTATATTCATCCAAAGCACCAAAACCAACACCACTATTCAAAAGCTCAAAAAAGGCAAGGGTTTCTCTCATCTGCCAGTCTGTGGACCAATAAGCTTCCTGCTCCCTTAGCAGCTCTTCTAAGGCCATAGGGCAAAGTTCGGCTAATTCATTTACATATGTACCAAGATGTCTTGAAACCAAAGCCTGCTCTTCTGCTGTGAAGTTATCAAAGTCATGCATACGTGAGAGTAAGTCCATTAAACGTGTTTCGTGGTAACTTGTGTAATTAAAAAAGGGGTCGAAGTCTGCATAACCCAAGTAGTTATAAGGAGCTATTTCCGGCAAGTTAAACCAAGGGTTTTCTGTATCAACCGCATAAGATGCAAAGGCCATGCTTGGGGTTATCATTGTAACAACTAAGATTAGTGCAAGTAGCCGCTTTAATGAGGAGGCACTTAATTGGCTTATTGAAAAGGGATGTAGTCGCCTTAGTTTGTTTAGGGGTTTTTTGGTTTTCATGGGGTTCTCCTTTGAGTTTTGGTTTGGGGTTTGGGGTTTTTTGGAACTTAGGTTGACAATAAATCACTTTCGTTTGCAAAAAATGACACAATCTAACAACAGCATATCATACCTATATGTGTATGTCAAGGATTATTTGTCTATTTATATATGTTTTTTTACGCACTAATGCCATTGCCATAGCTTTTCCGATATTACTTGATTCTCCACACCTTAATCTCTCTATATTTGATAAATTTGTAGGCGTGATATTTGCCGTGGTGTCGTTATCAACATCCCCCCAATGGCAAGTGTCGGGGCTAAATTTTATACCAAAACGCACACAATTTTGGTAAAGTTACGGCTTTGGAAAGCGCAGCGTCATAGTAGTGCCTACACCCAGTTCGCTGCTGGCATGTATGCGGCCGCCGTGGCCTTCCATTATTTCTCTTGCAATGGATAGGCCCAGGCCTGTGCCACCCAGCTCTCGGCTTCTGGCTTTATCTACACGATAAAATCGCTCAAAAATCATGCGCAAATCCTCTTTGGGGATGCCGATGCCATTGTCATGGATATAAACCATGTAAAACAAGCCCCGTTCTTGCACTTCCACATCAATTTTCGCCCCTGCGTGGCTGTACCTAAGGGCGTTGGATACAATATTGTTTACAACTTGGTCAATACGGGCGGCATCCATCATAACATCCGCCCTTGCCACTTCACTGTGCAAAGTTATGGTTTTGCCCTGCTTTTCCGCTGTGATGGCGTGGCTATGCAGGTTTTTTTCAAGCAGAGCAACAACATCGCCCAGCTCAAATTCAAATTCCATGCGTTTGTTGTCAAAACGGGAAAGCTCCAATAAATCCCTTATAATCGCCGTCATGCGGTCGGATTCGTTATTGATAACTTCCAAAAACTCATCCCGCAAATCGGGGTTTTCCCCGGCTCCGTCCAGCAAGGTTTCTGCATAGCTTTTAATGGTGGTAAGGGGCGTGCGTAGCTCGTGGGAAACATTTGCAACAAACTCCTTACGCATATTATCAAGGCGCATATGGCGGGTAATATCTTGCAAAACCACAATAACCCCTTGTATTTCGCCTTTGGCGTTTTTGTGCGCATTAAAACTGGCGTTTATAAACTTTTCCCCACGGCTGATGGTCACATCCTCCATGTTATCCACACCTTCGGGGGGTATTTCGATGTCAAGCACTGCAAAAATCTCCTCCATGGGCATTTCTGCAATCCTATCCATGGCGAGAAGCTCTTCGCAAGCGTGGTTGCTGTGTATCAGCAACCCTTTGCCATCATAAGCCAGCACCCCGTCCGTCATATTATACATTATAATTTCCATTTTGTTTTTTTCATTGGTCATTTCTGCAATATTTTTACGCAAATGCCCCGACATGGTGTTAAAGCTTTCTGCTAAATCCCCAACCTCGTCATTTGCGCCGGGTAGGTTAATTTTGGTGGCATCGCCTACCTTAAAATCCTTAATTTCTCGGCTTAGGGCAAAAAGGTTTTTGGTAAGCGGCATGGAAAAAGCAATGGCAAGCAAAGTTGCCACGCCAAGTGCCATGGCAGATGCTAAGGTGATGATATTTCTTGTAACATCCAATCCATCAAAAAATTCGTTTGCGGACATGCGCATATACACCACATAATCCGGATAATGGTAGCTTGTGAGAAAAATAGGCCGGGCATATTCAAACCAAGAATTAGTTTCGCCAAAGGCATCGGGGTAGCTACGTGATGTATCAAAATCCCCCAGGCCCGCAAGGGCAGATGTTATCACGCTACGGGTGATAAAGGCATAGTGCCCACGGGGCCGGGCATTGGTTTCCAAGGTTTGGGGCGGGCCTGCTGCCGTGATGATAAAAGCATCCATGCCCACAGGCAGCCTTTGGGTTGCCAAAGGCTCAAAACTATTGCTTATCCTGCTTTCAAAATCCTCCAAATCCGCCGCTGCGGAGAAAGAATGGTTGATAACATTTATGTACAAATCATCCGCCCATAGGGCAAGCTCGCTTCTTGCGCTGTTTTCGGCATCCAAACGCAGGGCATACAAAACAAAGGTGCCAATCGCCACCATTACTATAAAAACCAATGCCACGCTAATTATTACCAATTTCCAGCGAATGCTCATTTGTATGGTGCCTCCCGGACATGGCGCAAACTGTGCGCCGTTACGGTGCAGTTGTTAGGGTTAATTATGGCTTGAAGTAGTAGCCCACCCCGCGGCGGGTTAGGATGTACTTGGGTTTTTCTGGGTTTTGCTCTAATTTGGAGCGCAAACGCCTTATGGTAACATCCACCGTGCGCACATCGCCAAAATATTCGTAACCCCAAACCCGCTCCAATAAATGCTCCCGGGAAAAAACCTGCCCTTCGTGGGTGGCAAGGTATTTGGTAAGCTCATATTCTCTATGGGTTAGGTCTATAGCTTCACCGTCCCGCCGCACTTCATAGCGGGCAGTGTCTATCACGATATCCCCAATTTCCAATAGGTTACTTACGGGGCCTTTTTCCCCTTCATCGGGCGCATCTTTGCGGCGCAAATTGGCTTTTACCCTCGCTAAAAGCTCCCGCACCCCAAAGGGTTTTACCACATAGTCATCTGCACCAAGCTCCAGCCCCAGCACCTTATCCACCTCTTCCGCCCGTGCGGTAAGCATGATAATTGGCACTTGGGAGCGCTCTCTTATTTTTTTACAAGCTTCAAAACCATCCATTTTGGGCATCATAATATCCAAAAGCACCAAGTCGGGCTGCTCTTGGTCAAAGGCTAAAATTGCAGCTTCCCCATCCCTTGCCACTGCAACCTCATAACCTTCTTTATGCAGGTTAAATGCCACAATTTCCACAATATTTTTCTCATCATCAACAATCAAAATTTTTCTTGCCATGGTTATACCCTCCAAGTAAGAGCCTGTTTGGTACTTTTTACCGCCGCCTTCACGGCCGATTTTATGCCTTTCTGCGTCGTACCCTGTAGCGTACGGGCTACTTCTTAAAAAGGCGAAAAACCGTCTCGCAAATCCGCTGGCAAAAAGATGCTAAACAGGCTATAAAATACCTATTGAAAAAAATCACAAAAAAGTGTATAATATATAATTATAACCCGAACATCAGGCTAATGCAAGCGTAATTTGGAAGGGGGCATACCTTGATGGATAAAAACGCACTTATCTTGGAGGGTGCAGCAAAATACAACTATGTTTATGATTTTGAATTGGACACATTCACTTTCAACGACGCTTTTGCACAGGATATGGATTTATACAGCACCACCATGGAAAATGGTATAGATTGGCTTTTAACCGCCACCGTGGACGATTTGGATAAAGATGAGTTGCTGCACGCCTTTTCAACTATCAAAGAAGGGGAAGCGGATGTTTTTGACTTCAAAGCCCGCATTTTGGACCATTTTACCAACAGTATACGTTGGTTGCATTTCCGTGGCAAATACGGCAGGGATGAAAGCGGCAAAGCTCTTATGCTTGCAGGCTCTATCACCGAAACAACCAACGATGAAAAGCGTTATGAGCTTAACAAGCTAATAATACAAGGCAGTGCCCAATGTGCCTTCGTTTTTGACCTTACCAAAGATGTATATGAATTTTCTGCGGAAATTTTGGATTTAATTCCCATACTTACCCGCAAGTTCAAAAATGGCAGGGATACATGGCTTGCCCACGTTTTGCCCAATGACAGGGATTTTTTTACTACCTCCTTAGAAAAAGTAATAAGCGGCGAAACTGACCGGTTCAAAACCCAAATGCGTATAAACGACAAGGATGGTAACCCCATTTGGATATCTCTTATGGGAAAAGCAGCCCGTGGGGAAATTGGCAACCATCTTATCATTGCAGGCTCTTTAATTAATTTGCAGGATATGGAATTTTTTAGCAACCATATACAAAAACCGGACAATGCACACAAAATGAGTGGTTTGCCCAACCGCTCCCTATTTTTACAGCATTGCGATGACCTTATAGCGAAAGACGAAGATAATTTTGGCGGCAAAGGCGGCTTTGTTATCCTGATAGATATTGACAATTTTTCCGCAATAAACTCCATCCACGGTTTGCATACGGGGGACAGGATAATGGCGGAATATGGCAATATTTTAGCCGGCTTGTTATCGGAGAAAGAGCAGCTTTACCATTTTGGCAACAACCTTTTCGCTATAAGCTCCACGGGTCAGGATAAGGCGCATGCACAATGGCTTTGTAAAGCCATACCCATGATTTCCGGCGGCGGCATGGCTTTTGGCGATGCTTTTGTGAAAATGACCGTTTCCATTGGCGTAGCAGATTTTGCGGCAGGCGAAATGCCTACGGATATTTTGATGAATGCCGAAATGGCACTTAACAAAGCAAAAGAACAAAAGGATACAGTGGAGCATTACAAGGCGCATTACAGGGAAGCGCACACAAGGCGGCTTAGTTTGGAAACTGCCCTAATGAACAGTATAGAGGCGGATTTTGCGGGATTTGAAGTGTTTTACCAGCCCTTATATTCTGTTGCCCACAATATGTTTGTGGGTGCAGAGGCGTTGCTGCGTTGGCGCAATGGGGAAGGGCAGATCATCTCCCCTGCGGAGGTTATCCCTGCCTTGCAGGATTTGGGTGTGTTTCACCGGGTAGAATCTTGGGTGTTTAGCACCGCCGCACGACAATGTGCCATTTGGAAAAAGCTAACAAAAAATGAGGAATTTACTATAAACATCAACATGTCCCCCCAGCGTGCAGCCAGCGGAAGTATGGTGGAAGAAATGGTGGATGCCATGCGAACCAACTCCCTTTCCCTTGCCAATATTTATTTGGAGCTGACAGAGGAAAGTGTAGTGGTATCCGCCCAAGGCGGGGAAAGTATTTTAGGGGAGCTGCGTGAGCTTGGTACAAGAATTGCGCTGGATGATTTTGGTACGGGATATTCCAGCCTTGGGCATTTGCGCAGCCTGCCCATTTGCAAACTAAAAATAGACCGTACTTTTGTAAAAGACATCGAAACCGACACAATTGGAAAAGACTTCCTTGGCGCACTTATTAACCTTGCCCATATTATGAACTATGTGGTTTGCGCCGAGGGGGTGGAAACCCTTGCCCAAGCCCGCATATTAGCAGAAATGGGGACGGAATATTTGCAGGGTTTTTATTTCAGCCGCCCCCTGCCGGCAAGCGAATTGGAGCAAAACTTTCTTATGGACAACGACAGCCCCCAAACCTTTACCAGGTGGTTTGAAGAAATTTGGGGACATCGCCAATTTCTACGGGAAGAAAATAACTGGACAAGCAATAAGCCCAAACCCTTTATGAGTTAATACTCAAATCATACCAATTCCATGATTGAGAATGGAATTGGTATCACTCCAAAACATCAACATAAAACAACACCATTGCGCAGTGCCGCAATGGTGTTTATTGCTCTAATTTTGACGTAAAGGGCTTACAAAAATCTGGTCGATGGCAAAACCTGTTTTGCGCATGGCCACATCCACAATTTGGGCAATTTCTTGGTCGGTTAGCTGGGGGCGGTCCACAACAATATCCACAGCATTGTCACCAATGCGCACATAAACCTCTGCAAAGCCTTTGGCTTCGATTAAGGCTTCTGCTGCTGCCTCCCGCTCAATACGTGATAGAATGTCTGCCAGTTGGGTGGCTTTTTCCGCACGCTGGTCTCCTGCAATGTTTTGGTTGTTAATAAGCTCGGTTAGCGTGGACATTTGCCCGCTTCTTGCCTGCTCCCGGTTAAGCTTGGCTTGGATGAAAAAAGAAGAATCGCTGGTGGTGTTTACAAAAACCGCATTACCATCCGCCATAACAGGTACGGCGGCAATATCCACATTATGTGTGGTTTCTAAAACGCCATAATGGTCCAAGGTGGTGTTTACCATTGCAACATCCTGCGCCATGGTATCATCAAGGATAAGTGCCATAATTTCCCCGGCACTGGTAAGGGGCAGACCGTTTTCGTAACCCATTTGGTTGTCCCGCAGGTTAAGGTATCCTGTTACGCCAATCATCACCACAAGGGCGGATATGATAACGTGGTTGCGCTTTAACTTAAACCTTCTACCGTTACCTGAGCGGATACGTTGAAAAAATCTTTTCATTATGTAACCTCCAATTTATATATTTTGCCCCCTGCAATTGCAAGGTTAATTATTACTGCATCTGAAAAACCTGCACCCTATGTGCCCCAATACCCAACACCGTGTGGGCAGCACGCACAAGGGCATCCCGTACAGTTATGTCGCCTGCCCCTTCTGCCACAATAATAACCCCTTCTATGGTTGGGCGCATTTCTTGCAGGCGCAGGGGCCTTTCACTTCCATCTGCTTGGCGCACCATAACATAATTGTTGCTGCTGGTTTCTGTGTCAATATTGCGCAAGCCGCCTTCCCCATCCTCCTCTGTGGTAATGGAAAGGGACATTTGGGTGTTAACGGCGTAAACACCGGCAGGCGTACCAAGGGTAAGCATAACCCGCACCTGCCCGGCACCTGCCACCAGCGACAAAATATCCTCCATTTGCCGTGCCAAATAAGCTTCTTGCGAAACCTGCGATGTGCCGACAAACGGCTCTATTAATTCCTCACTCCTAATTCCTAATTCCTCATTCCCACTCCCCCCATCTCTGGTGCTGGCGAAATAGGCACTGATAAGAAGCAGCACAACCCCCGCAATCAGCATAATAACCAGGTTTTGTACGCCTTTTTTGCCCTTTTTGTCCATAAAGTTCTTAAAAAGCTGCATAAAGCCCAAAGCAATCACCTCTTATCATTAGTCTGTGGTTAGTCCGTGGTTTGTAGTATTATATTGTCCTCTGCCAAGTTATAGAATCCCGAAAGCAATGTTTTTAGTGACATAATGTGGGGACTTTCGACGGCTTCGGAGCTTGCGGGGGCTGGCTCGCCCCTTGTGCCTATTGCCGGGGCAATACGGATGGGGTCTATACGCAAAAACGGGGCAGATGCGCCCCTGCCTCTCAGGGTTAGGTGTATGGCAAGCACATCACCAAAATTGTCCGTTGTGTCAATGGTAAAGTTTACCTGCTCCAAGTAAAAATGCCCGTGGTTATCAACAAGCCTTTGGGTTTGTTGGGTTAGCCCATCCGTAAACAAATCTAAAATAGCTTGCTGTCCGGCCTCATCCGCCATTTGGATTTGGCTTGCCATAGCGGAACGGTCATAGGCAAGGGAGATATCTGCAAAAATATCCCCGCTGCTACCTGCAAGGGCATTTATTACCCCCGATAAGGGGGCAATAAGGATAAAAATTAAGATGATGCCAAGCACGAGATTTATATACCGCTCAAACTTTTTGCCCGGGGTGATGATGGTTATAAAGCTGGAAAAAAGCAGGAAAACGGCAAGGTTTCGGATATAATCGGATAAAGCGGACATTTTGCACCCCCATCACAAAGTTAAAGTGGCAAGCACTATGAAAACAAATAAAAAGGTGGCTAGTAGGCAAACGCCAAGGATAAGGGCGGTGTAATTGCCAACTGCATCAATTGCATCCACAATCCGCTCATCACAAATGGGGGATATTAGGATGGCAGTAGCCTTGTAAACCAATATAAACGCCACAATTTGCAAAATTGGCACAATACTTATGCTGGCAACAGCAATTAATAAAGCGGACGATACCGCACCACGCAAGGCCCCGCTGTACACCATTGCTGTATCAATGGCACCGGCAAGCACCCCACCAACAGCAGGCACAGCACCCACAGCCGTACGTGCGCCACGTATGGCAAGGCTGTTTAACACAGGCGTAGCTATCCGTTGAAAGCCCAACACAGCCACAAACACCATGGCAACCCCTTTAAGCACAAAGCTAATACCCTTGTGCATGTTTTCGGACAGCCCATCCAACGTTTCCCTGTCGGACAGGAAGTTGACCAAAGTGATGGCGGAGGCAAAGATTAACACAGGCACCATAATCGTATCCAAAAAAATGGTTAAAAAGCTTGCAGTAAAGATAAGTATGGGGGCAAAAGCAGTGGCAGATGCCACATAACCCCCGCCCGCCACCAACCCGATAATTACAGGGGTGGAGCCTGTCAGTAAAAACACAATATTGCCCACCATATCCGTCATAATGCCAAGGGCAAGCAAAAATGTGCGGAACAACAGACCAATGATGACAATGTAGCATATGTAAAAACCCAGCTTGGAAATGCCGCTGTTTTTGAATGAACCTGTCATAGCCTTAAAAAAGGCGGACAGTATGGCGATTATCAGCATATGACGCAGAATGTAGAATAATGTGTGCACCTCTGCAAACAAAGCTGATAAAATCCAGCTGAAAACACCCCCAAGGGATAGGTCAATTTCCCCACGCAGGGCGGCCATTGCTGTATCACCTAAATTATCCATGGGTAGGGTGGGGGCAAGCCCCCACCCTACGTCTTGCAAGTACACACCAATGTCAACCATTTTATCACTCCCGTAGGTGGGGGTTGCGAAGGCAAAGCCGATTTCCCCCCACCCCTCTTATGTAATACCAATTCCATTCTCAATCATGGAAAAGCACATTTTGAAAACGCACTGAAACTTGCGATTTTCAAAATATCCTTTTCCATGTTTCGAATTGGAATTGGTATAAGTAATTAAGCAGGTATAATTGCCACCACCTGCTCCACCAGCGAAATGATGATGGGGGCAGCAACGCCCATTATAAGCACCTTGCCTGCCAGCTCAATTTTAGCGGCAATGGAACCTTCCCCGGCATCATTACAAATTTGCGAACCAAATTCCGCCACATAAGCAATGCCGATAATTTGCACCACCACCAACACATACTCCTGCCCACTGGACAAATGCCCGGTAATTTGGGCAATAAGCCCAATAAGGCCTGCCAATGGGGGCATAAGCAACAAAAATATCAGCACCGCCACGGCCAATGTTACCATTATGGCTATTGTGGGGTTTTCTTTTTTTAGCATTACGGCAAGTATGCCGCCCACAATGCCAATTGCCACGATTTGGAAAATATCCATTTTCGCTCACTTCTTTCGTAGGTTAGAGTTGGAACAGATTTTGCACCGTTCCGAAAAGGTCGCTGATATGGCTTATTATCCAAAACAAAACCACAATAAGCCCTGCAAGGGTGGTCATTGTGGCTTGGTCGTCCCTGCCTGCACCTTTTAGCACTTGGTTAAGCACCGCTACCAAAATACCCACCGCCGCTATTTGAAAAACTACTGTTATGTCCATGAAAATTCCCCCTCCGTTACAATAAAGCGATGGTTATCAACAATCCGCCCACAACCCCCAAACTGCGCCACATTTTCGTATCTGACCTGTTTTTTACGGTTAATTGATTTAATGTGTCGTCAATAGCGGCTATCACCATGTCGATGGAATTTATTTGAACCAAAGTATCACCTTGCCCCAAAGATGCTCCTAAAAGGCTTAAATTAGCCAAATCATCCTTATGCAGGTTGCTGCCAGAAAGCCGCAAAGCCTCATCTGCCCAGCTATCGGGCTTTTCTGCCAGCCTTTTGTAAAAACCATCCAGCGGGGCGGCAACCTTATGGCTAATATTACCAAAAGCTTGCGGCAGGGTGTAAATTGCATGGTCTATTTGGGATTTTAGTAGGATAAGGCTTTTTTTAAGCTCCATCAGGCCGCCTGCCCGCCTGCCGCCTGACCCACCAATATACCAGCCAATTAATGTAGCAGAAAGGCAAACCAGCCCACCGCCCAAAATCCGCATTAACATAGTTTTATCTCCCTAAAATCCTTGTCATAAACCGCCCTCAAGGTGGCGGGCTTTGGCTTGTCCGTTAAAAATATATATCTATCAAATATCCCATTGGTCAGCAAGGGGGCAAGGCTTTGCTTTCTCTGCAAATCCGCCATATTTTCCCCATGCAGGGTGGCAATTATCTTAGCACCGCAGCTGGATACGGCAAGCAATGCCTTCACATCCTCATCCCCGCCAATTTCATCCACCGCAATAACATCGGGGGACATTGCACGCAGCACAAGCAGCATGCCTTCCGCCTTGGGCGCACCATCCAACACATCCGTACGTATGCCCAAGTCGTTTTGGGTTATGCCCAGCTGGGTTCCGCCGATTTCGCTACGCTCGTCCACCACCGCAACGTGAAGCTTTTTATTGGACAAAATGCGCACCAAATCCCGTAACACCGTTGTTTTGCCCTGCCCGGGCGGGGATATAATAAGGGTATTATTAGGCCGCCCTTGCCCTTTAACGGCAACAAAGGGCAAAACAGCATCCCCTGCCCCAATAACCTGGCGGGCAATGCGAATGGTAAGCCCACTAATATGGCGCAGGGTTTTAATTTTGCCCCCTTCCACCACGGCCCGCCCGCAAATACCTACCCTATGCCCCCCCACTAAGCTGATAAAGCCGTTTTTTATCTCCGCATCATAAGCATAAAGGGAATGGTTTGCCATTTTAGCCAACGTGCCTGCAATGTCCGCCATTGTGGGTTTGTAGGCCAACACCACTTCATCTGACAAGGTGCGCACAATAATTGGCAACCCTTGCCTTATGCGCATCTCCCTTGCGCTTTCCAAAATATGGGGCGCAACATGGTCAAATGCCCGCACCAAGCCGCCATGGGCATATTCTTTCAAAACATCGGCTATCTCCATAAGCTTCTCCTTTGTACAGCGCACATACTTGTCCTAAATCTTATGCAACCCAAATGCGCTTTTGAACAAACAAAAAAAGCCCCTCTGCGACAGGCAATGGCATTAAGTTTAAGAAAATAAAAAAGAGCGGTCATTTTTTGATAATCCACTCTTTCTTAAAATCAAAGTAAATCTGCCACCTACATGAAAATCCAATTCGGGGTATTTGTCACAACAGGATTTGTGAACCCGACCGTCTTATAGGAATTTTTTAATAATCTCAAATATAGATACCCTTAATTTAAGTCTGTCACCGTCTTTTTTAAATTGGAAGTACAAACTGCGCAAAAAATTACTAACATTGGCATTAATACGGAAATGCCTGTAAGATGCGCCTTCTTCCGCCATCATTTCCTCCACACCTTCCGCCAGCGACAACATCCAGCCCTCCAAGGCATCGGTGGGGAAGCCCCTTTCCATCATCAGCTTGGCAACAGTGGCCATTCTATCAATCTCCCCATCAATATAGGGCCCTTCCTTAAATAGACAAATTTTAACCGCCCTTAAAATTTGCGGAAATTTTTCGGCGGTGATAAAGGGGGTTTGCACCAAACATTGCAGCATATCAGCAGCATGGGCAATGGCAAATGCCCAGCCCTTGCCTTCCACAAATCCCCTTGTATCCGCTTCTTTTTCAGCATAGTGCAAAATCCGCTCAAAGGCATTATCCACCTCCGGCACAGAAAGCCGTTGCTTTGCAATATTGTCGTTTAACAGGGTAAACAACATAAGGGCGGAGAAGGCACGGATAAAAACCGTATCCGTACCGGCCTGCCCAAGGCCATTAAACAAATAATCATCATCAAGGCAAATCCTAAATACACGGCTAAATTCCTTGTCACTTAAAACGCCGCTGGAAATCATTTTGTGCAATGTGGGGTAAATTAGGTCATAACGGATTGCCCTGTCTGCTGTGGCAACATTTTCCAGCATATCGTCAATTATGGTGGTTATCTCGGCCTCACTCAACCTTTTCAAGTTTTTTAGACTCATTTTAGAAATTTTTTCCATCTTATCTCTAAATTCCATATTTTACCTCCACATGCTTGTCTAATATTAATAATACACCTACTAAGCAAATAAATCAATAGTATTTTGGGAAATACAGTAAGCTAATTTTAGTTTGCGCAAGGTAAAGCCTTGTTTATGCCAACGCCCACACATCATTTGCGCTTCGTGCAATGATGCGGCTGATTGCGAATCAAGTGCGTATTTCAATTCTCCGAATTGAAATACAATACTTGACATATGATGTATATTGGTGCTATACTTGTCTTAATTTTGGAAAAGTGGTGATTTTATGAAAGATTTTGACGATAAGGATAAGAAAAATTTAGGTAGTGTTAGCGACCATGAAAGTGTGGAAAGTTTTTCCCGCAGGGCGGTAGAATCGCTTTTTGCAGAGGAAAGCAGTGAAGATAAGCCTGCCACAGCCCCGCCCGCCGCCGAAGAGTTTAAGCTACCCACCGAAGCACCGTATAGAGAGCGGTTAAAAAAAGACCCCGAAATGGAGTATGCCAGCTACATAAATTCCGCCAGGGAAGCCAACCGTAAAGAGCATGAGGTTGGGGAAGTTAAAAAAGAAGCATCCAAAAGGCATATAGATGCCCAATGGGAGGAAATTTCAAAAATATCAGGCGGCAAGAAAAAGGAGCCCGCCCCGCCCCCCGCCATGCCCGAAAAAGACTGGGGCGACCCGGCCCATAAAGCAAGGCCGCCAAAACAAGAAAGTGTTGCCGCAGCACGCAAGCCCATGCCCCCCATAAACATCCGTAATGTGGCAATGCTTGGGGTTTGTTTTGTTTTGCTTTTGGCATTTGTTGTTGCCATGTGGCAGGCGGCAAGCCTTAACAGCCGCCTAACTTATGCAGAAGACCAAGTGGCCTATTTACAGGAACGGGAAATTTATTTGCAAACATACAGCCAGCAATTGCGAGCAGAAATTGATGGTCTGGAAGCGGCGCAAACCACCCCCCCACCTATGGACAATAACAATGATGGCAGCAGTTTTGCCCTTGGCCCGCCTGTGGACAGCACATATCAGCCTGCAACAAGCCAGCCGCCCGCCCAAAATGTTACAAACTGGGCAAACACCCATCGTGATGGTGCAGGTAACTTAGTGTATACTGTGCAGAGAGGTGAGGGGCTTTGGGGTATTTCCACACGCTTTTTCGGTAGCGGCGGGCATGTTAACACCATTATGCAAGCCAACAATATGACCACCGACCAAGTGCAGGAAGGGCAAGAAATCATAATACCCGGGCTATAATAAACACCTAACACACATAAAATAAAAGAAGGGGGTTGATGCCTTGAAAAAAGCCAGAATATTTGCATTTATATTGGCAACCTTCATAGCAATGCCCCTTTTTGCCTTGCCGGCCGAAGCCGCACCCATGCCCCAAATACACGCAGAAACTTTTGTGCTGATGGAAGCTACCAACGGGCGCATTTTAACAGAAAATGGTGCACACCGACGCATGTTTCCCGCCGCCACAACTATGATTTTAACAGCAATACTTGCATACGAGCATATTGATATGGATGAAATTATAATAGCCGGCAGCGAAGTGGGCAATTTGCCCTTTGATTCCGCTAGAAACCACCATGAGGTGGGGGAGGCTATACTGGGCATAAACCTGATTAGGGGCATGCTTATTGGGGCAGGTAACGACACGGCAAATATTGTTGCACTAAATGTGGCACGGCGTGCATCCGGCAATACGGATATGCCTTTTAGCGAAGCCCAGCACTTTTTTGCAGGCCTGATGATGGAGCGTGCAAGGGATTTGGGTGCGCTGGATTCCCGCTTCACCAACCCCCACGGATATCACCATGACAACCATTTTACCACCGCTTATGATTTGGCACAAATTGCCCACCATGCCCTGTCCATACCCACAATTGCCCAAATTGCCTCTGAAGCCCGCTTTTCAGGGGCTATGGCAGGGGAAGCCGAAACGCCCGAAGGGGCAGTTTTGCGCAACCGCACTTGGAATAGTCCAAACAGCCTTATCCGACCCGATATGCCTGATTTTTATCCATATGCAACAGGCTTGCGCACGGGCCACACAGGGCTTGCAGGGGACACGCTAATGGCATCCGCCTACCGGAATGGGATTACGCTGATTGTTGTCACCCTAAACTCCCCAAGGGTTGAGGATGTGCAAACCCGCTGGCAGGACGGGGTAAATTTATTTGAATACGGTTTTGAAAACTTTGCCTACCGCACCCTGCTTACAGTGGGTTACGAGCCGCTGGGGCAGATGGATGTTTACAACCCCCGCCTTGGGGATTATGATTATTTGGAGTTTTACAATGCCCGGCCCATCGACCTTTTTCTATCACAAGCGGAACTTGGTAGGCTGGAAACCGTTGTGGAGTTTTTAGAGGAATTTATTATCTTTGACGAATATGACACGGAAAGCACAAAGATGTTTGCTGCCCCCATCGGGGAAGGGCAAATAATTGGCACAATTAGCCATATTTTGGACGGGGAAGTGCTGTTTTACACGGATATTTATGCCGCAAGAGAGGTGCTGCAACGCACCACCGCATCCGACATTGATTACCATATGGCTAATGTGCAACGCATCTTTTTTTCAAGACAATCCATCCCTTATTGGGTGGCGGGTTTGTCAGTTGCAGGGCTTTTGATGGTGGTAATTTTTGGGGTGCGCAGGCGCATACGTGAAACAAAAAGCAAGCATGGCAAATATAAGATGAGGTTATAGGTATGGAGTTTGTTTTGTATGACAATTTGCAAGACTTTAAGAGTGATACCTTGGAAACACTAATGGAAATGAAAGCCCAAAATACCTTTATGATAAGCCAAATGAAAGCAGGCGGCTTTTCGGTTAAAAATGGTGGGGAAATTGTGTTGGTTGGGCTGGTGGACGAGCAAAACAAGCTAATGCTTTTTGCTGTTGATAACATGATTAATAAAGCCGCCATAAAGTTTATGATTGATAGACTGGATGCCGCTATAAGCAGCGTTTATGCAGAGGATTTTTTGGCAAAGGCTTTTGCAGAAGAATATGGCAAACCCCAAAAATCCACAAAACCTTTACGGGTTTATGAAGCCACCCGCATTAATCCAAAAGTCCCCAAATACCCCTTTCGGCAGAAGGATGATTGTGCATATGTTTTGGATGTTGACAGCAATGAAGTGTCCCAGCTAAAAGTATGCGATATAAAAGGGGATTTGATTTGTCTTGATGAAATTCAAACCCCGCCCGATTTTCGTAAAAAAGGCTATGCCAGCTCGCTTACAGCGCAGGTTAGCCAGCTTTATTTGGACAAGGGCAAAACCTGCATTTTGCACACCAACCCGCAAAATACGGCAACCAACAACATTTTTAAGGCAATTGGCTACTTGCCTGTTTGTGATTTTTTAGAAATTGAATTTAGAGAGGATTGATATATTGTGAAAGTAATACTATTACAAGACGTAAAAGGCGTTGGCAAAAAAGACCAGGTACTGGAGTGTGCCGACGGATATGTGCGCAACTTCTTATTCCCCAAAAAGTTGGCGGTGGAGGCCAACAAAGCAAACCTTGCCGCCCTTGAAAAGCGTTTGCAGGGCATAGCCGACCAAAAAGCCTTGGATTTGTCCCAAGCCAAGGCCATGAAGGAGCTTTTAGAAAGCAAAACTATCAAGCTGGCCTTAAAAACCGGGGGCGGCAACAAATTGTTCGGCTCTGTTACCAATAAAGAGGTGGCAACAGCACTTTTGGAGCAGGAAAATATTGATTTGGACCGCAGGAAAATAACCCTGCCCGATGCCATAAAAACCCTTGGGGAGCATAAGGCGGAGGTGCGCCTGCACACCGATGTGGCAGCTACCATTAAATTGGAAATTGTGCCATTATGATAGCTGAAAAAATTAAAGATTGTGAAATTGCATATGTAAAATGCTACAGCAAAGCCACGGAAACACTCGATTTTATCAGATTTGTTGATGGGCTTATCCCTGATATGTATTACCACAATTACACATGGCTAAAAAAGGCGGATGCCGGGCTGATAAACAGTGAAATTGCCCGCAAAGCGGACTTTTGCATGGTACATTTCCACATACCTTTTGACCGCAATATTATTGGCGAGCTAACCCACAAGCCGGATGTATCGGTTATGGGCTATTATGTTTTCGACACCACCCAAGCTTTTGATGCCAAAAACTGCCACATTAGCAAGGTGGACAAGGCCGAGATGATGGATGGCTTGCTATACCTGGATTTAGGTGAAGATGGCGCAGACTTAGGTGAAGATTTTTGCCGCCGCCGTGTGGAAAGGCGCAGCAAGGTTTATCTTGCCCCCGGCGGGGTGGATTCTTATTTGTGTTATGAAAATGGAGAGGTAATTGGCAAGTGCGATTTGCTTATCCACAACCACACCGCAAAAATTGAGGATTTTGTTGTGGATAAAAAACACCAGCGCAAAGGCTTTGGCACGGCAATCCTTAAAAATATTATAGACATAGCGGTTAAAGCGGGCGCAACAACAATATACCTGGCAACGGACGAGGATGACACACCCAAACAAATGTACCAAAAGCTGGGCTTTGTAAAAGCCCATGAATGTACAGAGTTTCTATTTCGTTTTAACGAGGTGTAATATGCGAAAAGGTTTAGCATTTTTATGTTTTGGTTTGATGTTATTGCTTGCCGCCTGCGGTTATGCGGCGGAGGAGGAGTATTATTCAGAATACCCTTACTACCATGCCACCGAAGTAACGCTTCTGGATTTTAGAGGGCGTTGGCAAGGCGAGCACCCAAATTTAGGCGGTTTGGCCACATTTGATATTGTGGATGAAGATACCGGGGTAACACTTTCATCTTTTGCGGCGGAATTTTTTCCCGTTGACTGGGAAATGGATGACGGCCGCATTGTGCTGGGCATGAATAGCGAGGAATTTCGCATAACAATGATAATGAGCCTTTCAGAAGATAAGTCACAGATGACGGGGATATTTACCCAGTTTGGCGAAACATCTTATATCGTTTTTGAAAAACTTTCCGACTTTCCACAAATTGGTAATTTTAGGATGATTTGGGAGCCTGTGTCCTTAGAGGAGCGGGTTAGGCAATTAAACCAATACCCGGGCTTTGCTGATGATGGCACAGTTATAAATTTCACCTATGACCTTGGCAGGCGGGATTTGTATATGGATTTGATTGAGGAGTTTGACCTGGATACCATAACGACAGGGCTTTATGATGTGGATTTAATGCTTGCCCTGCTGGACTGGGTAAGCGACAACTTTGCCCATGACGGCAGTTCGGGCATGCCACGGCAAATGGATGCCATGTCCATTATTTATTACACAAGAAACAATCCCATGGGCGGCATTAACTGCCGGGGGCTTGCAGTTTTGCTGGCGGAGGTTTTACGGCTTTATGGTATACCCGCCAAGCACATTACAGGCTACCCCCCGGAAAATGACCATCCCGTGCATGTGGTAACCCATGCCTTTTCAAGCGAATTGCAACAGTGGATTATGCTGGACCCCACCGTGCGCATGTTTGTAACCGATGAAAATGGTAACTTTATGAATTTATACACCCTGCGCCGTGCTTTTGCAGATGGGACAACATTAATAGCCAACGAAAATGCCAGCCACAACGGCAGACCATATTCCATTGAAGAATATAAGGATTTTATGTCGGATTATTTGTTTCGCTTCTCCACGGGAACCCACTTTACCTTTGGTTCGGAGGAGACAGGGGCAGGCACAACCCAGTTTATGCTTGTGCCTGCCGGCTTCCATGGCAGTGGTGGGCAACGGATAACAAGCTCAGCGGAAGCATTTTTTGCAATACCAAGCCAATACCAATAGCAAGGAGAAGTTGATATGGAAGGCGAATTTGCGGCGCAAACTAAGGCAATGCCAAGGGACGAACAGGCGGAGCTTGCTTTAATCAGTTCCATGTTATTTGATAACGAAGCCTTGGTGCAAGGGGCGGAATTTATGCGCCCCGAAGACTTTTATCGGCTGGATTACCGCTATATCTTCCAAGCCCTGCTGGATTTGCACAACACAGGCCAGCCTGTGGATTTAATAACCCTTAAAAATAAATTGGAGGAAATGGAGAGGTTTGACAAGGTTGGCGGCACAGAATCCCTTACCGCTGTGGCAGCAGCCGTTTCCACATCCGCCAATATTAAGCAATATATTAAAATTGTACTGGACAAATCTATTTTACGCCGGCTGATAAATACGGCAAACGACACCAGCGAGGCCAGCTTTGCAGGCATAAAACCCACAGAAATTATTTTGGATGATGCAGAGGCGGCACTGTTTGCCATTGGGCAAAAGCGACATTCCCTTGGTTTTTCCCATATCCAAGAAGCATTGATGAAAACCATGGAAGTTATCGAAAAAGCAGCAGAGCACGGCAAGCCCGTAACAGGCATCGCCAGCGGCTTTGATGATTTGGATTATAAAACCGCAGGTTTCCACCCCACCGATTTTATTTTAATTGCCGCCCGCCCATCCATGGGCAAAACCGCCCTTGCCCTTAATATTGTATCCAACGCCGCCCTGCGGGAGAAAAAACACTGCGCCATATTTTCGCTGGAAATGAGCAAGGAATCGTTAGCCAACCGCTTTATAGCATCTGAAGCTAAGGTGGATGCAGGCAAACTGCGCACAGGCCAGTTGGATACGGAAGATTGGGATAGCATTGTAAACGCCCTGCCCATACTATCATCTGCACCAATTTATATTGATGACACGCCGGGCATAACCGTAGCGCAAATGCGCAGCAAATGCCGCAAATTAAAATTGGAGCATGGTTTAGATTTGATTGTGGTGGACTATATCCAGTTAATGAGCGGCGGCGGCCGCAACGAAAACCGCCAACAGGAAATTTCGGAAATTTCCCGCTCCCTAAAAGCTTTGGCCAGGGAGATGGATGCACCGGTTATCGCCCTTTCCCAACTTTCCCGCTCGCCCGAATCCAGAAGCGACCGCCGCCCAATCCTCTCCGATTTACGTGAATCCGGAGCGATTGAGCAAGATGCGGATTTGGTAATGTTTATCTATCGTGACGAATATTATAACCCGGAAACGGAAAAGCCGGGTATTGCCGAGGTTATTGTGGCAAAACAGCGTAATGGTGCCACAGGCACAGTGGAGCTGGGCTACCAAGGCAATTATGTGCGCTTTGTAAACCACGCAGATGAATACAGCCCATTCTAGACATTGGGGTGGGGGCTTGTCCTACACCCTACTATCATCAATCGAGGTGAAAAATGCGAAAAGAGCCTGAATATCGTGAATCCCAAGCCGACCGCCTGCGCCGCCGCCTGCAAGAGCGGCAAGACAGGATAACAAAAAGCACCCGCCCCCGCATAAGCCCCTTTACCTTATTGTCCATTGTGATTATTTTGGTACTACTATTTTTAGTGCGTGGCGGATTGTAAAAATAGTTGCCAAACAAACCACTATCAATAGCTTGTTTTTTAATGTCATTATACAAATAGCCCCTAAGCATGTTACGCCCATAATAAAGGCTTCTGCATTAATATTGTGGGTAATGGGCATAAACCAAGCACCTAATACGTTTATAGTGAAGAAGCCACGAGCTACAACGTGAGCTGTGAAGGGCATAAATAACGCAGTTCGTGAACTTCTCTACAACAATCCAAAGTTGTGATAAAATGACTATACTATTTGGATAATAAAAACAGAGGGGCACTTATGTACCACTGCAAGCATGGGTACGTGCGCAAAATTTATAAACTTACGCTTTCAAACTGTATTATGAAAAGGAGAGAAACCAATGGTAAAATTACCAATATTCAAGTACCATCCCGACCCAATAAAAACAGGGATGTTTAAGACGGATGAAATCGTGACTTGTGAGTGTTGTGATAAAGACACAAGCGTTTATTATTCCGGACCATTTTATTCAGAAGGAGAAGTTGAGTTTTTGTGTCCTGAATATATAAAAAGTGGTAGAGCAAGCAAAAAATTTGATGGCACATTCCAAGATGAATCATCATGCGATGAAATTGGCGACATTGAGAAACTAAATGAACTGTGCACTCGAACGCCCGGATATAGTGGGTGGCAACAAGAGTATTGGCCTGCTCATTGTAATGATTTTTGTGCTTTTATAGGCTATGTAGGATGGAACGAGATAGAGCAAATGGGGATAGCAACAGAAATTGAAGAAGATATTTCGGCAAATGGGGAATATCCAATTTCGATGGTCAAAGAACACCTCTCCAACGACGGCAGACTACAAGGCTATCTGTTTCATTGTCTGAGTTGCGGCAAACACAGACTGCAAATTGATTGCGACTAATAAGCATAGTGGCGTTATTTACATTACGTTCTACAAGGCTGTCGTCTCCCAAAACTCTATGTAGATGTGTGCCGCTTCCACCCAAGCCATACATAAATGGGGGCGCAACGCCAACAGAAGAAGATAAGTAGTGTATAGTGGTACGTTTACCGAAGCCCCATCCCGTATGAAGCGTTACAGTGTGTTCTTCGCTTATCCAGACTTCACGAACCCGTTCCCCTGCGCCGTCAAATATAATAGGGTTGTTATTAAAATAATAGAACGTGTGCTATGCAGGGTAGAAATAACGCAGTTCGGACAACATTGTCACAGAAAATAAAATTGTGATAAAATGACTTTACTGGCTGAATGGAAAAGCAAAAAGAGCGCACTTATGTACAACAACGAGTGTGGTGCGTGCGTAAAATTTATATAAGCGAGGTAAAAATGACACCGAATGAAAAAATGGCTTTTGTAATCAGTTTGGCAAAGGAATCGATGAGTAAAGGGGAGCTCCCCATTGCCGCCGCTATTTATCATGGCGATAAACTAGTTTCATCTGCACATACAACCGAACGTGAGGATGGAAGATTTCTGGTACACGCCGAACAAAAAGCACTTTATGATGCAGACATGCAAAAATTGCCGTATTCAGTCCGAACTAAATTAGAATTGTATACAAACCTTGAACCTTGCCTCATGTGCCTTGGGATGGCTATATCAAGTTTTGTTGGTAAAATATATTATTCTTTGGAAGCCCCGGAAGATGGAGCTACAGACTTTGTTAGAATTGCATTTGAAAAACGACCATCCGAAACATGGCATTTCCCGAAAGTGAATATAGGGCTTTTTCGTGAAGAGAGTATACGTTTGTTTTGCGAATATGTTGAGCGTAATCAAAACAATACTAAGCATCCTGCTGGGTTAATCAAGTTTGCAAAAACTTTAGCGGAATTATAATATGGCACACACAATAAGTATTATTAGCGTCATTTCAACCTTTATCAATGTGCGTCATAACTTTCAATAGCAAGCCAAGGTTTTGGATATACGTTACATTGTACTTGAATAGATGATTATTGACGGAGGCTGTGTGGTTCGCATAATATAGTTTAGCGTACAAAGCCGCTTTCGTAATAATGGAGCCGCAGCATCCCCGCAATGTCAAAAGTTTTTTATAAATTATCAAATAATAATTTATAACTAAATATGTGTATTGCAAATATACTCAAACAACCCCAAAACAGTATCAGAAAACGCAGGATTTTTATTCGATTGCAAGGAGCGAGGTTCCGCACATACCCAGAGGTATGTGCGGGTTCTCGGGACGCAGTAAATCGGATAAAAAGACAAGTTTAGTGATACTGTTTTGGGGTTGTTTGAGTATATCATCAAAATTGAGAAAAAAATTTATATTTTTCGGAATAATCAAATCCGTGGCAGGGCAATAATAAGTCACGGAGGTGTTTACAAGATATGGCAAACAAACCAAACAATGTAAAAGCGAGAGGGAAAGGCTTCTATATCGCCATGTATAGCGGCCTTGCGGGACTTTTGGTGTTGGCAGTGGCAATTGGTTACAACAGCCTGCTGCGGCCGGATTTGACAGGGAATTATGACCCTGCCATAACCGCTTCCACTGATTATGGACAGGAAAGCCTGCCCGTCAGTGGTATAGGTGACAGGCCTGCGGTACAAATCCCCCGCCCAACAAACCAGCAAGATGTTGCGGCAGAGCCCGCCCTGCCCTACCAAAACGGCCGCCCAACACAACAGGGGCAGCCAACCAACCAAGGTACGCAGGGCATAGACAACCAGCCCCAGCAACCAAACCAGCCCGGCCAACAGCCACAAGAGCAGAACCAGCCGAATGCCAACCAACCCGACCAGCCTGCTGAACCAAACCAGCAACAACCCCAGCAGGAAGCACAAGCCCAGCCGCAAAACCAGCCGCCACCGGAAGGGCAGCCCGCCCAGCCCCCTAACCAGCAAAGCCAAGCCATAACCGACTGGCAAAATTTACTGGATATGGTGCTGGACAACTGGGATGAATACTTCGTGCAGGACTTTTTGGAGGATTGGAATGTGCAACAGGTTTTTGACCCGGCCGACCAGCAATTTACAGCATTTACGGACAATGACGACATGCACTGGCCTGTTCTCGGGGACATTGTGATGGATTTTTCCGTAGATTCGCATGTGTTTGACCCTACATTGGACCAGTGGCGCACCAGCGACAGTTTATCAATTGCCGCAAACAACGGGGACCCCGTAAGGGCCGCTGCTGACGGGCGCATACAACAGGTGCAGCAAACCCAACAATTTGGACAAGTTGTGGTGATAGACCATGGCAATGGTTGGACCACTACATACCGCCAGCTTGCCAGCGATGTGGCAGTTGCTGTGGGGGATGTGGTAAGCCGTGGGCAAATCATCGGTAGTGTGGGCACGCCCAGCATTTTTGCAGGCGGGCTTGGGTATCATGTAAGCTTTAATGTGCAAAACAACGGGGACATAATTAACCCCCATGCAATTTTATCCATCAACAATTAACAAAAGGGGCGGGCTTCCGCCCCTTTACATATTTTATAGGATTTTGAGTATAAAACCTTAAACCACGGATGGCACGTATTAGCAGGATAAAACCAAAAGTAAAGCTCTATCTCTGGTTAATTTGTAGCATAATTGTAAGGCATTGCGAAAATATGTCCTTGACGAACCTTGTAACGCAGGATATAATAAGCTAAATGTTTGATAAGGACGGTGCGGGGATGAGAAAAAATAATGCCGTGATTTTTAAGGGCGGCAGAAAGGGCATCGTTATTTTGATTGACGAAGGTGCAAGCTTTGCAGAAATTTCTGCGGCATTGCGTTCAAAAATTAGGGATGCCAGGGGGTTTTTTTCCGGTGCCGCCACATCACTGTCATTCAAAGGCAAAAAGCTTGATGATTTAGAAATAATTACCCTGCTAAAAATTATTGATGAAGAAACTGACCTGTCCCTCACCTTTGTGGAGGATTTAACAGGAGAAATACAAGCCGAAATTGCGCCGCTGCCGCTGCCAAAAGCCGCTGCGGATACATATTTTCACAAGCACGGCCTGCGTAATGGACAAGCCATTGTGCAAAACGGCTCCGTTGTGGTGCTGGGGGATGTAAATGCAGGGGCGGAGGTTTCCGCAACCGGCAATGTGGTGGTTTTCGGGGCTTTGCGGGGCATGGTACACGCCGGCAGTGATGGGGATGAAAGTGCATTTATATGCGCTTTATCCTTACAGCCCACACAAATAATGCGCATTGCTGGGGAAAAGGTATTTTTCCCCAAAGAAATGCTGGGCGGAAGCAAAATCGCCCCCGGCTATGCTTTTATAAAAGACGGGCAAATACATGTAACATCTATGGCGGAATAATTGGGGGATAATTAATATGGGCGAAATTATAGTAGTAACCAGCGGCAAGGGCGGTGTTGGCAAAACAACAACCACAGCCAATATCGGCAGCGGGCTTGCCGCACTTGGCAAAAGCGTTGTGCTTATTGATATGGATATTGGCCTGCGCAACTTGGATGTAATTTTGGGGTTGGAGCAAAAAATTGTTTATGATTTGGTGCAGGTGGCAGAAGGGCGTTGCCGTGTTAAGCAAGCCCTGGTAAAGGACAAGCGTTATGACAACCTTTACCTGCTGGCCGCCCCCCAAACTAAGGATAAAGATGCAGTTACACCGGAGCAGATGGTTAAACTTTGCTCCTCATTAGTAGATGATTATGATTATATATTAATAGACTGTCCCGCAGGTATTGAGCAGGGCTTTCGTAATGCCACAGCGGGTGCCGCCAAAGCAATTGTGGTTGCAACACCGGAGGTAAACAGCGTGCGGGATGCGGACAGGGTGGTAGGGCTTTTGGAATCGGAAGATTTTGAGAGCATCCAACTAATCATCAACCGTGTGCGCCCACAAATGGTACGTAAGGGCGAAATGATGGATATGGATGCAATTACTAACATTCTATCTATTAATGTGCTTGGTGTTGTGCCTGATGATGAGGCGATAATTGCCGCAGGCAATATGGGCGAGCCTGCCGTGGCCAATCCCCAGTCTCCCGCAGGGATGGCATATGCCAATATAGCCCGGCGTATTTTGGATGTTAATGTGCCAATGCTACCAATATCAGAAAATTTCAGCTTTGGCGAAAAGGTTAAAAACATTTTCCGAAAAAGGAGGTAGGCCGCATAGTGATAAACACGACAAAACCGCCGCCCGAAGGTTCCGGGCAGGTTGCAAAAAGCAGGTTGCAAACCATTATCTTTCAAGATAGATTAGAGCGGTCCCCCAAAGTGTTGGAGTTGCTAAAATCCGACATGATGGCAGTGATGGCAGCTTATTTGGATTTTGATGAAAATGATATGGAGATTGACCTGTGGTTGCCAAATAGCAAAGGGGGCGAAGGCCCCACCCTAACCGCCACAGTGCCCGTAAAAGGCTGGAAAGCAAGGAGTGATACCACGTGAACAGTTTAAGACGTGATGCCCGCAGTTTTGATATTGTGCTTTTTGCCTTGGTGGTTGTTTTGTCCGCATTTGGGCTTTTGATGATTGCATCCATCACAGGTGCAGGGTCCGGCACATTTATAAACCAACTTATTTTTGTGGTTACGGGCATTGCCATTATGTTTGTGGCAGCATTTATTAATTTTGAAACTATTTGCAAATTTTACCTGCCAATTTATGGTGTTAATATTCTGTTTTTGGTTGTGGTTTTGTTGCTGCCCGCCGACCGAGGCGGCGTAACCCGATGGATTGGAATAGAAATTGGCGGCACAGATGAAGTTATGGGTACAATGCTTGGCATACAACCGTCAGAATTTGCAAAAATTTTTATGGTAATTTTTTTGGCAGCTGTTATTAACAAGTTTCGGGATCAGATAAATAAACTATGGGTGGTGGGCATTGTGGTTGCCAGCACCGCCATTGTGGTTGCACTTATTTTTGCCCAGCCCAGCTTGTCCGCATCCATGGTGCCGCTGGCTATCATGGTTGCCATGCTGTTTGTAGGCAAATTATCTTGGAAATACTTTGTAATCGCAACAGCGGTAATATTGCCCCTTGGCTTGTTTTTCTTCATAGAACTGCATGCAGAAAACCCACTGATTTTAGGAGAGTTTTTTGAGCCATGGCAAATAAACCGTATTATGACCTTTTTATATCCCGAGCCGGGCTCTGCACTATTATACCAAAACGAAAGGGCTTTGGATGCTCTTAACAGCGGCCTTTTAACAGGGCGTGGCCTGTTTAGCGGCACCCGTGTACCCGAAGCTAGTAATGACTTTATTTTTGCCATCATAGGGGCAGAGTTGGGCTTTTTAGGTTCGCTTGCGGTACTTGCGGTAATTTTTGTTATTGTTATGCGCTGTTTTATGATAGCCCACCGCAGCCAGCTGTTTTTGGGCAAATTGCTGGCAACAGGCGTTGGAGCAGCAATTGCTTTTCAAACCTTTGCCCATGTGGGGATAAACGCCTTTATTTTGCCCAACACAGGCATGAACCTGCCTTTTGTATCCAGCGGGGGCAGTTCGGCTTGGGTTTTTATGGCAATGATTGGGTTGGTAATAAATGTGGGTATGACAAGGGAATATTCTATGTTTGAAAGCTTTTCATAAGGAGGTGCAACAGTGGACTGGACAAAACTTTCGGAAGCCCTTAAAACACGGCGTTCCCGTCGTCAATACAGGGGCAGGTATCTTAATAACCATCAGATAGCAAATCTGGAACGCCTTATTGCAAAATATACTGCAGAGGGCGGCGGAGGCTTTCGTATGGAGCTTGCCGCCGACAGCGGTGCGGCATTTAGCGGATTTACAAGAAGTTATGGTATGCTGTCAGGTGTAAACAATTTTGTCGGGCTGGTATGTGGTAAAGGTGATTGGCTGGGCATGGAAAAGCTGGGTTATTTCGGGGAACTTTTGGTGCTGGAAGCGGTGTCCATGGGGCTTGGCACTTGCTGGGTAAGTTTTGCCGCAAAAAAGGTGGAAGAGCTGCCTTTTACACTGAAAGACGGCGAAAAGATTGCATCTGCCATTGTTATCGGAAACGTAAACGAGCAAACCACTTCCAAAGAAAGGTTTGTGCGTGGTTTGCTTAACATACGCCAAAAAACCTTGGAGGAACTATATATAAGCGATGTGGATCCGCCCCAATGGTTTATTGACGGGGTTATGGCGGCACAAAAAGCCCCGTCTGCAATGAAAAAACAGCCCGTGCACTTCCGCTTAAAGGATGGCAAAGTTACAGCAGGCGTAAACGATATTACGGAATATATGAACGCTTACGATTTGGGTATTTTTAAGCTACACTTCCAAATCGGTGCAGGCGGCGGGCAATGGGAATGGGGCAACCACGGGGTTTATACACCGAAATAACTGTGTCAATGGAGGTAAAGCGAAACCCTGCCACCGAGCATAAAGCAAGGTTACGACCAAGTTTTGTGGCAGCATGGGCTTGTGTATGCAGGCGAAACCGACAGCCAATACCAATTCCAATTCGAAACATGGAAAAGGATATTTTGAAAATCGCAGGTTTCAGTGCGTTTTCAAAATATCCTTTTCCGTGATTGAGAATGGAATTGCTACAAGGTGATAAGTGTGGGGGAAATTTATACTCTTTACAACAAAAACACGAAAGGGCTACCGATTGTGCCCTTTCGTGTTTTATTATATTTTCAAAGCTTTATTCCAAAATCCAAACACGCACATCGTGCCTTCTGCCCCACTGGCGGGCTTCCGCCATGGTGTCAAAGAAAACATCAATTTTATAGCCACGTATTGCCCCGCCACGGTCACCGGCTACGGCAAATCCGTAACCTTCAATATACATGCGGGTGTGGAAGGGTATCACATTAGTGTCCACAGCAACAATGCCCACTGCCGCCATCATTCCGCTGGCGGTTCTGCCCCAATGGGGATGGTCCGGGGTGCGCCCTGTGCAGGACACGCTAAGGGTATATGCGGTGGATTCCATCAGCATCAAGCGGCTGTAACTGAATGCTTCCCCACAGGCAGATACGCCCATGCCTTCCGGCAACGGCACACCCACATTAACAATTTCTGTAAGTGGCTGGGCAACAATTGCGCTATATAGGGCATCTCTGCTGCTTTCTTGCCCGCTTACATATTCAACAAGATAGGTGATGCGCCTTGTGCCTGCTGCGCCATAACGATAAACTGCTTCTTCGCCAACGGGTAGGGTAAAAGTTTCTACATATTCTCTTGTAAAAGGTATTATATAATCTTCTGCTGTGGTTTGCCATACCACCGATTGCAGATTAATGGTTTCGCCGGCCTCAAAGCCTTGTTGGGTATTTTCCCTGTCAAATAGGAAGTGGCCACGGTGCACCCTGCGAAAGTCGGATACAAGGGTTGCAAGGCCCGCATCGGGGCGGGCGTAGAAGGGGATAACTTCCCCATTGCCATCAATTATAATGTTTACGGGTATGGCACGGTCGATAACCAGCACTGTGCCACGATGGATTTCGCTGTGCCATGGTAGAGAAACCCTGTCAAACTGGTGCAGCTCTATTTCCAATTCATCCAAAAACTCTCCCACGGTGGTTTGGCTGGTGTACACATTTTGGGCAAAACCACCATCAATTAGCAAAACGCCGAAGGTTGCGCCTTCAAAAACATCCCCGCCTGTTAAAAACACAGTTACAGCAATTAAAGCCACCGCAACCACCATATGAAATTTTCTAAATTTTGCTTTTAATTTTTGCATTTCATTTCCTCCTTAACACCCCTGCGGGGGTGGCGCAAAATATGCCTTAAAACATTTGTAATAATTATGACTGTAAATTTCATAATTATTTGGCTATATTTTACATCTTAGTCATGTATTACCAATTTTATACCCATTTCAGCCGCATATGGTTAAAATTTGGCAAACTTAAAGGGCATAGCTCAGCATCCAGCCAGCCCCTTATTAACAACTTATTCACATCTTAACACATTTGTAACAAGTTGTCAAGCTTTTTTTGAAAATTTGTCCATAAAGCCCATAATTTGGGCATTTAACTGTGCCCCAAACAAAATTGTGATTGAAATGATGTTAAGCCACAACATGGTTAAAATAATACTGGTAATTGGCCCATAAATAAGAGAATGGTTGGAGAAATTGGTGATGTAAAGGCTAAAACCCCACGAAGAAATGCCCCAAACCACCATAGTAAGCACCGACCCCGGCAGCATGGATAAAAACGGATGCTTAACGCTGGATGACAGGCGGTAAATTAAAACAATGGCAAAAAGCAGGATGGCAGCAGCAATAGCCAGGCCCATAACCCCAAAAATAATAGTTATAAGTGAGGAGATTATGGCGGCCGAAAGTATTAACACCAAAAGCAGGCACAAAGCCCATTTTTTAACATTATGCCGCCCATCCTCCTGTCTGTACACACGGTTTATGCCCCGCATGATGGAGCGAAAACCGTTTGCAACAGTATAAACAGCGATAATTAGGCTGGTGGTTAATATGCTGGGGTTGCGTGTATCCACCACATCATTTATCACTAAATTTACCATTTCCGCAATTTGGGTGGGCAGTATGGCGGAAACTTCCATCATTAAATAATCCGGGTGGATATTAAAAAAACCCACCAAGCTGATAAGGAAGACCAGAAATGGGAATAAGGCAAAAATTAGATGGTAGGTTAGCTTAGTTGCCAATACAGTTATTTCATTGGCCTTGGCTTCCCTTAACAGCCCTTTCAAAAATACAAAAAATTTTTTCATATACAACCCCCGTGGTTTGTGCTATAATAGACTTCTTGCGAGGTGATAATGTGATAAAAATTTTGCAAAAACCTGATATAGTAGCAATTGCTACCTTTTTATTATTGGCGGTTGCCCTGCTTTTTATTTTCTTTACGGGCAACACAACCGACGGTGCACGCATTATCGTAATAGCAGATGGGGAGGAAGTTTATAACCTTTCGTTGGAAGAATTGGAGGGGCAAAGCCATACCATCGCCACAATATTAGGCGAAAATGTGATTTCGGTGGAAGGTGGGCGGGTTAGCATGACCCGTGCAGACTGCCACGGGGGCGATTGTGTGCGTTGGCCGGCTCTTACCAACACCTTCCAGCGAATAATTTGCTTGCCAAACCGTATTGTTGTGATGTTGCAAGCCGAAGATGCTAACTTTCACCACCCGGAAATTGATGTAATGACCTTACCGTAAGGAGGTGTGATAATGCAAAAAAAAGATATTGCAAAACGCATTGCAATGTACGGCGTTTTTGGCGCACTTGCCATTATTATGGCTTATTTGGAGCGGCTTTTCCCGCCGCCCATACCCATCCCTTTTGTAAAGCTGGGGCTTGCCAATATTGTGGTGGTTATGGCATTGTACGCCTTTGGCGTGCGTGCCGCCTTTGCCATTGCTGTGTTACGCATTGGGGTAATTGCACTGCTTTTTGGCAACCCATTTAGTTTTGCATACAGCCTTGCAGGCGGGCTTGTAAGCTTTGCAGTAATGGTTGGTGTTAAGCACCTTAATATATTTGGGGTGGTTGGTGTTAGCGTTTTTGGCGGTGTTTTCCATAATGTGGCGCAAATTGCCATTGGTGCGGTTTTGGTGCAAAACGCAGGCTTGTTTTACTATGCCCCTGTGATGATTATTGCAGGTGTGGTAACGGGTATGTTAATTGGTTATGCAGGCGGTTTTGCCTTGCGTAATATTAAAATTATCCAGCGGGTTGGCGGGGTGTAGCATTATCAGCCACTGCAGCAAGGGTGTCACCTGCCAAGCGGTATACTGTCCAGCCAACCATGGGTCTGGCTCCAAGGGACAGGTAAAAATCAATGCTGGGTGTGTTCCAGTCCAAACAGGACCATTCCATACGCCCGCAACCCCGCTTAACTGCAATTTGGGCAAGGTGGATAAGCATGGCTTTGCCATATCCCTTGCCCCTATATTCGGGCTGTATGTACAAATCCTCCAAATAAATGCCGCCACGCCCCACAAATGTGGAAAAGTTGTGGAAGAACAGGGCAAAACCCACGGGTTTTCCGCCTGCTTCGCCAATTATAACCTCAGCTTTATCCTTTTCAAAAATCCACTCTTTTAGCAGCTCTTCAGTTGCAACAACCTCATCCAACATTTTTTCGTATACTGCAAGCTCCTTAATAAACGCAAGTATTAACGGCACATCTGCGGTAGTTGCGCTTCTTATTGCAAAGTTCATTTGCCCACCTCTTCTAACATTTTTTGGAAAAATTTTTGATTGGTGTTAATACGTATTTCATTTGGAACCAATTCATCCAACAATTTTGCTAATGTTGCCATATTCTGCGCTGCTTGCAGCTTTTGATACAGCCCGGGCGGCAGTATTTTACCCAGCCCTTTTAGCCCAAGCTGTGCCGTGTCCTTGTCATAAACATGGCGGGCAACAACACCCACAACTGCCGCCTGGTGGCTAAACAGGCGTGCCGCCCAAACTGCATCACCACGGGAATGGGCAATGTAGTATTCCAGCATGGTAAATGCGAAGCTGTCCACCATTTTCGCCAGCTGGTTATCCGAATATCCCAGTGGGGCAGGGGTGTATGTTGCCAAAATGCCGGCCTTATCATAAATCACCTTAATATTGTCAGTTTGGGGGATATTGTCCGCATCCACTGTGTAAAGGTCAAAATGCAGCAAATCTTCAAAAACACCCACAATTTGCGGGCCCACAAAATTGGATTCTGTATAATAAATCATGGGCAGATATTTTTCCATATATTGGATACGATTTCCCAAAAATTCCTCACGATTTTCGGGGGTTACGGCTGCGTACATGTCCACATCAGAATAATCATCATCAACCCCACGGGCGATGGAGCCTTTCAAGAATAGAGCCTCCACCAGTCCATCCTTCAAAATTTCATCACCAACAATTTTAATGGCTTTATATCTATCCACAGGGACTCACTCTCCTTGTCTTCATAAAAATTTAATTTTACATGTTACCAACATGTTAAACAAGGCAGTAATTGCGCCAATTTATAGGCGCAGGCTCGCTGTTTTGCATGTTAACGTATGTTAAAATTACGCCCAAAATGGCACATAGCTAAAATGTCTTGGGGCTGTGTTTGGGTCAAAGGGTTTTATCCATCCCTTATCCATAGTCCTTTTGATAAGTCGTGCAATATCAGGTTGCTTGTCTTTAGAAACGCCAAACCTCTCACGCAAAGATGTGTTTGTCATGCGCTCATGGTGGGTGTGTTTTATATAAGCGTGCATGTAGCAACTCCAAAGTTTTCCCTTTTCATCAATTGCACCAAAGTCCAAGTGGGAATAAATGGTGACTTTGGTATGCTCATCATAAGTATCAATCTTGGGGGCAGGCAATTGCTTCACTTCGCAACTTATTGCAATTTTGTCCCAACCACTGCCACGTTCTTCACATATACCAAGTCTTCTCATCAACGATGCGAGATGGTCGTTTCTGGAACGTGGGGGGTTATCTATAATGCGCATAAAATCTACAAGGGGTTTGCCGGGGTTGGTAATTTCTATGCGATTATCAAAAATTTCAACCATTGGACCTGTTCCGCCTATCGAAAAATCTTGATGGATTATTGCATTTGCAACAAGCTCACGAAGTGCAATTTTTGGGTAAGCAGACACATTTTTTCGCAAAGCCCCTGATATTTCCTCTTTTAGCAACATGTTATCAATATACCCTAAAAGACCCTTAAAGCCTGCTGCATATCCCTTGTTGCCAATATCTTCTCTTATGGTTTTAAGCTTGTTGGTGCCTTCATATCGAATTACACGAAGGCTTTTTCTGGAAACGCCATTAAAAGATGTTAATCTTCTTGCAAATGAAATAGCACCAAGGTTGGTAATGTCATACAAAAATCCTCCCCGCTCCGCAACAAGCTTGTCTTCTATCAAATAGTGTAAAATAGCATCATCATCTGTGGGTATTGGTATATTTGTTAGCTCAAAATACTTCACATAATCCAGCAAAGACAAAACCTCGTGGCCTTGCAGGTAGGTTTTTGCAAGGCCGGTTTCGTAATTGGAGGCATCCTAGCTTGCTCCATAGTTCTTTTTCCAAGGTTGGATATTTTTGCAATTTCTGTCTATGGCTACCCACTGTTTCGAGGTGCGTTCGCTGTATAGCCGATATTTTGGACACCTCACGGCACCACCTATCGCTTTATATATATGAGTAGGGTTGGCTTAAAGCGGAATTAGCCAATGCGCTAATGTATTCACCTATGTCTTCGGGTTTGCTGTGGTTCTGCTTAAACTCCACCACTTCTGTTTCCCGGGGCAGGTTTATCAGGTCGTTAATCAGCTTAGCATATTCATCCACGGGATTTTGCACCTCCCTATCTAAGTTAAATCTTTATCCGTTACAGCTTCCAAATTTCATTGGCATATTGTTGTATAGTGCGGTCGCTGGAAAATTTGCCGCTTTTTGCCACATTGGTAATTGCCATCTTAGCCCAATTTGCTTTGTCGCTGTAAAGCGCACCTATGCGGTCCTGGGCGTGGGTGTAGCTTGCAAAATCTTGCAATACAAAATATTCATCGGGGCGTTGCCCGTGCCATCCATTTAGCAGGGCTTCATAAATCTCCCGAAAACGGTCGTGATCGTCATCCAACATGCCATTTATTAGCATATTAAGCACCTGCTGCACAGTGGATTCTGCATTATACACATCCCAAGGGTTGTAAGTGCCGCTGCGGGCTAAATTTGCTACTTCGCTTGCGGACATGCCGAAGATTACAATATTTTCTTCACCCACTTCCTCAAAAATCTCCACATTAGCCCCATCCATTGTGCCAAGGGTGATTGCGCCGTTTAGCATAAATTTCATATTACCCGTGCCGCTGGCCTCCTTACCTGCTGTGGAAATTTGCTGGCTAACATCTGCGGCGGGTATAAGCCGCTCTGCAAGGCTAACACGGTAGTTTTCCATGAATATCACTTTTAACTTATCGCTTACGGCAGGGTCATTATTAACCAAATCCGCAACAGCGTTTATTAGCTTGATAATAAGCTTTGCACGGTGATAGCCTGCGGCGGCCTTTGCGCCAAAAATAAAGGTGCGTGGGGGCATTTCCAGCCAGGGCTGGGTTTTTAGCCTGTTGTATATGGCAAGAACCTGTAAAATATTCATTAGCTGGCGTTTATACTCATGCAAACGCTTAATTTGTATGTCAAAAATAGAGTGGGGGTCAATTTTATGCCCTGTGGTGTGGCGGATATGGTTTGCAAGGGCAACTTTGTTGCCCAGCTTTATTTCCATAAATTTTTGGGCAAAAGCATGGTCTGTGGCATATGGGACAAGCTTTTGCAGTTGGTCCAAGTCTTTTATCCAGCCATCCCCAATGGCGTCCGTTATAAGCCCTGCCAATTGGGGGTTGCAATGAGCAAGCCAGCGCCTTTGGGTTATGCCATTGGTTTTGTTGTTAAACTTATTTGGGTAAATCCCATAAAAATCCTTTAATTCCGCTGTTTTTAGTATATGTGTGTGTATTGCCGCCACCCCGTTGACGGAAAAACTACCAACAATTGCCAGATGCGCCATATGCACATACCCGTCTGCAATAATGGCCATTTGGCGTAGCTTATGGGGGTCATGCCCAAACCATTCGGTTAACTGGGCACAAAAACGGCGGTTTATCTCTTCAACAATCATATAAATACGTGGCAATATGCGGGAAAACAGCTCGGTTGGCCATTTTTCCAACGCTTCTGCCATTATGGTGTGGTTGGTGTAGGCGCAGGTGTTTTTTGTAATATCCCATGCCACATCCCATGGTATGCCGTGTTCGTCCACTAATATGCGCATAAGCTCCGCCACAGCAACAGATGGGTGCGTGTCGTTTAGCTGTAACACCACTTTTTCAGGTAATTTGGTCAGGTCGCTATGTGTTTCCAAAAAGCGGGTGATAATGCGCTGCAAGGTTGCCGAAATAAAGAAGTATTGTTGGCGCAGGCGCAATTCTTTACCAGCCATTGTATCATCAGCGGGGTATAGCACCTTGGAAAGGCTTCTTGCCAAGCTTTGCTCCTCCACTGCTTTGCTGTATTCGCCACGGTTAAAATGGGAAAGGTTAAATTGATTAATGGCCTCCGCCTCCCACAGGCGCAGGGTGTTTACCGTATCCGTACCATAGCCGGGGATAGGATAGTCATATGGAATTGCCAATACATTTTGTGTGTTTTCCTGCACAAAGCTGTAACTGCCATCCCCATTTTTAACAGCGGACACTGTGCCGCCAAATTTGACCTCCACTGCATAATCCCGGCGCAAAATGCCCCAGGCATCGCCCTTATCCAGCCAATTATCGGGCCGCTCTACTTGATAGCCATCCTCAATGCCCTGCTCAAAAATACCATAACGATAGCGTATGCCGCAACCGTAGGCAGGCAGCGAAAGTGTTGAAAGGGAATCCAAAAAACAAGCCGCTAAGCGGCCAAGGCCACCATTACCAAGGCCGGGGTCCCGTTCCACATCTTCCACGGCATTAAGGCACAGCCCCCATTCCTCAAAAACTTCCTGCACCACACCGTTTAGGGATAAATTAATAAGCGCATTGCCCAAAAACCGCCCCATCAAAAATTCCATGGAAAGATAGTGGACAATTTTGGCATCTTGTTTATTATAGGCTTCGTGTGTGGCTATCCACTTATCCATAAGCAAATCCTGCACAGTGGCGGCAAGGGCATCATATAGCTGCCCTGTGGTTGCCCCTTCCACCGTTTTGCGGCTTAGGTTTCTTAAATTTTTAACAAATTTTTCCTTAAAATCTTTTTTGCACATATGCCCTCCATAAATTGAAGTCTAAACTATAATATCACAATTACTATGCGTTTGCAATGCAGCAATAATTCTACCATAAAAAAGTTCTTGACAATATTAAACCAGTATGATATTATATCAGTATAATATCATACGAGGTGATTATATGTCATTACCCCATGGCCTACTGGGGCTTTTGCAATACAAGGAAAGGACAGGGTATGAACTGGCAAAACTGTTCGAGGTTTCCCTTAACAAATTTTGGCACGCACAGGCAAGCCAAATTTACAGGGAGCTTAATAGGATGGAAGAGTTGGGCTGGGTTACATCCCAAAACGTGGTGCAGCATGGCAAGCCCAACAAGCGGGTATATGCCATTACAGAAAATGGGCAAGCAGAATTTGTTAAGTGGATGCACACCCCGGCAAACCTAATTAAAAACCGCCACAGCCCCCTGCTAATGTACATCTTCTTCGGGTCGGCGGCACCGGATAGGATATTGGAAATTTTGATTAGCCTTAGGGATGCGGCAAAAGCCGCCTTGGGTGCGCAAGCACCCGAAAACCAAGCCAATATTAACCATTACAAGGCAATTTCGCCAAACGGGGAAAGGGAGGCTTTGTACTGGGAAATGACCCACGCATACGGCATTGCAGAAGTAAAAGCAATGATTGAGTGGGCGCAAGATTGTATTAACAAACTGGAAAATTTGGAGGGCGGTAAAAATGATTAAGCTTTTTAAGGAAAATCCCAACTTTCGCAAATTTTTAATGTTTTCCACATTCCTTGGCATTGGGGATGGCATGTTTAGCATGTTTATGATGTGGGTTGTGCATTATACCTATCAAAACCCCGTTTACACAGGCATTGCGGGCTTTATGCTTGCCGCCCCCATGGTGCTGGGCTTTATTGCAGGCCCTTGGGTGGATAGATGGAATAAGGCTGTGGTGCTACGCTTTACCACATTCCTAAAAATGGGTGTTGCAGCGGCAATTTTGGCATCCCACTTAATTTATTACCCCGGCGTGTGGCTGTTTTTTGCAGGCATCTTCCTTTTCCGTGTGGGCACTGTGTTTAGCAGCACCGCATACACTTCCCTACTGCCCCGCATTGTGGATGGGGATGACATAGTAAAAGCCAATGTGGCAACTAATATTACGGGCATTACGGGCGGTTTGATAATTGGCGGCACAATGATTGTGCTGTTGCGCAATGCCATCAACGGTGACGGGGGCTTTGGTCCGTTGTATATAATATTGGCCGGCACGCTGGCGGTTTCCATGTTTTTTGCCTTGTTGTTGCGCAGCCCTGAGGGTAGAAAGGCCGGCAAATCCACCACAAAAGCGTATTTTGCCGAGCTTAAACAGGGTTTTGCCTTCGCCAGAAAAGGTGTTATGCTACCGCTTATTGCCGCAACCATTTCCATGTCATTTTTTAACGATGTGGCTTATGTAAACTTCCCTGCTTTTGCAGAACTGCATATGGGGGACGCATCCGGCTACATAATACTATCCATGCTTGCCTTGACAGGTAGCTTAGTAGGCTCCATCATCGTGGGTATGGTTGATAAGAAATTTGCACTTTGGAAAATCCTTGTGGGCGGCTTTTTGCTTGCCGGTGCGGTGCGCATTGGTTTTGTGCAAACTATACAGCATCACGTGGTTGCCGGTATTTTGGTTTATGTCATGTACATCGGCCTTGGCAGTATGATTTCAATATTTTTTCATGTGTTGGTGCAAAAACTGCCGCCAAAGGGCATCATCAGCCGTGTGGACACTTCCATTAAAAGCCTGTCCGCTGTGGCAGTTGCCCTTGGTGCCTTGGCCGGTGGCTTTTTAGGAAGGTGGCTTGGGGATGTAAACCTAATTTTCATGTTGCAAGGTGCATCCTACGTACTTATCGGCATTTGCTTGATATCCTCCAAGCGGATACGTACATTGCCTAAAATAGGTGAAATTGGAAACAGCGAATAGTCGCTCTGTAATTTTTTACATGTCCTATGTAGATTGTGGGTAGTATTTTATGGGTAGGTGTGTTATAATCATATTTTCCGAAAAGATTAAGAAAAGGCGGTAAAGAAAATATGAAAAGGGCACATAAAGCAATTCTATCATTATGTATTTTGCTATTCACATTTGCCTTTCTAACCGGGTGCGGGCAATTTTTGAATGAATTTTTGAATGAGGTTGCACAAAAGATAGAGCCACAGACAATACCAACGTTAGACCATGACATAGCAGAGGAAAAAATCGATATAGCCATTGCAATGGTAATGAAAGAATTTCCCGGTTTTGTTGCAGCTCGGGAAGAAACTTATGTAGCAGTTAACATGAATACCGACGAATGGTTTGCTTATGTATTTTCTAAGCTAGACGGAGGATTAGGAGCGGAGGTTTCTTATAGGAATGGCATTTATACTGTGAGCTTTCCCTATCATTACCATCAATATAGGGTTAGGCTAATATCCAGAATGAATGAATTGATGCCGGAAATGTACGATGTAAACAGATTTGTGGGTTGGAGCATACCTGCGCAATTAAGATATGTAACCATTAGCAGGGGCAGAAGTAATAGTGTGAGTATTAGTATAATACGGGATTACATTGATGTGGACAGGCAATTGGAGATTGATTTTGAAATTCTAAGCTATGTTTATGAATTATCGAATGAATTAGGCTTAGAATTAGCTGTGTTTACTGTTACTTACTACGAAGGCAGCCTGTGCGGTGCCGGACCCGTCAATACCCGAGCTGCCTTCCGTAGTGTGGAAAGAGATGCAAGTTTTAATGGTAATCGCACCACTTTAGAGATATTGAATCCACATGGTACGGCCATACCCGTACCAATCGCCCGATACTCGTTCACTTCCGAAGCGGTTATAAGGGGTGGGCAAATGGACGAATGTGTAAACTTTGAAAATGTGCTAAGTTCGATGGAGAATTTTGTAGAATATGCCAAAAACCGCATGAGTTTTTTTGAATAACCCAAAAATATCACATAAAAAACGGATGCCCTTAAGTAGAGCATCCGTTTTCAAATGCCGTCTATTGTATGGGTATTTGCCGCCCTGTATGGTCCAACTTAAATTCTCCACGATGGATAAGTTGTGACACAGGTACAAAACCATAGCCCTTATTTTTTAGCTCTGCTAAAATTTTGCGCAGGGCGATGGGTGTTTCGGGTATATCATTATGAAACAATAAGATAGAGCCATTTTGCAAGGCTTTGTGATTTACAACACGCTCCACCATAGCATCGGGGGTTGGCCTTTTCCAGTCCAAACTATCCACATCCCATTGGATGGTGTGATAATTAAGGGATTGGGCAGCTTTTAGCACCGTATCATTATATTCCCCATAGGGTGGGCGGTACAAATCCATTTCCACACCCAAAAGCCCTAAAACACGGGTATGGGCTGCGGCAATTTCTTCCACATTTTGCTCAAACCCTAGGCTTGCCACATGGGCGTGGGTGTCACCATGGTTTGCAATGTCATGCCCGGCTTCGTGGAATTTGCGCACCGCATCGGGATATTTTGTAACCCAATAGCCGCAGATGAAAAATGTGGCCTTTACATCATATTCCGCTAAAATTTCAATAAGTATATCGGTGTCATCTGCCCCCCAAGCCGCATCAAAGGTGATGGCAACCACCTTTTCAGGTGTTTGCACCGAATAGATGGGCAGCATCTTATCCGCCCCAAAAACTGTGTACACCACAGGCAGGGCAAACACCAATGCCAACAATGCCAAAGCCCCCAAAACCAAAACCTTTGTTGCCCGCAAGGGGCTTATTTTTTTCTTTGTCATATCCTCACCTCTTAGATTTGGAACCTACGGTCAATAATGGGTCGTAGGTTCTTATATTGTGTAGTACATACTATTCCACAACAAAGCAAAAATATGAGCTTGCTATTTACTTAACTGCAAAGTTTGATTATTAACAGCTCCACAGCGGCGGCATCATTTATTTTGCCGCTTTTTATTGCAAAATCCGTTTCCAAACATTGGTTTAGGGCATTTATCATGGCTTGCTGGGTAAGGTTTTTTGCACCTGCTACAAATTCTTTTACCGCAAATGGGTGCTGGCTTAATTTTGATGCAATATCCTTTTGTGCCACACCCTTTTTCGCTAAATAGCTGCATTGGATATAAAAACGGTATTGGCGAGCCATCATGGACAGCACCATAAAGGGGGATTCTTTTAGCGTCATCAAATCGCTGTACATTTTGGCGGCAGCTTTGGCATTGCCTGCCCCCACCGCCTTCATTAGGTCAAAAACCTTAACATCAAGGGATTTGGTGCAAAGTGCATCGATATCCGTTATGGTAATTTCTGCATCATCCCCTGCATGGGCTATTAGCTTTTCCAGCTCGTTATGCAAAAGTTGCATATCCCCCGTTACGCTGCGCATCATATGGGCGGCGGCGGGGCGGGCTAACTTTTTGCCACGGCTGGCGCACATTTTTATTGCCCAATCCATTAAATCGGCTTCGCTTGGGGTTTCAGCTTCTGCCGCAAGCCCGGCATCCTTAACCCTTTTGTACAGCCTGCCCCGCTTATCCACGCCTGCTTCCACAAACATTATCACTGTGGTTTCGGGTATTTGGGGTATATATGCGGCAAGGGCTTCTGCATCATCTTTGCGGCCTGTTTCAAAAAGGCCTGTGTTTTTAAGGATTATTAGGCGGTAGCTTGCCATAAAAGGCAGTGTTTCGGAAGATGCAATGATATCTGAAGCTGATGTTTTGGCATCCAACACCTCCGTATTAAAAGAGCTTGCATCAGGCGCAACCGCATCCACCAGCCGTTTTTGCCAGTGGCGCAGCAAAAAGCTTTCTGCGCCATGGAAAAGGTATACAGGGGCAAATTTGCCTGATTTTATATGCTCGTTCAAAACCTTCATAATTAATTCTCCCTTGGGTTTAACATTGTATTTACAGTCATCCGGCTGCCATTTGTGCGTATTAATATTGCCCCATGGGTTGCCGTGTTAAAATAGGGCACACCTTGGTAATTTAGTCGGCTTGTAACACCGGTATGGGGATGGCCGTACATATTATTGCGCCCTGCCGAAATTATTGCCGCCTGTGGGCTTACCGCCTGCAAAAACCCTTCTGTGGTAGATGTGCGGCTGCCATGGTGGGCCACCTGCAAAATTTGGGCGGACAGGTTGCGGTTTACAACCAAATAAGCTTCCGCCTCGGCTTCAATATCAGCGGTTAGTAGTATGCTATGCTCGCCATAAACCGCCATAATTACTATGGATGAGTTGTTGCCGCCCCCAAAAAGTTGCTGGGCATACGGGAAAATTATATACAAGTGTTTTCCGTGAAAATCCAACATATCCCCTGCTGATACATAGGTAATGGGCGCACCATTGGCGTGTGCCGCTTGCAACAACCTATCATACAGCGGCCTGCCCGGCTCGCTGTTTGCTGTTGCCATTATAATGTGGTGGATGCGCCCGGCCTCGGTAGCTTCGATAATGCCCAACTTATGGTCGCGACAATTATGGGTTACAATGGCGGTAGCAGTGCTTACACCACGAAAATTTAGATATGGTATTAGGGTTAATGTACCTGTGTTTTCCCCTGCTTCCCGCCCGAAAATGCCGCCGCCATCAATTACCACCGCTTGCCCGTTTCTTGAAATTACAGTAGATTTGCCTTGTCCCACATCCAAAAATGTGATATTTATTTGAGGACTTAAAGCCCCAACCACGGATGATACGGATAACACGGATAAAACCGCCACCGACATAGTTGCCAAACGCTTTGCCATTTGTTTGCCTTTATTAACAATTAACATAAAGGCGATTATTGCGGTGGTTAGGGTTATTAGGGTTACAGGGCTTGGCCTGCCCGTAAGCAACACGGCATGGGGCAGGTGCAAAATGGCTTCCATGATAAGTTGGTACAGACTTAACAGCACCCACAAGGGAAAGGCAAAGATTTGTGCCAAAAAAGTGCTAAAAAGCCCCGCAAAAGCAGTTAGCAAGCCAAAACCAAGGGTTATTGCCACCGTGGGCATAATAAGCAGGTTGGCCACAAGGGCGTATGGCGAAAATTCGTAGAAAAAGTGGGCGTTAATAAGGGTGTATACAGCAGTTGCGGCGATATTAAATGCCGCAAATTTTCTGATAGGCTTACTTTTAATTTTAGAAAGGCATTTTTCTATTGGCGGGGTTAGTGCCACCAATGTTAGTACCATGGTAAAACTGTAAATAAAGCCCAAATCAAACAAAAACAGGGGCTGGTGCAACAACAAGGCAATGGCGGCTATGGCAAGGGATGTGGGCGTATCACCTTCAAAACCCGCAAGGCTTGTTAGGATTAAGATAATACCCATAATGGCGGCACGCACCGTGGCCACCCCTGCCCCCGTCAAAACCGTAAAAAGGATGATGAAAGCAATGGTTGCCAACCCCCGCTTTTTAAGGGACTTTATCCCAAGCTTTTCCAACCCCTTGCCGAATAAAAGTGATAAAATATTAACATGCAAACCGGATACCACCAAAATATGAAACATGCCAACAGAGCTGTAAAGGCTACGCACATCCCCATCCAGCCCGCTGCGGTCCCCCACCACCATAGCAGACATTATGCCGGCTTGATGATTGGGCAATACATTGCCAAAAACAGCGGACAGGCTTAAGCCAAAATTGCGTATGTGCATTGCCGGTGTCATACTTATTTCGTAGGTTTGGGCAGCTTCCACAAACATGCGGTATTCTATACCACGGCTTCGCAGAAACTGAAATTCATCAAAACCACCGGGATTGCGGGCTGTATCCAGGGTGGTTATATAACCCGTCAGCACCACCCTTTGCCCTAAGGCCGCCCCCACCCCTTCCGGCAAATGGGCTTGTATATTTAGGGTTGCCTGGTGCATTAAATGCTCCGGGGCTTGGGAAAAGGCCATAGTGCGCACCGAAATGCGGTAACGCCCTGCCCGGGTAAGGGATATATCCTGCACTACCCCTTCTATGCGCACAAAACCCTGCCGCTGGGCTGCTTGTTCCAAAATATAATTGGTAGGGATTAGGGTGTTACCAATAAGCATTACCCCTAAAACCGCAAAAACAGGCAGCACAAAGGCAATTTTACGGCGATAGATGAAGAAAATACCGCCCGCTGAAACACATGCAAATACAAGAAAAAGCGGCAACAGGTTATAGGCGGCAAAAAACCGCCCAAACAGGATGCCGCCCGCCAAAAATATGAAAACCCAAATCATTGGCCTTGCCATGGTATTGCCCCTTTTGTGGTTGCTTGTTTTACAAGGTTATTTGGCACACAAGGATTTGCCTAGCGCAGAGTGGCGTAAAATCAGCCGAAAATGCGTGCAACAGCTTATTGAACATAGGTTCTAAGACCCGGCATTCAAAATCAAACTTTCGTCCCGCTCTATGGGGCGGGAAAGGTCGATGTGAAAGGTGCTTTGATGGTCATAGGGCAAAACCAGCCCATCTATCATAATTTGCACATATCTATTACCCTCTATCTCCGTCAAGCTATTTACCAGCGAAAAAATCATCATCTCCTCTTGCGCAAAGCCTGCACCAAGGTTTGTTAAAAAATCCGATGTAAAATCAACAAAAACCACATCACCCACCCTTTCCACGGGGCTGTTAAGGGCAGTTTCCGGTGGAATTGATGGATAAAACCCTTCCGTTCTTGGCCCGCCAATCAGGGCATTTACCACATGGGTTTCCACGCCCACCAGCGGGTCATAAGTGATGCTTCTAAATTCCCGTACCAACCATAAAAATTGCCGGTTGGGAAAGTATAGGGTGATAATTGTAGGTGGTTGCTCCACAACACCTAAGGTGGTATTGCCCCTATGGCGCAACCCAAAAACCTCCCCATCCCCACCTAACAGGGGCTGGCCATCCACAAAAAACAGCACCCCTTGGATAAAGTTAATCTCAGTTAAAGTGTATACCGTAGAAACTATTAAGTTTAGGCGTTGGCTGGTTGTTAAGTCGTAAAAAGCGGACGGAAAGTGCAGTTCCAGCTCCCCTGTATCTTCATGCAGGGCATGGCGTACAAGATAAAGCCCCCTTGGCACACTGCGCTCCAAACCTTGGGTGTTAGGGCCTGCCCACAGCCCCATCAGCACGCTCCAAATAAGGTCATTATGGGGGGCATATTCAAATTGGCGCATCTCCTGCGCCCATCCGCCCGCATACGACACAGGAAAATGGAATTCCACATTAACTATTTGTGTAAGGGGTGGTATTGTAGGGGGCTGCGTATCATCATCCCCTAAAAACCTAATTAAAGCCGCAACCCCGATAGCCAAAGCCAAAGCAATAATCCCCACAATCCAAGTGGGCGGCCTTTTCCGTGGTTTTTGTGTTTTTCGTGGTTTGTTTGGCATTTTTTCCTGCCTTTCTACGGTATTACCCGTCTACAACTTATGGTTTAGCGGAATACGGGCGGCAAAAATACTGCCCTCGCCTAATTTGCTTGATAATTTTATGCTGCCCTTGTGTAATAATATGGTTTTATGGGTGATGGCAAGGCCAAGGCCCGTCCCCCCTGTCTCCCTGTCCCGTCCCTTATCCGCACGGAAAAAGCGGGAAAAAACCCTTTCTTGGTCTTCTTCGCTAATGCCAATGCCATCGTCTGCCACGGTGATAAAGGCGTTTTTGGCATCCACTTCCAGCATCACCTTAACCACACCCTCTTCATGGCTGTATTTTATGGCATTTTCAACTAAATTGGTAATAGCAAGGCTAAGTTTCATTTCATCCCCTTCCACATAAATTTCGGCGGCATTGCTAATATCAATCACAACCCGCTTTTTGTTGGCAATGGGGCGCAAACGTTTAACAACATCTTCCAGCAGGCCTGATATGGAGAATGTATCAATATTAAGGGGCAATTCCACCTCATCCAAACGCACAAGGGTAAGCAATTCATCAATAATATCTGCCATCCTATCAACCTCAGAATTAATATCACCTAAAAACTCTTGATAAGTGGCATCTGCAACCCCTTCTTTATGCAAAAGGGATTCGCTAAGTACTTTTACAGCTGATAGGGGCGTTTTAAGCTCGTGGGATACATTTGAAACAAATTCCTGCCTTGTTAGCTCCACCCGCTCTAATTTTTGTGCCATGTGGTTTACAGCACCCCCAAGGGCGGAAATTTCATCCTTTCCATTAAGTTCTATTCTTTTACCTAAATGCCCTTCCGAAATGCTTTTAACCGCCGTTAAAACATGGTTTAGGGGCCCCAATAGCCAAGATGCCACAAATAACACAACCACCAAAACAGCCACCCCAATACCAATAAGCAACAGTGTGGTACGGTCATTTATACGGGTGATGATACCGGCAGCTTCGGTTGTGGTATGGTGCAACATAACAACGCCCACCACATTATTCTCCTCATTCAAAATAGAAACGGCAGAATGTATTACAGTAGATTCACTTCCTATGTTATAACTATAACTGTGGTGGCCATCCAAGGCCATCACAATATCAGTGGTGTGCAGGGTGTCGCCTTCCATCAGACCTTGGCTGTCAAAAATAACCATGCTCATATTATCCATTACAAGAATGCGGCTGGCAAGACGGGCGCTTTCCCCTATTAAAAAATCACTACGTTGATAACGTGCATCGGCATCATCCATAAACCCGCCCACAGCAAGGGATGTGGCAATTTGGCTTGCACCAAAACGTAAATGCCCTAAATCCCTCTCCAAAAAATCTTCTTGGATAACGCCTGCTATAAAGCTCCACAAAACCACCAGCGGTACAACACTAACCAAAATATATGATAAAAATAGCTTAAAACGTAAGGTACGCAAACCATCTACCACCACATTAAAAATTTTTGATGGGCGCAAAGGGTTGCGCAAAGCATTCCCCGGCCGTTTTTCGCTTGCTGTGTTTTCTGCGGCCATATTAACTCCAATCTATTTAGCTTTCTACTTAAAGTAATACCCCACACCCCACTTGGTGTGTATAAACTTAGGCTCGCTGGGGGCAACCTCAATTTTCTCCCGCAGGCGGCGCACATGCACATCCACCGTGCGCACATCACCGGGATAATCATATCCCCAAACGGTGCTTAAAAGCTCTTCTCTGCTATACACCTTATCGGGGTTTTCGATTAAAAGTTCCAACAAATCAAATTCTTTGGCAGTTAAATTAACTTCCTTACCATCCATAAACACTCTACGGGAATTGGCATCAACCCGCAATTCCCTAGCTTGGAAAATCTTTTTGGCAGGGTTTTGGGCTACTTCTTTCTTTTTGCGTGCACCACGGCGCAGTACGGCCTTCATCCTTGCCTTTAGCTCTAATATATTAAATGGTTTTGTTAGATAGTCATCCGCACCATATTCCAGCCCCATAATCTTGTCCATATCTTCTGATTTAGCAGAAAGCATAATAATGGGCACTTGTGAAAATTCCCGTACTGCCTGGCAAATTTCCAACCCATCCATTTTGGGCAGCATAATATCCAGCACAATTAAATCAAAGGGCTGGGCTTTGGCCAGCTCTAAAGCCTCTTCCCCGTCATGGCAGGCCACAACATCCATCCCATCCTGCTCCAAGCTAAATTTTATGCCCTTTACAATTAACTTTTCATCATCAACTAACAAAACCCTTGTGGCCACGGCTTGCCCCTCCTTTAAGCCTATTTAATCAACACGAATTTGGTTGCGTATATTTTCAAAAATACTATCGCCAATACCTGATACATTCATAATTTCTTCTATGGCGGCAAAGCCACCACGGGCTTCTCTGTGCCTTATTATGGCATCCGCCCGTGCAGGACCTATGCCGGATAGGTTTGTTAACTCCTCCGCCGTGGCACGGTTTATATTTATTAAACCGCCGCCGCTTTGCCCTGCAAGTGCAGAAGATGAAGGCGGCATTCCGTCATCCAGCCCAAAAACTACAATATGTTGCTCATCAAACAAAGTGGCAGCAAGGTTTATTGCATTGGGGTCGGCATAAGATGTTAAGCCGCCTGCCGCCTGCACTGCATCCCGCACCCTTGCCCCCTGATAAAATTCAAACACACCGGGGTAGTAAACATGGCCGCTAATATATACCACAATAGGGATTGGGGCTGGGGTTATATAAGCCATCTGCATATATTCTTGATCTATGGCTGGCTCGTCATCCGCAATAAGCAAAACAGGGGCGTTTTGTTGCAAGCTGATGTAGACCACACCAAGCACCAAAACAGCAAGGCCGGCAACCCCCAATAAAACCTTAAACAACAAAGGTGATTTTATATTAAGTTTTGCCATAATCTTATCCACACAACACCCCTCCCGCCTAATTATATCACATCACATTCCACTAACACAACATATTTTTGTATGCAAAGAAAAAACCGCCCAAAGGGGCGTTTTTTATGTAATTTGAAAACCTCCTTGGCTAATTCCGTTTATCACATAATAACACATTTTATCCTGCGGCTTAAAATACACCGCCATGGTGCGTAAATCCTTTATGGCGTTACCTTCCGCCTTCCAAATGTCCTTTACTGTGTCAGTTATCATCTTAAAGTCCGTTTGGTTACCGTCCAACTCCACAAAGTATTCAATTTTCATCCGATGCCCCCTTGTCAACCACTTCCATACGGGAAACAGACACCTCGAAAGCGGTTTTTTCCATCACTGCATCATCTTCCATTTTTTTTTGATAAATCCTGCTTTGCATCCGCCCCCAAAGCTTTACATTATCCCCCACAAGCAGTTTAGAAGCATAACGGGCATTGCGCCCCCATGTTATACATGGTATGTAATCCGACTTGTTGTAGGAGCGGTTAACAGCCAACAAAAGGTCAGTTATTTCCCGCCCGAATGGGGTTGTGCGGTACACGGGCGGCTTGCAGATAAAGCCATCCAGCAGCACATCATTAGGGTTTGCTGTACCAAAATCATCACAAAACTTATAATCTTTGGCAAAAACTGTAAGTACAAGGCGGTTGCGCCCCTCTTCCGCTATGTAATTGTTGTAGGAGCGTATTTGGCCTGTTATGCCCAAATGCTGCCCCACAGCAAAGCGGCTACCCTCCATAATCCGCCCGGAAATGGTAATGGGCAAAAGGTCGCTGGCATCACTTAGGCGGGGCACTGATAGGTCAAAACCATAAAAACCTTCCCCAAAAACATCGTGGCTGAAAGTAGGTGGGGTTTCAATTTTTCCAAAAAGGTTTATGCGGTTTGTGATGCCGCTAAGGTCTGTATTTAAGCTCATGTTTTGCTCCTCTCGTGTTTAACCTATGTCTTAGTATCTTGGGTTAATTTTATGACCGCTTTGGAAAAATATGTATTAAAAAAGGCGCAATACACAATGCGCCTTTATGAAATGTGCACACAACCTTTTTCCATATGGAAAACCGTTGTGTTTGTATGGTTTGCATATGTTTCAAAATGGCTTTCTGCCCCTGTTAAGGTGATTATGGACTGCATACCTTCAATCTTTTCCATTAAAAACTTTTGGCGTTTTGCATCCAACTCCGATAATATATCATCTAAAAGTAGGATAGGGGTACAGCCCCGCTCTTTTTTAATCAACTCAATTTCCGCTAATTTTATGGATAGGGCGGCGGTGCGTTGCTGCCCTTGTGAAGCGTATAATCTGCCATCTTTATGGTTTATATGAAATTCCATGTCATCTTTATGGATACCGATGGATGTGTGTTTGCGCTGTATATCATGATGGCGGTGTTTTATTAGTTTATCCGTAAAGTTTCCTTGTTCCACATTAGCTTTGTAGGTGATTTCTAAACATTCCCGCCCACCGGTTATTTGGTTTTGGTTTGCATTGGCAATTTGGGACAGCCCAGCCACAAAAGTTTTTCGTGCATCAATTATGGGGCTGCCATACTGCACTAACTGTTCATCCCAAACATCCAATGTTTCCGATAACTTAGGGTTTGTGCCGATGTCACGCAGCAGGTTATTGCGCTGTTTCATCACTTTATAATACATGCGCAAATTATGGTAATAAGTGGGGTACAGCTGGCACAGCTCCATATCCATAAAGCGGCGGCGTATCTGGGGCCCGGCTTTTATTAAAGACAAATCCTCCGGCGAAAAAATTACACACAAAATATGCCCGAAAAGCTCCCCCAGCCGCCTTATAGGTAGCCCGTTTACCCACATTTTTTTGCCATCCTTATCAATTTCTGTGGATATTTTGTCCGTACCGTGGCCGGCATCCACAAAAACTGTGGATGTGGCGGTTTTTTCACCTAAACGCACCAAATCCCTATCCCGCCCCGCACGATGGGAACGGCCAACGGATGACAGGTAAACCGATTCCAAAAAATTAGTTTTGCCTTGGGCATTATCACCATGGATAATGTTAATGCCCGCCCCAAGTACCACATCAGCTGCGGCAATATTGCGGAAGTTGTTTAGGATTACCCGTGTAACCTGCATTTATCGCAATCTCAACGGTAATACAAGGTATTTATAATCCTCACTATCCTCCACCCTGATAATACAAGGGGAAACAGAGGATGAGAAGGAGATAGTAATTTTTTCCCCTTCCAACGCACGCATAACATCGGTGATATATTTGGGATTAAAGCCAATTTCCAAATCAGGCCCATCTTGCAACACATTTAACTCTTCATAAGACGTGCCCATCTCTGCATTGGAGGTAATTGCCATTACAGAATCAGAAATTTTGAACTTTACAGGGTTTTTCTTGGTATCTTTGGAAATTAATGTTGCCCTATCCACACTTTCCAAAAGCTCCGCACGGGAAACGGTAATAAGGGTTGTTACTTCACCGGCAAGCATGTTTTCATAGTTGATATATTCCCCTTCTATCAAGTTAGATACAACAATACAGCTATCCAATTCAAAAAGCAAATGCTTGTCCGTACAATAAAAATTAATAACAGCATCCCCATCAGCGGACAAAAGCTTGCCCACCTCCCCCATGGTTTTGCTGGGCACAATCATTTTCAAATTGTCACTACTACTACCATCCACCTTATCTTGGCGCATGGATATACGGAAACCATCTACAGATACAACCCGTAAAGTATCGTTTGCTATATCCATTAATTGGCCGCACAAAACAGGCTTGGTTGCGTCTGTGGATACAGAAAAAACTGTTTGGCGTATCATGTTTTTAAGGGATATTGATGGTAGTGAGTAGGCTTGGTTTTTAGGCACATTAGGTATATCAGGAAATTCCTCGGGGTTCATACCAAGGATTTTGAATTCGGATTTACCTGATCTTATCACGGTTAAAAACTTATCATCACAGGTTATTTCGATTGTTGGGCCGGGTAAGCCCTTTACAATATCCGTAAAAATTTTGATATCAAGGGCTATGGAGCCTTCTTCCACAACTTCACTTTCAATAAAGTTGGTTTGTATGGTCATCTCAGAATCTTTAGCGGTTAGTTTTAGGCCATTTGCGTCAACAACTAAAAGGCAGCATTCTAAAATAGGTATGGTGGATTTGGCACTTGCCACCTTAGATACAATACTGAGACCGTCCGCTAATAAGTTTTTTGCGCATATAATTTTCACTTAAATCCTCCTCGGCAGTAACACCTGTTTGTGCATAACATATATTATATAAAATTATTTTAGTAGTAGTAACAGTAGGGGTTGTGGAAATGGGTACAACCTTTGTGTGGTTGAAAAAACATGGGTTTGTAGGTTGTTCAGTTTTGTGGAAAATGTGATATTTAAGCAGGTGTTTTTCCACAGTTTTCACAACCCTATTTGGGTTTGGCAGTAATCAACAATTTCATGTTTATTATCCTCAACTTTTTTCACAGGCTTATAATTGTTGATAAACACATTCTACTCATCCCTAATCTTTTTCAATAGCCCATCCACTTCCTTTTTAAGGTTTTTATCCTTATCCATTTTATCAATCATCTTATCCACAGCATGGCTTATGGTGGAATGATCCCTGCCGCCAAATTCCTTACCAATGGTTTTTAGGGGTTTATCCACTAACATACGTGAAATGTACATGGCAATGTGGCGGGCGTGAATAATTTCGGCTGTGCGGCGGCCACTGTCCATTTCTGCCATGGATATGTTAAAATAACCCGCTACCACCTCTTTAATAAATTGTACATTAACTTCCTGCCTTTCTTCTTGCTTTACCATTTCTTCCAGCGTTGATTTAGCAAATTCGGCAGTGCATTTTGTGCCTGTTAAACGGGAGCGGGCGGTTACCGCATTTAAGGCCCCTTCCAACTCACGGATATTGGATTGTATGTATTTGGCAATTAATTCAATTATTTCCTGGTCCACATTTAACCGTTCTGCTTCCACTTTTCGCATAAGTATGGCTGTGCGGGTTTCCAAATCCGGTAAAGAAATATCCACAGATAATCCACTGCCAAAACGGGATCGCAAACGATCTTCGATGGATTTAAGTTCGGTTGGCGGCTTGTCTGATGTTAGGATTATTTGCTTATTGTCATTATGCAGGGCGTTGAAGGTGTGGAAAAACTCCTCCTGCGTACCATCTTTATCGGAAAGAAATTGAATGTCATCCACCAGCAAAACATCTACTAAGCGGTATTTTTCTCTAAACTCCTCATTCTTTTTATGGCGTATGGCGTAAACAAATTCGTTTACCAAATTTTCTGATGTGGTGTATAAAATTTTTGCATTTGGGTTGCAGGTAAGCACGTGGTTGCCAATGGCGTGCATTAGGTGGGTTTTACCAAGCCCAACATCCCCATATATATATAGTGGGTTGTATTTTCCGCCGGGCTCGTCCGCCACTGCAAGGCTGGCGGCGTAGGCAAATTCGTTACACTTGCCTTTTACATAACTGTCAAAAATAAATTTTGGTATTAAATTACTGCCATTTGCTGTATTTACAGCAACGGCAGCGGGCTTTACCTGACCCGCTTCCCTTGGTTTTGGTTTTTGCACCTCACTCTCCAAAAGCACATGCACATCATATTCCCTACCAAGAACTACACGAAAAGCCCCCGCAATCTTATCAGCGTATCGGGAGTTTACAGTGGATTTTATATATTCACTTTTTGTGGTTAGGATAAAGTTGTTTTCATCCATGTCGTGGGGGGTAAGGGGTGCTATCCAAGAGGAAAAAACAGCGGGGTTTAGCGCACCTTTTCCTAGGTAAGCCACCACAGACTCCCAATAGTTTTTAATGTCGTTAATTATTAAGGCATTGTTGCCCAAAAAAGCATTTACCATTTGTAAAACCGCCCCTTAAAACTTGAATTAATATTTATCAACATAAGGTGGAAAAGTTATCCACATTATCCACAATCCACTTAAAGGGATTTGTAGCAAAACTTAAAAAGTTATCCACAACGTATGTTGATAAAGCCCGAAAATATAAGCTTTTAACGCTTTTATTATACCAAATATGTGATGGTTTTTCAATAGCTAATCGAAATAAAAAGAAGGTGGGATACCTTCTTATAAAAATCTTTTACCCACCATGGATGAACACGGACTTGCACGGATAAAACCTTTTTACAACAACCGATCCGTGTGTATCTGTGTTTATCCATGGTGGGGAAAATTTTGGTTTCACGTGGAACGAATATAATGTGACCTACTCTAAATTATTAACATATTCCATTTTATTGCTATCTAAAAAGTCTTTAACATGGTTATCCCAAACACTTTTGGCGGTTTTATCCAGCGAAAAGGTTTTTTGGGAAAAGCCTGTGGTTATGGTTATTTTACCCTCCTCAAAATGGATGTTTAGGAATAGGGATGTATCCGCAATATTAATTGTGTTGCCATCTATTGCAAGTATAATTTTAAGGGATTTTGGGGTTGCGCCGATGCCCTTTACCAAGTTAAAGGCAAAGGGGCGCACTGTATGCCATTTAGGCGGTGCCTCTGCTGGGATTTTATGTATTTCAAAACAGGCAAAATTTTGTATAGATAGGCTGTGTAGGTCAAAGCTGTCAAATATCCCTTCTTTTAACAGTTTACCCATAAAGCCTTTAACATCGGATATGGAAAGTGATAACATCAATTCTCCTTATAAGGTGGGGTCAGTCGGCTATCGCCTGTGCTGCCCCTACCCTACTCTTGTCGTATTATGTAGAAAGGCGGATTTTCTGTCAGCTGCCGCATCCGCTCTTCGGCTTGTTGCCAACCCACGGTATTTTGTAATTCCCATCCAATTGGGGTGTTTACTAAAAGCACGCCGCCGCCTGCAAAAACCATATAGGCAAAATCTTCTGTTGCGCTGGCAAATAGCGGCTGGGTATCATCGGTTATATGCCCTTCATTATGCAAAAGGATTATTATTTGGCTAAAAACAGGGCTATCGGGGGGCAAAAGCCCCTGTGCGCCTGTATGTGTCAGCGGTAAAATGTGCAAGTTTGCGCTGGGTGCTGCTTGGTTAATAGCTCTAATAGGGTGGCGCACATTTTCAAAACCATGTACCAAAAGGGATAAATTGCCGTTTTCCACTTCAAATAGGTAATAACGCAGGCGATGGGATTCCCCCACCGCAGAGGCGGTTGCGAAGGCAAAATGGTCATTAAATGCCATGTAGCGAATGTCCACATCTGCCCCATTCATCAAACTGGAAATAAGCGCAGTTGCTTGTTGGTGCAATGGGTGGGTGCTGTTTGGGCGTTCCATGGTTTCTGTCCAAAAATCGGGCGTGTAGCTTGCCAAAATTTGGTTCAAATTTTCCCTGAAAATTTCTTGATAGCCGTAGCGGGAATATAAGCCAATGCCAATTACTGTTTCATGCCCCACAAACAAAGTCATTTCCGCAGAACTTGGAATGTCCACCTCATCAAAACCTGCAAAATCCATAGGCCGCAACAGGAAGATAAATTTTTCCTCTTCTAAAAACTCATCATCCAAAAAACCTTCGTTTACTAAATATTGGGTGGTTATTAATGTCCAATCCTGCCAAATTTGTAAATACCCCCCGGCTGATACAAAAGGTATGTGGGCGGATTGGTCTATATACTCCAAAACAACTTCATATACATGCTGCAACATTTCTAAACGCCCTTCACGATCCCGTACCGTGTGGGCGTACTCATCATCTTCGTTGTTTGGTTGGTTTGCTAAATTTTTGTTATTGCCCGTATCATTATCAGATATGTCATCCACGGGGGCCGATATACTGCTGTCATTATTACTTGTCAAAAAATCCAAACTTATAAACCCTTGTGTGTACAGCACCACAAAAGCAACGCTTACAGCAAGTACAAAGCCCACCACAGCCATTTTTGCGGGTTTAGACCAAACCTTGCCCCCTTTTCGCACGGGGGTGGCGCAAACCTTGCAAATCCCGTCATGGTTTCCCATGGGGCTGCTACATTTTTTGCAAACCATACAAAAAACCTCCTTTCCTTGCAACAAAATTATAACACGCTGCAATTATAAATGCAAGCTTGCGTTTTATACTTACCGGTGGTAAAATAATCTAAAACAACATAGGGGGATAAGATGAAATTTATATCATGGAATGTAAATGGCCTGCGAGCCTGCATGAAAAAAGGTTTTATGGACTTTTTTGAGGCGGAAGATGCGGACTTTTTTTGCCTGCAAGAAACTAAGATGCAATACAGCCAGCTGACCTTTGAATTTCCCGGTTATGAGGTGTTTTTTTGCGATGCGGAGAAAAAAGGATACAGCGGTACAGCAATTTTTGCCAAAAACCCCCCCATTTCCGTTGCTTACGGCATTGGGATAGAAGAGCATGATAAAGAAGGGCGTGTTATTACGCTGGAATATGATGATTTTTATTTGGTTAATGTGTACACACCCAACTCCAAAAGAGAACTGTTGCGCCTGCCCTATCGGATGGAGTGGGAGGATGCGTTTAGGGGATACCTATTGGCCTTAGATGCCAAAAAACCTCTTATCCTGTGCGGCGACCTAAATGTGGCCCACAAGGAAATTGACCTTAAAAACCCCAAAACAAACCACAAAAGTGCCGGCTTTACTGATGAAGAGCGGAATAAGTTTAGCACCCTATTGGAAGCGGGTTTTGTAGATACCTTTCGCCACCTTTATCCTAATTTGGAAGGGGTATACACTTGGTGGTCCATGATTTCACGGGCTAGGGAGCGCAATGCGGGTTGGCGTATTGATTACTTTGTGGTTTCTGCCCGCTTGGCGGATAGGATTGCAGAAGCTAAGATTTATGCAGATATACATGGCAGTGACCATTGTCCTGTTGGGCTGGTGCTATCATAAGGATGTGTATAGTGGGAGAAAATATTTATAAGAATGGGAGGGGAAATCGCCATGGGCATTACTTTTACAATTGATGAGGCTTGGAGGATTTACGAAAGGGCATAGCGAACGCACTTCAAAGTCGTAATTGTGCGTTCGCTATATAAAGAAGATTTTTTCTTTTACGAGAAGATTTTAGTTGTGATTCCCGAAAGCGGCAAAGTAATGGTGCAACAGCAGGTAGATGGCTTGAAACCAATTGCAGGCAAGTTGGAGATGGCGTTTCCAAAGTTTTTGGAAACTGTTGCGCAAGACGAGTTGGCGAGAAGAGCGCAAGAGCGTATGATTCAAGAAGGGTTTAGATGATAGCAGATTTAAGATACATATTTTACCCATGCGTTGGGTGATGAAAAAACACTTGACAAAACCCCGCAGCTACGCTACAATAAAATAGCGAATGGCCCCAAGCCTGAAGTACAGGCGTGGGGCTTTTCTTTTGAATAATACAGCAAGAGGTGATGATGGTGTCGGATAAGCTTAAATTGCATGGTTTTAACAACCTTACCAAATCATTAAGTTTTAATATTTACGACATTTGTTATGCGGGCAGCCCCCGGGAGCAAGAGGATTATATTGCGTATATTGACGAAGAATATAATGCCGACCGTTTGACGGAGATTTTATGCACTGTTACCGAGATGATAGGGGCGCATGTGCTATCCATTGCCAAGCAGGATTATGAGCCGCAGGGCGCATCCGTAACTATTTTAATTGCGGAAGAGGAGATAAAGAAACCTGCCGGGCTTGTGGAAAAGGAAACTGTTTTAGCACATCTTGATAAAAGCCATGTTACGGTGCATACTTATCCAGAATTTCATCCGGAGACTAATATAGCCACATTTAGGGTGGATATTGATGTATCCACCTGCGGGCAGATAACCCCCTTGTCCACCTTAAATTACCTTATAAACAGCTTTGATTCGGATATTATTACCATGGACTACCGTGTGCGGGGTTTTACCCGGGATGTGGACGGCAACAAGATTTTTATTGATGAGAAGTTGACCAGTATACAGGATTATATCGAGCCCGCAACCCTTGCAAAATACGATGCTATTGATATGAATGTGTATCAATACAACCTGTTCCACACCAAGATGATGCTTAATGATGTGGATTTGCAAGAATACTTATTCAACCATGATGTGTACGAGCTTGCCCCACGCAAGCGGTTGGAGATTATTAACAATATCCGTAACGAGATGATAGAGATTTTTAGCGGCGTAAATATATTCTAACAAAGGGGGCAGACCTATTGAACAACAGACCCCAACAAAGCTTGACCCGGAAAAGCTTGCCCCAACAGCATGTGCCTATTGCGGATGCTTTGGAACGTTTGCGCACCCATAGGGTTGTGCCGTTTGATGTGCCCGGCCACAAGCGTGGCAAGGGCAACCCCGATTTGGTAGCGTTTCTTGGCCAACGGGCAATGGAGCTTGATGTTAATTCCATGTTGCCGCTGGATTTTTTAGGCAATCCAGTCGGTGTGATAAAAGAAGCGGAGGAATTGGCCGCTGCGGCTTTTGGGGCGGCGGCTGCCTTTTTTATGGTTGGCGGCACAACAAGCTCTGTGCAGGCTATGATTTTGGCTACCGTTAAACGGGGGGATAAGATTTTAATGCCCCGCAATGTGCATAAATCCGCCCTTACATCCCTAATTTTGTCGGGCGCACAACCTGTTTATATTGACCCGGGCACGGATAGCAACTTGGGCATTTCGCTGGGGATGAAAGTGGAAGATGTTAAAAATGCCATTGACAAAAACCCCGATGCCAAAGCAATTTTTCTTAATAACCCCACATATTACGGCATTTGTAGCGACTTGCAAAGTATTGTACGGCTTGCCCATGCCCGCAATATGCTTGTGTTGGTGGATGAAGCCCATGGCACGCATTTTTACTTTGGCGAAGGTTTGCCCATGTCCGCCATGGCGGCAGGGGCGGATATGGCGGCGGTTAGCATGCACAAATCGGGCGGGTCGTTAACCCAAAGCTCCCTTTTACTAATGGGCAAAGGGGCGGATCCGGGCTATGTGCGCCAAATTATTAACTTGACGCAAACCACCAGTGCATCATATCTGCTAATGGCAAGCCTTGATATTTCCCGCCGCAATTTGGCGTTAAACGGCAAAATAGCCTTTGATAAGGTTAGCCAGCTTGCCGCCTACGCCCGTGATGAAATTAACCAAATGGGCGGCTATTACGCCTTTGGTAAAGAACTTATCAACAAAAACAGTATTTTTGATTTTGATACCACCAAACTGTCGGTAAACACCTTAAAAATAGGGCTTGCCGGCATTGAAGTTTATGATATACTGCGGGATGACTATGAAATACAAATCGAATTCGGGGACATTGGAAACTTCCTTGCCTACATATCCCTGGGTGATGCTAAGCGGGACATAGAACGTTTATGCTCGTCCCTAAAAGATGTGTTGCGCAACCATGGCAAACCAACCGCCCGCCCTGCACCAACAAACGAATATATCCATCCCCAAGTGGCAATTACGCCGCAAGAAGCTTTTTATGCTGAAAAAAGGGCGGTAGCATTATCGGACAGCCTTGGGGCGATAAGCGGCGAATCTGTTATGTGTTACCCGCCGGGCATACCCGTACTTGCCCCCGGCGAGCGCATTACCAAAGAAGCCCTTGATTACATTGCTTATGCAAGGGAAAAGGGTTGCAGCATAAGCGGCACCAAAGACCCTGATGTTAATGAGATTTTGGTGTTGAAGTGATGTGGCGTGTTGGGTAAACGCTTATTTATTGGGAAGGGGCACTTATGAAACTTGATTTAGAGTGCATTAGAAGCATTTTGATTTGGATTGAAGAAAATCAAGTGATGAAGAAAAAGGGCAATAAAGATGACGGCTCGTTTACAGGTAAGCCCAAAAAAATAATATCTAAGGATATTATAGAAAGTGGGAAGCTGGATTATTCAGAAGAAGACATACTTTACTCTTTGTTGCAAATGAATGAAAGCGGGCTTATTAAAGCTGACTGGGTAAAGAATGATATCGGCCCAAACTATTATAAAATAAGGGACATCACGCCAGAAGGGCACGACTTTCTGGGCAACATACGCTCTAATGACAATTGGGACAAAACCAAGTCCGCTGCTTCAAAGGTTGGAGCAACTACTTTGAAAGCAATGGTGGATATAGCGGGTAAAGTTGTTTCGGGAATAATAAAACAAGTTGTGACGGGAGGTTAAACCATGGAACTATGGTTCTCAGAAATACACACAGAAAATGTGCGGCTGGATATTAAATTAGAGCAGCATCTGTTTAGCGGGCAAAGTGATTACCAGCGGGTGGATATTTACGAATCCAAGGAATATGGCCGTATTCTGATTTTGGACGGTTTTACCATGCTAACGGAAAAGGATGAATTTGTTTATCACGATATGCTTTCCCATGTGCCTATGGCGGTTAACCCTAATATAGAAAAAGTTTTGATTATTGGTGCAGGGGATGGCGGCATGGTGCGGGAGCTGGCACGCTACCCCACCATAAAGCAAATGGATATGGTAGAAATTGATAAAATGGTGGTGGATGCTTGCCGGCAGTTTTTGCCCCAAACCGCCGGCTGCCTTGATGACCCCCGCCTTAACCTTTATTTTGAAGATGGCCTAAAATTCGTCCGTAAAAAGCAGAATGAGTATGACCTTATCGTGGTAGATTCCACCGACCCGTTTGGCCCCGGCGAAGGGCTGTTTACCAAGGAATTTTACGGCAATTGCTACAATGCCATGACGGAAAGCGGCATTATGGTAAACCAGCTGGGCGGCACATTTTATGCCCACGATATCCTATCCATGCAGCGGGCTTTCGGCAAGATAAAAGGGGCTTTCCCCATAGCTTTGGCATATCAAGCCAATGTGCACACCTATCCCGGTGGGCATTGGCTGTTTGGTTTTGCAACCAAAGGCGCACATCCGGTGCGTGATATGCAGGCGGATAAATGGAGCAGCTTTGGGCTGGATACCCAGTATTATAACACAAAACTGCATGTAGGGGCATTTGCCCTGCCAAACCATGTTTTGAAGCTTTTGGGGGTTTAATATGAATAATAATGTCCACAAATTCAAATACGGCCGTAGCTGGCTTACTGTTACGTTAATGCTGCCCGCCATCGCCATCGCCTTTGCCCTAATGTCCATTGTGTTTTATTTCTTTTCGGATAACCAAATTAATGCGATTGTTGGCATACTGCTTTTTATTGCCATATTTTTGGGTGCCTATATCCCCATGCGCATTTGGACGGATGCAACAGCCACAGCCACCATCCACAAAACCCATGCCGACTTAACTTTGGGTAATAAAGAGCGCAAGCTGGAATATCAACATATAACAAGGGTGATAAGAACATTTCACCTACACGGCAACCATTGGCGCATAGATATAAAGGGCGAACCCAGTGTGTATATGGACGAGCCCATACTGCCGAAGGATCGTAAAGAAATTAGAGAATTTATGGAAGAAATGCGGAGAAGAACAGCCTTTCAAGATTAAGAACCAGTGTTCAATAAGCGGATGCACATCTTCACGCACTGCTTTTGCGCCATTTCTGAGGATGCTAAATCTTAAGTTCTAAGCTGTAAAGGGTGCAAATAACGCACTTTGGTCTATACAATCAAAAGAGCGCACTTATGCACCACGGCGAGAGTAGCACTTGCGCAAAAATATTTTTCGTGTAGGGGGGTTATCATTGTAGGTCAATTGGATTACGTTTATCTAACGGAAATACAGGGCATCGCTCTTATCAGACTTGCGCTTGGAAGCGAAACGATTGAAAGGCTTGATATTGACTTCACAATCAACTTAAAAGAACGGCAGTTTGATTTCAATGTAGAAAAGTCTGGCTATATTGATATGCTTGATATGCATTATTTGCGAAAATATGATGCAGATGAGGCAGACTTTGTATACGGTTTTGATGTGAACAATATCCCGTTTACTCTCTACGGGTGCAGCATATGTCACTTGAATGCACCGTTGAAAGAAATGCGAATTGTGTGGAATGGCATAATAATCGGTAAGCACATTTCAAGCAAAAGCGATTGCTATGTCATCAATATGAAGTGCATCGTGGAAGATGCCAAAAATCAGTATAGAAATAGCGTTGGTCGAAGCGAGTATAAAATATGCTCGGACATGATTTGCGTCAAAACGGAATGGTCGTCAATTAAAGATGGCGAAAGAAAAAATAACGGTGCGATGTTTGAATTGACCCCCATGAGCCCTATGTCATTTGAAAAAATAAAAGACTGCTTTTTCACACTCCTCGAAATGTATTTTATGTGGATTGGATATTTCCCCGAAATCAAAGATATGCGTTTTTTCGATGGTGAAGATGAGTTTATTTATGCTGAACACTCAAAGGGCATACATCAATCGAAAAAAAGCGCAATCCATATAGAGAGGCGTCTGTTTCTTGAGAACATGGATAATTTTTCTGATAAATTCGATAAATGGTTCAGCATGAGAGTGGAAAACATACCTGTGTTTACTGTATTTCTGAATGTGCTGTATAGCCGTGATATGTTTGAAGAAGTGAAAACATCTACGCTTATCCAATGCTTGGAGGGTTACTTTACTACACATCACGACAAAGAGATGATGATTTATGATAAAAAACGCAATAGACTTATCGTTAAGACTGCCCTTGAAGCAATAAAAAATTCAGACGAAATTAAAAATTCTTTCGATGAGGTTTTATTTAATGAGGTTATAACCAGTATTGAAAATAGCCTTGGGCGTATCAACAAAAAGAGTCTGCGTAAGATTCTTTTGTTTGCTATTGAGCGCACTCCGCTTACTAAAAAAATTTTTGAATATGAGCGGAATACGGATACACCACCTCACAACAAGACACTATTTGATGTTTTCATTAGTAAGGCTGTAAACCATAGAAATTTTATCTCGCATTTGTTTAAGACGGATGACTATTTTAAGTATGATGAAAACAAACTGGCTATGCAAAAATTAGAGCTTTTATTGCGATTATCTTTATTGCATGACATAGGGCTGGAAGTTACAGAAAAGTCGGTATATGATTACATTGACCTACTAAACAAAAGGCATTACGAGCAACCTCAGAAACCACAATTTCCATGATATTCTTGTGCATGAACATTCAAGCACGGGCTATGTGAGCTTTGTGCTAAAAATCATGGATTGGAATTGGCGAAGTTGAAATAATGTAAAATCTGCACATCCCATTATTGGCTGCTGGCTCCAACCAACACAGCTACTGTAACACAAGCCGCTGCCCAAAAATCAATTTTCTAACATCATGTGCATAAAAATTCAAAACCTGTCAAATAATAGGTTTTGAAACTTTCTTCTGCGAACGTAATTCCTAAATATAAGGAGGAGTTATTTTGAAAGCAACAGGAATTGTAAGGAGAATTGATGATTTGGGGCGGGTGGTTATCCCCAAAGAAATCCGTCGCACCCTGCGTATAAGAGAAGGCGACCCGCTGGAAATATTCACAGACCGAGAGGGCGAAATTATCCTCAAAAAATACTCGCCTATTGGGGAGCTTGGTAACTTTGCCAAGGAGTATACGGAGAGTTTGGCAACCAGCTCCGGTCACATTACCTGCATTGTGGATAAGGACCAAATAATTGCCGTATCCGGTGGGGCTAAAAAGGAATTGATGGAAAAACACATCAGCCCTGCGCTGGAAAAGGCAATAAATAGCCGCAGCACCCACCAAGCAAGCCGCAGCGAGCCCAATTTTGTGCCTATTCTGGAAGATGACCCCACCGAGGTGTACAACAACCAAATGATAACCCCTATCATGGCGGAAGGGGATGTGCTTGGCGCAATACTTTTCCTTTCCCCCGACAAGAAGATGGGGGAGCTGGAAAGCAAGTTGGCCCAAACGGCGGCAGGGTTTATTGGTAAGCAAATGGAGCAGTAGGGAAATAACAAAAACAGGAATGCCGCAAGTAATGGCTATTCCTGTTTTTAATTTGTGCGATATGCGTAGATGATCAAAATAAAATAAATCTTCAAGTTTTGATGTACAAAAAGAAAAAAGGCTGTTACGCCCCTTTTTTCTTTCTGGATACTATAACCACTGCCAAAACGCCTGCAATTACCCAAAAAGGCCACGGTACCACAGAAATTATGCTTGCAAGTACGCTTAGTGCAAGTGTTACACCAACGGCAACCAAAAATGTTTTGCTGGTTACAAATGCGGGCATGCTGTCCGCCACTTCTTTGCCTGCGGCAATATCCCTGCGCATAACAAAGCTTTCAAAAAACGAAACTGCGTATAGGGCAAGCAATCCAAAGCCGGTAAACACCGTAAATATGCCCAGCCCGCCAATTGCCAACTGCACCGTTAAAAATATCAACAAGGCAATGCCTGCCATATAAAACAGCCCACGGCGTATCAAACCAAGGTACATATGCCCAAGCCCCGGCACGCAACCGGAAAGGATAAACAGCAAAAACTTGCTGGGTTTGCGTGGCACAGCCCCACCATAGGAAATGGGCGTGTGGGGCGCAGGCGAGCCATGCGTGGTGCGGCTATCCCTTGTGTAGTCGCTTTTATCAACGCCATTTTGATTGGGTTCATAACTCATCTAAATCTCTCCTTCAAATTTTAATTCCCCTATACCACTAAATACGCAAGGTTTTGAAAAAAGTTTGTGCATGCCAAAATAAATTTTCAAAATCCGCACAAAATACAGAATAACCCTTTTGAAGGAGAAAGCCATGAAAATCATATCAGAAGCAAGCCTTAACTGTTTTTTGCAAGATTTGCGCCATGCCCTTGCGCCCTTTAAGGGGCAAATGCCCGAAAATATTCACTTTATTAATATGGATAGCTTTTATTTTTATTTAGGCATGGCATATCCCTGCAAAAGGCAGGAAATTGGTAGCCTTATGTGGGTTTTGGAGCCCTTTATCCCCGTTATTATATCAGAAAGAAACCTGCTTGCCTTGCTGGCCGCCTACGCCAGCGGGGATATGACAAACCTTTCCCGCTTAGAAGCCAGCCTATCGGACCGTTCCCGCCTTTCCTTTATCCAAACCGCCATCACCGCAGATTGCACCCACTGGCAAAACATCATGGGCATATGCCGCCAAATTCACAACCAACGCTTAACACCAAGATATTAAAAAAATCCTTGACAAATCCAAAACCTTAGTTTATAATAATTTAGTTATAACCATTCGGCGGGATAGCTCAGCTGGCTAGAGCATCTGGTTCATACCCAGAGGGTCGGGGGTTCAAGTCCCTTTCCCGCTATGCCCTATGTTTACGCCCCCTGTGATGTTGATTTCATCATGGTGGGCGTAAATTTTTGTTATGTAGGACTTTATAAGACACTTGATACTCTCATCATCGAGGTTTTCAGCGTCTTTTTTCAATTGGTTAATTACATCCTCTCGACTGATGGTTATGTCAGCCGACCATGAAATAATATCCTATAGCTCACCAATGCGGGTGCGGATGGACAGTACCTCATTGTGCATCTCTGGAATGTCCAAACCGCCACGAATTGCCTTGATACAGTTTTGTAACTCGACTTGTAGTTGCTCTAATTCTTTTCGCTCCTTATTTTTGCCACCACGGCTACCCTCAAAAGCTTCTAGTACGTTATCGGCAATAGCTTCAAAATCGGGGTTTTGTAAATAATCCCTCAACCCTTTAATCACATTATCTTCAACCTCGTTGGCATTGATATTCTTTGCATCACAGTTTCTTGTACGGTATTTATTGCTACAGGCGTAATATCGGGTAATGTAACCCTTGCCACTTTTGTTGGTTTTGCCCGTAAAATTACCACCACACATACCACACTCTATCAGTCCAGAAAGTAAGTAGGTGGCTTTTGCTGTATTTGTAGCATTTTTTCGCTTATTGTCCTTCATCCTGTTTTGCACCCTCTCCCATGTAACCATGTCAATAATCGGCGGTATTGCGTCTTTTATGGTGACTGCTTCTGGGTTGAGTTTACCACCAGCCCACTTGCCCATATATTTGATTTGATATTTATTCCACGAATACACGCCAATATAGCGTTGGTTTTGTAAGATGGCATTTAGGGAGCTACGCCCCAACACCTGTCCTCTTTTACCCCTAAAACCACGTGCAGAAAGGGCATCAATGATGGTGTTATATGATTTGCCCTCGGCATACTGGTCAAAAATAAGACGCACTGCCACCGCTTCACGTTCATTCACAATGTACTGCTGGTCAATAACATCGTATCCCAAAGGAGCAACACCACCAAGAAAAACTCCTTCTTTGGCTCGTTGTGCTACCCCTGCAATGGATTTCTGGCGAGTTTGCAAGACCATGTGTTGTCCCAACCCAACGCTGATGAATTCCATAAGAAAATCATTCGGGTTAGACAAATCCCCTAATTTTTCAGTAACAGAAATAACCTTGATGTTGCTATCCTGCATTTCTTTCCGAAAGGTGAACCAGTCCACAATATCCCTGCTACCTCTTGAAGTGTCATAAATCACTACAGCTTCAAACCGTCCAGCCCTTGCGTCAGCAAGCAAGTCAATAAATCCTTGTCTGTCTATATTTGTGCCACTCTGAGCTTCATCAACGTAGGTTTTTAGCTATGATTATGTTGTTTTCTTGACAGTATCTAATAATTGCGTCTAGTTGAGTGGAGATGCCATTATCTGTCTGTCTGTGCTGTATCTGGCATATGCAGCGGCTTTCATTTTCAGTGACCACTCCTCTCCTTCTTACTAAAAATAGATAATATTAATAAATAAGTAAAATAATGGAAACCAAGAGTAATATAGATATACCCAAACAACTCCAAAACAGTAACACAAAGCCTCATCAAAGTCATCAAACATATGCACGACTTTCTTTAACTTAGCCTTCAGCCATGCCCAGAAATTTTCCATTTGATTTAAGTTTGGG